>Ga0209062_1000089_pt1 | contig 345842 bp, 308 predicted proteins | sample Coa_R2_2_FD_187158 | JGI IMG/M metagenome (GOLD analysis project Ga0209062, IMG submission 187158) | Surface soil microbial communities from Centralia Pennsylvania, which are recovering from an underground coalmine fire - Coalmine... | ecosystem: Environmental > Terrestrial > Soil >... | reverse complement strand
GCCGTTGCGCCCGAACCGGACGCAACCGCTTCCGCACCGATCGCCGAGGCATTGGTTTGAGTGGCTTGCGCATCCGACCCGATCGCCAGTGACAAACCGGCCGAGGCGGTGGTTTCCTCGTTGGCTTCGATGCTGCCGTCGCCGTTCAAGTCGATTGCACCGCCGATAGCGGTGGAATTGCTGGCGGTGGCTTGCGAGTAAGGCCCCAGCGCAAAGGCTTGGCCGCCAGAAGCGTTGGCATTCAAACCGAGCGCTGCGGATTTGCGCGCCGCGTAGGCATGGTCACCCACTGCGACGCTGTAATCACCCGCCGCATCGGCGGACGCACCGAATGCGTTGCTGCGGCTGCCGCTGGCTTTGGCGCCATACCCGCCAATGGCTGCACTATCAAATCCTGAGGCGGTGGACTCGTCGCCGATAGCGATGCCGTAATTACCGCTAGCGCTAGCGTTGGCCCCCAGCGCGATTGAATACTTGTTGGCAGCGCTGGCTTTGCCTCCAAGCGCGATCGAGTACTCGCCCGCTGCGCTTGAATATTCACCTAGCGACATTGCCTCAGCGCCCTTGGCCGAGCTGACGGCGCCCAGCGCGACGGAATTCGTGCCCGAGGCGTAGGCATTGGCGCCCAATGCAGTGCTAGCGGTTCCGAAAGCTGAGCCGCGCAAAGTCACGGCATTGTCGGCCGTTGCCGCGCCATTGATGGCGATGCTGGCCGAACCCGAGGCATTCGACAGCCAGCCAATCGCAATGGCTTCCTCATTGCTGGCGGAGGCGTGATTACCGATTGCCGTGCTGTAGTTGCCGGTCGCCGCCGAACCAGTGCCACAAGTGACCGAGTCGGTGCCGGAGGCGTTCTGGCCGCCTCCTCCACAAGATGTGTCCCCCGCCCAAATCGGCAACGGCGCCATGCACGCAAGCAGCAGTGCGGCGGCGAGCAGTTTGAGAGGCGGAGGCGCGGCGCGTGTTGCGGCGGTGGAAGACGATCCAACGCTCTTATTCGAGGCCAGTTCCGAAGCGACGACGATCTGACTGAGGGCCCGGTTCCATACCAGACTGTAAATTCTCTTGTTCATGATGTTCCCCGTTCCGATGAGACCGGCAGGCGGCCGCGCTGCCGGGCCGTGCGATGCGCCGAGAGCGGGTTCAAGCGCAGGGCCGGCACCCTTCAGAACGGAAAGCGGGGAAAAAACACGACACGCACCTGCAGCCTTTATGCAGTCACGCAGTAGCGAGCGGACCGTTTCGGCGTGTAGGCGGGAGACTCGTCAGCGCGGCAGGGGCGCGTCGGCGCGCTGGCGCAGGACGTGCGTCGGCGCCAGTGCGACATCCAGCACGCTGCGTGAGAGGGCCTGCTCGCGCAGCGCTTCCTCGGCGCGGCGGAGGCCGGCCAGCGCCTCGGCGTGGGCGAGTCGCGCTTCGGCGGTGAGATAACTGTCGTTACCCAACTCGCGCTGCCGCCATGCCAGCGCAGTCTCGATGTCGTGCAGCCCGATTTGCGGGCGGCCGGCGCGCGCTTCGGCCCAGCCTTGCCACAGTTGCGCGGTGATGAAATTCGCGCCGTTTTCCGGCTTGCCGGCGAATGCGCCTTGCGCCTGTGCAAGCATGGTTTTCGCCTCGTCGTAGCGGCCGAGCTGCACCAGCGCGATGCCTCGTTGCAGCAGCAACACGGGCCGCTCCGCATCGCGGGTGCGCGCGCTGCCGGGGCGCGTCGCCAGTTCGGCACAACGTTGCAATGCGAGTTGCGGCTGCCCCAATGCCAGCCACGCCAGGGGCCAATCCATCAGTTCCTTGAAATGCAGCGCGAAGTGCCTGCGCTGCGATTCCTCGCGCAGCGCATCCAGTTCTGCAATGGCATCCGCATTGCCGCGCTCGGCGTCGATGCCGGCACGCAGCCAATGCGCGCTGAGCGTGTAGCGTTGCGCATCGCGCCCCAGCGGCGCGTTGATTTGATCGACGTGATCGAGCAAGTGCAAGGCCCGCGGCAGATCACCACGCAAGCGGGCGACGATCGCCATATTGATCTCACTCGCGCTGCGCAGCATCGGCGACATGTCTGTCACCGAAGCCAGCGCGTCCTGCGCCTGCTGCAAAGTCTGCCGTGACTGCGCGTAGTTGCCGGTGCTCCACAACATGTAGGCATATTCAGCCAGAGTTTGCGCGAGCGCCGGATGCGCCGGGCCCAGCACGCGTCGCTCGTCGGCGCCCAGACTTGCGTACATCTTCAAGGCTTGCGGTTGATGCCCGGTGTGCAACAGCAGGAAGATCAGATTGGTGCGCGCATCGATCACGCGCGTTGGGTTTTCGCCGGGTGTGCGCTCGTAGGCAGAGATCGCTTCGCGCAATGCGCTTTGCGCCTGATCGAATTGCCCGCGTCCGAGATACACCTGCGCCAGATCGTTCCAGGCCTCCGCGCGCCAGTGGGTGGAAGTCCGGGTGCCGGCCAGCTTCAATGCTTGCTCCGCTTCAGCCTGCGCTTGCGCGTCGCGCATCAATTCATTGTCAGCGGCGGCATTGACCAGATGCGCGCGCACCGCCGACTGTGGATCGTCCGCGCGCGCCTCGCGCAACACGATCTGCGCCTGCTGCTGCGCGTCGCGCTGCAAACCCGAGGCTTGCAGGATTTCCGCATAGTCGATGCGCGCATCGGTGGCTTGCGGACTACCATCGCCGTGCAACGCGATGCTGGTCCGCAGCGCTTGCGCCGCTAACGCGCGAGCGCTATCGAACGCGCCGATACCGGCATAGCTGCGCGCCAGCGCGCGCGAAAGATCGCCCTCGACTTCCGGATCGTTGCCGAAACGCTGCTGCATACTGCGCGCGCCGGCGTCCAGCAGCGCCCGCGCGCTCGGGCCGGTGCCCGGATGCTGCGACGGGTCGGCGCTGGCGAACACGCCGATCATGAAATCCTTCACTGCATCCGCGCGCTGCGCTTGCGCGCGCGCTGTCTGCGCCTGCCACAGCGCGAACGCTGAAGTGGCGATCAGCGCCAGCGCCGCGACTGTACCGACGGCCGCGCCGAAGCGATGCCGCCGAACGAACTTGCCGAAGCGATAGCCGCGATCGCGGCGCAGGCTGATCGGCTGGCCGCGCAGGTGCCGGTGCAGATCCGCCGCGAGCGCGCCGGCGCTGCGGTAGCGCCGTGCGGGATCGGGCTCCAGCGCGCCGCGCAGGATGCGTTCCAGATCGCCGCGCAGCGCCTTGCGCAAGTGATGCGGCGTCGTCGCGCGCGTCGCAGCGCGTTCGGCTGCGCGCGAGTCGGTGATCGGGCAGGCGCGCAGCGCCGAAGGCGGTTCGCGCGATCCCAGCGGATCGGCGAACGCGCGCTTGCCCGTCAACAACTCGAACAGGATCGCGCCGAGCGCGTACACGTCGGTCGCGGTGCTGACGGCTTCGTTGCGCAACTGCTCGGGCGCCGCGTATTCCGGCGTCATCATGCGCGTGTCGCTGCGTGTTTGCGCATCCGCAGCGGGCAGCAGCTTGGCGATGCCGAAATCGAGCAGCTTCGGCTCGCCTTCCGCATCGACCAGGATGTTCGCGGGTTTCAGGTCGCGGTGGATCACCAGATGCCGGTGCGCGAAATCGACGGCTTCGCAGACTTTGCGGAACAGATCCAGCCGCGCGGAAAGCGGCAGCTTGCGCGCGTCGCACCATTCGGTGAGCGGCGCGCCGTCGACGTACTCCATTGCATACCATGGTTCGCCGTCGGGCCCCAGTCCGCCGTCCAGCAAACGTGCGATGCGCGGATGCGCGAGTTTCGCCAGCACGCGGCGTTCTTCCAGAAAACGCCGGCGCGTGAGATCGTCGGCGAAACCTGCGCCCAGCAGTTTCAGCGCGACGCGCTGCTCGAATTCGCCGTCGACGCGCGAGGCCAGAAACACGCGGCCCATGCCGCCGCTGCCGAGGAGGCTTTCAATCCGCCAGCAGCCGATGCGATGGCCGATCAGCGTCGCCTCCGGATCGGCGGCGTGCAGCAATTGCTCGACCTGCGCGCCCACCACCGCCGCATCCGCGGTGTCCAGCCGGCCGGAAGCGGCATCCGCCGCGAGCATGCGTTGCAGCTCCGATCGCAGCGTTTCGTCGCCGGTGTCCGCGAGCAGCGCCTCACGGCCGGCGGCGTCCAGTTCCAGCGCGCGATCGAACAACTCGGCCAGCCGCTGCCAGCGCTGCGGATCGAGCGCGTTGCCAGTCATGGCGCGTCGGCGAGTTGCGTCCGCAGGAATGCGCGCGCGCGCCGCCAGTCGCGTTGAACCGTGCGCTCCGAAAGTTCCAGCGCCTCGCCGATCTCGGCGAAATCCATGCCGGCGAAGAAGTGGCACTCGACCACGCTCACCAGCCGCGGATCGAGCCGCTCGAGTTTCTGCAGCCCCTGTTCGACCGCCAGTAGATCGACGCCGCTGCCGGAGACATCGGCGAGCGCCACGTCGGTGTCGAGCGTGAGCGCGCGTGCGCCGCCGCCGCGCTTGGCGGCATTGCGTTCGCGCACGTGGTCGATCAGCACGTGCCGCATGGTCTTGGCGGCGAGCGCCAGAAACGCGCCGCGTTGCTGCGCGTTCGCGTGGCCGAGTTTCAACCAGGCTTCGTGCACCAGCGCGGTCGTGCACAAGGTGGTGCGTGGCGCTGCGCCGAGCTGGCGGTGCGCCAGTCCGCGCATTTGCGCGTAGAGTAGATCGAACGTGGGAAGCGCGGCCTCGCACGCGGGCGCGGCGGCACGCGTGCCGCCCGACACGCCGGTTTTGAGATCGCCGGACATTCCCGCTCCCCACTCACTCCCGCGGAGTCCCGCGGGGGAGTGGATTGTGCTGCCGAATCGCCGCCGAAGGAAGTGAAACCTGAACTTGGCGGTGCAGATAAATGAGAACCGGCGCCGAAGCGCTGGTTCCCGCAGACAACTACCAGCCGAAGTTCACGCCCACCCCGGCGGAATTGTCGCCGCCGCCGCCGATGGCGACGCCGGCACGCACCGATGCCGCCGGACTGATCAGATGGCTGTAACCGATGCCGAGCGCGCTGTGATTGCGATAGGTGCCCACGCCCATGCCGATCTGGTTGTCCTTGTTGATGCGCGCATCCGGCGATGTCATCGACATCGCCGCGCCCAGCGCCGCCACCCGGCCGATGCGGTCGTCCAGCTGGCTGACTTGCGCGCCGAGTTGATCCACGCGATCGCTGAGCGCATTGATGTCGCCCGTCACCTGCTGCAACGCCTGATCCGTGTAGGCCTTGGCGGAAGAGAGCGTTTGCACGTTCTGCGCATCGGTGTAGGTCTTGGCCGCGGACAGGGCTTCGCTGGTCTGCTGATCCGTGTACGTCTTTGCGGAACTCAAGGTCTGCGCCGTGGCCTGATCGGTGTAGGCATTGGCGCTCGCAACCGTTGCCGCATTCGCAGCGGATGACGATGTGCTCTGCACGCCCGACGCTTCCTGCGGCATCGCCGTCGTGGTTTGCGCACCTGCCGACGACGCCTGCACGGCGACGGACGCCTGCATCGCATTCATCTCGCTTTGCAGCTGCGCGATGTCAGCCATCATCGAATCGGCCTGCGCGTGCGTTGCCGCATGCGCGTTGAAATATTCAAGATTCACCGCCGAATGTGCCGCAGTGGGATCGGCGATGTTCACCAGTTCGCGGTACAGGCCGGTGCTGGCATTACCGAACGACACCGTGTTGGCGACATTCGCCAGTGAACCGAAGCCGATCGCAACGGAACTGGTGCCGGATGCAACCGCCGTGCTGCCCAGTGAGGTCGCACCGACACCAGTTGCATTGGCTTCGCCGCCGAGCGCGGTTGCGTTGTTCTGCGTTGCTTGCGCATCCGAACCCATCGCCAGTGACAAACCGCCTGATGCGGTGGTTTCCTCGTTGGCTTCGATGGTGCCGTCGCCGTTCAAGTCGATCGCGCCGCCGATCGCGGTGGAGTTGCTGGCGGTGGCTTGCGAATACGGGCCGAGTGCGAAGGCCTGACCACCGGCGGCATTGGAATTCAATCCCAGTGCCACGGCCTTGTTCGCGCCGGCGGTGGCGCTGTTGCCTACCGCAATGCTGTAATTGCCGTTCCCGACGGCGCGCGCGCCGATCGCCACGGCCTTGGTGCCGCCTGCGCTGGCGCTGCTGCCGATCGCGAGGGCGTAGTTGCTGGCCGCGCTTGCGTTGAAGCCGAGCGCAGCGCTGTAGCTGCCTTGTGCGGAAGCGGAGCTGCCCACCGCGGTTGCGCCGGCTGCCGCTTGGTCGTTGTAACCGATGGCGGTGGAATTTCTTCCACTGGCCAGCGACAACGCTCCCAAGGCGGTGCTGTAGTCGCCTTGTGCATAGGCGTTCTCGCCTACGGCGGTGGCCGCCGCGCCCAATGCGTTGGCGAATTGACCGACGGCCGTATTGCCGGTACCGCTCGCGCTGGTGGATGCCCCGTACCCCAGGGCGGTGCTGTAGGTGCCGGCCGCCGTGGCGCCCTGACCGCACGCAAGTGCACCATTCGCAGCGCTTTCGCCATGTGTGGTCGAGCAGGTTTCTCCGCCGACGGCCAGCGGATGCACCTGTGCCATTTGCTCGTAGGTGTAATAGCGAGAATGGGGCGAGTAGGGCGCTGCTGTTTTCGAATCGGACGCCGTGCTAACAATGCCCGCCGTCAACATCGCAGGTGTGGCTCCATTCGTGGTGGCCTGCAATGCAGCCACTTCATTTTGCAGTAGCGCGAACTGGGCGAGCAGCGAGGTGGATTTGGTGTAGTTCGCTTGCAGATATTCGAGATTCACCGCCGAGTGTGCGGCGGTAGGATCGGCGATGTTGACCAGTTCACGGTAGGTGTTTGTTGCCGAGTTGCCGAAGGAAACCGTATTCGCAGCATTCGCGAGCGAATTCCAGCCGATGGCGACCGAACCGCTTTGCGTGGCTTGTGCTCCGAAACCCAAGGTTGCCGCAGCGGTGCCGGAGGCGAGAGAGGTGCTGCCGACCGCGGTTGCGCCAACGCCTGTCGCGTTCGCTTCACCCCCCACGGCAGTCGCGTTGTTCTGCGTGGCCTGCGAGGCGGAGCCCAGCGCCATCGACAAGCCGGCCGAAGCGGTGGTTTCCTCATTGGGATCGATGGTGCCGTTGCCGTTGAGATCGATGGCGCCGCCGATCGCGGTCGAGTTGCTGGCGGTGGCTTGCGAATACGGACCAAGTGCGAAGGCCTGACCGCCGGCGGCATTGGAATTCAATCCCAGTGCCACGGCCTTGCTGGCGCCTGCTTTGGCCTTGTAACCCACTGCGACGCCGTATGTGTTGGATGCGAATGCGCCGGCTCCCGCGGCGAGGCCGCCTTTGCCCGTGGCCGTCGCGGAATCGCCGAGGGCGACCGCATAGATACCCGGCGCCGAACTGTAGAAGCCCACGGCCGCGCTGTAGTTGCCGGAGGCCGAGGCCTTGCCGCCTAAGGCCGCCCCGCCTTTGCCTGCCGTGCTTTTCGCGCCTGTCGCCACGCTGTAGGCGCCGCCAGCCAGGCTGTTCCATCCCAATGCCGTGCCATAGACGCCATGCGCCGCGGCGGTGTAGCCCAGCGCAGTACTGCTTTGAGCGGTAGCGTTCGCGTGCGTGCCGAGCGCGGTCGCGTACACCCCCGATGAGGAGGCGCCGTCGCCGAATGCGGCGCTGTAATTTCCCGAGGCGCTTGCGGTGGGGCCGCAAGCCGTCGCGTCGGCGCCGCTTGCGGTGCCCGATCCGCAGGTCACGCCGCTGACCAACGGATGCACGTCATTGAACGATTGCGCGGAATGGTTCGACCCAGGGGCTAACGCCGTGCTCTCCACGCCGAAGGCGAGGGATCTCGTCGTTGCCGCGGTCTCACAGGTATTTGTTCCGGATGCGGTGGCCCCGATTATTCCGCTACATACTTCCTGAGCCAGGGCGGATAACGGAGCTGCACATATCAACATCAATATTGACGCGAATAATTTGCGGCGCAGCTGTCCAATACGGGTGGATGCCCCGATCGACGGGCTTGAACTTTTGCAACTCGCCAATTCCGACGCTACGACGACCTGGCGCAGCGCACGGTTCCAGACCAGGCTGTAGATTCTGTTGTTCATGACTCAGACCCCCGTTGATGTTCAAGAAGTGCAACCGAATGCGGAAAATGAAAATGCCTGCCGACTACCGACTACGTAGCGGCTTTCGCAAGTTGAAGAGGGAGGCCTTGAGATGGCGCGGATGCGCCGTGCCGGTCGTCTCGTGCTGCCCGCTTCATGATGAAAAACGGGAAAGGTGCGTCCCAGCCATCGCTCTCTGGCGCGATGCCGGAAACCGCCCACCGCAACAGCGAGAGCGCAGTCACGGTACGGTACTCGATGTCACGCAAGGCGCGGGCAAGCTACGATGTCGACGATGCCGATGCATCGACAACCGCATATCGTGGAACCCCTGTTCGTTGTCCCCTATCCCCTTCGGCCCGGTTTCAATGCGGTCTGGGCCCCGAACTCTAGCAACGTCGTGTGGCGTTCACAACGCTGGGCTCTGGTGAGAAGTGCGGCCAGGGGCGGCCGCTTTTGGAAGTGACGAACCCCGGAGATTCAGAGCCGCAGTGTGCTGATCGAAGAAGCCATCCAAGGAAGAGGGCACTCTAATGTCCGCCGCCCGCGGCCGGTCCGGCCTTGGGCACGAATGGGGGTCTGGCCAGCCAGATCACGACGATCAGCGCGAGGATGATCCAGCCCATGATATAGAAGAGGTTATTGAAGGAAATCTGCACGCCTTGTTGCGTCACCGCGCCGTTGATGCTGGCCGCAAACTGCTGCACGCTGCCACCGCTGCTTGCGAGCGCGGCCTGGGTCTGCGGGCTGTACGGGCTGATGTGGGTGGCCAGCGTGGCGTGCTGGGTGGCGCCGCCGCGTTCCCAGAAATACGTCGTGATCGATGCGGAGAAACTGCCTCCGAGCGAGCGCAGGAAGGTCGCAAGCCCCGAACCCGCGGCGATTTCACGCCCTGAGAGATCCGACAGCAGGATCGTGAGGATCGGCATGAAGAAGAACGCCACGCCGATGCCCTGCAGGAATTGCGCGATTGCCACGTGCTGAAAATCCACGTCGGTGTTGAATCCGGCGCGCATAAAGCACGTCAGGCCCATCATCACGAACGAGAACGAGGCCAGCCAGCGCAGATCGACTTTGGTCCCGTATTTGCCGACGAAGAAGGTCAGCAATACCGGCGCCACGCCGATTGGCGCAGTGGCAAGCCCCGACCAGATCGCGGTATAGCCAAGCGTTTCCTGCAACCAAAGCGGTACCAGCAGGGCGATGGCGAAGAACACGGCATACGCCAGCACCAATGTAAGCGTGCCTGCGGCGAAATTGCGATGCCGGAACAGCCTGAGGTTCACGATCGGGTCGCGATCGGTCAATTCCCAGATCAGAAAAATCGAGAGCGCTATCGCGGAAATCACCGCAAGGGTGACGATGAAATTCGACTGGAACCAGTCCAGTTCATTGCCCTTGTCCAGCAGGATCTGCAGCGAGCCCACGCCGAGGATCAGCGTGATCAGTCCGACATAATCCATACGCGGGCGCTCGAGGCGCTCCGGCCGCGCACCCAGTTGCGCGGCGATCACCGCGCTGACCGAGAGGCCGATCGGCACGTTGATGAAGAAGATCCATTCCCAGGAATAATTGTCGGTGATGTAACCGCCCAGCAGAGGGCCGGCGATCGGCGCGACAACCGTGACCATCGCCAGAATCGCCAGCGCCATGCCGCGTTTCTGCGGTGGATAGATCGACACCAGCAGGCTTTGTGTCAGCGGATACATCGGGCCGGCCATCGCGCCTTGCAGGGCGCGGAACAACACCAGCATGCTCAGACTGGTCGCCAGGCCGCAGCAGAAGGACGCGATGGTGAACAGCAGCGTTGCCCACACGAAAGTCTTTACCTCGCCGAATCGGCGCGAAAGAAAACCGGTCAGCGGCAGAGCGATCGCGTTGGCGACAGTGAACGAGGTGATCACCCATACCGACTGGTTCTGGCTGGCGCCGAGATTGCCGGCGATGGTCGGCAGCGACACGTTGGCGATGGTGAGATCCAGCACCTGCATGAAGGTGCCGAGCGACAGGCCGATCGTCGCCAGCGGCAGGCTGGCGGGACGGAATTCGCCGAACGATTGGGGGGTGGCGGAAGTGGCTGCCATTCAATTCATCTTTTTTGTATGAGCTGGCTCTGCCGGCGACCAAGATGCATCATCCGCGCGCCAGAGCGGGAGCTGCGCTAGCCCTAAGCGGGCCCTATCGGGCTCCACTCTCGGCCACACTGCCGCTCGCGCCACTGTTCTCCGCGATGATCTTCGCGATCAGCGCGTCGGCTTGTGCGTTGCCGCGCTGGTACACATCGGTGCTGAACACAGGTTTCGCCGGCGTCTGCTGCGACAGGATCGGACCGGACTGATCGTGCAGGTTCACCTTCGCGTCCATCGACAGCCCGATGCGCAGCGGATGTTTCTGCAATTCGTCCGGGTCGAGTTCGATGCGCACCGGCAGGCGCTGGACGATCTTGATCCAGTTGCCGGTGGCGTTCTGCGCGGGCAGCAGCGAAAACGCGCTGCCGGTGCCGACACCCAGACCTTCGATCTTGCCGTGGTATTTCACGTCGCCGCCGTACAAATCCGAAGTCAATGTCACCGGCTGACCGATGCGCATGTTGGTCAACTGCGTTTCCTTGAAGTTTGCATCGACCCAGACCTGCGAGAGCGGCACCACCGCCATCAGCGGCGCGCCCGGTTGCACGCGTTGCCCGACCTGCACCGCGCGCTTGGCGACGTGGCCCGATACCGGCGCCACCAGGGTGTCGCGTTGCAAGTCGAGATACGCCGAGCGCACCTTCGCTGCGGCGGCTTGCACGTCCGGATGCGAAGAGATGGCGGTGTTCTCCACCAGCGCCTTGCTGGAGGCGAGTTGTCCCTGCACCGCCGCGAGCGCGCTTTCCGCCGCGGTCAACGCATCGCGCGCGTGTGAAAGTTCTTCCGCGGAAATCGCGCCGGTCTTGGCGAGACCTTCGCGGCGCTTGTAATCGGCGCGCGCCTGCGCCAGCGCGGCTTCGCGCACGGCCACGTCCGCCTGCGAAGAATTCACGCCGCTGTAGAGTCCGCGCACCTTGCGCACGGTCGCGGCGAGATCGGCTTCCGCCGCGGCCAGTGCGACTTGTGCATCGGATGGATCGAGCTGCACCAGCGTCTGGCCTTCGCGCACGAAGTCGTTGTCGTCGGCGCCGATCGACACAACCGTGCCCGGCACCTGCGGCGTGATCTGCACCACGTTGCCGTTGACGTAGGCGTCGTCGGTGCTTTCGTACCAGCGGCCCACAAGAAAGTGATACAGCATCCAAGCGATGCCGACCACGACGACGACCACCGCCAGCCCGCGCAGGAGCCAGCGCCGGCGCTGGTCGCGCTTGCGTTGTTTTTCTTCCCGTGCAGGCTGTTCCGGATCGAGGGGCGGTTTTTCTTGCGAAGTCATTGTTTCCCTGCCTTGTCGTTGTTCGCACGCGCAGCGCCGTTGGCCTGCGCGGCGGCTTGATTCAATGAAGGAACATCATCGGCTGGCGTGAACCCACCGCCCAACGCTTCGATCAATTGCACCGCGGCGCCGGCGCGCTGCGTCTGCAACGCGGTGACGCGTTGTTCCGCGCCGATCAGTTGCTGGAGCACGGTCAGCGCTTCGAGATAGTTGCCGACGCCGCCGCGGTAGCGCTGCATCGACAGTTCATAAGCCTGATTCGCGCTTTGCAGCGCCGCACGTTCGCGTTCGAGTTCTTCATCCAGCGTGCGCAATGCATCGACGCGCTGCGCGACCTGATTGATTGCCGCGATCACGGTCTGGTTGTATTGCGCGACGGCGAGATCGTAGGCGGCGTCTTTCTGCGAAAGATTCGCGCGCAATTTGCCGCCTTCGAAAATCGGCAGGCTGATCGCGGGCGCCACGCTGTACAACGATGCGGATGCCTGAAACAGGCTCTTGCCGGGGCCGGCGATCAAACCGGCCAGCGCGGTAATGTCGATGTTCGGCAGGAACGCGGCTTCGGCCGATTTGATGTCTTGCGCACTCGCTTCCACTTGCCAGCGCGCGGCGACGACGTCCGGCCGGCGGCCGAGCAGGTCGGCGGGAAGATTCGACGGCAACGCGATCGCATTCACCGGCAACGGTTTGGGACGCGCGATGTCCAGCGCGCGATCGGGACCGCTGCCCAGCAGCACCGCAAGTGCGATGCCTGAAGACTTCACGCCGTTTTCCGCGGCGGCGAGTTGCGCCTGCGCGTCCGCAATTTCCGCGTCGATCTGCGTCTGCTGGAATTTGCTGTCGATGCCGGCGCGCACGCGCTGCTCGGTCAAATTTCCGAATGCTTGCGCACGTTGCAATTCAGCCTGCGCCAGATCGCGCTGCGCGTAGGCATCGGCCAGCGCGGCATAAGCGGCAACCACGTTGGCGGACAACATCAGCCGTGCGGCCTGCGATTCGACCTGTGCGGCGCGCGCGGCACCGAGCGCCGCTTCCCAGGCGGCGCGTTTGCCGCCCCAGAGGTCGAAATCCCATTTGAAATCGAGAATGCCGTACTTGGCCCAGCCGAAGTGGCCGCCGAACGGCGCCGGAATCAATGTGGTCGGAATCTTCGCGCCCGCGACGCTGCCGGACGCACTGAGCGAAGGTTTGCGTGCGGCATCGACGACGCCAGCCTGCGCGATCGCTTCGCGCGCGCGTGCATCGGCGATCGCGAGACCGGGATTGCCGGCCAGCGCTTCGTCGATCAGCGCATCGAGTTGCGGATCGTTGTATCTCTTCCACCAATCCTGCGCCGGCCATGCGGCGGGATCGATCTGCACGCTGCTCAAGCTGCGTTGCGACTGCAACGACGATTCATCCAATGCGTGCTGCGTGGGCTTCAACCCATGCATGCTGGCGCAGCCGGCCAGCAGCGCGGCGGCAAAGCCGGCGATGGTTGCGCGAAAGCGAGCGGAACGGTGCATGTGCATGGTTGTGCGTTCTTGTTCTTGACTGACGTTTCGCTGGTCGGATCCGTGACCGTTATGCCGGCTGGCGCAAGTTCTCGAGCACGCGGTTGAGCAAGGTCTGCAATTGCGCGCGTTCCTTTTCGCTGCTCTTCTCCAAGGCGCGTTCCGCCACGCGTTCGCCGCAAGCGTTGATGCGTTTCCACAAGGTGCGGCCGCTGGCGGTGAGTTCAATGCGCAGCACGCGGCGGTCGGCCGGATCCGCCACGCGACGCAAATAATTCTGTTGCTCCAGCTTGTCCAGCAGCCTCGTCATCGCGCCGGGATTGTGGTGCAGCGCGCGCGCAAGTTCGCCGGCCGTCAACGGGCCCTCGGAGCCGAGCTTCTTGAGCACGATGTACTGGCTGAAGCCCAGCTCGAAACCTTGGCGCGACAGCTCCGTCTCGATGCTGGTGTGCAGCTCGGAGCGGATGCGGCCGATCAGGCTGCATAGCTGGAACGGTGTGGCGGGCTGCTTCGCGGACATCCGCACATTATATAGCCGCAGCAATAGTTGTCAAGGCAATTATTGAGCGGTAAACTGACGCTCACGAATTGTTGACCGCGTCACGCGCAAGCTGGCGTCCGTTTTCATCAAAGAGGAGGAAGACATGCGTCGGGGAGGGCTGCGGCTCGGTTTGCTGGTTGTGTTGTGCGTCTTGGCGTGTTCGGTGCAGGCGGCCCAGTTCGATTTCACCGCCGGCGGCAGCGCCACGGCGGGCGTGCGCTGGACGCCTGCGGTATTCGCCAGCGTAAGCGGTTCCACGCCCGATGACGGTCGCGCGCATTTCGCTCCAGTGGCGAGCCTCGGCTGGATCGACTCGCGCAACACCGAGCACGAAGATCTCGATCACAACGTGTTCCTCGCCGCCGGCGGCGTGCGCTACGGCTGGGATCAAGGGCTGTTCGCCAGCGAACAGATCGCCTTCACCAGCACGCGCACCGATGCGCTCTCCAGTCGCTTCGAGTTCATGACCAGCGTGGGCTGGCAGCACGGGCATTTCATTGGAATGCTGCGTCACGTTTCCAACGCGCATGTCATCGGCGGCGGCCGGAATCTCGGCGAGACGATGGCGCTGGTGGGCGTGCGGATTTGATCAGTCGCTCGTGACCCGCAGGCTCAGGACGGCCTGGCCGCGCTCAAGCAGGCTCTTGTTTCATGTGCTCGAGCTTGAAGCCAAGTCCGGACACGCGCCGGACTCGGCGTGCTCTGGCGAGTTCAGGAAAGACTCGTCCAGAGCCATCAGTCAGATTCCCGCATACCACTCATATCCCTGATCTTCCCAGTAACCGCCGTTGCCGTCGCCGATGTCGTCGAGCGAGTCAGTGAGTTCGATCGAAGAGATGTATTTCGCCTGCTTGTAGCCGAGCTGGCGCTCGATGCGCGCGCGCAGCGGCGCGCCGTTTTGGATCGGCAGCGGCTGGTCATTCAATTCATAGGCCAGCAGTGTTTGCGGGTGGTATGCATCATCGAAGCCGATGCTCTCGTAGTACGGCGTGCCGCCCTCCAGGCCGCCGTCGTCCATGCGGTCGAAGCAGTGGAACACCACGTAACGCGCATCGCCACGAGGTTTTGCGAGTTCCAGCACGCGCGACAATTGCACGCCTTTCCATTTGCCGATCACGCTCCAGCCTTCCACACAATCATGGCGCGTGATCTGGGTGCGCGAAGGCAGTGCGCGCAATTGTTCCAGCGAGAACGACAGCGGATGCGCGACCAGGCCACCGACCGTCAAACGGTAATCGATAAAATTGTTCTCAACCAACGCGCGATATTCGCTCGTCTGCGGATTGGTGCTGCCGTTGGCGCGGAACACCGGCGAAATGTCGGCTTCCGTGTATTCGCGCGCCAACGCGCCGCGCGTCAGCGCGCGCTGCACCGCGTGTGAGAGCGTTTCGGCCTGGCCGAGCACCTTCGGCGCCCATTCGGTCTGCGACAACTGATCGCAGCCGGCCAGCAGGCCCGCACCGGCCGCGGCCAGCACGTTACGCAGAAAGCGGCGGCGGTCAGTGCTCATCGTCGTTTTCGTCGATCACGAAGCGTCCGGTGATGATCGAGCGCAATTCGTTGCCTGCACCGCTCACCAGCACCTCGAAGATGTGGATGATGAAAAACGCCACGAACGCCCATGCCAGAATGAAATGGATCGTACGTGCGGATTGCCGGCCGCCAACCAGATCCACCAGCCAGCCCAGCACCGAATCCATGCGCGGCGACATTGCCAGCCCCATCAGCACGATCAACGGCCCGAAACCGAAGATCACGATCAGATAGGCCAGTTTCTGCAAGACGTTGTAGCGCGCGGCTGCCTCGCCCCTTGGATGACGCAGCAAAGCATGATCGACGATCGAGCGGCCGATGCCGCGCCAGTCGGTTTTGGTCGGCGCCAGATCATCGCGGAAGTGGCGGCCGATCAACGCATACGCGGCGAAGCAGACGCCGTTGATCACGAACAGCCACGCGAAAAAGAAATGCCAGCGGCGTCCCATCGACAGCCATTGCGGGCCGGGAATGGTCATCCACGACGGGAAGCCGCGCATCATCTGCCGTCCGTCCGTGCTGGAGAGGCCGAACACGCCGGTCGTGTCGAACGTGTGCGAGCCGAGCATGGTGACGCCGCGCCATTGCCCGTGCGCGTCCTGCCGCGCGCCCATCGCGAACAGCGGCTTGTCGAATGTCGACTTCTGGCCCCAGTACAGCGCCGGATGCGCGTTGAAGATTTGCAGACCGCTGCCCAACAGCACCAGCAAACAAATTGCGTTGATCCAGTGCATGATCCGCACCGGCAGGCGGTGGCGATAGATCACGCGCACGCGGTCGCTGACGCGCGGCGGCGGGCGGATGCCGCCCTGCGCGTCGTCCAACGTTGCGATGTCGTCTGCCATCTGGATCGAGTGTCCCAGCTTTAGCCAGCTTACTCCGAAAGCAGACCGGACGGCCGCAGCTTTGCTTGCGAACCGCCTGTCCTAAAATGGCTCCTTCGCCGCGGCGGAGAGTGCCATGCAACTGAAGGACAAGCGCATCATCATCACCGGCGCGTTCGGTGCGCTGGGCAGCGCGGTCGTGCTGGCGGCTTTGCAAGCCGGCGCGAAAGTCGCTGCGATCGATCGCGCCGATGTGCCGCCGGCGGGCGGTGATCTCGGCAATGCACACCGTTTCGGAGGCGTGGATTTGTCCGATGCGGCTTCGGCAAAACAAACGATCGATGAAGCCTCCCGCGCGCTGGGTGGGTTGGATGCGCTGGTCAATATCGCCGGCACGTTCCGGTGGGAAACCGTCGCGGACGGGAAACTGGAAACTTGGGATTTCCTCTACGACATCAACCTGCGCACGGCGGTGGCGGCGTCACAGGCCGCGCTGTCGCATTTGCATGCGGGTGGCCGCATCGTCAACATCGGCGCGCTGTCCGCATTGAAGGCCGGCGCCGGCGTAGGCGCGTACACCGCCTCCAAAGCCGGCGTGATGCGCTTCACTGAAGCGCTGGCGGAAGAGTTGAAGCCGCGAGACATCACCGTCAACGCCGTGCTGCCATCGACCATCGACACGCCCGCCAATCGCGCCGACATGCCGAAGGCCGATTTCGACAAATGGATCAAGCCGGAGCAACTCGCCGACGTGATCCTGTTCCTGATTTCCGATCAGGCGTCGGCGATCACCGGCGCGCTGATTCCGGTGGTGGGGCGGGTTTGAACGCGAGCGCTTGACCTTGCCCCAAGGGCAAGCCGCAACATCGCCGCCGATGTCGAATGCACCCGCGAAGCTGTTGCGCATCGGTGAACTGGTCCGCCGCTCGGGCCTGAGCGCCAAGGCGCTGCGGTTGTACGAAGCGCGCGGTCTGCTGAAACCCGACGCGCATTCGGCCAGCGGCTACCGACTGTACGGCGCGAAGGCGCTGGCGCGGCTGTCGGAAATAACTGTGCTGAAGCGCGCGGGTTTCACGCTGGCCGAAATCGGCGCGCTACTGCAACGCAAGGGTTCCGCGGTGGCGCTCGTGGAGGCGCGCATCGTTGCGTTGCGTCGCGAAGTGCAGTCGCGGTCACGTGCGCTTACCGCGCTGGAACGCGCGTGGCGCGGGCTGGATTCGACGTCCCACGACATCGATCGGCTACTGGAGAACATCAAGATGAGCGAGAAACTGGACATGCGTTTCAGCCAGGCGGAAATCGCCGAGTTCAAGCGCCGCGCGGAAATCCTGGGCAAGCACTTTACCGAGGAAGAGCGCGAGCAGATTCGCAAGCGTGCCGAACAAACGGGCGATGAGGGCATGCGGCAGGCGCAGGAGGAGTGGCCGCGGTTGATCGCGTCCGTGCGCGCGGCGATGGACGCCGGCAAACCCGCGACCGATCCGGAAGTGCTGGAAATGGGTCGCCGCTGGCACGCGCTGGTCAATGCCTTCACCGGCGGCGACGCCAACATCGCACGCAAGTTGAAATCCGCTTACGACGACAATCCGCAGATCATGGCCGCGCAGGGCATGGATCCGAAGATGTTTCTCTACATCCGCGAGGCGATGCGGGCGGCGGGATTGAAGCTGCCGGGCTGATGCGACCATGCCGCGTGTGTTCACACCCACGCGGCATTTCAGCACTGACCGCGGTCAATTGCGCCGTTCCGCTCCGTTATCCGGGTTCACATACATCGAAAACAGCTCGTGGATGCGCCGGTATTCGTCGTACCAGTCGTCGGCGTGCTTGAAGTCGTGCCGCTCCATCGGATACAGCGACATCCAGAAGTTGTCCTTGTGCAGTTCGATGAAGCGTTGATAAAGACGGATCGAATCGCCCGGCATCACGTTGTCGTCGATGAGACCGTGGTTGATCAGCAGCGGATCGCGCAGGTTCTGTGCGTATTCGATCGGCGATGAAGTCTTGTACGCCTGCGGATCGATCTGCGGATCGTTCAAGATATCGGAGGTGTAATCGTCGTTGTAGCTGGTCCAGTCCGACGGCGGACGCTGCGCCGCGCCGGCTGCGAATTCGCCCGGCGCGCGCAGCAGCGCCATCTCGGTCATGAAGCCGCCGTATGAACCGCCGTAGATGCCCACGTGTTTCGGATCGACCGCGTGGTTCTTCACCAGCCACGCCTTGCCGTCCAGCAGGTCTTCCAGCTCGGGATGACCCATGTTGCGGTAGATCGCATCACGCCAGTCGCGCCCGTAACCGGCGCTGGCGCGGTAATCCATGTCCAGCACCACGTAGCCTTCCTGCAGCAGCAGGTTGTTGAACATCTGTTCGCGGAAGTAATACGACCAGCCCTTGGTGACGTCCTGCAGATAACCCGCGCCGTGTACGAACAACACGGCGGGATGCGAATGTGACGTGTCGTAATTCCCGGGTTCGTAATACTTCGCCCAGATGCCGAAATGGCCGTGGCTGCTCGGCACTTGCACGAATTGCGGTTCGATCCAGTGCATCGCCTTGTACTGCGGCGTGCGCGTGTCGGTGAGGTCGCGCGCATTGGAACCGTCGCTGTTCACCACCGCCAGTTGCGGCGGAATGTAGGCTGACGAGTGCAATGCCGCGATCTTCGAACCATCCGGCGACAGCGCGAAGGGCGCGCTGCATTCGAAACACCCCAGGCCCTGATAATGCGTGACGCGCTGCATCCCTCCGCCCGATGCCGGCACGCGATAGACGTCGTAGGCGTAGGGGGCTTCCTTGTTGGCCAGCACATAGAACCACTTCCCGTCGGGCGAGACGACCGGGTCGGAAACTTCGTAACCAGTTCCAGTCAGAGCGCGCGCCTGGCCGTCCAGCGGTTTCACGTATAACTGCGACCAGCCGCTGGCTTCGGAATCGAACCACAACGTGCGGCCATCCGGGAGCCAACCCAGTTCGTTGAAGCTCCAGTTGATCCAGGCCGGATCGGTGAGGCGATTCTGTGTCACCAGCTTGTGTGCGGTGAAATCGACCGTCGCGATCCAGCGGTCCTTGTGATCGTGCGCGACCAGTTCGATCGCGGCGTTGCCGCCGTCATCGCTCCATACGATCGCAGGGCCGTAGGAATCACCCAACGGAATGTAGTTCACCGACAGCGGTCGCGTCTTGGGCGCTTCCAGCGCCTTGGCCTCATCGTCGTGGCCTTCCTGCTTCAGTTGCGCGATGCGCTTGTCGCGCAATGTTTTCAGCGGATCGTCGTGGATGCCCGGCAGATCGTCCGTGCTCAGCGGATATTGCTTGTGCGTGCGCAAATCCAACAGCAGCAGCGATTGCGGCCCGGGCGGGTTGCGACCGACATAGGTGCGCGCCTTTTCGGCTTCGGGATAACCCGAACCGCTGACATAATGGGTCACGGTCGGCGTGCGGCCGTCCTGATACGACTTCGGAACGGTCACCACCAGTAACCAGCGCGCATCGGGCGAGAGCGAAGTCGCCGTCACCTTCACCTTGTCGCCGAGGTAGAACGGCGCGGCTCCGCGTTCGGGATTCTCCGAACGCAATTGTTCGCTGCGCTCGCGTTCGGCCTGCTTGTCGTCGCGCTCTTGTCGCAAGGTGGAGAACAGATCGAGTTGCAGCCGTTCGAGCTGATCGGGTTTCTTGTCGTCAGGGTCGTCTTCGGTCTTCAGCGTCGCCGCCGGCGCAACTACGCCCGTCGTGGCACTCCACACCTGCCAGGCGTCGTCTTCGCGCCAGCTTAAGAGCGTGCCGTCGGCAGAGAATTGCAAACCCGAGCGTTGGGCGTCGCTGCGGGTGAGTTGGCGCGTGGCGCCGCTGGAAATTTCCCGCACGTAGACATCGCCGTGGCGCAGAAACGCGGCGCGGTCGTGCGCGCGATCGAATACCGCAGGGCCATCGGCCTGCGCCAGTTGCGCATCGTCCAGTTTCACCGGCGTGCCGCCGTTGGTGTCCACGCGATACAAATCGCGCAGCGGACTGCCGTTGCGCTTCAGCTTGAAATAGATGCTGCCGCTGTCGACGCTCCAGTAGGCGTCCTCGACCGAGGGACCGATCCAGTCCGGATCCGCCATGATTTGTTTCAGCGTGATCGGACCGGACGACGCAGTCGAAAGAGTCGATGAGGACTGCGCGAACGTGGCGGGCGCGGCGCCAAAGATCAGCGCGACGGCCGAAGCGGCCAGGGCGGTGCGGCGCATGGAAGGCTCCGTGCGAGGTTGCAAAACGCGCAGCATAGCGAGTCGCGCCCGCGCTGCAATGGCCGGAAGTCGTGCCTGCGAACAAACGGGAGACGGAAGATGAGAAGGCGATGTTAGGCTTCTGTCTTCCTTTTCCGTCTCTCATCCTCATGCTCGAAACTCTCGAACGCGAAACCGGCGCCAATCCCGCGTACAGCATTATCGTGTTGCACGGGCTCGGCGCCGACGGCAACGACTTCGTTCCCATCGTGCCGCAATTGCTGCGCAGCGACTGGCCGCCGCTGCGTTTCGTGTTTCCGCATGCGCCGTTCCGCCCGGTGACGGTCAACAACGGCATGCTGATGCGCGCCTGGTACGACATCAGCGGTTTCGATCTTGATCAAAAACAGGATGAAGCCGGCATCCGCGCATCGTGCGCGCAAGTGGAACAATTGCTCGAACGCGAAGCACAGCGCGGCGTGCCCGCTCACAACCTGATTCTCGCCGGCTTTTCGCAGGGTGGCGCGGTTGCGCTGGCGACCGGGTTGCGGCACGCACAGAAACTCGCCGGCGTGGTCGCGCTTTCGACCTATCTGCCGATCGCGCAGGTCGTCGCAGCCGAGCGCCATGGCGCCAACACACAACTGCCGATCTTCATGGCGCATGGCACGTTCGATCCGGTGGTGCCGCTGATGCTTGGCGAGTTGTCGCGCGACCGTCTGCGCGCGTTCGGACATCCGCTGGAGTGGCACACGTACCCGATGGCGCACCAGGTGTGCCCGCACGAGATTCACGATCTGGCCGAATGGCTGTCGGCACGTTTCGCCGAATGACGGCATACTGCGTGCGGGAGAGGGGGAATGCCAGAGCGCGCCGAATCACGTGGAGAAATCGTGGCCCTGCCGCAATTCTGCGGCCTGCCGGCGGTGTTCGCGTTGATCGTGGTGTCCGAGCTGGTGGTGCTGATCGCAGCCCTGGTGCCGGATTCGGGCATGAGCTTCCGCAGCTTCACCACTGCGTCCGCCTTCGCGGTGTGGATCGCGCTGCTGTGCGCGTTGATGCTGTGCAAGCTCACGCCGCTGCTGCTGCGCTGGCCCCCGCGCACCGGCTACATGCTCGCTTGTTTCGCGCTGGTTGCCCTGGTGGCGTTGGTGAGCGCGCTGATTGCATGGTTGGATCATGCGCTCGGCACCGGCCTCACGCCGACATCCAGCGCGCGCTTCGTCCTGGGCAACGCGGCGTTGTCGGCGCTGCTCGGTGCGGCACTGCTGCGTTATCTGTATGTACTGGCCGAATGGCGCGCGCGGCTGGCGGCGGTGGCGCGGGCGCAATTCGAGGCGTTGCAGGCGCGCATCCGCCCGCATTTCCTGTTCAACAGCATGAACACCGTGGCCGCGCTGGTGCGCGTCGACCCCGCGGCCGCCGAGCGCACGGTGGAAGATCTCACCGAATTGTTCCGCGCCGCGTTGGGTGCGGATCGCGGCACTCGCACACTGGGCGAGGAATTGGCCCTGGTCGACCGCTATCTCGCGATTGAACAATTGCGTTTGGGCGAACGGTTGCGCGTGGAACGCGATCTCGTCGATCTGCCGCTCTCGCTGGAAGTGCCGCCGCTGCTGTTTCAACCGCTGGTGGAAAACGCCGTGTATCACGGCATCCAGCCGCTGCGCGAAGGCGGCGCGGTGCGCATCCGTGGCCATCGCGCCGATGGCGCGATTGAAATCGAAATCGACAATCCACTGCCGGAAGATGCGCCCACGCCTCGCAATGGCCACGCGCAAGAAAACGTGCGCCGCCGCATCGCCTATCATTTCGGCGCGCGCGCGGGGCTGGATGTTGCCGTCGAGAATGGCCGCTACGTCGTGCGCGTACGATTGCCCGATGAAAATCCTGATCGCTGACGACGAACCGCTGGCGCGCACGCGCCTCACCGCGCTGCTCGCCGAATGCGAAGGCGCGCAGGTGGTCGGCAGCGTGGGCGATGGCGAAGCCGCGTTATCGGCGTGTATCGCGCTGAAACCGGAGGTGCTGCTGGCCGACATCGCCATGCCCGGCATGGACGGTCTGACGCTGGCGCGTCGCCTGCAATCGCTTTCCAACCCACCGCAACTGGTGTTCTGCACCGCTTACGATGCGCATGCGCTCAGCGCCTACGAACTGCGCGTGGCGGATTATCTGTTGAAGCCGGTGCGCGTCGAACGCCTGCGCGAGGCGCTGGCGCGCGCGCAGGCGCTGCGTGCGCGCGCGCAATCGGTGCCGCGCGAGACGCTCAGCGCACGCGTACGCGGCGCGACGTTGCGCATCCCGCTGGAAGACGTGTTCTATCTCACCGCCGACGAGAAATACGTGGCGGTGCACCGCGATGGAGGCACGGTGCTGATCGAGGATTCGCTGAAGAGCATCGAGACCGCGTTCCCGCAACGCTTCGTGCGCGTCCACCGCAATTGCCTGATCAACGCCGCGCGCTTGCTTGGTCTGCAACGCGACGCACAAGGCGAAATGCGCGCGCTGATCGCCGGGACGAACGATACGCCGGAAGTCAGCCGCAGGAATCTGCCGGCGGTGAGAAAATGGTTGCGAGAAATGTAGAAGCCAGCTGGCGCACAGCGCCGTCTTTTCCCGGTGGCCGGGGTTTCCGCTGATTATCGATTCTGTAGCGCACAGGCGTGCTCCTGTAAATCCGCTCCGCTCGCTACACTGGCGCAATGCCCATCCTCCGCATCGCCACCCGCAAAAGTCCGCTTGCGCTATGGCAGGCCGAACACGTCGCGGCGCGCCTGCGCGGGACTCATCCGGGTCTGCAAGTGCAACTGGTGCCGCTGTCCACGCGCGGCGACGAAGTGCTGGACCGCTCGCTCAACGAGATCGGCGGCAAGGGGCTGTTCTTGAAAGAGCTGGAGATCGCGCTGGCGAACGATGAGGCCGACATCGCGGTACATTCACTGAAAGACATGCCGGCGAAACTGGAAGCCGGTTTCGCTATCGGGGCGGTGCTGGAACGCGGCGACGTGGCCGATGCTTTCGTCAGCAACGATTGCGCTTCGCTCGACGAACTGCCGCAGGGCGCACGCGTGGGTACTTCATCGCTGCGGCGGGCCGCACAGGTGCGCGCCGCGCGCAACGATCTCGAAATCGTCGATCTGCGCGGCAACGTCGGTACGCGTTTGTCGAAGCTGGATTCGGGCGACTACGCAGCGATCGTGCTGGCCGCTGCGGGCTTGCAGCGGCTCGGCTTGCCACAACGCATCCGCGCGCGGCTGGCGCCGCCGGGTTGGCTGCCGGCACCGGGGCAGGGCGCGATCGCGGTGGAGTTGCGCGAAGGCGATGCGCGCGTCGCAAAACTCATTTCACCGCTGGACGATGTCGATGCGCGCCGTACCACTGCCGCGGAGCGTGCGTTGAATGCCGCGCTGGGCGGTGACTGCACGTTGCCGCTCGGGGCGTGGTGTGCGCTCGAAAACCGCGCGCTGCACTTGTATGGATTGCTCGGCGATGCGCCCAATGGCCGCGTGCTGCGCGCCGACGCGCGCGGCGAAGACCCGCTGAAACTCGGCGGTGAAGTCGCGCGCGCGCTGCGGGAGCAGGGCGGCGAGGCGATGCTGCGGACCTTGTAGGGCTTTTTGCCAGCGACAAGAACCACGGCGTGCTCCGCTCGCCTGAGCATTGGTCGCCTGCAAGCAGGCTCTTATTTTCTGCCGATGCTGTACACCAGATTGGTGGTGAACAACTGATCCACGTGGCGCGTGCCCGGCGTGATATTGCTGGTGTAGCGCGTCTGATAACCCACCTTCAGCGCCAGCGCCTTGGTCATGCTCACCGCCAAACCCGCATCGTTCTGATAGAACTTGTCCTGCGCGCCAGCTTCGGCCAGCAGCGTGTCTTCTAAACTGGTGTTGTCGGTGATGCGGCGCTTGTAATTCACCAGCCCGCGGCCGATCGCCTCGTCCTCGGTGGCCGGATGCACCTCGGTCGCGGTCGGCGGCGTGGTGCTGGTGTCCACCACGGTGTAATTCTGCGGGCGGTAGCGTTTGTAGCCCGGACCGATCTCGAACGACAGTTCGTTGCTCGCATCCTTCAACGCGATGTAGCCGAAACCCAGGGACGCGACTTCTTCCCAACGGTTGGCGGCGAAGTCGTCATGGTCGTAACGCAGCGCGCCGACCAGATAGCTGCGCGGATTGAATTTGTAGCCGCTGGACGCGGCCGCCTCGATGCGGTTGGCAGTGGTGTCGTAGCTGGTGTTATAGCCGGTGGTGACGCCGTTCACCACCGTTGGCGTTTTCACTTCCCCCTTGGCGCGCAGCGCGCTCAGGAAAAAATCGTCCTTCCAGGTGTCGTCCTGATATTCCAGCTTCAATTTGGCATCGAGATTTTCCGAATGCGTATTGCCGCGCGCAGCGGCGAAACCGAATTCGCCACTGCCAGACCACGATTGCGGGGACGAGTTGGAGTTCTGCGGATCGCTATCCGCGGCCTGCGCCAAGAGTGGCAGACACAGCGCGGCCAGCGCGAGCACGAATCTTCCGCGGATGCAGGGCATGAGCGTCTCCTCTTTTTTCACGAAAACTTTTCGACCAAGGTGTGCCGCGAAAGTTCGCGCTCGCAGCGAACGTTCAAGCGTGCTGTTCTTTGGAAGTGCGGCATGATGGCCGCTTGTGGATTAGCCAGGAACAAAAAGATCGCAGCGCTCGTTTAGCTTTCTTGAATGAGCAATCAAGCACGTTTGCAAAAATCAACGGAAATATCCCGCTACCGCGTGCTTCGCCTGCGCAAAGAACAACCATCGCTCCACGGACAAACCGGCGGTGCAGGACACAGCGGCGATGCCGGCGCAGGGCCGCTGCGCGGCGGGCCACATCAGCGCCGCAATCAGCAGCAGCGCGGGCAAGACGAAGAACAGGATCAGCGCGATGCCACGCAACTTGTGTGCGTGCTTGCGTGCCAGCACGAACGCCATTTCGCGTGTGAGATAACTTTCTTCCGTGCTCGGGCCTTCCAGCGCGCGCACGTTGCCGAGATGTCCCAATCCCGTTGCATAGCCGGCGTCCGGCGCGCGCAGGCCGTCGATGTTTTTCCAATAAGAAAGTTTCAAACCGCTAACGATGGACGCGATCGCCAGTAAAGCCAGCGCAAACGGCATCGCCAGTATCCCGGGATCGAACGCCAGATACGCCCACAGCCATAACCCGCCCGACCATGCGCCGAACAACAGATACAGCGGCAGCACACGTGCATCGCGCCAGGCGGCGATCGGTTTCAACGACGTATAGATGCGCGCGGTGCAAACCAAGGTCAGCAGCGCGCATATAAGCAAGATGGCACCAGCGATGCGTGTGGGTACGAACAGATTGCTCCCGCGCGCCAGTCCTGCGACCGCGCACATCGGCAGATACGTCGCTACCGACGCCAAGCCTTCGCGCGACAGCCAAGAGGAATTCCATTGCGAAAACGCGCGCCATGCGCGCGACGGCCGTCCCAGGTGCAGCGTGGACGATAGCAATCCGGTGGTGGCGAACACGAATCCGATTGCGAGCGGTGCCAGCACGTTGCCGCGCCCGGGTGGATATACCCCCAGCGCCAGTGCGCCGCCCAGCCATGCCCACAGCCCGAAACCGGCGCCGGACAAAACGGTAAAGAAAATCACGGAGAGGGCGGGTTTCATGGGTTGCCTCTGCGGTCTACCCTGACCGCGAAGATCAAAAAGCGGACATCCATGCCCGCGCTTTTCGATTCGGCATTCATCGAGTGAGCACGCGATCCAGCCACCGCAGCAACGGCGGCAGTTGCGCGGGATCGAGAGTTTCTTCCTGCGTGCTACTCGCAGGCATGGATGATCCGTCACGTCGAGGCCGCGGCGGCAAATATTTGTTGACCGGCTTGTAACCGAATTCCGGCATCAACGCGTACCCGCCGCGCTGCGATACCAGCTGCGAGATCGCCGAGTCCGGATCCCCCAGGTCGCCGAAATAACGCGCGCGCGTGGGGCAGGCCATCACGCAAGCCGGCTGACGATCCGACTCATCCAGCGTCTCGTTGTAGATACGATCCACGCACAGCGTGCATTTCTGCATCGTGCCGCGTTTGTCCGGACGGCCATCCGGCTGCTTGTGCGGCCGTTCCAGCGAAATCTCGCGCGCACCATACGGACAAGCCCACGCGCACAACTGGCAGCCGATGCACTTGTCTTCGTCTACCAGCACGATCCCGTCTTCCGCGCGTTTGTAGCTCGCGCCCGTGGGACAAACCGTCACGCAATCCGGCGTCTCGCAGTGGAGGCAGGAGCGGGGGAAGTGAACCGTTTGTACGGGAGACGAGGCGCGAGAGATGGAAGACGAAAGCGTGTTCTCGCTGGGCTCTGCGACATCTCCCGTCTCCCGCCTCCCGTCTCCCGTGATTTCATACGTGTGTACCCGGTTGAACCATACGCCATGCGGCTCCGCGCCATAGGGTTCGCTGTCCGGCAGCGGCCCGAACTGGCCGCCGTCGTTCCACTCCTTGCATGCCACCGCGCAGGCGTGGCAGCCCACGCAGGTATCCAGATCGATCACCAGACCGAGTTTTTTTTTGGAAGGGGAGGGAAGCGCAGTCATCGCAAATCGTGGTCAGTAAAAGACGCCAGCTTCCTCGTGTCCTGCGCTTGGCACTACCCTCTTCCATAAATGGGAGGGGATCAAGGCTCAGAAATGCCAGAACCTCGGTATCAGCAGCATCGACAACGCGCAGAACAATCCGATCAGCGGGATGCCGACCTTCATGAAATCGGTGAAGCGGTAACCACCGGCGTAGTAGACCATGGTGTTGGTCGGATAGCCTACCGGCGTGGCGAACGAGGTGGCCGCGGCGAAGGCGACGGCGACGATGAAGGGATGCGGATCGGCATGCACCGCTCTGGCGACGCTCACGGCGATGCCGATCATCAACACCACGGAAGGATTGTGGCCCATCAACTCGGTGAGCAGCGCGGTCAGCAGGTAGACCATCAGCAGCGCGGCCAGCGGGCCGTGGCTGCCGACCAACGACATGCCAGTATCGACCACGTACTTGGACAAACCGGTCTTCTCGATCGCGACGCCGAGCGGCAGGATCGCACCCAGCAGGATGATGATCTTCCAGTCCATCGCCTCATAGACGTCTTTACGGCCAAAGCAGCGCGTCAGCGCCATCGCCACCGCGCCGCAGATCGCCGCGATCGGGATCGGCAGCCAGCGCAAACCAGAAACTGCCACCACGGCGATCATGATCCCCACAGCCACGATCGCCTTGTAGGCGGGACGGCGCGCGTCATCACGTTCGTTGAGGACGATGAAACGATCGTCGCCGCGCACTTTTGACGTCATCGTTTCCGGCACCAGCAGCATCAGCACGTCGCCCGTTTCGAAGGCGATGCGGCTCATTTTCTCGCGCAGCACGCGGCCGCGGCGGTGGATCGCCAGTACGGTTGCGTCATAACGCGACAACAGGTCGATCTCAGGGAGCGTGCGGCCTTCCAGCGGGCTCGCCGGCGTCACCATCACTTCCAGCAGCACGCGCGCCTGACCGTCGTCGCGGCTGTGCCTGAATTCCGGATCGATCTCCAGCCCCGCCTGCTTGCGGAATTCTTCCAATTTCTCCCATTCGCCGCGCATCAGCAACACGTCGCCGACTTGCAGTTTCTGTGTGCGCGGCGACCACATGTGTTCCTCGCCGCGCAGCAGTTCCAGCGGATATACGCCGTGCTTTTCGCCGAGCTTGGCTTCGGCAATGGTTTGCCCCACCAGATCGGAATCGGACATCACCTTCAGTTCGGTGACGTATTTGCCGACCTGCATCATTTCCGGCGCTTCGGCGTCGACCTGCTTGGGCAGCAGCCAGCGGCCGATCACCATCAGATAGATGATGCCAGCGATCGCGAGCAGCACGCCGAGCTTGGTGAACTCGAACACGCCCAGCGGCGCCAAGCCGTGCTTCTGCGACAGCGAATCCACCAGCAGGTTGGATGAGGTGCCGATCAGCGTGCATACGCCGCCCATCTGTGCCGCGTAGGCCATCGGCATCAGCACGCGCGCCGGCGAGGTACCCGAGCGCGCGCACACGCGCAGCGCCAGCGGCAAAAAGGTCGCCACCAGCGCGATGTTCTTGATGAAGGCCCCCAGTGGCGCGATCGCCAGCATCATGCCGAGCGTCAGCAGCCACGGCTTGCGGATGCGCGAGAGCAGGCGGATCAACGGCTCCAGCGCGCCGGAGCGCTCGATGCCGAGCGACAGCGCGAACATCGCCGCCACCGTCACCGTCGCTTCGTTGCTGAAACCCGAGAGCGCCTCTTCCGGCGTGACGATGCGCAACACCATCAACAGCGCCAGCGCAATCAACGCGACGATGTCGATGCGCACCTTCTCACTGGCGAACAACGCCATCGCGAAAACGATGATCGCGGCGGTGGCCCAAGCTTGCCAAGTCATGATAACCCCTCGATATTCGTCAAGCCCGGGGCTTAGCCGAGGCTCTGCATTGCTACCACAACGCCTATCATCCCGTCGCGCGCATGGGCATGATCGCCCCCTTTAGTGAAGGGGCTGGAAGCCTGAATGGTGGCGGCCTTCGATTTCATCTTGAAATTGGATCATTGCTAAGTTCGATGCGATGTCCCGGCACGTTCGGCTGTGGATCGCGTTCCAATCGCACACGCAGATCGAACCACGCGGCTTGTCCTGTCACGGGATCGGCGTTGCTGTATTGCCCGCTCGCATCGCGCTCGCCGATCAGGTCGTTCAACAGAAAACCATCGACGAATTCCGGCGCCTGCTTGCCGAGTCTCCAGGCGCCGCGCTTCTTGCCGATCGCGTTCCACGTCCAGACCGTGCCCGGCGCGGTGCCGCTATGCGCGCGCACCTGCACGCGGATGCGTCCGCGCGGCGATGCGATCCAGGCCCAATCGTTGTCGTCGATGCCGTACTCTGCCAGCGTGCGCGGGTGTGCGTACAAAAAATTGCGCGCGGCGATCTGCCGCAGCCAGCGGTTCTGCGAACCCCAGGAGTGATACATGAACATGGGACGCTGCGTGATGGCGGAGAGCGGGAACTTGTCTCTTCCCCCGTTTGCGGAGGGAGATGCCCGAAGGGCAGGGGCAAATTCTGGCGAGGAATACCACATCGGCACCGGATCAAAAAAACTCACCACCCGCGCGCGTTCGTTTTCCGGCGCCTGCATTGGGCCGTGTCCCTGCGCCGCCAGACGAAAACGTTGCAGCGTTTCGCAATACAACTGCAAAACAATCGGTTCGGTCGACCCGACGAAACCTCTTTCTTGCGCCCATTGCAGATAGTCGCGATTGGCGAAACGGTAATACGCGCCGCTTTCCGGAATGCGCGCCTCGAAGTGGCAGCCGTGTTCGCGATAGCGTTGCAACTGATCGGGATTCGGCGCGCCTATGCCTTGTTGCGACCCATCCGCGCCGCGCCAGCCGGCCAGCAAGCCCACGCCCGGTGCGCGTTCATGACGCACGATGTAATCGGCGTAATCGCGGTATTTCGCGTTGCCGTGTTCATCGACGAGATTCGGCAATTTCAAACGCGCGCCCAGCTCCAGCAGCACGTCCTGGAATGGACGCACGTCGCGGTCGGGTTGAGTCACCGGCACGCGGATCGCATCGGCCGCCACATCGGCATCCGAAATCGGGCGGTCCAGCAGGCTGATGCAGTCGTAACGCTCGAGGTACGTCGTGTCCGGCAGCACCAAGTCGGCGAACGCCACGGTTTCCGAATCGTAAGCGTCCGCATAGATGATGTGCGGGATCTTGTATTCGCCGTCCGCGTCGCGCTCGCACAGGAGTTTGCGCGTGTGCGTGGTATCCATGGCCGAATTCCAGCCCATGTTGGCCATGAACAGAAACAGTGTGTCGATCTTGTACGGATCACCGGCCACGGCATTGCGGATCACGCTGTGCAACATGCCGTGCGCAGCCAGCGGATAGCTCCACGAAAACGCGTGATCAATGCGCCGCGGCTGGCCGTTTTCATCGACCAGTAAATCTTCCGGCGTCACTGGATAGCCCAGCGGATTGCCGTTGAGCGTGCCGTCCCGTTTGCGCGCATTGCCCGGACGGTTGGCGGGCGGCGCGGATTTGGGATACGGCGGCTGGTAACGGAAGCTGCCGGGCGTGTCGATCGCGCCCAGCAGCATCTGCAAGACGTGAATCGTGCGGCAGGTGTGGAAGCCGTTCGCATGCGCGGAAATCCCGCGCATCGCGTGCATCGCCACCGGCCGGCCGGTCATCTTTTCATGTGCGCGGCCGTGCGTGTCCGTCCACGCGATGGGCAATTCGATCGCTTCATTGAATGCGGTGTGCGCGAGTTCGGAGGCGATGCGGCGGATCGTCGCTGCATCCACTCCGCAATGCGATGCAACGTTTACTGGTTCGTACTCGTCGGCAAGAAAACGTTCGGCCAGCAATTGGAACGAGGGCACCGCGCGACGGCCGTCGGGCAAGGCGTATTCCCCGGCGATCAGCGGCGCAATATTCGGCTGCGTAGCATCGACGAGTCGCCCGTCGCGCAGCGCGCACAAAGGCTTTCCCTCCGCATCGCGTGCAATCAGCCCATCATCGGCCGCGCCGACCTCGCGGATCACCAGATGATGCGCATTCGTGTAGCGCACCAGATATTCGAAATCTATTGCGTCGTTGCGCAGCAGTTCGTGGATCAGCGCGCCGGCGAGCAAGCCGTCTGTGCCGGGATTGATCGGAATCCACTCGTCAGCGATGGCGCCGTAGCCACTGCGCACCGGATTCATCACCACGATCTTGGCGCCGCGCGCTTTCAGTTTTCCCAAACCGAGCTTGATCGGATTGGAATCGTGGTCCTCGGCCACGCCCCACAGCATCAGATATTTCGTGCGCTGCCAATCCGGCTCGCCGAATTCCCAGAACGAACCGCCGAAGGTGTACATGCCGGCGGCGGCCATGTTCACCGAGCAGAACCCGCCGTGCGCGGCATAGTTGATCGTGCCGAATTGCTGTGCCCACCAGCCGGTCAGCGCTTGGCTTTGATCGCGGCCGGTAAAGAAGGCCAGCTCGTCTGGATTGCGCGCGCGAATGTCGGCAAGCCACTTCGTCGCGAGATCGAGCGCTTCGTCCCATTCGATCTCGCGGAACTGGCGCTCGCCGCGCTCGCCGGTGCGCAGCAGCGGTTTGCGCAGTCGTGCTGGCGAGTAGTGCTGCATGATGCCGGACGAACCTTTGGCGCAGATCACGCCGCGGTTGACCGGATGCTTCGGATTGCCGTCGATGTAGCGGACACGATCATTTTTCAGATGCACACGGATGCCGCAGCGGCACGCGCACATGTAACAAGTCGTTTCCTTGACTTGGTCGCCGGGGGGCTCGTTGTAGTTGAGATTCTTGTGCGGCATGCGCAAAGGGTTGTTCGTCATCCCGGCCAGGGATGGTCGAGATCCAGCGCCAAGTATGGAATACATACGATGTTAGCCGAAGCGGCGCGATGCTTGCCGCGGCATCCGCGTCCGGTCATGCTTTCCCGCATTGCCGACGAGTGCTTGATGCCATGGACCGCTACGAGCGCATTTTGACCTTGCACCGCATCTTCAAGGCTTCGCGGCATCCGGTTAGCCAGCAACGCCTGAGAGAAGAACTCGGCTGTTCGCGCGCGACGCTGTACCGCGATGTCGCCTTCCTGCGCGATGCGTTGGGCGCGCCGGTGGAAAGCGATCCGGATCGCCACGGTTTTGCCTACGATCGCGAGGAAGCCGATCGCTTCGAGCTGCCGGGCTTGTGGCTGACCAGCGAGGAATTGTCCGCGCTGATGGCGCTGCAAGAATTGATCGGGCGCTCCGATCCGGGCGTGTTGGCGCCCGCGCTGGCGCCGTTCAAGGCGCGCATGGAACGGTTGCTGACCGAGCATGCCGATGGCACGCCGCTGCCGGTCGAACGTATCCGCGTGATTCCGTACGGCTCGCGCAAACTGGACCAGCGCGTGTTCCGCATCGTCGCGGGTGCAGTGCTGGCGCGCAAACGCCTGAAGTTCCGCTATCGCGCGCGCACCACCGATGCGTATACCACGCGCAATGTGTCGCCGCAGCGGCTGACGCACTATCGCGACAACTGGTATCTGGATGCCTGGGATCACGATCGCGAGGCGCTGCGGAGCTTCGCGGTGGATCGCATCATGCAACCCGAACAACTGGAAGAATCCGCGATCGACCGCGACAACTCGGAGCTGGACGCGGTGCTCGCGTCCAGCTACGGCATCTTTGCAGGTAGCCCGAAAGCCTGGGCCACGATCCGTTTTTCCGCGCGCGCGGCGCGCTGGGTCGCGGACGAGCACTGGCACTCGCAGCAGGAAGGACAGTTCTTGCCCGACGGTCGTTATGAATTGCGCGTGCCGTATTCCAATTCGCGCGAACTGCTGATGGACGTGATGAAGTACGGGCCGGATGCGGAAGTCGTGGCGCCGCTGCCGCTGCGCGAGGAGATGAAGATCCTGCTGAAGCTGGCGCTGGATGGCTATTCGGGCGGACCCTGATCTCGTCATTCCGGGGCCGACCGAAGGTCGGAACCCGAATCTGCTCCTGCAAAGCAGATTCCGGATCGCCGCTGCGCGCGTCCGAAATGACGTTTACACCGATCACAACGCCGTCAAATTCGCATAGGCCGCCACCAGCCACTTCGGCCCGACCTCTACGAAATTCACCTGGATACGCGTGTGTGCGCCGGTGCCTTCGGCGCTGATTACCACGCCTTCACCGAAATGCGCATGGCGCACGCGCTGGCCCAGTTTCACCGGCAGCGATTCCTCGACGATCGTTTTGTGACCCCAGTCGCGCGGCACGTAAACCGGGCGCGTGATCTTCGCGCGCGGGCGCACTTCTTCTAGCAGCGGCTGCGGCAGTTCAGCGAGAAAACGAGAGGGCCGCGCCAGCATTTCCGTGCCGTGCATCCTCCGCGATTCGGCGTAGGTCAGGATCAATCGCGAGCGTGCGCGCGTAATGCCGACATAGGCGAGTCGCCGTTCCTCTTCCAGACGTGACGCATCTTCGGTCGAGCGCTGGCTGGGGAACAGGCCCTCTTCCAGCCCGACCAGGAACACGATCGGGAATTCCAGGCCCTTGGCCGAGTGCAGCGTCATCAATTGCACGCAGGGCTGGCCGATTTCGCCCTGGGCTTCGCCGGCTTCCAGCGCGGCGTGTGCCAGAAATGATTGCAGTTCGGTCAATCCCGCTTCGATATCTTCCGGCGTGGGTGCGAAACGGCTGGCGACGTTGACCAGTTCGTCCAGATTCTCCACGCGCGATTCGGCATTGCCGCGCGAATCGCGCTCGTAATACTCGCGCAGGCCCGAGTGCGTGATCGCGTGTTCGACTTGTTCGGAGAGAGCGAGAGCGGGAACGGGGAACGGGGAATGGGGCATCTCTGAGTCGCGTGAATCTGCGCCGTGTTGCCTGTTCCCGGTTCCCTGAAATGTCTGCCCCATCTGCTCGATCAGGGTTATGAACCCGCGCAACGCATTCTTCGCCCGTGCGCTCAAATCGCCGCTCGACAATTCCGCCAGCGCCGCATCCCACAGCGAACTGTTACCTGAGCGTGCGCGGCGGCGAAGTTGATCCAGCGTGCGTTCGCCGATGCCGCGCGGCGGCGTGTTGACCGCGCGTTCGAAGGCCGCGTCGTCGTGTCGGTTGGCTGCCAACCGCAGGTAACTCAGCGCGTCTTTCACTTCGGCGCGCTCGAAATAGCGCTGACCGCCATAGACGCGATAGGGAATATCGTACTGGTGCAGTTGTTCCTCGAACGCGCGCGACTGCGCGTTGCTGCGATAGAGCACCGCGATCTCGTCCGCCGCGCCGCCGCGCTCGATGTGCTCGCGAATGCGCTCGATCACAAAACGCGCCTCGTCCTGATCGTTGTAGGCCGCATACAGCGCGATGGCCTCGCCCTTGCCGCCGGCCGTCCACAACTGCTTGCCCAGACGTGAGGGATTGCGCGCGATGATCGCGTTGGCGGCTTCCAGAATGTTCGCGGTGGAACGGTAATTTTGTTCCAGCCGGATCGTCTTCGCGCCAGCAAAATCGCGCAGGAACTGCTGCATGTTCTCCACGCGCGCACCGCGCCAGCCATAGATCGACTGGTCGTCATCGCCGACGGCGAACACGGTTCCCGTAGTTCCCGCCAGCACGCGGATCCACGCGTATTGCAGCGCGTTGGTATCCTGGAACTCGTCGATCAGCAGATGTCGCCAGCGCTCGCGGTAGTGCGCCAGAACTTCCGGTTTGTGCAGCCACAGTTCGTAAGCGCGCAACAGCAGTTCGGCGAAATCCACCAGCCCGGCGCGGCGACATGCTTCTTCGTAGGCGCGGTAGATCGACAAATACGCGCGCGCGACCGGATGATCGCCGGCTTCGATCTTCTCAGGCCGTTTGCCCTCGTCCTTCCACGCATTGATCTGCCAGGTGGCCTGGCGCGGCGGAAAGCGCGCTTCGTCGAGCCCGAGTCCGGCGACCACGCGCTTCACCAATCGCTGCTGATCGTCGGCATCGAGGATCTGAAACGTTTCCGGGAGATCCGCTTCACGCCAGTGCCGCCGCAGCAGCCGGTGCGCGATGCCATGGAAAGTGCCGACGCTCAAGCCACGCGTGCCGGCGGGCAGCAGCGATTCCAGCCGGCCGCGCATTTCGCCCGCGGCCTTGTTGGTGAAGGTGACGGCGAGGACCGCCCACGGGGGCACGTGTTCGACTTCGATCAGCCAGGCGATGCGGTGCGTCAGCACGCGGGTCTTGCCGGAGCCGGCGCCGGCCAGCACCAAGTACGAACCGGGCGGCGCGCTGACCGCCTCGCGCTGCGCGGCGTTCAGCGAGTCGAGCAAATGCGAAACATCCATCAGCGGAATTGTAGCGGGCCGTGCCTTGCGGACGCGTCGGGCGTGCAGTGCTATGTTCCTCTCGCTCGTGGACGCTTCGTTCCGCGCGAAGGGAGAACAGCATGTCGATATTGGACAGTCTCACCGGCGGCCAAAACACTGGCGGCAGTCCGGCGCTGGAAATGATCGGCGGCCTGATCAATCACGCTGGCGGGTTGCAGGGCCTGCTCAACACGTTGCAACAGGGCGGTTTGAAGAACGCGGTGGAATCGTGGGTCTCAACCGGCGCTAATCAGGCGATCAGCAGCGGCCAGTTGCAACAGGCGATCAACGGCACGCCGCTCGGCGCGCACGTCAACGAGATCGCGCAGAGACTCGGCGTCGATCCCTCGCAGGTGCTCGGACAACTCGCGCAACACCTGCCGGCCGCGATCGATCACATGACGCCCAACGGGCAGGTGCCCGCGGGCGAGGCGGATCTGAGCGCATTGCAAAGCCTTGCGGCGAAGCTCGGTCTGTAACGCGCATTCGCGGCGCGGATCAACCGCGCCGCGGCTGCTTACGATTTGCGCATCGCACCCGCGATTACCAGGCCTGCACCGACCACGATGCCGACGATTCCCAACGCCTGCGGCACGACCTTTTGCTCGGAAGCCTGCACCTTGATCGGACCGAGCTGCGCCTTGGTTTCATTGTCGTTGTAGGTGAGACGGCCCAGCGCCACCCAGATTCCCAGCGCCGCGATGATGATGCCGACCACAATCAGACCTGCGCGCATACACGTTCTCCCTCGTTGAGCGTCGTGCGATCGTACGCGAGCGCAGATGTTTTTGCGATCATCCCTGACCGCGGAGATCAAAAACGGCCGTTCGTGGCCGCATTTCTCACACGCAGCTTCGACCAAGAACGTGATTTTCCCTGGCGCAAATAAAATGCCCCGAGAGCCAGGGGGGAGCTCTCGGGGCGGGGGTTGGAGCCGAACCTGGGGAGGGATTCGACCCCATTTGGTTCACTCAGGGAGGTGAGTGAAACCCGGACGCCGTTGCGTGCGTCCGATGCTTAGATAAGCACGGACCGCGTTAAGTTCAAATGAGATTTCCGGGCCAATTCAGGGGATGTTCATTCGCGGAATCGCGCATGACTTTTGGCATATGAGTGAAACGTTTGAACGTCCAAATGCAAAAGCGAAAGCGAAAGCAAAAGCGAAAGCAAAAGCGAAAGCGAAAGCGAAAGCAGGGATCGTGCAACGGGAACGGATAAAGCATTAAGGTTAATTGGTTTCCCCGATCCCAGTTCACGTTTCCCGCTGTTTCTCAATGCGCCTCATCCCAATTCGCACCCGATCCCACCTCCACCAGCAGTGGCACCGAGAGTTGCGCAGCGGCCTGCATGCGCTCGCGCACGCCGGCTGAAACTTGTTCCAGCGCATCGGCGCGCACTTCAAACACCAGCTCGTCGTGCACCTGCATCAGCATGTGCGCGTCGTCGTCGCGCTCCTGTAGCCAGTGGTCGATCTCGATCATCGCGCGCTTGATGATGTCGGCCGCCGTGCCCTGCATCGGTGCGTTGATCGCGGCGCGCTCGGCGCCGGCGCGTTGCGCGGCGTTTCGGGAACGCAGCGATTCCAGATAGAGGCGGCGGCCGAATAACGTTTCGACATAGCCATCGCGCTGCGCCTGCTCGCGCGTGGCATCCATGAACGCGCGTACGCCGGGAAAGCGCTCGAAGTAGCGCGCGATATATTCGCCGGCTTCCAGCCGGCCGATGCCCAGCGCGCGCGACAGGCCGTGCGCGCTCATGCCGTACATCAGGCCGAAATTGACCACCTTCGCGGCGCGGCGCTGGTTGGCATCGACGGATTCCGGCGGCACGCCGAACACTTCCGCGGCCGTGGCGCGGTGCACGTCGGCGCCGTCCTTGAACGCGCGGATCAAGGTATCGTCGCCGGAGAGATGCGCCATGATGCGCAACTCGATCTGCGAATAATCCGCCGCGAGCACCTTCCACCCCGGCGGTGCGATGAAAGCCTGCCGGATACGGCGGCCCTCTTCGGATTTGATCGGGATGTTCTGCAGGTTCGGATCAGTGGATGAAATGCGTCCCGTAGCGACCGCCGCCTGGTTGTAGCAGGTGTGCACCCGGCCCGTGCGTGGGTTGATCATCAGCGGCAGCTTGTCCGTGTAGGTGCTGCGCAATTTCGCCAGCGCGCGGCAATCCAGGATCAGCCGCGGGAGCTCGTGCTGATCCGCGATCGCTTCCAGCGCTTCCTCGTTGGTCGAAGGCTGACCGGTCGGCGTTTTCATCACCGCCGGCAGTTTCAGTTCCTCGAACAGCAGCGCCTGCAACTGCTTCGGCGAATCGATGTTGAACTCGCGGCCCGCCAAGCCGTAAGCGCGCTGCTGGATTTCGTGCATGCGCTTGGCGAGTTCGTCACTCTGTCGTTTCAGCGCTTGCGCGTCGATCAGCACGCCGCGCCGCTCCATGCGCGCCAGCACCGAAACCAGCGGCAGCTCGATCTCCTCGAACAATTTGCGCAGCGACGGCCGTTCCTGCACTTGCGGCCACAGCGCTTGATGCAGCCGCAAGGTGATGTCGGCGTCTTCCGCCGCGTAACGACAGGCCTGCTCCAGATCGACTTGCGAAAACGATATCTGCTTGGAACCCTTGCCGGTGACGTCGGAGTATTTGATCGTGTCGTAATCCAGATAGCGCTTGGCCAGCGTGTCCATGTCGTGGCGCGAGGCGGTCGCGTTCAACACATAGGATTCCAACTGACTGTCGAACTTCAGCCCGCGCAGTTCGATGCCATGCAATCCCAGCACATTGATGTCGTACTTGGCATGCTGACCGAGTTTCGGTTTGGTCTGGTCCTCGAGGATCGGCTTCAGCGCGTTCAGCACTTCCTCGCGCGGCAGTTGTTGCGGCACACCGGGGTAATCGTGACCGACCGGGATGTAACAGGCGCGACCTGCTTCCACGGCAAACGACAGCCCAACCAAGTCGGCGCGTACGGATTCCAGAGACGTGGTTTCGGTGTCGAAGGCGATCAGTTCGGCATTGCGCAGTTTTTCGATCAACGCGTCCAGTTGTGCGCGCGTGATGACGAGTTCGTATTCGCCGGGCGCAGCTTGTGCCGGAGTCGCTTTCAAGACTCCGACTGTTGCGATTCCAAGGTCACGAGCCCCCAGTCCCGCTTGTCCATCTCCCGTCTCCTTTCCATGTACCGGCTCCTTGTCCAATTCCTTGAGCGCCTGCACGAACGCATAACGCCGATACAACTCGCGCAAGCTTTCCACGTCTCGCGGACGCAGCACCAGATCGCGCGGGCCGACTTCCAGTTCGCAATCGGTTTTGATGGTCGCGAGCTGCTTCGAAAGCGGCAGATGCGGCAGCGCACCGCGCAGGCTCTCACCGATCTTTCCGCCGATTTCATCGGCGTGCGCGATCACGCCATCGAGATCACCGTATTGCGCAATCCACTTGGCGGCGGTTTTCGGGCCGCACTTGGGCACGCCGGGGATGTTGTCGATGGAATCGCCCATCAGTGCCAGCAGATCGACCACGCGCTCGGGCGGCACGCCGAATTTTCCGATCACGCCGTCGCGATCCAGCACCGAGCCGGTCATGGTATTGACCAGGATGACGTGCGGCCCGACGAGCTGCGCGAAATCCTTGTCGCCGGTGGAAATGGTGACGTCGATGCCTTCGGCCGCCGCGCGCCGCGCCAGCGTGCCGATTACGTCGTCGGCTTCCACACCCTCCACGCGCAGGATCGGCACGCCGAGCGCGTGCACGATCTTCAGCATTGGCTCGACCTGTGCGCGCAGGTCATCCGGCATCGCTGCGCGATTGGCCTTGTATTCGGCGTACAGCGCGTCGCGGAAGGTCGGGCCCGAAGCATCCTGCACAAAGGCCGCGTAATCGGGCTTGGCGTTCAAGGTGGCGCGCAGCATGTTGACCACGCCGAACAGCGCGCCGGTCGGCTCCCCGGCCGGATTGGTCAGCGGCGGCAGCGCATGGAAAGCGCGATAGAGGTAACTGGAACCGTCGATCAGAACGAGGCTGGACATTCGGCGATTCTCTCACGCGCCTTTCGTGCGCGCCGCGTTCATGCGCGCGGTGTATGCTTGATCGCGTTCGGTGGACCGGAGTGACGGCGATGAAGAAGCACCTGTTCGCGTTGATGCTGGAAATCGCGTTTAACGCGTTCACCGCTGCCGCCTTCGCGCAACAGTCCGATTCTCCACCCGCCAAAGGATCCGGCCTGCCACCGCCTGGCATCAACGATCCGGGCGTCAAGCCATCCTCGATTCCGTTGCCCAGCAGCAGCATTCCGCCGTCGGTCGCGCCCGCTGCTCAGCAGGACCAGAACGGCGACGCGGCGCCCACGGTTTCCGTGCACACCGAAAGCAACGGCGACACGGTCGAGGAATACCGCCGTGGCGCCGCGCTCTACATGGTGCGCATCACGCCCAAGAACGGCGTCACGCAGACCTTCATGGTCAACGGCGGCACCGGCAAGCTGATCCGCGATCCGCGCATGGGGCCGGTCGATCCGGTGTATTACACGATCTACCAATGGGGCAACGCGCCGAAGCCGGCGAGCAGCAGCGATCAGTGAAAAATACCTTGTCATTCCGGGGCGCCGCTTCGCGTCGTTCCCGAAATGACGACTCTGTTTATGCTCCCGAATGCCGAATCAGTGGCGGAAATGCCGCACTCCGGTGAACACCATCGCCAGATCATGTTCGTCGGCCGCGGCGATCACTTCCTCGTCGCGCATCGAGCCGCCGGGTTGGATCACCGCCACCACGCCAGCCTGCGCGGCCGCGTCGATGCCGTCGCGGAAGGGAAAGAACGCATCGGAAGCCATCACGCTGCCGGCGACTTTCAGATCCACCTGCTCAGCCTTCAGCGCGGCGACTTGCGCGCTGACCACGCGGCTCATCTGGCCCGCGCCGATGCCGATGGTGCGGCCATCGCGCGCGTACACGATCGCGTTGGATTTGACGAACATCGCCACATGCCAGGCGAACAGCAGGTCGCGCAACTGATCCGCATCGGGCACGCGTTTGCTCACCACCTTCAGGTCGGAAAGCAGCAAGGTGTCGCGGTCGGAGTCCTGTACCAGCACGCCGCCGCCGATGCTGCGCATTTCGCGGGTGGAGACGGCCGATTCGGGCCACGCGTCCACCGCCAGCGCGCGCACGTTGGGTTTTTTCGCCAACGCGGTGAGCGCGTCGTTGTCGAATTCGGGCGCGATCAGCACTTCCACGAATTGCTTGGCTAGAATCGCGCGCACGGCCGCGCCATCCAGCGCGCGGTTGAAGGCGATGATGCCGCCGAACGCCGAGACCGGATCGCATGAGTAAGCGCGTTCCCAGGCTTGCACGATGTCGCCGGCCAGCGCCACGCCGCAGGGATTGGCGTGTTTAACGATCACGCACGCCGGCTGCTTGCCGAATGCCTTGACGCATTCCAGCGCGGTGTCGGCATCTGCATAGTTGTTGTACGAAAGTTCCTTGCCGGCCAGTACGCGCGCCGCGGCGATGCTGCCGGCCGGCGGCCGGCCGGAGACGTACAGCGCAGCGCCTTGATGCGGGTTTTCGCCGTAACGCAAATCGCGCACGCGCGTGAGCGCGAGGTGCAAGGTCGGCGCAAAGGCCGGCGAGCGTTCGTCATTCTCGGCGCGCGCGGAGAGCCAGTCCGCGATCATGCCGTCATAACGCGCGACGTGCGCGAACGCATTGGCCGCCAACCGCCGGCGCAATTCTGGCGTGGTGCCGCCTTCGCGGCGCAGCGTCTCGACGAAATCCGCGTAATCGGCGGGATCGGTCAACACCGCGACGCGCTCCTGGTTCTTGGCCGCGGCGCGCAGCATCGCCGGGCCGCCGATGTCGATGTTCTCGATCGCCTCGTCCCAGCCGACATCCGGCCGCGCAACGGTTTGCGCGAAGGGATAGAGATTCACCACCAGCAGGTCGATCGGCTCGATGCCGTGTTCGCGCATCACCGCATCGTCCGTGCCGTGCCGGCCCAGCAGGGCACCGTGCACCTTCGGATGCAGCGTCTTGACGCGACCGTTCATGATCTCCGGGAAGCCGGTGACGTCGCTGATTTCGCGCACCGGAATCTTCGCGTCGCGCAGCGTTTTCGCGCTGCCGCCGGTCGAGATCAGCTCCGCGCCCAGCGCGTGCAGTGCTCGCGCGAGGTCGAGCAAACCGTTCTTGTCGGAGACGCTGAGCAGCGCGCGGCGGACCGGAACGACCGCGGGACTTTTTGTCGAAGGCGCGCGCACGGATTGGCGCGGCGCTTCAGACCAGACCGTGCGCAAGCAGTTTCTTGCGCAGGGTGGCGCGGTTGATGCCGAGCGCTTCGGCCGCGCGGCTCTGGTTGCCGCCGCACCAGTTCAATACTTCACTGAGCAACGGCGCTTCCACCTCGTGCATCAGCAACGCGTACAGGCCTTCGGAGCATCGTGTACCGTGCAGATCCGTAAGATAACGGCGCGCGCTGCGCGCCACGCATTCGCGCAACGCAGCGGCGCCCGCGTCGGCAGTATGCAACGGCGTTGGGGAATTCAGAACCGCGGCTTCCACGTTCTTGTTGTGTGACAAGCGATGCGTTGCGCACCCGGGTTGGTGAGTGTAGCGCCGTCTGGTGCGGATGGTAAGAGTGGGGTTACGGGTTGTATGTCATGATTTGAGCTTTGAACCGGTAAGCCAAAACCCATACCCCATCACCCACAACCGTCATTCAAACCCGAACTCGAATGCCACCGCATTCTTGCCGGGATCTTCCACTTCGAACACCGCCGCGACCGTGCCGCCCGGGGGCAAACCGGCCGCGCGCGTTTTCGGATCGACGATGTATTCGGAAGGACGGAAGCGGCGCATCGCGATCGCGTTGCCGTCCAGATCCGCGAGCGAGATGCGGATCAGCGGGTAGGGTTGGGTGAAATCCGCATCATTCCGGATCGTGGCGCTGATGATCAGCGCGCCCGGCACGCTCGGGTGCGGACGGATGTCACGCGACAGCAACGTCAATTTCGAAACGTCCTTGATGGGCGGCAGCGTGCACCGCAACGCTGCGCAGATGTGCGCCAGCAACGGCCGCGTGCTCGAGTCCGTGGCCAACGATGCGCGATTGGCCCACGCCAGTTGCGCGAGCAGCAGCAGCGACAACACCGCGCAGCCGGCGATCCAGCGGCCGTTGTGCATCGTGTTGCGCGACGGGCGGGGGCGCACGAAAGCAGGCGGAGCTACCGCCGGCGCGTGCGTTGCGGCGGAATCGTTTTGCGCGTCTGCGGCGTCGGGCAGCGGACGGAACACCGGCTGCACCAGCAGGGGCGGTTCGGCGATCGGCGGCTGCACCGGCAAACCGGAAAAGGGTTCCGGCGGCAGCGTTTCGCTTAAGGATGGCAGTGCATCGAACACCATCGTGCAATGGCCGCAACGTACGCTACCGTGCCCTTGCGCGAGCACCGCTGCATCCAATGAATAGACCGTCAGGCATTCGGGGCACTGGGTGTACATCGACGGGAGGGAGGGCGGAGACGGAGAAGAGCGTAGCAACGAGTGTCATTCCGACGGAAGCCGGGCCCCGGCGTCTTTGGCTTTTTCTCGTGCGCCGGTGATACGAACCCAGTCTTCGCGTTGCGAGATATGCAAATCGGCGAAGCCGCACGCTGTATAGCGCTCCAGCAATTCATGTTCCTGTCCGGCCAGGATGCCGGATAAAGCGAATGGCGCGGCAGGTTTCAACAGCGTGGCGAACGCGGGCGCGAGCTCCCGCAATGGCCGACTGAGAATATTGGCGACCAGCGCGTCGCAGCGCGTGTTTTTCGGTAGATCGTTGGGTGCATACAGCGAGAGACGATCATTGACACCATTGCGTTCCGCGTTGTCGCGCGACGCGAGCACGGCTTGCGGATCGTTGTCCACGCCGATCGCGTGCGACGCGCCGAGTTTCAACGCGGCGATCGCCAGCACTCCGGAGCCGCAGCCGTAGTCGATGATCGCCTTGCCGGAGAGATCGATTGCGTCCAGCCATTCCAGGCACAACGCAGTCGTGGGATGCGTGCCGGTGCCGAAGGCGAGGCCGGGGTCGAGGCGGACGATCGCGATCTCGCTTTCATCAGTGGGCGGCTCGATGTTCCACGGATAAATCCACAGCCGCTTGCCGAAACGCATCGGCCGGAAGCGATCCATCCAGGCGCGTTCCCAATCCCGATCGGCGACTTCGTGCAGGCCGATCGCATCCGGCGAAAGCTCCGGCAACTCATAATGCAGCGCGTTCACCAGCGCATGGCGATCCACATCGTCGTCGAACAGCGCATTCAACACCAGCGTTCGCCACAACGGCGTTTCGCCCACACCGGGTTCGAAGATCGCGCGCTCGTCCGGCGTTTCCGCATCGGCATCCAGCAGCGTGATCGAGAGTGCGCCCAGTTCTTCCAACGCAGCTTCGGCGCGCGGTTGCTGTCTGGCGGAAAGCTTCAGCGAGAGTTCGAGAAAAGCCACTCAATCCTCAGCCAGTGCGTGCGCATTCCGCTCCACGATCCACCCCTGCCGCCGGCGCAAGATGCGCACGCCGCCGTACAGGTAGTTGATGCTGAAGAGCAGTGTCAGCGCGATCAGCAGCAGATGCCAGCGCTGCGTCAGCATCGCCTGGGGAAACCGGCGCACCAGCCACCATGCGAAACCCTGGAACATCACCGCCGTGGGCATCATGAAACCGATGTTGACGCGCTGGTCGTGGATGATGTCGGCCAGCAGCGCGCGTTCGGGCGGGCTGTCGAAATCCTCCTCGCGCTGCCGCACCAGATGCAGGTCGTAACCGTACAGACCCCACACCACCGCGGCGTACAACGCGTTCAAGGCGAACCAGTGTTCGGGATTCGAAACCTGGCTCAAGGCCACGGCTTCGATCAGCGTCGCGGCGAAGTAGATGAAGGTGTGGCCGAACTCCAATGGCCAGCCAATGAACGACAGCGTGTGCACCAGCGAGCGCGACCAGAAAATCAGCACGGTCAGCAGGCCCGTGGCGATGTACGGCCATACTTCCCATTGCAACCCGATCAGCGGCTGCACCGCGCTCGCCGCCAGCACGCCGAGCGCCAGGCCCTGGATGATGCTGATCAGGGTCAGCTCGATGCCGACCACCGTGTCGTGCAACTGAATGCGCACGGCTCGGCGCCGGTTGCGCAGCTCGGAATCGATGGACATCGCTTGCCTCCGAATTCCGCCACATGCGCTGCGATCAGGTCAGCGCGATGCCTTTTTCCTTGCGCTCTGCGATGCGCTTTTCCAGGTAATGGATGTTTTGCCCACCCTGCTGGAAGCCGCCATCGTTCATGATGCGCTGCTGCAGCGGGATGTTGGTCTTGACGCCGTCGATGACCATCTCGCCCAGCGCGATGCGCATGCGCGCCAGCGCGGTCGCACGGTCTCGGCCGTGCACGATGAGCTTGCCAATCATCGAATCGTAGTTGGGCGGAATCTTGTAGCCGTCGTAAAGGTGCGTGTCGATGCGCACGCCCGGGCCGCCCGCACCTTCGAAGCGTTTCACCGTGCCGGGCGAAGGCATGAATGTATCGGGGTCTTCGGCGTTGATGCGGCATTCGATCGCGTGGCCGTTGATCTTGATGTCTTCCTGTCTGATCGAAAGTTTTTCGCCTGATGCAATCAGCAATTGCTCGCGCACCAGGTCCACGCCGGTGATCAATTCCGTGACCGGATGCTCGACCTGGATGCGCGTGTTCATCTCGATGAAATAGAAGCGCCCGTTCTCGAACAGGAATTCGAACGTGCCGGCGCCGCGGTACCCGATGCGGATGCAGGCTTCCACGCATACCTTGCCGATCTGTGCGCGCAACTCGGGCGTGATGCCCGGCGCCGGCGCTTCTTCCACCACTTTCTGATGCCGGCGTTGCATCGAGCAATCGCGCTCGCCCAGGTGAATCGCGTTGCTTTGGCCGTCGGCCAACACCTGGATTTCCACGTGACGCGGGTTCTCCAGGAATTTCTCCATGTAGACCTGCGGATTGCCGAACGCCGCCCGCGCTTCGGCGCGGGTGGTCGCGATGGCGTTGCCGAGGTGCGCCTCGGTGTGCACGACGCGCATGCCGCGCCCGCCGCCGCCGCCCGCGGCCTTGATGATCACGGGATAGCCGATCTCGCGCGCGATGCGCATGCTCTCGTTGACGTCCTCGCCCAGCGGGCCGCCGGAACCCGGCACGCAGGGCACCCCGGCGGCCTTCATGGCCTTGATGGCTTCGACCTTGTCGCCCATCAGGCGGATCACCGGCGCGGTCGGACCGATGAAGACGAAGCCGGATTGCTCGACCGCTTCGGCAAAATCCGCGTTCTCCGACAAAAAGCCATAGCCGGGATGGATCGCCGTGGCGTCCGTCACTTCCGCGGCAGCGATGATCGCGGGGATGTTCAAATAACTCTGCGCCGCCGGCGCGGGACCGATGCATACAGCCTCATCAGCCATGCCGACGTGCTTGAGATTGCGATCGACAGTGGAATGCACCGCAACCGTTTTTATTCCCAGCGTGTGGCAAGCGCGCAGCACGCGCAGGGCGATCTCGCCGCGGTTGGCAATCAGAACCTTGTCGAGCATGGCATCAACCGATCACGAACAACGGCTGATCGAATTCGACCGGCTGGCCGTTCTCGGCCACAATCGCCAGCACCGTGCCGGCCACGTCCGCTTCGATCTGGTTGAACATCTTCATCGCCTCGATGATCCCCAGCGGATCGCCGGCATTCACCTTGGACCCCACACTGACGAAAGCCGGTGCGCCGGGCGAAGCCGATGCGTAGAAGGTGCCGACCATCGGCGCACGCACGACGTGACCCGCGGGCAGGCCGCGTTCCGCAACGGGCGCAGCTTCGGTTGCGGAACTTGTTGGCGCAGTGGATTGTGGTGCTGGCACTGGTGCGCTCGCGGTATTCGGTACCTGTTGCATCAGCACCGTCGATTGCGCCGTGCCCGGCGCGTGGCGCGAAAGGCGAACACTTTCTTCGCCCTCTTTGATTTCCAATTCGGAGAGATTCGATTCTTCGAGCAGTTCTATGAGTTTTTTTATCTTGCGCAGGTCCATACAGGCCTCGTCGTGTGGCGAGCGGCGCGTGGAAGGGATCAATGACTCACGGGAGTTGGATGCGGTTTTCGCAGCCGCGCGATCGCCGCTTCCAAGGCGTGGTGATAGCTGTCCGGCCCGAAACCGGCGATCACGCCGACGGCCAGATCGGAAAAATACGAATGCCGGCGGAACATTTCGCGCGCGTACGGGTTGGACAGGTGTACCTCAATGAACGGGATGCCGACCGCCGACAAGGCATCCCGCAGCGCGACGCTGGTGTGGGTGAAAGCCGCAGGGTTGAGCAGGATGAAAGCCGTTCCATCGGAGCGCGCCTGATGGATACGGCCGATCAGTTCGGCCTCCGCATTGGACTGGAAGCTGGCGAGCTTGTGTCCCGCGGCTTGGGCGTGTGCCGTCAGTTGCGCATCGATTTGCGCCAGGGTCAGCCGGCCATAGAGGCCCGGCTCGCGCTCACCGAGCAGGTTCAGGTTCGGACCGTGCAGCACGAGGATTTGGGCCACGGGATTCGTCGGCGAGCCGGCGAGCACCGGCGGTCGCGAAGTGTGGCGCGAACCCGGTTCACTGTCCAGACGTTTAGTGGTTTTTACTTGTGCGATCGTCCATGATCGCCGCTGTTTCAAGCATCAGCTGACTTGATCCGCTGCGCGCAGGTGCAGTTCCAAAAGCGGCCATCCATGGCCGCACTCTTCATCAAGAGCATTCATTTGCTGCCTTGAAGCCAGGTTCCCAGCTCGTTGGCATTCAGCGGTCCCAGTTGGGTGCGCTCGATGCGTCCGTTGGGGCCGATCAGCACGCTGAAGGGCAACGCGCCGACGGTATCGCCGAAGCGAAGCGTCGGTTCCGGATCGGCATCGATGCCGATCAGGATCGGATAATCCACGGGCGTGTGTTTCAGAAAATCGCGCACGGTCTGCGGCTGGTCCAGCGCCACGCCGATGATGCGTACATTCGGGTGTTCCGATTGAGCGGTTGAAAGCGCCGGCATCTCCTTGCGACAAGGCGCGCACCAAGTCGCCCAGAAATTCAGCAGCACGGGTCGACCGCGCCATTGCGACAGCCGTTGCGGGGTGCCTTGCAGATCGGGCAACACCAGATCGTCGGCGGGGTCGCCGATTTGCAGCGAGGACTGCGCAGGAGTTGAAGCGGCAACGGGCGGTGACGATGGCGTCTGCATCCGCCGTTGCAGCCACCCGCCGCCGCACGCCGCGGCGGTCGCGAGGATCAGGATCGCCAGCGTGGCGCGGCGGTCGATCATTTCGCCGCCGCAGTCAGCGAGCGCTGCAGGAAACCTGCGGTCAATACCGTCGGCAGCTTGCGGCCTGGGCTCCCATCGCTCGGAAACAGCACGTAGAGCGGCACACCCGGCGAGTCGTAGTCTTTCAGGAACGCGCTGATGGCAGGATCTTCGTGCGTCCAGTCGCCTTGCATGTAGACGGTTCTCGTGCGGCGCAGGAGTTCGCGGAATGCGTTGGTATCCAACACGGCGTATTCGTTGGCCTTGCAGGTGACGCACCAGTCCGCGCTCATGTTCACGAAGACCGGCACGTGCCGGGCCCGCAATTGCGCCAGCCGGGCCGGGTCGTAGGGAATGGCCACGGTTTGCGAATGCGCCGCAGCGCCTGCTGCCGGCAACCGAGCGATCGATGCGATCGGTGCGAGCGCCAGCAGCAATGGAATGATCGCGAGTCCGCGCAGCATCGTGCTTCCGTGCCCCGGACGGCTTCGTTCGAACCACCAGAGCGCCATCGCGATCAGCACCATGGCAATCAGCACCAAGCCGGCGGCATCGACTCCGCGCTGGTTGGCGAGCACCCACACCAGCCAAACCGCGGACAGATACATCGGAAACGCCAGCAGTTGCTTCAGAGTTTCCATCCAGCGCCCCGGGCGCGGCAGCCAGCGGGCGAGGCGGGGGATGAAACCGATCAGCAGGAACGGCAACGCCAGTCCCAATCCGAGCATCAGAAACACCGGCAATGCCGCGACGCCCGGTGCCACGAAGGCATACGCCAGTGCCGTGCCCATGAATGGAGCGGTACACGGACTGGCGATCACCACGGCGAGCACGCCCGTAAAGAAATCGCCGGCTAGGCCGGGCCGCATCATCAATGCGCTCCCTGTCGAACCGATCCCCAAGCCGAGGCGCACGATGCCGGACAAGTTGAGTCCCACCACGAACAGCACGCACGCGAGCACCGCCACCACCAGCGGCTGTTGCAATTGTGTGCCCCAGCCGAGTGCGTGCCCGGCACTGCGCAGGCCAAGGATGCAAAGACCCAGCGTGAGAAAACTCGCGAGCACACCGGCGGTGTAAGCCAGCGCATGCGTCTGCGTCCGCGCCGAGCTTTCTGCGCTTTCCAGCAGGCCGATCGCCTTGATCGCCAGCACCGGCAACACGCAAGGCATCAAGTTCAGGATCAGGCCGCCGACGAACGCCAGAACCAATGCCAGCGGCAAGTCAGAGAGTACAGAGTGCACCGGCGAGGCGACCGTCGACTCCGGACCGCTGGACGAGAGGCTGGATTCAGCCGCCAACTGAGGCGGGAATCCGCGGGTGCCGCCGCGTCGCGCGATATCGGAATCGGGCAGGATGATGGCGCCGGTCTGCGAGCCGGCGAGCGGCACCGACAAAACCTGCGTGACGGGCGGATAGCAGATTTTCGGATCGACCTCATGGCAGCCCTGGAACGTCACCGCGATTCGGAGATCCGCAGCGCTGCCGGAATACGGCACGCGCGCATCCAGCGAGCCGTGATAGATCTCGACGTTTCCCAGATATGGATCGTGTTCCTTTAGTCCGTCGGGCAAGCTCAATTCGCCCAGATGCATGGCCGCATCTTTCGATTGCACCTGGATGCGATCACGATAGAGGTAGTAGTGCGGCGCGATGTCCCAATGCAGGCGCAGAAGGCCTGGTGAGGCGATGCGCGCGCTCAACGCGAAGGCTTGAGTCGCCTGCAGCAGCTGACCGTTGCCGGATGCCGCGTCCTGCGCCACGCCGCACACGGGCCAAAGGGACGCCGCCAGCAGGAGTATTCGCAGCAAGTGGAAAAAAGGGCTTCTCGGCAATATCGATCGCATGAATTCGGCAGCGCCGGTGATCAACGGACTATTGTCTCAAGACCGGCGACGACAGCGCCACCTCACACGGTTTGTTCGCGCAACCAATCCAGATAAGGCGTGTGGCCGGCAACGATATCCAGTGCGATCAGTTCCGGCACTTCGTAAGGGTGCAGCTCGATCAGGCGCGAGTGCAGGGACTCGAAACGATCGCGCGTGCTCTTGATCAGCAGCAGCACCTCACCGTCTTCGTGGATATCGCCGCGCCAGCGGTAGACCGAAGTCAGGCCGGGAATGCAATTGACGCAGGCGGCCAGCCGCTCCTCGACGAGCGCGCGTGAAATCTGGGCCGCCGTTTCGGAGTCAGGGCACGTCGAAAGCAACAACAGGGCGTCGGACATGATGAGGTGGATCGAGAAAAATGCAGCATAACCCTTGAACGGGCCGGAACCCGCCCCATCTGGTTTGCCGTTGGCGGCCTTGCGCAGGCCGGGTTTGTGCCTACAATTAGCACTCTCAAGCCCCGAGTGCTAACAGTCTGGAAGGGGCGTTCCAACCACTTGAACAAGCTGGAGTCGTTATGAAGCTTCGTCCGTTGCACGACCGCGTGATCATCAAGCGCCTGGAGGCGGAAACCAAATCCGCCGGCGGCATCGTCATCCCCGATACGGCCACCGAAAAACCCATCAAAGGCGAAGTCGTGGCCGTAGGCACCGGCAAGATCCTGGAAGACGGCAAGGTCCGTCCGCTGGCCGTGAAGGCCGGCGACAAGGTGCTGTTCGGCAAGTATTCCGGCACCGAGGTCAAGGTCGATGGCGAGGAACTGCTCGTCATGCGCGAAGAGGACCTGATGGCGATTATCGAAGGTTGATCGAATCACCCTTACTTGCGCAAACCACAATTTTCCGAATCCGGAACACAAGAACGCTCATCGAAGCCGCGCTTCTTCGCCCCGTGAGTCTAGGGGCAGCCCATCCGCAGGGTGGGCGGGGGTTGTGGAGGTATGACAGAGCGGATCGAAGTCCGGGTCGCACGAGATCTTTCGAGGAATTACCATGGCAGCCAAAGAAATCCGTTTTTCCGAAGACGCGCGCACCAAGATGCTGCGCGGCGTCAACATCTTGGCCAACGCGGTCAAGGCCACCCTCGGCCCCAAGGGCCGCAACGTCGTGCTCGAGAAGAGCTTCGGCGCGCCGACCATCACCAAAGACGGCGTCTCCGTGGCCAAGGAAATCGAACTGGCCGACAAGTTCGAGAACATGGGCGCGCAGATGGTGAAGGAAGTCGCTTCGAAGACTTCCGATAACGCCGGTGACGGCACCACCACCGCGACCGTGCTGGCTCAGGCGATGATTCGCGAGGGCATGAAGGCGGTCGCCGCCGGCATGAATCCGATGGACCTGAAGCGCGGCATCGACAAGGCGGTCACCGCCGCGGTCGATGAGCTGAAGAAGATTTCCAAGCCGTCGTCCGATTCCAAGTCGATCGCGCAGGTCGGCACCATCTCCGCCAACGGCGACGAGGTGATTGGCAAGCTGATCTCCGAAGCGATGGACAAGGTCGGCAAGGAAGGCGTGATCACGGTCGAGGACGGCTCGGGTCTCGAGAACGAACTCGACGTCGTGGAAGGCATGCAGTTCGACCGTGGTTATCTGTCGCCGTATTTCATCAACAACCAGCAGTCGATGCAGTGCGAGCTGGAAGATCCCTACATCCTGCTGCACGACAAGAAGATCTCCAGCGTGCGCGACCTGCTGCCGGTGCTGGAAGGCGTGGCCAAATCGGGCAAGCCGTTGCTGATCGTGGCCGAAGAAGTCGAAGGCGAAGCGCTGGCGACCTTGGTGGTCAACACCATTCGCGGCATCGTCAAGGTGTGCGCGGTGAAGGCGCCGGGCTTCGGCGACCGCCGCAAGGCGATGCTGGAAGACATGGCGATCCTCACCGCCGGCACCGTGATCTCCGAGGAGGTGGGCCTGTCGCTCGAGAAGGCTTCCATCAAGGATCTCGGCCGCGCCAAGAAGGTCGTGGTCAGCAAGGAAAACACCACCATCATCGATGGTGCGGGCGATGCCAAGGCGATCGAGGGCCGCATCAAGCAGATCAAGGCGCAGATCGAGGAGACCACTTCCGACTACGACCGCGAGAAGCTTCAGGAGCGCGTGGCCAAGCTCGCTGGCGGCGTGGCGGTGATCAAGGTCGGCGCCGCGACCGAAGTCGAGATGAAGGAGAAGAAGGCGCGCGTGGAAGACGCGTTGCACGCCACCCGCGCGGCGGTCGAGGAAGGCGTGGTGCCGGGCGGCGGCGTGGCGCTGGTGCGTGCACTCAAGGCCGTGAAAAACCTGAAGGGCGCCAACGAGGACCAGAACTTCGGCATCCAGATCGCCCTGCGCGCGATGGAAGCACCGCTGCGTGAGATCGTCACCAACTCCGGCGAAGAGCCCAGCGTGGTGCTGAACAAGGTCGCCGAGAAGGACGGCAACTTCGGCTACAACGCGCAGTCGGGCGAATACGGCGACATGGTCGAGATGGGCATCCTCGATCCGACCAAGGTCACCCGCACCGCGCTGCAGAACGCCGCGTCCATCGCCGGCCTGATGATCACCACCGAAGCGATGGTGGGCGAAGCGCCGAAGAAGGAAGAGCACAACCACGGCGCGGGCGCCGGCGCCGGAATGGGCGGCATGGGTGGAATGGACTTCTAAGTTCTCGCTCGCAAATTCGTCCATGAATTTGCGAGCGGGTGCGGCGGCGCATCCCTGCGCCGCCGTAGAAGCAAAATCCAAAGCCCAAAGGCAAAAGCCCCGCGAAGAATCGCGGGGCTTTTTTTTGGAATCCCTGCCGCATGCAGGAGAACTTGCGTTACTGCTGCTGCCTGCGCGATTCGCCACTGCCCGTCGTCGTCCAGTGCTGGCCATCGCCGCTGTTCTGGATTTCGTAGCGGTAATGGTCGGGCGAGTCGAAGATGTTGAGCGTTCGGAACCAGTGCGTCTTGTTCTGCTTGTCCGTGAAATGGCCCGTGTAGGTCCAGGTCTTTCCGGAGAAACCGAGATCGGGACTCGCGATCTGACCTGGCGTGATATTGGCGAAGGCGTATTTCCTGTTTGCCGCATCCCATGTGTAAACGGAAAGTTGATGCTGCGGCTGCGCCACCCCTTCGATTTGCGCTACGCCGTCGCAGACGAGAAACACGTGCGCCGCGCTCGACCAGTTGCAGGTAATGCTGCCGGTAACGTGCACCGTTTTACCGTCTTGCATGAAATTGCCGCTGTCCTTCCAGGTGCCGGCGAACATGCCCAATTGGTTGGGTGCGGCGGCAGCCCCATCGGCTGCGAATGCATCGACACAGATACCGATCACGGTAAAAGCCAACACCAGACGCATTGCGGGGTTCATGGTCGTCCTCCATCAGTGATGGCGCGGCATGGGTTCGCACGTTCCCATCGCGTGCGAGCGCTGGAGGTCATCCAGAATGATCGCTATTGCGAGGCGCCATTGGGCGTCTGCGCCTGCGGGTGCGGCATGCGCGCGGCGAGTTCGGCTTCGGTGTCGCCGTCGGGCATCAATTGCTGGAGTTTGCCTTTCAACCTCAATTGCGCGACGTTTGTCATGCCTTGATCGAGCGCGAGCTGCTGCGCATCTTCAGGCACGGGCTGAGCATTGGGCGCACGCGTCAGCGGCGAGAGCTGCGGTGCCACCACATCGGTGAGCGCGAACCAGGCGTCGTCGCGGATGCCGGCGCGTTCCAGCAATTGCCCCGGCAGCGCCCAAGCCGCGAGCGCCTCGGACCGGCTCTCTCGCGGATGGGCCGGATCGATCAGCAGCCACGAACCGCTCTGCGCGAGCTGGTCCTGGCCGTCCTTGAAACCGTTCACATCGAACGCCTGTCCGAGCGCCGGCAGATGGTCGCCGTAGAACATCAGCAGCGTGGGACGCGCGCGGCGCGACAGGGCATCGGCCAGCCGGCCGAGCTGTTCGTCCGCATGCCGCAGGTGATAGAGATAATTCTGCAACATCGTTTTGGCGACACCCGTAACACCCGGCGGAACGGGAATCGCATCGCGCTCGGCCAGGTTGATCGGGCCCGGATCGCCGTCATACGGTCCATGCGCCTCCATGCTGATCGCGAAGATCAGTTGCGGTGGCCCGGAATCGCGCAATTGCTTCAGGATTTCGTCGGTCAGCGCGCTGTCGGCCACGTAGTGTCCGTCGTGCGGTACGTTCTTCGGAAAACCGTCGATCGCGATGAAGCGGTCGAAGCCCAGCCGTTGCAGCGCGCTCGCGCGGTTCCAGAAGCCGCGGTAGTTGTCGTGGATCGCGATCGTGGTGTAGCCGTTGGAGCGCAGAGTGCGGGCGAGGCCCGGGATCACCTTGCCGCTGAATTGCAGATACGGAAATTGCACCTGCGGGAAGTAGCGCAGCGGCAAACCCGTCAGCACCTCGAATTCGGTGCGGATGGTGCCGCCGCCGAAGGTCGGCACATACAGTGGTCCCGATTCGCCCTGGCTCGCAAGACGCTCGAAATTCGGAATGAACTGGAACGGCGCATAGCCGCGCATGCGACCGGGATCGAAGAAGGATTCGCTCTGCACGATCACGATGTCCGGCCGCAGACCGTCATTGCCCGCGGCCATGCGCGCGCGCACCGCGTCTTCGGTGCTGCCGAGCAGCGCGCGCGCCGCCTGCGTATCGACTTTCGTGTGCGAACCGGCATAGTCCAGCCGGTACAACGCCAGCATCGTGATCAGGCCGCCGCTCTTGGCCGATTCACCGGCCGACCACGGCTGGAACGCCAGCGCACTTTTGTCATAGACAATGCGCCACGCCGACCAGCCCGTGCACAAGGACACCAACGCGGCGAACGCGCACACCGCAATGCCCGCGCGGGGCGCGGCGCGTCGCGGCAACAGGGGCGGTTCGTAACGCCACAACGCGATCAGAAGCAGCACGCCCGCGATCGCGGCGAGCAGCCACCCGGGATTGAAATGCGCATAGCCGCCCAACAGATGCGCGCCGCCTTCGCGCAATTGGCCGAGCATGTGGAAATCCGCCGGTACCACGGGCGATGCGAGGTTCGCGACCTTTTCCGCGTTCACCCAATACAGCAAGGATTGCGCGCCGAATGCCAGCAGCGCCGAGAGCAGCGCACGGCGGGTCAGCGCCAGCAAGACGATCGTCAATAGCAAGCCGGGCAGCGCATTGGCGAACAACGCGCGCGGTGCGACGAACAATTTCAGTGGCGAGACGCCTGGATCCCCGTCGAGCGTGCCGGTGGCGAGCGCGAACAGAAGCGCCAGCAACACGGCGGCGGAGACGCGCAGCAAAAGGCGAAGGCGGGGAGTCGGCATAACGGGTGTCTCGAACTTGCAACATCAATGTTACCGGAGCGACATGAACCGGTTGTTCGCTCATGCCGGGCATAATCACGGAATGTCCGGTGTCACAACGCCTTCACAGACACATGCGTTGACCGCACTGGCGGACGCGCGTTATGCCGACTTGGGGGAACGCTGCCGCGGCGCCGGCATCCGCCTGCACGACGACGCCGGTGTGGCCGAACGGCTGCGGCGCTTGCTGCTGGCCAGTGACTTCGCTTTCGAAACCTTGCGCCGCGAGCCGCAATTGCTCGACGCGCGCGGGCTGGAGCGGCTACGCGATCCCGCGCCGGCTTCCGCGCGCGCGGCGGCTCTGTCGGAAATCGATGCAGAAGATTTTTCCACGCGCCTGCGCAAGTTCCGGCGTGCTGAAGCGTTGCGGCTGATCTTCCGCGACGTCAACGGGCTCGACGATCTGGCCGACACGCTTTCCGGCACGACGGCGTTGTACGAAACGCTGATCGCCGCGGCGCTGCATCGTGCCGAGACCGCGCTGCGAACGCGCTACGGCGTGCCGCGCAACGCACAGGGCGCGTCGCAATCGCTGGTTGTGATGGGCTTGGGCAAGCTCGGCGGCGGCGAATTGAATTTTTCTTCCGACGTCGATCTGATCCTCGCGTTTCCGGAAGCCGGAGCAACCGATGGCGCGCGCGCGCTGGACAACGCGGAATTCTTCGCGCGCGTAGCGCGCGAATTCGTGCGGCTGTTGAACGAGAGCGGCGTGGACGGCATCGCCGCGCGCGTGGATTTGCGTTTGCGTCCGTTCGGCGAAGCCGGTCCTGTGGCGTGTTCCTTCGCGATGATGGAGCAGTACTACCAACGCGAGGGCCGCGATTGGGAGCGTTACGCCTGGATCAAGGCGCGGCCCGTGGCGGGTGACGTCGCAGCCGGCAAGAAACTGCTCGAACTGTTGCGGCCCTTCGTTTATCGGCGCTATTTCGATTACACCGCGCTGGAAGGGCTGCGCGAACTGAAAGGGCTGATCGATGAGGAAGTCGCGCGCCGCGATATGGCCGATCACCTGAAACTTGGCCCCGGCGGCATCCGCGAGATCGAATTCATCGTGCAATTGCAGCAGTTGATCCGCGGCGGCCGCGATCCGGCGCTGCGCGTTGCGGGGTTGCTCCCGGCGCTCGATGCCTGCGCGCGGCGCGGTTATCTGCCGGCCCCGCGCGTCAAGGTTCTGCGCGAGGCGTATCCATTCCTGCGCCGGTTGGAGAACCGCGTGCAGATGTTCGCCGATCAGCAAACACACTCACTGCCGGACGACGCGCTGGTGCGCGCGCGAATCGCGGCAACGCTTGACTACGCGGATTGGGATGCGCTGCAAAGCGAGCTCGATACACATCGCGCGAATGTCGCGGAGGCTTTCGCCGCGGTGTTGCTACCGCGCGCGGAAAATCCCCCACAACCGGCTCCTTCCGACGCAAGCGCGACGGTGTGGCGCGCGGCGCGCGCGCGAACGCTGGACGCGCAAGCACTGGAACGCGCAGATTTCAGAGCAGGGGATGCGCTGATCGCATCCCTCGGCGGCGTGGCTGCGTTGCGCGGACTCTCCGCACGCGTGATGCAGCGGCTGGATCATCTGCTGCCGCTGCTGATCGAAGCCGCGCGCAAAACGCGTGCACCGGAAACCGCGCTGATCCATCTCTCTAAGCTGGTGCAGGCGATCGCGCGGCGCTCGGCATACCTCGCGCTGCTGGAGGAACATCCGGCAGCGTGTACGCGGCTGGCGCGGCTGTGCGCGGAAGATGCGTGGCTCGCCGCGCGAGTGATCGCGCAACCGTTGTTGCTGGATGACGTGCTCGATCCGCGGCTGGAGCACCTGCCCGACGATGCAACGGTGATCGCGCGGGAACTTGCCGCGGCGATGCATGACGAGAACGATCCGGACGATGCACTGGCCGCTATCGCCGAATGGCGCGACAGTTTCGTGTTGCGCGCGGGACTGGCTTTTCGCGATGGGCACGCAGACGCCGCGAGGACTGCGCATCGTTTGGCCGATGCAGCGAGCGCGGCAGTCGATGCGGTGCTGCAACTCGCGCAGGGCGAATTGATCGCGCAGCACGGTCGTTTGCCCGGCGCTGCTTCCGGGTTTGCGGTGATCGGTTACGGCAGCCTCGGCGGCTGCGAGCTGGGATTCGCTTCCGATCTCGATCTGGTGTTCGTGTACGACGGCGAGCGCGCGGCGCTGACCAGCGACGGCGCGCGGCCGCTGGATGGTGCGCGCTGGTATTCGCGCCTCGCGCAGCGCGTGGTGCATTGGCTGTCCACCCCCACACGCGCCGGCCGGCTCTACGAAGTCGACACGCGCTTGCGTCCTGATGGCAGCAAGGGTTTGCTGGTGGCGAGCCTCGCCGCGTATTCCAATTATCAAAGCGAGCGCGCCTGGATTTGGGAACATCAGGCGCTGGTGCGCGCGCGTGCGATCGCGGGCGATGCGTCTGTCCGCGCGGCTTTCGCGCAGGACCGCGCCCAGATCCTGGCGCGCTCGCGCGATGCTTCGACCGTCATCTCGCAAGTGCTGAAGATGCGCGCGCAATGGCGCGTTGAGCGCGATCGTTCCAACGCGCGCGAGTTCGATCTGAAGCAGGGCGCAGGCGGTCTGCTGGACATCGAATTTCTGCTGCAAGGTCTGGTACTGCTGCACGCGGCAAATCATCCCGAGTTGGCGCAGCACAGCGACACGCCGAGGTTGATTGAAGCCTGCGGGCAGGCCGGCGTGCTGCCGCGCGAAAACGCGCAGAAGCTGCGCGCCGCGCACGCGCTGCTGCTCGGGCGTTCGCTCAATTGCACACTCGCTGACCGGCCTCGCGTGGTCGCACGCGACGAGGCGCTCGCAGCGGTCAACACGGAAGTGCTGCGCATCGCGCACGCGGCGGGGTTCGAATTCTCTTAGGGCGGACTTTTTCGCCAGAGTCCGCTTTACGCGGCCCGTGCGGCAACCCACTCGCGCAATCGTGCGGCCACCTGTGCAGTCTCGCGCAGCGGCGCAACTCGCAGCTTCGCGACCTCCGCATCCAGATCGAACAGCGAACCGCGTTCGCGCAAGCACGCATGGAAACGCGCGAGCTTGTCCGGCAGCGGCGCGAAGGTGAGCGTGTGCACCGGCACGCCAACAGCGACAGCCTCGGAGAGCATGTTCACCGAATCAGGCGTGACCACAATACGGTCCGCCCAGCCGAGCAGGCCCGGATACGGATTTGGCCCGTCGGCTTCGCCGCTCCAGAACATTCCCGGAAAGCGCGATAGCGCTTCACGCAGCGCGCGCGCGAACGGCGGTGGCGTGCGCCGCGAAATCGTGGCCAACACGCTGCCGCCTTCGCGTTGCAAACGTTGCGCGATTCCCGCGGTCAACGTTTGTGAAAATGCATCGTCCCAAGCGATGCCGCGGCGCGGGCCGCCCAGCAGCACTGTGATACGCGGCGAAGGCAGATGCGCGAAATCCGCAAATGCCTCGCGGCCGGCGGCGAGCCAGGCGTCATCCACCGGGTTCAACGAGCCCAGCGTTTCGATTACGTTGCCGCCGCGCAAACCATCGTGACGCGGCGTGATCACCGCGTCCCAATGCTGCGGATCGATGCGCGGGTCGAGGATCTGCACGGCAAAACATTCGCGCGCGGACAACTCGCGCAGCAGACGTGTCAGCAACGCCGCGCTGCGGCCGCAACCGATCGCCAGCGCGGGCCACGGCGGCGCGAAGTGCTCGCGGTCGCGCGGTGCGAGCGCGAGGCGACCACCCGGCAATTCGCGCGGCGACGCCCATGACCACGGCGCGCGCAGGGGCAGCGCCAGCACTTTTGCGGGCACATCCAGCGCCTGCGCCAGAGCCAAGGCCTGCCGCTCGTTGCCCGCCGCGCCGTCTGTGATCACCCAGGCCTCACGCATGTCGATTCTGGCTCGCGCGCTTCGTCGTTCGATCGAGGATACGGGTTATCGCATAGCCGGGTGTCGAAAGACACTCTGCTAGTGCAGGCCATGGGTCACCTGCCGTCGACGCTCAAGTCCGGGCATGTGCCGGACTTGAACGTGTCGAGAAAGTGCGGGACAGCACTTTTTCAACACTCTGATAGCTCTGCGACACGCGCGAACGCCACACATTGGAAGGAGAGGCCGATGAAAACCGCAATTGCCTTGGCCGCCGCATTGCTCGCCACCGCCGCCACTGCCGGGCCGGTCACCTACACGCTCGATCCCGCGCACACTCAGGTGTTGTTTTCTTGGGAACATCTGGGTTATTCGCACCCCAGCGGCGAGTTCGACAGCATCGCGGGCACGCTGACCTACGACACGCAGCACCCGGAAAAATCTTCGGTGCGCGTCGATATTCCCGTGTCGAGCCTGCAGACCCACGTGCCGGCGCTGGACCGGCAGTTGCTGGGGCCCGGATTTCTGGATGCGGCGAAATATCCGGCAATCACTTTCGTGAGCAGGAGGGTGATCGCCACCGGCAAATCGATTCAACGTGACGAGAAATCTGACCGTGCACGGCGTGACACGTTCGGTGACGCTGGACGTCACACTCAATAAAGCCGGCACCTACCCGATGATCGCAGCGCCGGCGCTGGGATTCGGCGCAAGCACCGCCTCCGACCGCGGTACCTTCGGCGTGGGCACGGGCGTACCGAGGGTGGGCGATGCGCTGACGATCACGACAGAAGCGATCGAGTCGCGCGCGTTCCAGACCAAGCTGCTGCCGCTCGAGCAGCAGGCCGCAAAGGGGAAATGAGACAGGGCAGGTCGGTTAGAATGTCGGCTCCCTTTTCCGCAAGTCCGCGCCATGAGCAGCCCGCCCGCCCTCGAACACACAGCGCAACAGGCCAACGCACAACGCCGCTACGAAATCTCCCGCGCGCAGTTGCCGCTGTCTTGTCCGCTTCCGGAGATGGCGCTGTGGAACTCGCATCCGCGCGTGTATCTGCCGATCGAGGACGATGGCGGCGAATCGCAGTGCCCCTATTGCGGCGCGGTGTTCGTTCTGAAGGAAAATCACTGAAGGCGGCTGCAATCTCGCACATGGATGTACCGCTTTGGGGCCAAGCAATCCTCGCGTACTGACGTGTACGCTCCGGCTGCTGCGCTCCGGCGTCGCGCAACCCCGGTTCGCGCCCGGAGCAGATTCTGTCTTTGCTCGCGGCGCTTTTGAGTGTTTCTCCCACTTGCAAGCACGGCGTGTTTCTTGCTTGTAGCTCTTCATGTATTCCGCGCACACCACGCCCGGGTCGACCCCGATGGCCGAACTCATTCCCCCCGACCGACCGCTGACTGTGGTGCAATTGCTGCCCGCGCTGGAAAACGGTGGTGCCGAGCGTTCCACGCTGGAGATCGCGCGAGCCCTGGTGCAGGCGGGCCATCGCTCGGTGGTGATCTCCACCGGCGGCCGGCTAGTATCGCGTCTGCAAGCCGAAGGCAGCGAACACGTGCCGCTGGATCTGGCGAAGAAATCGCTGCGCACGCTGCGTCACGTGCGGCCGTTGCGGCGGCTGTTGGAGGAAATCCGACCAGATATCGTGCACGCGCGTTCGCGCCTGCCCGCGTGGATGACCTGGCTGGCGCTGCGCGGCATCAAGCCGCGACCGCATTTCGTCACCACCGTGCACGGTTTGAATTCACCGGGCAATTACAGCCGCATCATGACACGCGGCGAGCGCGTAATCGTGGTATCGCAGACGGTGCGCGATTTCGTGCTGAGTCACTACCGTGTCGATCCTTCCCGCCTGACTGTGATTCCGCGCGGCATCGATCCGGGCGAATTTCCCTATGGCTATCGCCCCGACGATGCATGGCGGCAGCGCTTCTTCAGCGAGTTCCCCCAGCTCGCGGGCTTTCCACTGTTGACCTTGCCCGGGCGCGGCACGCGTTTGAAAGGCCACGCCGACGCGATCGCGCTGGTCGCCGGTTTGCGCGCGCGGGGGATCGAAACGCGCCTGCTGTTGCTTGGCGCGGTCGAGCCCGGCCGCGAAGCGTACTTCGCCGAATTGCGCGCGCTTGCGCAGGAGCGCGGCGTTGCGGACGCGGTAGTGTTCTCGTCGGCGCGCGCGGACGTACGCGACATCTACGCTGAATCCGCGCTGGTGTTGCAGTTGTCCAACCAGCCCGAGAGTTTCGGCCGCACCGTAGTCGAGGCGCTGGCGCTGTGCCGGCCTGTGCTCGGTTACGCGCACGGCGGCGTGGGCGAGCTGCTGGCCGAGTTGTATCCGGCCGGGCGCGTGCCGCCGGGCGACGTCGAAAAACTGATCGAACGCGCAGCCGAACTGCTGCGCGTGGCGCCACCGATCGCGCCGCTGCACAACTACCGTTTGATCGACATGCAGCAGGCGACGCTGAAGTTGTATGCAGAAGTCGCGGCGGCGTGATGCTGGAGACGTCAGCGGTCAGCGGGAAGAGCTTCGGGACAGCACTTTTTTGCCGCTCACCGCTCATCAATCGCCGCTCACGGCCCACCCCTCACTACAATCGCGGCTGTTTTCATGCAGGCCGATCGCTTGTTCCCCAGCGCGCTTCACCGTGTCAACAAGCTCGCATCACTGTTGCCGATCGCCGCGGTGATTTTCCTGCTGCCGTTCGGGCGCGCCAGCGAAGCCGCAGTGCTCGCGTGTTTGATCGGCGCGCTGATCCTGTTAATGCGAGCGTCGGCGTTGCGTACGAACGAACGCTCAGCGCGATTGCTGCTCGCACTGTGGGGATGCTACTTCGCCGCCGCGCTGATTTCGGCTTTCGGCGCGATCGATGCGAACAAGAGCTGGAGCACGGTCGCGGCGCTGATCCGCTTTGCGCCATTCGGCTGCTACGTGTGCTGGATCGTGCGCGACGATGTGCGATTGCGCGCGCTGTATTTTTTTACCGGCCTGATCGCCGCGCTGTGGGCGCTCGACGCCTGGGTGCAGAGTTTCACCGGCTACAGCTTGGGGGGGCATGCGGAAGCGCAGCGCATCTCCGGCATCTTCGGCGCAGACGATTTGAAACTGGGGCCGGTGCTGGCGGTGCTGTCGCCGTTCGTGTTGTGGAGCGCGCGGGAGCGCTTCGGCCGCACGGGAACGGTCGTCGCGCTGCTATTCCTGATGGGTCCGGTGCTGCTGGCGGGCGAACGCTCGGCGTGGCTGATGTACGCGCTGGTCGCGATCGCGTTCCTGTGGCACGAGGCGCGCGCGCCGGCACGTTTTGCGTTGTGGGTCGCGGCGGCGGCCGTGATCGCCGCGCTGGCCGTGGGCATCGCCTGGAAAACCTCGCCGCGTTTCGATCAGCGCATGCAGCGCACGCTGCTGGTATTCAATGATTCTGCGCAAGGGCTGGATGCCGCGTTGAGCGGACGAATGGAAATCTGGCAGGTGGCGGCGAAGATGTACGCCGCGCATCCGCTCACCGGCGTGGGCGTGCGCGGCTTCCGCTACGCCTATCCGCAGTTCGCATCGCCCGCTGATCATTTCCTCACCGAAGAAAGTTGCGGCCCGGGCGAGGGCGCCTGCCATCCGCACCAGATCGTGCTGGAGATCCTGGACGACACCGGCGCGCTCGGGCTGGCCTTGTGGCTGCTGGGCATCGTGCTGGCGCTGCGCGTATGGAGGCGCTCCGATGCGAATGCGCGTGAGCGTGCATGGCCTGCAAGCGTGGCGTTGTTTGTGATGCTGTTTCCGATCAACACTCACCTCGCGTTCTATTCGGCGTGGTGGGGCGTGCTGTTCTGGTGGCTGCTCAGTCTATGGAGTGCCGGATTGGCCGATCAGCGGGTATCCGCGCCAGAAATGGAAGACAGGCATGCCGCGTGAAAAGTTCTCGCTGGTGATCATCACCTACAACAACGCCGACACGCTGGAGCGGTGCCTCGCCGCGGCGGATTTCGCCGACGAGATCGTGGTGCTGGATTCCGGTTCGACCGATGCCACGGTCGATATCGCGAAGCGGTTCGGCGCGCGGGTGGCGGTGCATCCGTTCGACGATTACGGCCCGCAGAAGCAGCGCGCGTACGACATGGCAAGCCACGACTGGATCCTCAACATCGACGCGGACGAGGTGCTTTCGCCCGGCACGCGCGAGGTCATCGAACGCGCATTGGAAAATCCGCGCGCTGCGGGTTTCCGTCTGCCGCGGCGCGAGCGGATGTTCTGGACGGCGCAATCGCGCTGGAGCCATCGCAACGGCCACCTGCGACTGTTCGACCGCCGCCGCGCGTGCATGAACAAGGTGCCGGTGCATGCGGCGGTGGAAGTGGACGGCCCAGTGAAAACCTTGTGGCGCGCGGATTTCATCAACGACGGCGACGCTGACATCGCAGCGCGTGTGGAGAAGATCAATCGCTATTCCTCTGGCATGCTCGATCACAAGCGCGCGCGGCGGCAGCGTTTCGCGGGTTTGATGATGGTGTTGTATCCGCCGGTGTTCTTTCTGCGCCAATACGTTTTCAAACGCTATTTTCTCTCCGGTTGGGCGGGCTTCATCGCCAGCGTGATCGGCGCGTTCTACGTTTTCCTGAAGTATGCGAAGTTGTTCGAGGCGCGCAAAAATCGTGAGCGGTGAGCGGAAGAAGCTTTAAGCGCCGACCGTCGACCATCAATACACTCCGGCCATTCCCGGTGGCCTGGTCTTGAACCGCTTGTGCGACCACAGGTATTGCTCGGGCGCCTCCAGCACCATGCGTTCGATCAGCGCGTTGATGCGCGCGGTGTCGGCGAGCACGTCGCCGCTCGGAAAATTCGCGAGCGGCGCTTCCAGCCGCAGCGCGTAACCCCCTTGCGGCAAACGCCGGTGGAAGAACGGAACCACCGCCGCGCCGGAAAGCCGTGCCAGATGATGCGTGGCGGTGATGGTCGACGCGGGAATGCCGAAAAACGGCGCGAACACGCTGTCCTTGCCGCGCATATCCTGATCCGGCGCGTACCAGACGAAACCGCCGCGTTTCATGTATTTCACGCACCCGCGCAGTTCGTCCTTGTCGAACATCGCATCGGCGTAACCCAGCCGCGCGCGCAACACGATCCATTCGAAAACTTCGGAATCCATGCGCCGATACATGCCGGCGATGCGCAACTGCCGCGAAATCAGGCGCGCGCACAATTCCAGATGCGAAAAATGTCCGCCGACCAGCAGCGCACCGCGGCCCTGTTCGCGCAGCGCCTGCAGATGTTCAAGCCCCTCGATTGTCACCGGCAGCTTCGCGAGCTTGCGGTCGCTCGCCATCCAGCCCAGCGCGAATTCGCCAAGCATCAGGCCCATGTCGCGGAGCGCCGCGTCGCATAGACGTGCGCGCGTATCGTCGTCCATTTGCGGAAAACACAATTCAAGATTGTGTGCGACCACGCGCCGGCGTTCACGAGTGAGTGGCGCCAACCCCACGCCGCAGAGCGCACCTGCGCGCAGGATCCACTTGTACGGCAATGCGACGAGCAACTTCAGCGCAGCCGCGCCCAGCCACGCCGGCCAGTTCTGCGGCGCGAGCAGCGATGCGTGGAAGGCGGGCCGTTGCATGAGCGCGCGATGATAGCAATCGCACGGTCAGCCCTAGCTATACTCGCGCCGCCTCCTCCAATGCGCGCATGCTGCGATTCCTCTACACCATCGCGATCTATCTCGCCACGCCGGTCATCGTGTGGCGCCTGTTCGCGCGCGGCTTTCGCTATCGCGGCTACTTCGCGCGCTGGCGCGAGCGGTTCGGTTTCTTTCCCGATCCAGGCCTGCGCGACAGCATCTGGGTCCACGCGGTGTCGGTGGGCGAAGTCAACGCCGCGTTGCCGCTGATCCAGGCCTTGCGCCGCCGCTATCCGCGCGCCCCGATGGTGGTAACCACGGTGACGCCCACGGGCTCCGAACGCGTGCGTTCGCAACTGGGCGACGACGTCTTCCACGTCTATCTTCCCTACGACCTGCCGCGCGCGGTGGAAAGGTTTTTCGATCGCGTCCGCCCCAGCCTCGCGGTGATCATGGAAACAGAAATTTGGCCGAACCTCTTTCACCTCTGCGGCGTGCGCGGCATCCCGCTGGTGATTGCCAACGCGCGGTTGTCGGAGCGCTCCCTCCGCGCATACGCGCCGATCCGGCCGCTGGTCAAGAAGGCTTTGGGCAATGTCGGCCATGTCGCCGCGCAATCACACGCGGATGCGCGCCGCTATCGCGCACTCGGTGCCGATCCCGCGTGTGTCAGCGTGGCGGGCAATCTGAAATTCGACATGCCGCTGCCGCACGGTGTGCGAGAGCGCGGCGAAATGTTGCGAAAAAGCTGGGGCGAACAGAGGCCTGTGTGGATGGCCGCCAGCACGCACGAAGGCGAGGAGCTGGCGGTGTTCGAGGCGCATCTCGCGGTGCTGGCGCGTCTGCCGGATGCGCTGTTGCTGATCGCGCCGCGGCATCCGGAGCGTTTCCGCACCGTCGAGCATTCCGCGCGCAATCTGGGCTTCAACGTGACCACGCATAGCGGCACCGAGCGGCCGGATCGCGATTGCCAGTGCTACGTGATCGACGTGATGGGCGCGATGATGCGCCATTACGCCGCCAGCGATCTCGCTTTCGTCGCCGGCAGCCTCGCACCCATCGGCGGTCACAATGTGCTGGAACCTGCATCGCTCGCAAAGCCCGTGCTGGTCGGTCCTTACACCTTCAATTTCGAGGAGATCACGCAGAGCCTGATCGAGGCGGGCGGTGCGCGCCGCGTGCAATCGGCGCAGGAACTTGGCGCGACCGTGCTGGAGCTGCTGCGCGATCCGGTGTTGCGGCTGCGCATGGGTCTGGCAGCACGAGTGGTGTTCGCGCGTGAACGCGGTGCGGTGCGTCGCACGATGGTGCTGATCGAACGGATGTTTGCGCGGCGCAGGGCGGGTCTCAACTCCCCGTCAAAAACGAAAGCGGCTTCGATCCGCGACGACGAGCAGGTTCGTTAGCTCGCCGGCAGCGCGATGCGGGTCAAGACCCGTCCGACTGCAGGAGCGCATTCACCGCCTGCAGATCCTTGTAGCTGATCGTGCCGGCGGCCTGCTTCAGCAGCAGCTTGTCCAACACCAGCGCATGCCGCGCCTGCGAATAGCTGCTCTCGGCCGATGTCAGCGTCTGGATCGCTGTGAGCACGTCAAGGATCGTTTCCGTGCCTACCTGATAGCCGGCGCGCGTGGCATCCAGCGCCTTCTGGCCCGAAGCAACCGCGGCCTTGCTCGATTGCACCTGGCTGATCGCGGCGAGTACCGCGCGATAGGAATTGAGCGTGTTTGCCACAATCTGGCGCCGCTGGATTTCCAATGCGTCCTGTGCCGAGTCACGTTGATAGATCGACTGCTTCACGTGCGCGTGGATCGAACCACCGGAGAAAATTGGCACGCTCAGAAAAACGCCGACGGTCGTGCCGATGCGTCCGTTGCCCGAATCGATGTTGCCGAAGTTGCTGTTCTCAAGCCAGCTCGTGGTACGACCGCGGCTGACGCTGGCGCTGATGGTCGGCAGGCGCGCGGCACGCGCCGCGGTGACGTCATGCTCGGCGGCTTCCAGATTGTATTTCTGCGAAAGGATGCTGGGGTTTGTGTCCAGCGCCTGCGTCACCCAAGCCTGGGGGTCGGCAGGCACGGGTGGATCCAGCGGCAAGTCTTCGCGCAGCTTCTCGAGGTTCTCGACCGGATGGTTGGTGATCTGCGTCAGCGCCTGCTTATCGTTGGCGAGCGTGTTTTCGGCGGTGACGGTTTGCGTGCGCGCGGCCTGGTAGAACGAATCTGCCTGATAGACGTTGGTGATCGCCGCCAAACCTACCTGGTATTGCGCCTGCGCCTGGTCGTATTCCTTCTTGAAGGCGTCCTCGTTGGCCTTGGCGTAAACCACTTCGTCTTCGTCGGTAAGCACCTGGAAGTACGCGCTGGCGACGCGGATGAAAAGTTCCTGCTCGGCTGCGGTGTACGCTGCGTCCTGCGCGTTGGCGGTCGATTTCGCCGCGCGCAGGTTGGCGATATCGGGCAGATTGAAAATGGTTTGATCCAGCGAAAGCGATTCCGAACGCGTACGGATGTGGCCGCCCGGCGTGTCGAGGCCGCCGTTGCCGGATTGATTCGATCCAGCGCTATTGTCGCTCTGTTGCAAGCTCATGCTGCCCGAGATCTGCGGCAGCAGGGCGGCGGCCGCCAGCGGCACGCCTTCGCCGATCGCCAGACGTTGCGCGTCCGCCTGTGCCAGCACCGGATCGTTGGCGCGCGCCTGACGATAGATGTCCAGCAGATCCGCGCAGCGGCCTGCCAGCGGTGCGGCCGCAAGAATCAGGGCGAGACTGAGTGGCTTGAAACGCATGGGCGATCTCATCGAAGAAGGAAAGGGCTCACAGGCTGAAACGGCGTTGCGGTTCTGCGCCAGCCAGATACGGCAATTCGGTCTCGAACAGGCGCTCTTCACTGAAAGAGCCGTCCGCTTCGCGTTTCAGCAGTAGCGCGCGCATGGCCGGCTCCCTGCCCGTGACGACGAAGATGCGGCCGTCGGGTTTCAGCCAGTCGCGGAACTGCTGCGGCACGGCGGCGACCGCGCCGGTCACGGCGATCACGTCGAACGCACCATCGGGTTTGAAATCGCGGAAGACGTCGGCGTGGAATATCTCGGCGTTCTCGATGCCGGCGCCATGCAGCCGCGCGCGCGCAGTTTCAGCCAGATCCGCATGCCGCTCCACGCTGACCACGTGCCGGTTCAACTTCGCGAGGCACGCGGTGAAGTAACCCGAGCCCGTTCCGATTTCCAGCGCGCGTTCGTGCGGCTGCATGTCCAGCGCCTGCAACGCGCGGCCTTCCACGATGGGCTTCATCATCAATTCGCCGTGCGGCAAGGGCAGCGCCATGTCGGCGTAGGCGAGCGCGCGATACGCCGGCAGCACGAAGGCTTCGCGCGGCAGACTGGCCAGCGTCTCCAGCACGCGCGCATCCAGCACCTCGAACGTGCGCACCTGGTTCTCCACCATGTTGCGGCGCGCCTGTTCCAAATCGAAATGTTCCAAATCGAAAAGTTTGAGCCCGATCGATTGTGTGTTCGTCATCGTCTGCATCGCCATCTCAAAGACACAAAATCATATCAGCGCGTGTGTGGCTAGGCTCCGATGGCGCAGCAGAAGAACTAAGTGCCGGAAGTCATCGCGCGCATCTGATGTTGGTCATGCTGACGTCACATGTTTCAGCAAAGCGCATGCCAGTTGCGAAAGGTTGCGAATCCGCATTGCGATTAAGCACTCCTGCGAAGGCCGCTGTCCGCGGACACGGTTCGGACGCCCGGGACCCGTTCGTGGGCGGCGCTGCCGGCCTATCGGGCAAGACGATTCCGCCCGCATTGCCCGCGAATGCACTTGGTAAATCTGAACTTGACCGTATAATAATGATGTCCGTTCAAGCGGACGCGCCGGGAGAACACCGACGCGCCGCCTCACTCAAGTTCGATTTTTGCAGGAATCCGAATTGATATGGTTGCCATCACCGCCCGCACGCCCGGCCCCGGCCGGCCCAAGGACATGGAAAAGCGCGCCGCGATTCTCGATGCGGCCAAGCGCCTCTTTCCGCATCACGGCTATGAGGGCACCAGCATGGATGCCGTGGCCGCGGAGGCTGGCGTTTCCAAGCTGACTGTGTACAGCCATTTCGGCGACAAGGATTCGCTGTTTCGCGAAGCATTGCGCGAGCGCTGCCGGCAGGCGCTGCCCGACAGCCTGTTCGAAGCCGCGCAGGCTGGCCCGTTGCGCGAAGGCATGCTTCGCATCGCCCGTGCGCACGCCAGCGCGGTCACCGATCCCGAAGCGATCGGTACTTGGCGCGCGATCCTCGGCGACTGCAAGCAAGGCAATCCGCGTTTGGGCCAGTTGATGTGGGAAGAAGGCCCGGCGCGCATGCACAGCAAGATGGAGCATTTCCTTGACGTCGCGGTGCGGCGCGGCGATCTCGAGATTGACGATATCGGCCGCGCAGCCGGACAGTTTCTCGCGCTGCTGAAAGGCGATCTGCATGCCATGCGGCTGTTCGGCTGCGTCGGCTGTCAGGAAGGTTTCGAGCGCGAAGTGACCGCCACTGCGGAAGCGGCGGTGGAGATGTTCCTGCGCGCGTACGCCAAGCGCTGATCGGCCGCACGGCCGACGCGGCTTATAATCGACCGACGATCACGCGACGGAGCGCATCATGAATGCTGCTGTTTCCGAACTGTTGCGCGCCGCGCAGGCCCTGTCTGCCGAAGTGACGCGGCCAATTCCCGGTTCGCGCAAGGTGCACGTGGGTGGTTCGCGCGAGGACATCCGCGTGCCGATGCGGGAAATCGCGCTGGCCGACACGCCTTCGACATTCGGCGCGGAAACCAATGCGCCGTTTACGGTGTACGACACGTCCGGCCCGTATACCGATCCGGAATTCGCCGTTGATCTCGCAGCCGGGTTGCCGCCCATGCGCGCGCGCTGGATCGCGGAGCGCAACGATACCCAACAACTCGCCGATTTCACTTCGCCTTTCACGCGCCGGCATGCGAACGCGCGCGAACTGGCCGACGTGCGTTTTCCGAATCTGCCCAAACCGCGGCGCGCGAAATCCGGCGCCAACGTCACGCAGATGCATTACGCGCGGCGCGGCATCGTCACGCCGGAAATGGAATTCGTGGCGATACGTGAAAATTTGCGCCGCGAAGAAGCCGCGGCGCGAGGCGAAAAGCAGAAGCTCGACGCGCTGCGCGATTCGGGTTTGTTGAAACAGCACCGTGGCCAATCCTTCGGAGCAGTCATTCCGCAAACCATCACGCCGGAATTCGTACGCGACGAGATTGCCCGCGGTCGAGCGATCCTGCCGGCCAATATCAATCATCCCGAAAGCGAACCGATGATCATCGGTCGCAATTTTCTGGTGAAGATCAATGCCAATATTGGCAATTCGGCGGTCACTTCGTCGATCGCCGAAGAAGTGGAAAAGATGGTGTGGGCGATCCGATGGGGCGCGGACACGGTGATGGATCTGTCCACCGGCAAGCACATCCACGAAACGCGCGAATGGATCCTGCGCAATTCGCCGGTGCCGATCGGCACCGTGCCGATCTATCAGGCGCTGGAGAAGGTCGGCGGTGTGGCCGAAGACCTCACGTGGGAACTGTTTCGCGACACGCTGATTGAGCAGGCCGAGCAGGGCGTGGACTATTTCACCATCCATGCCGGCGTGCGGCTGCCGTTCATTCCGCTCACCGCCAGACGCGTCACGGGCATCGTGTCGCGCGGTGGTTCGATCATGGCGAAATGGTGCCTCGCGCATCATCGCGAATCGTTCCTCTACGAACGCTTCGAGGACATCTGCGAAATCATGCGTGCCTACGACGTGGCCTTCTCGCTGGGCGACGGGCTCCGCCCCGGATCAATCGCTGATGCCAATGACGAAGCGCAATTCGCCGAACTCGACACGCTGGGAGAATTGACTCAGATCGCGTGGAAGCACGATGTGCAGACCATGATCGAAGGCCCCGGCCACGTGCCGATGCAACTGATCAAGGAGAACATGGATCGTCAGCTCGAGAAATGCGGCGAGGCGCCGTTTTATACGTTGGGGCCGCTGACAACCGACATTGCACCTGGTTACGACCACATCACCAGTGCGATCGGCGCAGCGATGATTGGCTGGTTCGGCACGGCGATGCTCTGCTACGTCACGCCGAAGGAACATCTCGGATTGCCGGACAAACAGGATGTGCGCGACGGCATCGTCGCCTACAAGATCGCCGCGCATGCCGCCGATCTGGCCAAAGGTCATCCCGCCGCGCAGACGCGCGACAACGCGCTATCGAAAGCGCGCTTCGAATTCCGCTGGGAAGATCAGTTTAACCTCGGCCTCGATCCGGAGAAGGCCAGGGAATTCCACGACGAAACGCTGCCCAAGGACGCGCACAAGAGCGCACATTTCTGCTCGATGTGCGGCCCGAAATTTTGCTCGATGAAGATCACCCAGGATGTGCGCGATTATGCCCGCGAACACGGCGTGGACGAAACCGCCGCACTGGCCGAAGGCATGGTCGAGAAAGCACGCGAATTCCGCGAAAGCGGCGGCGAACTCTATCGGCCCGAGTGAGTCCCTTCCGATGAAACTTCAGGTGCCGTTCGTGCAGTTGCCGTTGCGCTTCGATGCTGTTCGGCTCGCGGAGGAAATGCATGCATTGGGCGATGCGGCGTGGCGGCCGCATCCGCAGAACTATCCAGGAAATTTCGCGCTGCCCCTGATCTCGGTCGAGGGCGATCCGGACAGTGACGCGATCGCCGGGCCAATGCGGCCCACGCCTTACCTCCAGAGATGTCCCTATCTCACGCAGGTGCTGGCACGGCTGGGCGCGGTCTGGGGCCGCACGCGATTGATGAAGCTCATCGGCGGCGCAGAAGTCACTCCGCACGCGGACATCAACTACTACTGGCGGGATCGCTTGCGTGTGCACGTGCCGATCCAGGCTGAATCCGGCGTTCGCTTCATCTGCGGCGAGGCGGAAGTACACATGGCGCCGGGCGAATGTTGGATTTTCGATACCTGGCGTCCGCATCGGGTGATCAATGTGGTCGATCGCGAACGCGTGCACCTGGTGGCGGATACCGTTGGTGGGGAGCAGTTCTGGGAACTGGCCGCCCGCGGCCGCGCGCCGGGTCATGGCGATTTTGAGAATTGGAGGGCGGAGACTTTCGACGTGGATGCGGAAGCTTTCGCTCAGTTGAGGCTGGAGTCGGTCAATGTCCCGCAAGTGATGACGCCCTGGGAGTTGCGCAATCACGTCGAATTCATTCTCGCGCACGTGACGCCGCATCCGCAGCTCGCGTGCGTGCAGCGTGACGTCAATCGCTTCATCGCGAACTGGCATGCGCTGTGGGCACAATACGGAGAAAGCCGGGCCGGCTGGTCCGAGTATCGCCGTCTTCTCAATGAGTTCGCCGAATGCATGCAGCGTTCGGCGTCATCGCTGCTGCTCGTCAACGGCATGCAATTCATGAGCACGTTGCGTTCGATGGTGCTGGGGATGGCGCTAGCGGATCGTCGCGAACCGACGGCGTCCGGCGAAGTGCGCATCGCCGCGCAAGCGGCTTCTTGACATGAAGCTGCCGGTTCCTTTCATCCAGTTGCCGTTGAGCTTCGATGCGTCTGCATTGGCAACGGAGATCGATGCGCTCGAGGAAAACCTCTGGCGTTCACATCCCAGCGGGTTGCCTGGAAACACTGCTCTTCCGCTGGTGGCGGTGGACGGCGATCCGGCACGCGGCGACGATTTGTTCGGACCGATGCGCGCGACTCCCGCGCTGCAACGATGCCGTTACATGCGCCAGGTGCTGGCGAGCCTCGATGCGGTGCTGGGCCGCGTGCGACTGATGAGACTCTCGGCCGGCGCGGAGGTGAACCCGCACGTCGACACCAACCATTACTGGAACGAGCGTGTGCGCGTGCACATCCCTGTTGTCACCCACCCATCCGTGCGCTTCTTTTGCGGTGACGCTGAAACCCACATGGCACAGGGAGAGTGCTGGATCTTCGATACGTGGCGGTTGCACCGCGTCACCAACGAGACTGGAATCGCGCGTGTCCATCTGGTGGTGGACACGGTGGGCAGCACCGCTTTCGGCAAGCTGGTCAACGCGGGCCGGTCGCACGACGGTCCCCAAAGCGCCTGGACGCCGTGCTTCGTCGCGCCGAGCGACACCGAGCCGGAACTCATCTTCGAATCGGTCAACCTGATGTCGCCGATGAGCTACTGGGAATTGCGCGAACACGTCGCTTTCCTGCTGGCAGAAGCCGAGCCGCATCCGTTGCTGCCAATCGTCAGGCACGTGGCCAACGAATTCGTACTCGACTGGCGAACGCTGTGGTTCCGCTTCGGTGCCGATGCTGCGGGAGCCGCGGACTACCAGCGGACCTTGCGGGAATTTCTGGCAAGCATGCGCCGGCTGGGTGCCGAGCTGCATCTGAAAAACCAGACTCAGTTTTTTTCTGCAGTGAACGGTTTGATTGGACAGGCGATTCGCGGCACCGAAACGACCGCTGCGCATGAAGAAGCCACGCGTGCGCCGCTCGTGAAACCTGCAGTCGCCGAGATCAAAACCGACTACCCTTTCGAGCGGCCGGTATTCATCGTCTCGCCACCGCGTTCGGGCTCGTCGCTGTTGTTCGAAACGCTCGCCTTGAGCCCAAGCGCCTGCACGATCGGAGGCGAAAGCCACGGCCTCATCGAAGGAGGCACCGCCTCGGGTAAGCTGGGTGCAGCGGCCCGCGGCTACACCTCGAATCGTCTGGAGGCGAGCGACGCGACTCCGGAAATCATCACCGCTTTGCGCGAGAGGTTCCGCCGGCGTGCATTCGATCGCGATGGTCGGCGGCCCGAGGGCCGGATCCGGCTGCTGGAAAAAACGCCCAAGAACGCGCTGCGTATTCCGTTTCTCGCAAAGGTGTTTCCGGACGCGCTATTCGTCTATCTCTACCGTGAACCCCGCGAGGTGCTGGCTAGCATGATGGAAGCCTGGGAATCGGGGGGATTCCGCACCTACCCGCAATTGCCGGACTGGACCGGGTTGCCGTGGTCGCTGGTGCTGGTGCCTGGCTGGCGCGACCTGATCGGGAAGCCGCTGGCGGAAATCGTCGCCGTGCAATGGCGCACAACCACGGACATCCTGTTGCGTGATCTGGAGAATCTTCCCGAAACGCGCTGGTGCGTCGCACGATACGCCGACCTGATCGCCGATCCGAACGCCGAAATCGAGCGGTTGTGCGCAGCGATCGGATTCGAATGGGACCGCAGGATCGATGGCGGTCTGCCTGTGGCGAGCCACACGGTTTCGACACCACGCCCGGACAAGTGGCGTGCGCGCGCGCCGGAGGTCGAAACCGCTCTGGCACTGGTGGGCGAAGTCGCCGGACGTGCAGCGCGCGCGGCGCGGAGGTGATCGTTGGCGCATGCGCGCCTCGGGGCGTTACACTCTCACATCAGGCCATGAGAAGGAGTTCGAGATGCCCGCCAAATCCCGACCGTTCCTCACCGACATCCAGACCATTCGCGCGCGCGCGCGGGAGCACATCAAGCGTGGCGCGGTCACGGAGAGCTATACGCTCAATCGCGACACGGTGCTGAAGCTGTTAAACGAGGCGCTGGCCACGGAGATCGTCTGCGTGCTGCGCTACAAGGCACACTACTACCTCGCTTCCGGCATTAACGCCAAGAGCGTCGCGGCGGAATTCCTGGAACACGCCAACGAGGAGCAAGCGCACGCCGACAGAATCGCTGAACGCATCACGCAGCTGGATGGCACGCCGAATTTCGAGCCGGATGGTTTGTCCACGCGCAGTCACGCCGAGTTCGTGGTGCCGGACGATCTGGCCGCTATGATCGAGGAAAATCTGGTGGCCGAGCGAATCGCCATCGACAGCTATCGCGAAATCATCAACTATGTCGGCGACCGCGACACCACCACTAAGCGCCTGCTGGAAGAAGTCCTCGCGCAGGAAGAGGAGCACGCCGAGGACATGAAGACGCTGATGGAGGATTTCGGCAAGAAGGGCGAGCCGGCCGATCCGCGCCGGGGCAAGGGCCGCAAGAAGAAATCGAGGTGACGCGCGTCATGCTGATTGCATGAATCGCCGGCCGTGAGGCCGGCGATTTCGTTTCGGCTATCCTGCGCGCGATGAATCGTCCTGCATCGAACACGCTGCAAAGCATGCGCGTTGGCGAATGGCGCTGGCTGGCATTGTGGGTCGCGCTTTTGCTGCCACTGGCGTTGCTGTTTCCGCCGATTCCGATCGACGAAACGCGCTATCTCACCGCCGCGTGGGAGATGTTCAACTCCGGGCAGTGGCTGGTGCCGACGGTCAATGGCGCGTGGTATTCGGACAAGTCGCCGCTGCTGTTCTGGCTGATAGCGGCGGGTTGGAAGGTCTTCGGCGTACATACTTGGGTGGCGCGCGTCGAGACGTTGATCATCGCGTTATTGATGTTGTTGATGGTGCGAAAACTGGCCGCGCGTTTGAATTTCGCCGCGCGCGGCATCGATGCCGCGATGTGGCTGCTGGCCGGCTGCGCGGGTTTCGTGCTGTTCGCCACCGCGATCATGTTCGATTTGCTTCTGGCGCTGACCGTGTTCGGCGCGCTGCACGCGTTGCTCGATCTGGATGCGCGGCGCTACGCACGGGGGATTGGGCTGCTGGGCCTGTGGATCGGGCTCGGCATGCTCGCGAAAGGACCGGTAGTGTTGTTGCACATCGCGGGTATCGCGCTACTGGCGCCGCTGTGGAGCGAAAGCGCGCGCGGAGCGAAAGCGCGCTGGTATTTGTCCGTGCTGGCCGGCATCGCCATCGGCATCGCGATCATCGCCTGCTGGCTGATTCCCGCGGCGTGGTATGCAGGGCCAAGCTATTGGCAACCGCTGATCGGCAAGGTCACCGGTCGCCTGCACGAGAGCTTTGCGCATCGACGGCCGTTCTGGTGGTATCTGCCGCTGATTCCGGTGCTGCTGTTGCCCTGGGTACTCGCGTTACGTGCACCGTTCTCGGCGTGGCGAATGGTGCCGCGCGGTCGCGCCGGAGTCTTTCTGCTTTGCTGGTGGTTGCCGCCACTGGTGGTGTTTTGCGCGATCAGCGGGAAGCAGATTCATTATCTGGCGCCGCTGCTGGCCGCATGGGCGCTAAGCGGCGGGTATGTTCTGCAAAATCAAAACGCGCGCTTGCGCGGTGACTTGTTCGCGCTATTCGCGATCGTAGTGGCAGTTGGTCTGTGTGTGTTGCCGCGATGGGCAGCGCACGAGTACGGCTATCCCACGCAACGTGCCTTGATGCTGTTCGCGCTGGTCGCACTGGTGATCGCCGCAGGTGTGTGGCGAGTGTGGGGCAGCGACGTGCGCTCATTTTCTCTGGCGGCATCAGCGCTCGCGTCGTTGTCGCTGCTGGCCGGAGCACTGGCGCTGCAACCCGCGTTGGACGTCCGCTCCGAAGCCACGTTCGTCGCCGGCGCATTCCGAGCGCACGTGCCGATCGCGCACATCGAATGGCACAACGGCCTGTTCGGGTACACGGGACGGTTGCAGGAACCGCTGCCGGTGATTACGCGCGCGCAAATTCTGGAATGGTGCCGCGCGCATCCGAATGGCTGGCTGTTGGCCAGCGAACGCAGCGACGAACCGGCCAATGTCGCGCCTGCGCGCACGTGGCCGTATTTCCTGAGCGGCAGCAAACGCATCGGCGCGTGGCGAGCGAGGGATGTGCTGGCCGTAAAACCTCGCTAATGACCGAGGACAGCAGCAATCAAGGACGATGTCACAAATAAAACCGCCGGCGCGGCGCCTCTTCGAGCGTTGAGGGGTTCAACGAAACGAAGCTGCGTATCCGGCGCCGGCTCGGCGGTGTTCCACGTCGTTGCTCCACGGCAAGGAGTCCCCGACGGCTTTCATTACGGCCCGGGCTCGCGACGCAACGCTGCCGGTGCGCGGGCGAAACGCGGACGAAATGTGGCAAAACCCGGGCGGCCTCTCCGAACGTCTTGCGCGGCGCGGGTTTGCGAGGCAGGCTGCGCTTCCGCTTGTCGTCGGTAGCGTGCCATGGCCAGAGCCATCGCCATCGTCGAGGACGAACCGCTGATCCGCGCCAACTACGTCGAGGCGCTGTCGCGTTTCGGCTACGAAGTGCGCGGTTATCCTTCGCGCGGCGAGGCATCGACCGCGTTCGCGCAGCGCATGCCGGAATTGGTGATCATCGACATCGGCTTGGGTGACGAGCCTGAAGGCGGTTTCGATCTGTGCCGCGAACTGCGTGCGAAATCGTCCACGTTGCCGATCATTTTTCTGACTGCACGCGATTCCGATTTCGATGTCATTTCCGGCTTGCGCCTCGGCGCAGACGATTATCTCTCGAAAGACACCAGCCTTCACCAGCTCGCCGCGCGCATCGGCGCGCTGTTCCGCCGCATCGAGTCGTTGAAGGCGCCGGCATCCAGCGAAACCGTGATCGAACACGGCCCGCTGAAGCTGGAATCCGAACGCATGCGCATCACCTGGAACGGCTACGAGGTGCCGCTGACCGTGACCGAGTTCTGGATGGTGCACACCCTGGTGCGTTTCCCCGGCCACGTGAAAAGCCGCGATCAACTGATGCGCGAGGCCGAACTGGTGGTGGACGATGCGACCATCACCTCGCACATCAAACGCATCCGCAAGAAATTCATCGCCGTCGATCCGGCCTTCGATTCGATAGAGACGGTTCATGGGGTGGGGTATCGCTGGACGTGAAAGACCTGAAAGCGGAGATTGGGGACAATTAGCGGGCGCGAGAATGGGTGGCGTCGCATAATGCGCTCGCCATATTCGCCGAAGCGCTTTTTCAAATGGATTGGCTCCCGCAATGCTGACGCGGAGCACTCCCGCTACCCATTGCCCGCCCCCAGATGACCCTACGCCGCAAGCTCCTGCTGGTCGCGCTGTCCACGCTGGCCTTGCCGTGGGCGGGCTGGCTGTACGTGCGGCAGATGGAGCAGTTGCTGCGTCGTTCGCAGGAGCAAGCCTTGCTGGCGACTGCGTTTGCGTTGAGCCGCGGACTGGTCGCGGTCGGCGCCAATCTGCCACAGCCGGTGCACGGCTGGTACGTGCAGAACGCGCGTCAGCCGATCGTGGTGGATGGCTATGGCGACGATTGGGCCTCGTTGTCGCCATGGGTGCAACAGCCCTGGCCGGGTGTCCGCGTGCAGCTCGCGCAGGACGCCGCGTGGCTGTACATGCACATCGAGGTCAACGATGCCACGCAAACGCGCGCCGACGCGCAGGACAGCGAAGCGGAAGACGCCGATCACATCGAACTGATCCTGGCGCGCGGCGCGTCGCAGCGCCGGTTTCTGATCGCTTCCGCCGCGCCCGGCAGTTTCCAGGCGCGCCCGCTGGACGATCGTGTGCCAGGCCTGCCCGATCTGATCGCGGGGCAATGGCAGGAGGATGCCGGCAGTTATCGCATCGAACTGCGTCTGCCGCGCGCGCAGGCACCGGATCATCTCGGCGTCGCGGTGTTCGACGCGGATGCGCCCACGCGTTTCGATTCCGGCCGACCGGACACGCGGCCGCTGTATTCGTTGTCGCCTGCGCTGTCGAACGACCTGACTCAACTCGCGCCGACCGGCGTGCGCGTGCGTCTTTTGAGTGCGGACGGCTGGGTCCTGGCTGCAGGCGGCGCGCTGTCGGCCGACGCGCCGACGCGCGAGGACCGCATGGCTTGGTTCGACAATCTCGTATTCAATCTGCTGATCGCCCCGGCGCTGGCACACACCTCGGCCTTGCCCGTGAATGTGCCGCGCTTGCAGGCGCCCGATGTGCAGCGCGCGCTGGCAGGCCGCGCCACCGCCGGTTGGCGCGCAGGCCCCACCTCCGGCAGTGTAGTCTTGACCGTCGCCGTGCCGCTGGACACGCACGGCGAAACGCGCGGCGCATTGGTGCTGGAACAATCCAGCCGTGCGTTGCCGTTGCTGACCAACCGCGCCTTGCTGGGTCTGATGCTGGCGAGCGTGGCCGGTTTGCTGATCGCAGGCGCGCTGCTGTTCGCCTTCGCGACATGGCTCAGCTTGCGCATCGGCCGCCTGCGCGACGCCGCTGAACGGGCGCAGCGCCGCGACGGCGCGCCGATCGTCGCGTTGCCGCTGGTCGAGGACAGCGACGAACTGGGCGATCTGGCGCGCAGTCTTTCGCGATTGCTGGATGCGATCGGCACCTACACCGAATACCTGCGCACGCTGGCGTCCAAGCTCTCGCACGAGCTGAATACGCCGCTGGCGATCGTGAAATCCTCGCTGGACAACCTCGAACACGCCGACCTGCCGGCGCATGCGCAGCCTTACCTCGCGCGCGCGCGCGATGGCGCTGCGCGCCTGGGCACCATCGTTCGCGCAATGAGTGAAGCCAGCCGCATGGAGCGCGCGATCGCCTCGGCCGAAGGCGAAGATTTTGATCTGGCGCAGGTGGTGCGCGGCTGCGCGGAAGCGTACCGGCCGCTGGCCGCGCCGCGCCGGCTGGAATGCGCGATCACCACGCAAAGCGTACCGCTGCACGGCGCGCCGGAATTGATCGCGCAGGCCCTCGACAAGCTGTTCGACAATGCGCTGTCGTTTGCGCCGGAGCAGGGATGGATCCGCATCGCGCTGGACGCGGCAGAAGACGGTGAGGGCGCGCGGATCACCGTCACCAATAGCGGGCCGCGCCTGCCCGAAGCGATGTCGGGAAGACTGTTTGATTCGCTGGTGAGCGTGCGCGGAGGCGGCACGCGTGTCGGCGTGCCGCATCTGGGACTGGGTTTGTATGTGGTGCGGCTGGTCGCCGAACTGCATCAAGGCAAAGTCGAGGCGCAGAACATCGAAGGCGGCGTGGCGTTCATGATGCAGCTGCGCGGCATGCCGAGGCGGCGGCTGGCGCGTTGAAGCCGGCAGACGGGAAGAGGAGAGGGAGACGAAAAGCGAGTGGCGAAGGCAGTTTCCCGCTACGCTTCTCCTCTCCCGTCTCCCGCCTCCCGTCTCCATATGGCCCACGACAACCAGAAACGCGCCGCCGGCGAAGCCGCGATCCGATATGTCGAAGACGGTATCGTCGGCGTGGGTACCGGTTCCACCGTGGCGTACTTCATCGAAGCGCTTGCGAAGATCAAACATCGCATCGATGGTGCGGTGTCCAGTTCCGAAGCTTCGACGAAACTCCTGCAGGCGCGCGGCATCCGCGTGTTCGATCTCAACGCCGTCGGCGAGATTCCGGTTTATATCGACGGCGCTGACGAGTGCGATCCGAACAAGTGCCTGATCAAGGGCGGCGGCGCGGCGCTGACGCGCGAGAAGATCGTTGCCGCTGCTGCGCGCAAGTTCATCTGCATCATCGACGAGAGCAAGCGCGTGGACGTGCTGGGCAAATTTCCGCTGCCGATCGAGGTGATCCCGATGGCGCGCAGCCTGGTCGGCCGCGAGCTCCTGCGCCGCGGCGGTCAACCCGTTTGGCGCGAGGGCTGCGTCACCGACAACGGCAACTGGATCCTGGACGTGCACGGGCTGCGCATCACCGATCCGGTCGGTATGGAACGAGACCTCAACCAGATTGCCGGCGTCGTCACCGTCGGCCTGTTCGCGCAGCGACGGGCGGATATAGTTCTGATCGGTGATCGGGTGATGTAGCAGCCGGCTTGCAGGCGACCGCTGCCGGCGACAAAAAAGCCCGCAACTTGCGGGCTTTTGTTTCCGGTTTGGCAGCCCCGGATGGATTCGAACCACCGAATGCCTGAGTCAGAGTCAGGTGCCTTACCACTTGGCGACGGGGCTTCAATCAAGAAATCGGGCCTCCTGCCACGATTTGTATGACAAACGGTCGCGGTCAAGCCACGCCACGTTTGCATCGCCGGACATAAGCGTCTGGCGCCAGCACATCCTTGTAAAGGAGCGGTTACACACCGCTCCGCGAGTCTTATTTTAGCGCTTCGAGAACTGCGTTGCCCGGCGGGCCTTGTGCAGACCGACCTTCTTGCGCTCGACCGCACGTGCGTCGCGGGTCATGAAGCCGGCCTTGCGCAGCGACGATTTCAGGTTTTCGTCATATTCCACCAGCGCGCGGGCGATGCCAAGACGGATCGCGCCGGCCTGACCGGTGATGCCGCCGCCCTCGACGTTGACATTGATGTCGAACTTGTCGGACATCTGCGTCAGCTCCAGCGGCTGGCGCACGATCATGCGCGAGGTTTCGCGACCGAAGAATTCGTCCAGCGGCTTGCCGTTGACGAGGATGCGGCCTTGGCCCTTGCGCAGGAATACGCGCGCGGTGGAGGTCTTGCGGCGGCCGGTACCATAATTCTGTGCTTGCTGAATAGCCATGTTATGCGTGCTGTTGTTGAGAAGTGCGGACATGGATGTCCGCTTTCATGCGCCGGGACAGCGCACAAACCGTCGCCATGTCAGATTTCCAGAGCTTGCGGTTGTTGCGCGGTGTGCGGATGCTCCGCGCCTTTGTAGACCTTGAGCTTGCGGAACATCGCGCGGCCCAACGGATTTTTCGGCAGCATGCCCTTGACGCCGATCTCGATCGCGCGCTCGGGGTGCGTGGCCAGCAGATCCCTGAGGTTGATGGACTTCAGATTGCCGACGTAACCGGTGAAGCGGTGATACATCTTGTCGTTGAGCTTGTTGCCCGTCACCGCGATCTTCTCGGCGTTGACCACGACGATGTAGTCGCCAGTGTCCGCGTGCGGCGTGAACACGGGCTTGTGCTTGCCACGCAGGCGACGCGCGACTTCCGTGCACAGCCGGCCCAGCGTCTTGCCGCTGGCATCGACGAGGTACCAATCGCGCTTGACCTCCTCGGCCTTGGCGCTGAACGTCTTCATGGGAGCGATCCGTTGGTTGGGCCGCGCCTGACTGCGCGGTTGGGTCAACCACGCGCCATGCCTCGGCGAAAGACCGCAAAGCATAACGAAGCCGCAGGCAAGGCGCAAGCCGCAGAGGTGGCCGGTGCTAGCATTCTCGGCGATGATTTCCCCCGACTCCGCGGCCCGGATCGCCACACTCGCCGACGAATGCGTGAAATGCGGGCTCTGCCTGCCGCATTGTCCGACTTACGCGCTGGACGCGACCGAAACCGAGTCCCCGCGCGGGCGGATCGCGTTGGCCGCGGCGGGCACGTCTGGCGTCGTGCCGGCCGGGTTCGATCTGCGCCTGCATCTGGATCATTGCCTCGCCTGCATGGCCTGCGAGCGGGCCTGCCCCGTGCCGGTGCACTACGGCGCGCTGTTGGTGGAGACCCGCGCCGCCTTGCCGCCAGCTAAAGGACGGCCGCGTTTCCTGCTGGACCTCTTGTCGCGGCCGCGATGGCTGCGCGCGATGTCCTGGCTAGCGCGGTTGAGTCTTGCACGACTTTGGGCGTCGACGGCGGCGCGTGCGTTGCTGCCAAAGGAATCCGCGTTGCGTGCGGCGATCGCTTTGCTGCCGGTGCTGCCGCGCGAATCAAAAGTCCATTCGAGTGATTCGAGAGCCGCAGCGACGCGCAGCACGGTGGCCCTGTTCGGCGGTTGCGTGCAGGGGGTGTTCGAGCGCGATGCGCAAAATGTCGCCGAACTCTTGTTACGCGCCGCGGGATTCGACGTCACGCGCATGGACAATATCTGCTGTGGCGCGCTGGCCGCGCACATCGGTGACGTGGATCGCGCGCAGCATCTGGCCGCGCAAGTGCGCAACGCTTTCGCGCGCAGCGGTGCTGAGGCGCTGATCACCACCACACCGGGTTGCCTTGGCACCTTGCGTGCGGCGCTGCCGGGCACGCGAGTGGAGGAAGCGCTGGGTTTCATCGCCGCGCAAGCGGACGAATTGAAATTCAAGCCGCTGAACGCGCGTGTTGCGCTGCACCTGCCGTGCACGCAGGTCAACGTCGCGCGCAACGGTGAGGCGGTGCGCAAGCTGCTCGCGCGCATTTCAGGGTTGAAGGTCGACGTGTTGCCGACGCAGGCGCAGTGCTGCGGCGCAGCCGGCAGCCATATGTTGGAATTCCCCGAGCGCGCGGCGGCTTATCGGGAAAAAGTTCTCGCCACGTTGCCGCGACCGTCTCCAGATATTCTTCTGACTTCGAACATAGGATGTCGCTTGCATTTGGCCGCGGGCTTGCGCATACGTGGCGATGGTCTGCAGATTGAACATCCGCTCACATTGTTGGCGAGACAATTGATCGCATGAACACGAACTCGCACCCCCGGCACCTGAGCAAACTCGATCGCGTACTCTCCGGCATCGAGCGCGCCTTGGGCACGGTTTGCGGTGCGGCGGTGGAAGCGCGGCCATCGCCGGCAACCGGCCATGCGGAAATTCATCTGGACGAGAGCGATCGCAAACACGCGGCGGGTCTGATGCGGGTCAACCACACCGGTGAGGTCTGCGCGCAGGCGCTCTACGATGGGCAGGCCGTGTTCGCGCGAGATCCGGCAACGCGCATCCATTTGCAGAAAGCGGCTGCGGAAGAAACCGATCACCTGGCTTGGTGCGCGCAACGGCTGCGTGAACTGGACGATCGCCCGAGCCTCTTGAACCCGCTGTGGTACGCCGGCAGCTTCGGCATCGGTGCACTGGCGGCGCTGTTCGGCGATGCCGTGAGTCTCGGCTTCGTGGTGGAAACCGAGCGACAGGTCGAAGCGCATCTGCACGAACACTTGCAGCGCCTGCCGGAAAAGGACGCGCGCTCGCGCGCGATTCTCGAAGCGATGAAGACCGAAGAAGCCCGCCACGCAACGAAGGCACAAGCCCGTGGCGGCGCAGAACTGCCGTCGCCGATTCCCTCTTTGATGCGTTTCGCCTCGGGCGTGATGAAGGCGGTGGCGTACCGGATTTAAAGCGGAGGCTGGGGACAGGCGGTGGGACGCTTTGTCCGAACCTCGGTGCCGGTGCCAAATCTCCGTCGAGCACGTGACAAACTCGCAGCGCCATCCGATTTTTTGCGTCCTCACCACCCGTCTATAATGCCTCGCTCCGAACAAAACGCTGCACCCCAACATCACGCTGCGTCCTGGTCCGGATTCGAAATAGCCCGCGTTGCTGTGATTGACGATCACCGCGCCGACGACTTTGCGGTCAAACAGATTGTCGAAGCGGACGAACGGTGTGATGACGGCGCCAGACACGTGCGCGACGTAGCCGAATCGGCGCCGAGTAATCCGTAACCCAGTGCGCGCGCAGTGTTGGCGTCGTTCACGTAACCGCGCTCACCGCGAAGAGAGTCAATCCTGCGTGCCAGCCGCGTTTCGCACGTCGGCGCAGTTCGCCATCGAACTTCTGACGCGCTTGCCATAGCAATTCACCGGTGCGTTCGTCGAAGGCGCGGATGAAGCCGTTCGCCGTCGCGCCGATGAAGATCAGTTCGCCGCGTGCGAGAATGTTGCCACTGAATGTTCAACACGCCGATCTGTCACCGCTGGCGTGAAGTCATTGGGACATCGAGAAAACCCACGCGCCGATTCATGGCGGGGCGTGAAAGGCGCCGCGCACGGGCGCGACATCCCGTCGGCGCCGCGCGCGGTGGACGCGATCCTGCGCGGATGCAATGCGACCTACATCAGGTTCCTTCCGTGGAACAGCTCCTCGATCTCGCGCTTCAGTAGCGTCTCGATGCGCTGGCGTTCCTTGAAGGACAGATCGTCCGCGTGCGCTTCGAAGAGATAGGTGTCGAGATCGAATTCCTTCACGTGCATCTTGGTGTGGAAGATGTTTTCCTGGTACACGTTGACGTCGAACATCTCGTATTTCTGCCGGATGTGCTTGGCGAGATATTCCTGTATCGAATTGATGCGGTGGTCGATGTAGTGCTTCTTGCCCTTGATGTCCCGGGTGAAGCCGCGCACGCGGTAATCCATGATCACGATGTCGGATTCGAAGCTGTCGATCAGGTAGTTCAACGCGCGCAGCGGCGAGATCACGCCGCAGGTGGCGACGTCGATGTCGGCGCGGAATGTGGCGATGCCGTTGTGCGGATGCGTCTCCGGGTAGGTGTGCACCGTGATGTGCGACTTGTCCAGATGCGCCACCACCGCGTCGGAAATCACGTCGCGTCCGAGCTTGTCCACCACCGGATGCTCGGAGATCAGGATCGTCACGGACGCCCCCTGCGGATCGTAATCCTGGCGGGCGATGTTGAGGATGTTCGCGCCGATGATGTCGGCCACGTCCGTGAGTATCTGCGTCAGGCGGTCGGCGTCGTAGGCTTCATCGATGTAATCGATGTAGCGGTCGCGCTGGCTGTCCGACACCGCGTAGCAGATGTCGTAGATGTTGAAGCTGAGCGCCTTGGTGAGGTTGTTGAAACCCTGCAGCTTCAGGCGGGGCAGCGGCTTGACCACGGCGAGCGTCCTCGTGGCGGGTGGTGGAAGGAGCGCAGCATACGCCGCACGTGGCGGCGCGCAACGGTGGAACGGGGAGGGCCACAGTATGCGGCAAACGGTGCGCGATTTGAAGATTCGCGCGCGCCGCGGCTTTCCATGCGCGCACGAATGCTACACTCGCGCGCAGCACGTAACGGCACGAACCGGGGAACGCCTCGATGAGCGAATTGCGCTATCTCCTCCAAAAGGTTTACGAGCGTTCGCATGCGCCGGCCATGCTGGCGCCCGATCCCGCGACAATGCAGCGCTTGCTGGATCACTGCCACCGCAGGCGCTATCCCGGCAAGACGATCATCATGCGGCCGGGCGATCCCGCCAACACGCTCTACTACATCATCGACGGTTCGGTCACGGTCAACACCGAGGACGACGAAGGCCGCGAGCTAATCCTCGCCTACATCAACCGCGGCGAATTCATCGGCGAAATGGGCCTGTTCGTGGAGCAGGCGCAACGCGAAGTGCTGATCCGCACGCGCGGCAGCTGCGAACTGGCCGAGATCAACTACGAGCGGCTGTTCCAGTTGTTCGCCGGCCCGCTGAAGGAGGATTGCGCGCGCATTCTCTTCGCGATCGGTCTGCAATTGACGCATCGGCTGTTGCGTGCCTCGCGCCAGGTCAGCCGCATGGCTTTCATGGATGTCACCAACCGCATCGCCCGCACGCTGCTGGACCTCTGCCAGGAGCCGGACGCGATGACGCACCCGGAAGGCACGCAGATCCGCATCTCGCGCCAGGAACTCTCGCGCATCGTCGGCTGCTCGCGCGAAATGGCCGGCCGTGTGCTGAAGCAGCTCGAAGATGAAGGCAGCATTTCGGTTTCGGGGAAGACCATCGTGGTGCGCGGGACGCGCTGAAGAACAGTCGCGGGTCACGAGTCGAGTGCATCGAGAGATCAGGATTGTGTTGCGGGTTGAGCGCGACACTTCGCGTTAAACACGTAATCCCGACCCCAGACCCGCAGCTCGCTTTCGAATCAGTCCCACTCGGCGATCGTCAACCGCCTGCCCAAGCGCGCCGACGCGCGTTTCAACATGCGGCGGTCGGGATTGACCAGCACCGCTTCGCGCGCGGCGGCGAGCAGCGGCAGGTCGGCCAGCGAGTCGCTGATTGCAACATCCCACGGCGGACGGATGCCGCGCAATGCGAGCTGGTGCGCCTTCTCCACGCCGATGCAGTGCATGGCAATGCGCCAACTCAAGCGTCCGTGCGCAAGTTTCGATGCGATCAACTCAATGGCGCCGAGTCCGAGTTCGTCGAGAATCGTGCGCGCCAATGTTTCCTCGCAGGCGGTGACGATCAGCACGCACTCGCCTGCGTGCATGTGCCGGCGCAATTCGGCGATGCCGGCGCGCGAGAACAAGCGCGTGTCGCGCGCGAGCTTGCGGCCGAAATCTTCGGCCAGCGCGCGATAGCGGTTTTCGCCGATCCCGAATAGCGCCAACCGAACCAGCCCGCGCACTATGGCGCGGCGGCCGCGGCGGAACAGCGACATCGGAATCAGCACCGGCAGCAGCGGGATCAGCGGCAGCGCACGCCACCACGCGCGGCGGTAACGCGCGCGCATGAACATCGCCCAGGCGTCGCCGTGCACCAGCGTGCCACCAAAATCGAAAAGCACTATGGCAGGTCGGATTGAACTGGACTGCTTTTCGCCCATACCAACGTCCCATGCCCCGATCGTCCCCCAAACCATTGCGTCGCAACGGCTTCCGCCCTCTTGACTCAAGGGCAAGCGAATTCCAAACGCTGCCTGCCCGACTGGCAGCCGATGCCTGCGGTGCGGATCAATCCGCGCCGCCGAACATCCACGCAAGTTCCTTGCCCGGATCGGGCGCGCGCATGAAGGTTTCGCCGACCAGAAACGCGTGCACGCCCGCCGCGCGCAGTCGAGCGACGTCCTCGCGCGTGCGGATGCCGGATTCGCTGACGAGGATGCGGTCGTCGCCTTCCACGAGAGTGCGCAGTCTCAGAGTCGTGTCGAGCGAAGTCTCGAACGTGCGCAAGTCGCGGTTGTTGATCCCGATGAGCGTTGCGGGGATATCCAGCGCGCGTTCCAGTTCGGCCTTGTCGTGCACCTCGACCAGCACATCGAGATCGAGATCGGCTGCGAGCAATGTCAGTTCCAGTAACGCGGCATCGCCGAGCGCCGCGGCGATCAGCAGGATCGCGTCCGCGCCGATCATCCGCGCTTCGTACACTTGATACGCGTCGATAATGAAGTCCTTGCGCAGCACCGGCAGCTCGCAGGCTGAGCGCGCCTGTTGCAGGGACGCATCGGAACCTTGAAAGAAATCGACGTCGGTCAGCACCGAAAGACAGGCTGCGCCGCCCGCTTCATAGCTGCGCGCGATCACCGCCGGATCGAATGATTCGCGGATCACGCCCGCACTGGGCGAGGCTTTCTTGATCTCGGCGATCACGGCGGGCTTGCCCGCATCGTGCTTCGCCTCGAGCGCCGCGGCGAAGCCGCGCGTGTCCGGCAGGTCGGCGCAGCGCGCCGATAATTCGCGCAATGGCAGCGCCGCGCTGCGCGTTTCGATCTCTTGCGCCTTGCGCGCGAGGATGCGTTGCAGGATGTCACTCATTTATTTGAAAGTGCAGAAAAGGACGTAAGCTTCTTGATCTTCGCAATCATCGACGATCGCACTAATAGTGTGTTGCGGCGATGAACTCATCCAGCTTCCTGCGCGCGGCGCCGGAAGCGACCGCTTCGCGCGCGTATTTCAATCCTTCGTCGATGGACGTCGCCAGATCAGCCGTGTACAGCGCCGCCGCGGCGTTCAATACCACGATGTCGCGCGCCACGCAGTCCTCGTTTTCCAGAGCGCACAGCAGCATCGTCTTCGATTCGTTCGCATCTTTCACGCGCAGATTCCGACTGGATGCCATCGCCAGGCCGAACTGCTCCGGTTCGATTTCGTATTCGCGCACTGCGCCGTCGCGCAATTCGCCGACCAGCGTCGCGCCGCCGAGCGAGATCTCGTCCAGCCCGTCCTTGCCGTGCACCACCAGCGCGCGTTTCGCGCCGAGCCGCTGCAGCACGCGAACCTGGATGCCGACCAGATCGGGATGGAACACACCCATCAGGATGTTCGGTGCGCCGGCAGGATTGGTCAGCGGCCCCAGGATGTTGAACAGCGTGCGCACGCCCATCTCGCGGCGAATGCCGGCGACCGCCTTCATCGCCGGATGAAAGTTGGGCGCGAACATGAAACCGATGCCGCAGCGCTCGATGCAGCGCGCGACCTGCGTGGGCATCAACTCGATATTCGCGCCGAGCGCCTGCAGGACATCCGCGCTGCCGCTCGAGGAGGACACGCCGCGATTGCCGTGCTTGGCTACGCGCGCGCCGGCCGCAGCCGCGACGAACATCGATGCAGTGGAGATGTTGAAACTGTGCGCGCCGTCACCACCGGTGCCGACGATGTCGATGAAGTGCTGCGCGTCGGCCACCTCGACTCTCAACGCGAGTTCGCGCATCACGGATGCCGCGCCAGCGATCTCGCCCACGGTTTCCTTCTTGACGCGCAGGCCGGTCAGGATCGCTGCGGCCATCACGTCGGAGACTTCGCCGCGCATGATCTGCCGCATCAGCTCGATCATCTCGTCGTGAAAGATCTCGCGATGCTCGATCGTACGCTGCAACGCTTCGCGCGGAGTGATGGGCGTGCTCATGCCTGGTTGCAGGAGCGAGCTTGTTGGCGATCGGAAGATGGCGCTGCGCGCCGGTCGTCTGCAGGCAGGTTCCTACCCGCTGATCGCAAAAAATTGCGCAGCAGATCGTGTCCGTGCGCAGTCAATATCGACTCCGGATGGAACTGCACGCCTTCCACCGGAAGCGCACGATGGCACAGGCCCATGATCTCATCGAACTCGCCGTTTTTGTCCTGTGTCCACGCCGTAATTTCCAGACAATCCGGCAGCGAAGCGCGTTCGACCACCAGCGAGTGGTAGCGCGTGGCCTCGAAAGGATTCGGCAATCCCGCGAACACGCCCTTGCCGTTGTGGTGGATCATCGAAGTCTTGCCGTGCATGATCTGTTTCGCGCGGACGATCCTGCCGCCGAATGCCTGACCGATCGCCTGATGGCCCAGGCACACGCCGAGGATTGGAACGTCGCCCGCCAGTTCGCCCAGCACGTCCAGCGACACGCCGGCATCGTCCGGCGTGCCCGGTCCCGGTGAAATCAGGATGCGGGAAGGATTCAGCGCGCGGATGCCGGCGACATCCAGCGCATCGTTGCGGATCACTTCGACGGCTTCACCAAGCTCGCCCAGATATTGCGCGAGATTGAAGGTGAAGCTGTCATAGTTGTCGATCAGCAGCAGCATGGTGTGGCGCGGGAACCGGAGACCGCGAAGTGTGAAGGTGAAGGCGCGACGACACAAGACGAATGCACGTGTCTTGCGGGTGTGCTGGCGCGTCGCCTTTCTGTTTTCCGCGCTCGCGCCCGCTTCCGGCTGCATGACTTTGGGTTATTACGTGCACCTCGCGGCCGGTGAAGCGCAGGTATTGCGCGCGCGCAAACCGATTCCGCGCGTGATCGACGACCCGCGCACGTCGCCCGAATTGCGCGCGCGTCTGCAACTGGCGCAACGAGCGCGGGCATTTGCGTCGAACGTGTTGAAGTTGCCGCGCAACGACAGCTACACCACGTACGCGGACATCGGCCGCTCGGCGGTGATGTACAACGTGTTCGCCACGCCCGCACTGTCGCTGCAACCGATCGAACACTGCTTCCTGTTTTCCGGGTGCGTCGCGTATCAAGGGTTCTACCATCTGGATCGCGCGCAGGCGCTGGCCGATAAGCTGCGCAAGCAAGGCGACGACGTGTGGATCGGCGGCGTACCGGCGTACTCGACACTCGGCCATTTTGCCGATCCGCTGTTGTCCACGATGGACGACTGGAGCGACGATGACATCGTCGGCACGATCTTCCACGAACTCGCGCACCAGGAGGTGTATGTCAAGGACGATACCGAATTCGATGAATCCTTCGCCACCTTCGTGCAGCGCGAAGGCCTGCGCGAATGGCACGCCTACAATCACCTGCCGCCGCCCGATCCCACCAGCGATCAGCACGAACGGCAATTCACGCAATTGGTGCTTGCCACGCGCGAACGCCTGAAAAAATTGTACGACGGCGATCTGCCGGATTCGGAGAAGTTGCAGCGCAAGCAGCAGATCTTCCAACAATTGCGCGCGGATTACGAACACCTGCGCGACACGCAGTGGCACGGCGATCACTCCTACGACGACTGGTTCGCTACGCCGATCAACAACGCCAAGCTGCTGCCGTTCGGCCTGTACGACCGCACGGTGCCGGCTTTTGCCGCCCTGTTCAAACGTTGCGGCAGCGACTGGGCGAAGTTCTACCAAGCGGTCCGCGAGATCGGTGAGGGGTCTGCGGAGCAACGCCTGAAGTTTCTTGTCTCCGTAGAGTCTCAGTCCTCAAAGTAATCCGAATCGAGCTTCTTCAATTGCAGTGTGGATGTAACACTCACTCCGACATTGTGCTCGACCATCAAGGTAGCCAGTTCCACACCATTGATCAGCACCACCCGAGAATCCGAGTGCGCTGCTGACGCTCGTGCGGACTTGCTGAAATCCGAAGTGGTGAAGAATACGCCCTTGCGTGCGCGCTGCAGTTGCAGCGCTCCGATGAAGTTGCGGATCTCTGCATCACCCACGGTGCGGTCGGCCGCCCATTTCTTGGCCTGCACATAAACCGAGTCGAGCCCCAGCTTGTCTTCCTTGATCGCGCCATCGACGCCGCCGTCGCCAGGGCCGCCCAGCAGCGTGCCGGCATCTTCCACGGTGCCGCCGTAGCCCATCGCGCGCAGCAGATCGATCACTGCACGTTCGAAGAATGCGGGACTCGCGCGCAACAATGCATCATGCACTTCATTGATCAAGCTGCCACGCAACTCATCGAGAGCTTGCTGCAGGGTTTCCTCTGGTGTCGTCACGACCGTGCGCACAGCAGCCGTAGACTGTTCCATTGATTTCGGCTTGGACCGTTCTCTGAATGCCTGAAACTCCTTGTATTGAGACAGATACGCATTGTCTATTTTTACATTAGAGTTCAATGCACCCTTGCCACGCGCCGTGATTCGCACACTGCCGCGTGCGGGCTGTTCGAGCGCTCCAGCTTGCTTGAGATATGTCTTGGCCCAACCGACGCGGCTGCGGAACGTTGTCATGGTGCCACTCGGCAACAACTCCATGCGTTCTTCCGGTGTGAGCTTGAATTTGACCGCGAGCACATCGATCAGCTCGCGAATTTTGTGTTCCTGTCCGTCGGCGCAAAGCTCCAACAAAGGCCGCATCAAGGTCTGATAATCAGGAATGGCCATGCGCTTTTCCCATTCAAGCATGCAGGCACATTAGCACTCACAACCCCCTCGCCGCCTGCGCCACGGCGCGAAACAAGGCGCGACCCTTGTTCATGGTTTCTTCCCATTCGGCCGCCGGGTCGGAATCGTGCACGATTCCCCCGCCGGCCTGCACGTGCAGGCGGCCGTCCTTGATCACGGCAGTGCGGATGGCGATGGCGGTGTCGGCGTCGCCCCACCAGCCGATCCAGCCGACCGCGCCGGCATAGACGTTGCGCTTCACCGGTTCCAGTTGCTGGATGATCTCGATCGCGCGGATTTTCGGCGCGCCCGATACGGTGCCGGCAGGAAAGCAGGCCCGTAGCACATTCATGTAGCTCAAACCATCGCGCAGTTCGCCTTCGACCTGGCTGACGATGTGCATCACATGCGAATAGCGTTCGACCGCGAAGGACTCGGTGAGCTGCACGGTTCCTGTTTTGGCGACTCGGCCGACATCGTTGCGGCCGAGATCGATCAACATCAGGTGTTCGGCGCGCTCTTTCGGATCGGCGAGCAATTCATTTTCCAATTCCAAATCTTCCTCGCGCGTGGCGCCTCGCTTGCGCGTGCCGGCGATCGGGCGCAGCACCACGCGGCCGTTCTGCAGCCGCACCAGAATTTCCGGTGAGGAGCCGACGATCTGCGCCGAACCCAGATCGATGAAATACATGTAGGGCGAGGGATTCAACGCACGCAGCGCGCGATAGACATCAATCGGCCGCGCGCGGAACGGCACGCTCAAGCGTTGTGAAGGCACGACCTGGAAAATCTCGCCGGCACGGATCAATTCCTGCGCCCGGCGCACCACGTCTTCGTATTGCTCGCGCGTGAAGCTGGATTTGAAATCCGATTCATCGAGTGGCTTTGCATCGGGCATTTCGGGATAGGCGTAACCCGAACGGCGCAGGCGATGCGTCAATTCATCCAGCCGCCGCATGCCGCGTGCGTACGCCTGTGGTTGTGCGGGATCGACGTGCACAATCAGAAACAACCGGCCGCGCAGGTTGTCGAACACCGCCACTTCCTCAGCCAGCATCAGCAGCGCATCGTCCAGATCGAGTTCGTCGCGTTTGTCTGCGCGCAGCTTCTCCTCGATCCAACCCACGCATTCGAAACCGAAATAGCCGACGAGGCCTCCGGTAAATGCGGGCAATTGCGGTAGGCGCGGCACGTCATATCGCGCGCGCAGCGCTTCGATTTCGGCGAGCGGATCGGCGAGTTCGCGGCGCTCGATCACCTCACCGTGCTGTTCGATCTCCAGCGTGCGATCGCGGAATCGGAACACGCGCCGCGCCGGCAAGCCGATGATCGAATAGCGGCCCTGCGTTTCGCCGCCCTCAACCGATTCGAACAGGAATGTGTACGGACCATCGGCGAGTTTCAGGTATACCGACAGCGGCGTGTCCAGATCGGAGAGTACCTCGCGCACCAGCGGAATGCGCGTGTGGCCCGCAGCGGAGAGCGCATCGAATTCGGCTGGCGTGATCACGTGGGTGCGAAACGCGGTGAAACGGTGCACGACGATAGCACGCGTCGGCAACAACCTTGAGCCGGGGCTTATACCGAAGTGTTATTCGAGGGCGAGGATCGCTTCCCACTGCGATTCGGAAACCGGCAAAACCGATAGCCGATTACCGCGGCGGGTCAGCGCGAAATCGCCCAGACCGCGCAGTGCCTTGATCTCATCCAGCGTGATCACGCGTTTCAGCTTGCGCTTGAAGCGCACGTCGACCAGGGACCAGCGCGGCTCGGCGCGGTCGCTGCCGGCATCGAAGTAATCGTTCTTTGGGTCGAACTGCGTGGGATCGGGGTAGGGCGCGCTCGCCACCTCGCCGATGCCGGCCACACCCGGCACGGCGCAGCTCGAGTGATAAATCATCACCAAGTCGCCTTTTTTCATCGCACGAATGTGATTGCGCGCCTGGTAGTTGCGCACACCGTTCCAGGGTTCCACCTTGACGCGCTTCAGATCGTCGATCGAGAACGTGTCCGGTTCGGTTTTCATCAGCCAACGATTCATGCGCGCTCCGCGTTGCAATCGATGAGTTCGCGATCGGTGGCCACATAATCCAGTGCCACGTCCCAGCTTTCGGATGGTAGCGATTCGACCTGCTGGAAAGCGTACCCGATGCCGACTAGCAGTGGCTTTCCTACTTCCTTGCGATCGCGCAGGAAGGAAAATGTGGTGTCGTAGAAACCGCCGCCGGTGCCCAGGCGATTGCCGCGTCTGTCGAAAGCGAGCAGCGGCAGCAGCACCACGTCGAGTTGTCGCGCATCAATCCTCGTGGCATCGCTCGGTTGGGGAATGCCGAAGCGATTGGGTTTCAGTGCAGCACCAGTTCGATACTCGGCGAAGCGCATCGTGCGCGATGCGTTTTCATCCAGCACCGGCAAGAAATAACTCTGCTGCCGCGAATGCAGACTCGCAACAACGAGATTCAACGGCACCTCGCCGCGCACAGCCCAGTAACCCGCAACGTTCGCGTCCACCATGAATTCCGGCAGACGCTCCAGTGAACGCGCCATGCCTTCGGCCGCTGCGATGCGTTCCGCCGCGCTCAATGCTGCGCGCCGCGCAGACATCTCGGCGCGCAGGCGGGTGCGAGTGTCCATGTTCATGCAAGAGGAATTTCTGAAAGCGTCGCGAGCAAGCCAGATTGGCCAGCGTCGGAGCGCAGGAACTGGAGTGTACACGGCAGTACACGAGGACGGCTGGCCGGATGCTCCGACAAGCTTTCAGAGATTCCGAAAAAGCGCGCCCTCCGCGATGCCGGTGTGCACCGAGCGACCCTGATCCCGAGGATCAAGTGGGCAGGCTCGCCGGATGATCAGGCTTTCCGCTCGCGGCGGACTTGCACATTCATGCGGTATACGCCGGCCCGAGGTCGTGCATTAGGAACAAGGCAATTGCTGAAGATACACTGCCGCACATCGCAGGGGACGCCGCGGCTATTTTACGTGGCTAGCGAGTGCGCCTTCAAGCTTGCGGCGCAGCATGCTCATTCCTTCGCCAACGCCGCGCAGTTGTTCATCCTGATTGCGGCGCAATTGCAACAATTCGTGCGCGATCGAAAGCGCTGCCAGCACCGCCACGCGGTCGTAGCCGACACTGCGCGACGAGCCGCGCAATTCGCGCATCTTGCCGTCGAGAAACGACGCGGCCGCCATCAGGCCTTCGCGTTCCTCCGGCGCGCAGCCGATCAGGAATTCCCGGTCGAGCAGGCGGACGGTGGCGGTGATGGATTCGGTCATCAGCCCGCGTTCTCCAGGGCTTTCAATCGCTCGATCATGGCTTCCACGCGCGAGCGCGCCTGCTCATTGCGCGACAACAGTTGCGCACGCTCGGCCGCGAGCTGCTCGCGACTGTGTCGCAAGCTTTCGTTTTCCTCACGCAGCGTGCGCAGCGCGTCAAGCGCACGATCCATCGCTGCGGAGAGTGCGTCCAGTTCGGTCTTCAATTCGGATTCGCCCATGGGCGGACTATAAGGGAAATTTTGCGCGCGGGCATCCGGCGGGCGACAGGATTGCGAAGGCGCGTCCGCCGCTCAGTGATACCCCGCATCCGCCGCGATCTTGCCCCGGAACACGCTGTAGGAATAGGCGGTATAGCTCAGCACCGCGGGAATCATGATGAATGCGCCGACCATCACGAACAGTTGCGAACTGGGAGCGGACGCCGCCTGCCAGATGGTGAGCGACGGTGGCACGATGTTGGGCCAGATGCCGATCACCAGCCCGATGAAGCCCAACAGGAAGAAGCACAGTGACAGCACGAACGGCGCAATTTCGCGGTTGCGGATCACCGCCAGCCACAAGGCCGCTGCGTTGATCACGGTCAGCATAGGCACTGGGCTTAGATACCAGAAATTCGGCCAGGTGAACCAGCGCGCCATCAGGTGCGAGTTCACGAATGGCAGCCAGGCGCTCACCAGCAACATGAACGCGATCACCGCCAGCATCAGCGGGCGCGTCAGGTCGAAGGCGATGCGCTGCACGCGGCCTTCGGTTTTCAGTATCAGCCAGGTCGCGCCCAGCAGCGCGTAGCCGAACACCACCGCGATGCCGGTCAGCATCGAAAACGGCGAGAACCACGCGAACGCCTGCGCGTGCACGTATTTTCCGCCGGTCAGCGGCATGCCTTCGACCAGCGCGCCGAGGATCAAACCCTGCATGAAGGCGGCGATCAGGGAACCCGCGGCGAAGGCGATGCCCCACACCCAGCGCGAGCGCTGCGCCTTGAAACGGAATTCGAACGCCACGCCACGGAAGATCAGCGCGATCAGCATGCAAAGGATCGGCAGATACAGTGCCGACAGTACGATGGCATAGGCTTTCGGAAACGCCGCCAGCAGGCCCGCGCCGCCCATCACCAGCCAGGTTTCGTTGCCGTCCCAGATCGGCGCGGCAGTGTTCATCATCAGGTCGCGCTGATCGTCATGGTCGGCGAACGGCGTCAGAATTCCGATGCCGAGCACGAAACCGTCTAGGAGCACGTACATCATCACGGCAAAGCCAATGATGAAGTACCAGATGACGGGGAGGATTTCGCTCACGGTCGCTCTCCCATCTCTTCGTCACCGAGTGACAGCGGCCGCGCAGCCGTGGAGAGGGTGCGAGCACGCGGCGGTGCGGGAATCGGTCCGGTGCGCAGCATCTTGATCAGATACCAAGTCGCGAATCCGAACAGCAGCAGGTAAGTGACGATGTAGGTGATCAACGAACCGAGCACGCTGCCCGACGTGATGTTGGGGCTGACCGCATCGGCCGTGCGCAACACGCCGTACACCACCCATGGCTGACGGCCGACCTCCGCCACCCACCAGCCCAGCACCAGCGCGATGAAACCTGATGGCGTCATCGCCATCCACGTGCGCAGGTACCAGCGCGAGGTGAACGCGGTGCCGCGTTTCAGCTTCCACAAGCCGTACCAGGAGATCAGCAGCATCAGCACGCCGATCGCCACCATGATGCGGAAGGCGAAGAATGGGATCATTACCGGCGGTTGCTGATCGCGCGGAAAATCGCGCAGGCCTTTGACCGAGCCGCTCCACGAATGCGTCAGAATCAAACTGCCCAGATGCGGAATCTGCCAAGCGTAATCATTACGCTGTGCGTCCTGATCGGGAATCGCGAACACATTGAACGGCACGTTGGAGCTGGTGTCCCAGTGCGCCTCCAGCGCGGCCAGCTTGGCCGGTTGATAGCGACCGACTTCCAACCCGGACATATCGCCGGCGATGATCTGCAGCGGCGCCACGAGCGACACGAAGATCAGCGCGCAACGCAAGCAGAGCTTCGCCTTCTCCGGAAATTTGCCGCGATAAAGATAAAAGGCGGAAATCCCGCCGATCACAAACGCGGTGGTGAGGAACGCCGCCAGCACCATGTGCGCGAGGCGATACGGGAACGACGGATTGAAGATGATCTTCCACCAGTCCACCGGATAGAAAATGCCGTTGCGCAATTCGTAGCCGGCCGGCGTCTGCATCCAGCTGTTGGCGCTGATGATCCAGAAGGTCGAGATCAGCGTGCCCAGCGCGACCATGCAGGTCGCGAAGAAGTGTGTGCCGTGGCCGACGCGCTGCCAGCCGAACAGCATTACGCCCAGGAACGTCGCCTCCATGAAGAACGCTGTCAGCACTTCGTAATTCAGCAGCGGGCCGACCACGTTGCCGGCGGCGGACGAAAATCCCGCCCAGTTGGTGCCGAACTGGAAACTCATCACGATGCCGGTGACGACGCCGACGCCGAACGACACCGAGAAGATCTTCATCCAGAAGAAATACAGATCGCGTACGTGCTCCTCGCGTCTGCGCAACCACAGCGCTTCCAGAAATACCAGCCAGCTCGCCAGGCCGACGGTGAAAGCCGGGAAGAGAATGTGGAACGAGATCACGAAGCCGAACTGCAATCTCGACAGCAGCAGTGCTTCGGTCATCGCGGGCTCCCCGGGAATATCCGTGCGGCACAAACTGCATCGATTATCGCACGCTGACCGCGCGCGGCTAAAATGCGCGGCTTCGCGGTTGCGCGAGTCCGGAGCTTATGCGTGGCTTGTTGACGGCGGTGATGGCCGTGAGCGTGGCGTGGCCGCTTCCGCTGCGCGCGAACGATATGCCTGCGTCCACGGGGGCCGTGACGCAGGCCGATGCGCGTTTGCAGAACGCGCCGCTGGACGTGCAGGCGCGCGAATTCGTTGCCGATCCGGAGTTCGGTGAAGTCACGGTGTACGCGAGCGCGAGCGCCTCCCCGCGCGGACTCGCGCTGTTCGCATCGGGCGACGGCGGCTGGAATCTCGGCGTGCGCGACATGGCGCACCAGGCCGCCGCGGACGGCTGGTGGGTGGCCGGTTTCGACACGCCGAAATGGTTGAAGCACCTCGACGAAGCGAACGCGCCGTGCAGCGACGCGGCCGGCAAACTGCAAGCGCTCGGCGCGCGCATCACGCAGCGCGAACATTTGCCGGAAAACACGCCGGTGATCCTGATCGGCTATTCGTCCGGCGCCACGGTGGTGTACGCCGCGCTGGCGCAGGCGAAAACCAATCAATTTGCCGGCGGACTGTCGCTCGGGTTCTGTCCTGATCTGATCATCCACAAACCGTTCTGTCCCGGCGTCAATCATTTGACAGCGCATCGCGATCCCAAACCGCCGCATACGCCGAATTTTGATCGCGCCGATCGTCTGGGTGCGCCGTGGCGCGTGCTGCAGGGCGAAATCGATCAGGTCTGCGCGCCGCACTTCTCACCGGATTTCGCCAAGCCGTTGCGCGATGCGGAAGTGTGGATGCTGCCGCGCGTGGGTCACGGTTTCGGCAAACCGAAGAACTGGATGTCGCAGTACCGCGCGGCTCTGAGGAGTCTGCCGGCTGCCGCGAAAAGCGCGGGCGGGTCGCCGTGAGTGCCACGACGACACCCTCAATTGCTGGTTTCCTGCGCGTCTGGCTTGCGCGGTTGCGGTGGGCGGTGCCGATCGTATTTCTCGGCGTGACGGCATGGCTGGTCTGGCGCGAGCTCGCGGGTTTCAATCTGCGTGAATTGCAGCGCACGCTGTTGCACGTGCGCACGGTGAATGCGGCGATGGCCGCGGCGCTGGCGCTGTTCGCCGTCGCCTTCACCGGCAGCGTGGATGTGGCGATCGCGCGTTGGCTGAAACTGGACGTGCGCGCGCGCGAATTGCTGCGTCTATCGTTCGTTGCCAACGCGCTCGCCAACACGCTCAATCTTTCCGGCGCGATCGGTTCGGGCGTGCGGCTGCTCGGCTTGTCTTCGCACGCGGTGCCGATGCGGCGCAGCGCCGCGCTGGTCGGACTGCAGGTGCTGTCGTTGCCGCTGGGACTTTCCGCGCTGGTGATCGCGACGCTCGCTTCGGGTTCGCTGCCGGTGACACCCGGCGCGGCGACGCACTGGCTCGCGATCGTAATTCTGATCGCCGCGGCGTTGTATCTGCCTCTGTATTTTCTGCTGACCGGCCGCCGCGCGCTGATGCGCTGGCTGCCGGAAGAGCAAGGCTTGCCACCGTGGCAATTGAAGTCGACGCTCGCGGCGTTGTCGTTACTCGACTGGCTGCTTGCTGCAGCCTCGTTGTGGGTGTGTCTGACCTTGGCTGGTGCACAGGTGAGCGCGACGGTGTTGCTGGGCGCCTACGCGGGTGCGGCGGTGCTCGGTCTCGCGAGCATGATTCCCGGCGGTTTCGGTGTATTTGACGGCTTGTTGCTGCTTGCGCTCACCGCCGCCGGCGTTCCCGGGGAAAACGTCACCGCTGGCTTGATCCTGTTTCGCGTCGTGTATTACCTGCTGCCGCTGCTCGCGGCGCTGTGGCTGGGCGCGGGCATGCTGGCGCAACGCATGCCCGCGCTGTCGCGCGCTCGCGCGCGGTTGGCGGCGCATCCGCTGTTCGGTGTGCTCGGTTTGCCGGTGAGTCTGCTCGGCAATCTCGGGGTGCGGCTGCTGGCATGGCTCACCTTCGCGGCCGGCGCGCTGCAATTGGTCACCACCGCGATCCCGGCGCTGCACGAACGCATGGTGAAACTGCACCAGTGGCTGCCGGTGGAGGCGATCGAGAGTTCACATCTGCTGAGTGTTGTCATCGGAGTGCTGTTGCTGGGTCTGGCGCGCGGCATCGACGGCCGGTTGCGCGTGGCGTACCGCCTGGTGCAATGGCTGCTGTGGCTTTCGGCAATCCTCGCTTTGACCAAAGGCCTGCATTGGATCCAAACGCTGTTTCTGCTCGCGGTTTCCGCTCTGCTGCGCACGCGCCGCGCGGATTTTTCGCGCGCGGCGATGAATATTTCTTCCGCGCGCAATTGGCGCTGGCTGATCGGATTGCTGGTCGTGGTCGGTTTGTTCTTCGCCCTCGGCGTGGCGGCGGTGATCGGCGACGACAGTTTCGATTTCTTCGCGGTCGGTCCCGGCGAGCACGCCTCGCGCCTCGCACGCGGCGCGACGGCGGCGGTGGTCGGTCTGGTGCTGTATCTGATCTGGCAGGCGTTTGCGGTGCGGCGCGTCCCGCTGCCGCTGCCCACTCGCGCCGAATTGCAACATGCGCGCGAGGTGTATATGCAGCACGGCGGCGGCGAGTTCGCGCATCTCACGCTGATGGGCGACAAGCGTCTGTTCTGGGCCGCCGACCGTGCAGCGGTGATCGCCTACGGCACGGTGCGTGACCGGCTGGTCGCGCTCGGCACGCCCAGCGGGCCGGAACAGTCGATCGAACGCGCGATCCTGGATTTCCGCCGCTTCGCCGATCATCAGGACCGCGTGCCGATGTTCTACGAAGTGCTGGAGCCGGATCTGCACTGGTTCCACGATCTCGGTTTCGACCTCTTCAAGCTCGGCGAACTGGCGACGGTGCCGCTGAGCGAATTCTCGTTGTCGGGCAAACGTTGGGAAGATCTGCGCGCGGCGGTGAACCGCGCGCAGCGCGAGAACCTGCAATTCCAGATCGTCGAGCCGCCTTTCGACACGTCGCTGCTGGACGACCTGCAGCGCGTGTCGGAGGCGTGGCTGGCCGAGCGCGGCGCGGCGGAAAAAGGCTTTTCGCTCGGCCGTTTCGATCCGGAGTATTTCTCCTGGAGCCCGGTGGCGCTCGTGCGGCGCAATCATGAACTCATCGCGTTCGCCAATCTGCAACCGCCTTACGGACCGAACGGCACGGCGAGTGTTGATCTGATGCGCCAGACGCCCGACGCACCGCGCGGCAGCATGGATTTCCTCTTCGCGCAGGTGATGCAGTGGGCGAAGGAACAGGGGCACACGCGCTTTTCGCTCGGCATGGCGCCGCTGTCCAATGTCGGCGTGCACCAATACGCGCGCATCAATGAGCGGCTTGCCGCGCTGGCGTTTCGCTACGGCAATCGCCTCTACAACTATCAGGGGTTGCGCCGGTACAAGGACAAGTTCAAGCCGGAATGGACCGGCGCATATCTCGCCTATCCACGCGGGCTGTGGGTGCCGGGCCTGCTGCTCGACATCACGGCCTTGATCGCCGGCGGCTATCGGCGGCTATTCTTCGGATGATCCGGAGTTATACGCGCCTTATCGCGCGATCCAGGCTGACCGGTCCGCCACCCGCTGCGGACAGATACAGGAACACGAAGCAGAACAGCACCGCCTCATCGCCGTGATTGAGGATCGGCCAGACGTGATTCATCTTGTAATGCACCATGAAATAGGCAAATGCCATTTCGCCGGAAAGAATGAACGCGATCGGCCGCGTGAACAGGCCGAGCAGCAGCAAGCCGCCGCCGAAACATTCAAGCACGCCGGCCAAGCCCATCAGCGAGAACAGGTGCACGTTGGCGTGTCCGCCTGCGCCTGGAAAGCCGAACAATTTCTGCATGCCATGCTGCATGAACAGGAACGCCGCAACGATGCGCAGCAGACTCAGCAGGAATGGCGACCACTTGATCCAGAACGCACCGGCATTCGCCATGATCTGTCTCCCGTTGTGCTCCGCGATTGCGGTGAAAAGTAGCAGATTCAGGCGCTGAGCAGTGAGGTGAGGAGTGAGCAGTGAGTGGGTAGTAGAAGCGCGGATGTCGTCCCAAACGCCAAAACCTGCGACTCACCACTCAAGACTCACTCACTCCCACGTGTTCGCATGCGGCCCCACCTTGCCGCCGCGCTGCGGGCGGATCACGCAGAAACGCTGTCCGGTCGGCGCTTCCATCACCACCCAGGTCCTGACCGCCTCGATGCGCTTGGCGCCCAGCTTCTCCAGACGACGCACTTCCGCTTCGATGTCGTCGCTTTCGATGTCCAGATGCACGCGGCTGGGATGATCCACGCGCTGCACCGTCACGATCGGTTCGTCGTCGTGCGTCTCGATGTCCATGTACTTGCCATCGTTGTCCGGCTTGTATGAACGCCCCAGCGCCTGCGACCAGAATTTCGCCGCCGCCTCCAGATCGTCGGTGTTGCAATCGATGATGATGCTGCACAGTCGCGAGTGATGCATGCTTCCCCTTGCGTGAGTTGCTTCAATCGGTGCCGACTATCGCGGCAATGCTTGCAGGATTGCCGCACCGAGTTTGTCATAATCGCCGTTGAAGTGGTGACCGCCGGGCAATTGCAACAGTTTCATCGGACCGAGTTTCGCCGCGACCGGACACCATTCATCGGATTCGCCGCTGCCATACACGCACACCAGCTTGATTTTGGGATGCGCAACTTCCGATGCCAGAGGCAGCGCGTCGGCATGCGCGGTGGACCCGAACCAGTCGCCGACGTGGATCTCGAACACCGCCGCGTCGTCTGGCGAGATCATCACGCCGCCGGAGACCTCGGCGCGCTGCACATCCGGCAAACGATTGCCGACCACAGGCACCAGCGACGCGCCGAAGGAATAGCCGATCAGCGCGAAGCGCGCCTGCGGATAACGCGCGGTGTAGTGCGCGATGATGCGCTCGACCGCATCGGTGATCTGCGCGGCATCTTTCTTGTGCCAGAAGAATTGGAGTGACGAAAGCCCGATCACGCGCACGCCATGCTGCGACAGCACCGCGGCGACACCCTTGTCCAAACCGGCCCAACCGCCGTCTCCGGTCAGCATGATGGCGATGCGATCGTCGGGTGCTCCTTGGGGCGCGATCTCGGTCAAGGGCAGATCGGACAAGGTATCGTCGGTGGCGACTGGGGTGAATTGCGGTTGATTGAGCCGATCCAGCTGCGCGGCGAGTTCCGCGCCGTCGCTCACAGTTGCGTCGCGTTGCAGATCGAAGACCCGCGCGATGCCGCCGGGCAAACCGTTGACGCGCGCGCCGGGCGCGAAAGGCTGCGCCAGCCATGGCAACGGCAGGTTTTTCACCGGCGCAATGCGGAACGATTTGCCGTCGGCTGTCGTCGCGACGCCGGCATCGCCGGCACAGAACGCCCGCGGCAGCCGGAAATCGAAGTCGTAACCGAGCGTGGCAAGCCCCGCGAATGTGCCCGACGGCGCCTGCGCGCTCAGCGCGTAAACGAAGTCCGCGCCTGCGCCGATGCCGGCGACGTAGGGCGGCTGGTACGTCGGCATGTCGATGTGGCGTTCCATCCAGTGCGCCATCTCTTCCACGTGGCCCGCCGGGAAGCTGCACTTGTCCTTCAACGATTCCAGTTGCGCGAGATACGCATCGAGATCGACGCCGACAACGAAGCTGCCATTTTGTGCCAGGGCTTGCGCATAGGCGCGCTCGGTCGTGCCGAAACCGCCGCGATCGGAAAACAGCAGCACGCTGCGTTTCGGCGTGCCCGCCGGCTGCGCGAGCGTCACCGTGCCGAACAGGCCGTATTGCAATTGGGTCACAGGAGCCGCGGCCGGTACCGTTGCGGCGAACGCGAAGATCAGTTGAAAAATCATTCCATTATTGTGCGGGGAACGGGGTGCGTTTGTCTTTCCGCGGCGGGTTTCAACCGCACAACGCTTCCAGTTCCGTCGGAGCCTTCGGCACTTTCGCGGTCAGCACTTCCGGCCCGCGCGCGGTGACGACCACGTCGTCCTCGATGCGCACGCCGATGCCGCGCCAGCGCGGCGGCACCGAAGTGTCGTCCGGGGCAACGTAGATGCCGGGTTCGACCGTCAGCGCCATGCCGGCTTCCAGCAGGCGCGCTTCGCCATCAACCTGGTAGTCGCCGACATCGTGCACGTCCAGGCCGATCCAGTGCCCGGTCTTGTGAGGAAAAAATTTCCGGTACGAGCCCGATTGCAACGCTGCGCGTGCGGAGCCCCGCAACAATTTCAGCGCGCACAGCCCTTCGGCGATCACTTCCGTTGCGGCGCGATGCGCGGCATCCCAGGGCGAACCCACACGCACCGCGTCGACCGCCGCGGCTTGCGCCTCCAGTACGATCTCGTACAACGCGCGCTGCTCGCGTGAGAATTTTCCGCCGACCGGCCAGGTGCGCGTAATGTCGGAGGCGTAGCACTGCACTTCCGCACCGGCGTCCACCAGCAGCAATTGCCCGCGTTGCAGCTTCGCGCTGTTGTGCCGGTAGTGCATCACGCAGGCGTTCGCGCCGGCCGCCACGATCGGCGCATACGAAGGCACCGCGCCGCGCGAGCGCATCGCATGCAGTAACGCTGCTTCCACTTCGTATTCGCAGCGGCCGGGCCGTGCCGCCTGCATGGCGGCGAGTTGCGCGTGCGTTGCGACTTCCGCGGCGCGCCGCATGAGTTTCAGTTCGGCAGGCGACTTGTACAGACGCAGATCGTGCAGCAAGTGCCCCAGCGACGTGAACTCGCGCGGCACGACACCGCCGCCGCGCGCGGAGCGCAGGCGCCGCAGCCATCGCAACAGCCGCACGTCGAATTCAGCTTCCGCGCCGAAGTGGCAATACAGCCGCTCGCGGCCTTCAAGCATGCCGGGCAGGATGTCATCGATGTCCTCGAACGGAAACGCATCCTGCATGCCGAAATGTTTCACGGCGCCTTCCGGACCGATGCGCGCGCCGTGCAGACGCTCGTCTTCCGGATCGCGCTCGCGGCAGAACAGGATCACTTCGTTCCCGCGGCCGGGCAGCAGCGCCAGCACCGCGTCGGGTTCGGGAAAGCCGGTGAGATAGTGGAAATCCGAATCCTGCCGATAGGGCCACGCCGAGTCGGCGTTGCGCATGCGCTCGGGCGCGGCCGCGACGATGATCGCCGCCGATTCGCCGGCCAGTCGCATCAGGGTTTTTCGCCTTTGCGCGAACTCGTCTGTAGAAATCATGCTTTTGTTGAAAAGTGCGGACACGGATGTCCGCTTTCATGCGCAGGGATGGCGCGCAAACCGATCATCAATGCAGCCGCGTGCCCGGCGTGGGTTGCACTTCTGCATACAACAGCAGTACGCCGATGCGCACGAATTCGAACACCTCGGTGAGCGAAGATTCGTCGTCCTCGTCGCGATAATCCAGTTGCGAAGACGCGATCGCATCGAAGTCGTGCAGGATTTCCCGGCCTTCCTCCGACAAACCGCGCCGCCCGCCGAATCCTCCCAGCCCCAAACCGCCCAGGAAGCCGCGGCACCATTCCACCAGCGCATCGCCGCGTTCGGCCAGCGGCCGCGATGCATCCGGCAGCAGCGGTTCGAAACCGAGTTCCGGATCGGCCAGTTGCAGGCGGCATTGCGAATAGAGTTCCGCCAGCAGCGCGTGTCCCGGATCGTCGGGATGCGCATCATCGCTTTCCAGCTCCAGCGCGGTCAGGAACGCGCGTGCGCCGGCATCGCCGCCGCCGCACAGATAGCCGGTGAGCGAGCCGTGCAGTTCGGATGCGCTGGTTCCCAGCCTCAGCGAAGTCAGCGCGGAAGCGAGGTCGGCATGGGCGATCGGTTGCGGCATGACGGCAGTTTACCGCTGGCTGCAGGCCCTTTTGCCAGCCCGCTTTGGCTACACTGGAGGCTCGGGCCTCGGCGGCACGCGGTTGGCAACAAAGTTGCTCGGGTCCACGGGGGAATTCTTTCGATGTCTTTTTTCGCCCGCCCATCGCCGAAACGGCTGTTGCGCCTGCCCCTCGCGCTGGCGTTGCTGCTGTGCGCGCTAGCGGCGCATGCGTGGCAGCGCGATTTCTTCTTCCGGCACTTGGACAGCCGCGACGGCCTGGCACAAAACAGCGTCAGCGCGATCCTGCAGGATTCACACGGCTACATCTGGCTGGCCACGCAAGGCGGACTGCACCGCTACGACGGCTACACGCTGCGGCGCTTCCAGCACGATCCCGCTCGCGCCGACAGCCTGCCCGACAATCTGGTGACGGCGCTGGCCGATGCGGGCAACGGACGGCTGTGGGTCGGCAGCAACAGCGGCGGCGTGGTGCTGTTCGATCCCGATCATGACCGCGTGCTGCCGGGGCCCGCGCGCGTCGATTCGCGCGTGTATGCCTTGCAGCCGTTGCCGGACGGCGTGATGGTGGCAACGGCGCGCGATGTCGAAAGACTGGATGCGCGCGGCGGCAGGCCGCGAAAGCTGTGGCAGAGCACGAACGAGGACGCCGCCGTGCGCATGTTCGCGCGTTGCCCCGACGGCGCGCTTTTCGCCGCCGCGCCGCACGTGTTGCTGGCGATCGGCAACGACGACGCGCGTGTATTGATGCATGCGGATACGCGCATCGATGCGTTGTATTGCGACCGCGGCAATCGCCTGCTGCTGGGCGATGCGCAAGGGCTGACGCAGATCGATCGCGCATCCGGAGCGAAGACCTCGATCGCATTGCCGTCCGGCGTTTCGCACGTCACACGCATCGCGGAGGATCGAGCCGGGCGCCTGTGGCTCGCCGTGGACAACAACGATCTGCTGCGGCTGGACGCGCAAGGCCGCGCCGTGCGCATTACTGCGCCGCCCGTGCCGCTCGCCGGCAGCGCGCCAAGCGCGGAGATCGCCCGATTGTTCGTCGACGCCTCCGGCCTGTTGTGGATTGGCACCAACGGTGACGGCGCGTACTGGACCGACCCCGACGGCGCGCCGTTTCGCACGATCGTCAACCTCGCAGCGTCGCACACGAGCGGCGCGAATCACCTGCGAGCCTTCTATGAAGCGGGTGACGGCAGTCTGTGGCTGGGCGTAGTTGGCGAGGGGTTGGTTCATTACAACCCGACCGATGACAGTTTCGAGAGCTTCGCCGACGCGCTGCAACATGCGGCGCAAACGAGCGCGGCGGCATCCCAAGTGTCCACGCCGCTGCGTGTGTACGCGATCCTGCCCGACGTTAACGGCACACTGCTGCTCGCCACCAGCCGCGGCATAATGAATCTCGACCCGCGCACACGTCGAGCGAGCCCGGCGGATCTGCCCGGCGACGATCCGCAAACGCGCGCCACGCCGGATGTGCGTGCGCTTCTGCGCACGCGCAACGGCGACCTGTGGCTGGCGCAGTTCGACGACGGCGTGCTGCACTATCACGAGGGCGCGCTGGTGCATCACTATCGCGCGCGCGCAGGCGCGGACGATGCGCTTGCCAGCGACACGATATTGAATCTGGTCGAAGATCGCAGCGGCCGCATCTGGGCCGGGACCGCGGACGGTTTGTCGCTGATCGATCCCGCCACCGACCGCGTGCGCAGTTTCCGCGAACAGCCCGGACGCGGCGATTCGCTTTCCGGTCACACCGTCGCTGACGTGATGATCGGCCGCGACGACACGGTATGGGTGGGCACGCTGTCCGGCCTCGATCGCCTGCTGTGGATCGACGACGGCGGCGCGCATTTCCGCCGCTACGGCTTGGCGCAGGGACTGCCCGACACGACGGTGTATTGCATGCTGGAAGACGCGCGCGGCGCGATCTGGTTCAGCACCAATCTCGGGCTGGGCCGTTTGAATCCGCGCGACGGCTCGGTGCGCGCGTGGCAGGCCAGAGACGGATTGCAGGGCGACGAATACGATGCTGGCGCGTGCACCATGTTGCGCGACGGTAGATTGGCGTTCGGCGGCATGCACGGTTTCGATGTGATCGACACCGGCGCTTTGCGCGTCGCCACGTTCCAGCCGCCGGTGCTGATCACCGGCTTGCGCGTCGGCGCACACGAGGTGCCGTTGCCCGCGCCGGGCGAGGCGCTGCGCATTCCCGCCGATGCGCGCAGCCTGCACGTGGATTTCGCCGCGCTCGATTACGGCGCGCCGGCGCGCAATCGTTTCCGCTATCGCTTGGTCGGTTACGACGACGAGTGGATTGACGCCGGCACGCGCCACAGCGCGACCTGGACCAATCTCGTTTCGGGCGATTACCGTTTCGAAGTGCAGGGCAGCGACCGCGACGGCGTGTTCGGCGCCACCGCGACGCTGCCGGTTCGCGTGCAGGCATACTGGTGGTGGAGCACCGGCATGCGCGTGCTGTACGCAGTGGTGCTGGCGCTGTGCGCGTTGGCGCTGCTACTGGCGTGGCGCGGCAAGCGGCTGGAGGAACTGCACCATCAACGGCAATTGCGTCTGCGCGAAGACCGCCTGCGTCTGGCCTTGTGGGGGTCGGGCGATGAATTCTGGGATTGGGATCTGCACGGCGGCATGATGTTTCGCATGGGCGCCGAAAGCCTGCAGGGCGGCCATCGCGAGGAAAGCATCGCGATCGACGACTGGCGCAATTTCGCCGTGCATCCGGACGATCTGGAACGCGTCGAGCACGCGCTGGCCGAGCATGTTTCCGGCAACAGCGACCACTTTGAAGCCGAACACCGGTTAATGAACGCGCGCGGCGACTGGGTGTGGGTCATCTCGCGCGGCAAGATCGTTGAGCGCGATGAGAACGGCAAGCCGCTGCGCATGTGCGGCACAGCGCGCGACATCAGTGCGTTGCGCGCAGCCGAGCGCGACCGCCGCATCGCCGCGGAAGTGATCCGCAGCATGAGCGAAGCGGTGACCGTCACCGATCTCTCGTTCCGCTTCGCTTCGGTCAATGCCGCATTCACGCGGATGACCGGCTATAGCGAAGAGGAAATCCTGGGCCGCGACGCATCGATATTGAATTGCCGCCAGCACGCGCCGGAAGCCTACGCGCAGGTGCGGCAGGCGCTCTCGGAGACCGGCCACTGGCGCGGCGAGCTGTGGCAGCGCCGCAAGGACGGCGAGGAATTCCTCTGCTGGGTGGAATTGAACGAAGTACGCGACGAGCGCGGCGAACGCACGCACCTGGTCGGCGTGCTGACCGACATCACCGACCGCAAGCGCGTCGAGCAGGAACTGCGGTATCTCGCCAACTACGACACGCTCACCGGATTGCCCAACCGGACGCTACTGGGCGAACGGCTGGGCCACGCGATCATCAATGCGCGCCGCGGCAATCACAAGATCGCGGTGCTGTTCCTCGATCTGGATCGCTTCAAGCACGTCAACGATTCGATGGGCCACGCCGCCGGCGACCGCATGTTGAAGGCGGCCGGCGCGCGTCTGCGTCAGGTCGTACGCGAACGCGACACCGTCGCGCGCCTCGGCGGCGACGAATTCACGGTGATCCTGGAGGACGTGGCGGACGTGCGCGACGCCGAAGACATGGCGCAACGCCTGCTGGAAGCGTTCCAGACGCCGTTGGGCCTGGGCGGCGCGCAGGAGGTGGTGATCTCGCCTTCGATTGGCGTCGCGCTGTATCCCGATCACGGTCAGGTGCCGACCGATCTGTTGAAGTACGCCGATACCGCGATGTATCAGGCCAAGGAACGCGGCCGCAACACCTTCGCGGTGTATCACGCGCGCATGGACACGCTGGCGCGCGATCGAGCGCGCATGATCGCCTCATTGCGCCGCGCGCTGGAGCGCAACGAGTTCGCGATTGTGTATCAGCCGAAGATGGCGATCGGTTTGGGTCGCATCACCGGCGTGGAAGCGCTGCTGCGCTGGCGCAGCGCGGAATTGGGCGACATCCCGCCGACGGTGTTCATTCCGCTGGCGGAAGAAATCGGATTGATCAATGAGATCGGCGAATTCGTGTTGACCACCGCATGCGCGGACCTGAAGGGCTTTCGCGACGCCGGACTGCGCGGCTTGTCGATGGCGGTCAATCTTTCCGCTGCGCAACTGGAGCGGCCGGAACTCACTTTGCGCATCTGCGAAATCATGGCCGAACACGACATCGCGCCGGATCAACTCGAATTGGAGTTGACCGAGAGCATGGTCATGTCCAATGCCGAGCAATCCGTGCGCATTCTCGGCGAGCTGAAATCGATCGGCGTGAAACTGGCGATCGATGATTTCGGCACCGGCTATTCGTCGCTGGCATATCTGAAGCGCCTGCCGATCGACACGCTGAAGATCGATCAGGAATTCGTCGGCGACGTCACCATTGATCCCGACGACGCGGCCATCACCGCGACGATCATCACAATGGCGCATTCGCTGGAATTGAACGTGGTGGCCGAAGGCGTGGAAACCGCCGAGCAACTGGCCTTCCTGCGCACGCAGGGCTGCGACGAAGCTCAAGGGCACTTGGTCTCGATGCCGCTGCCGGCTGAAGCCTGCCGCCGTTTCATCGCAGCGCGCAGCGAGCGGGCGCGCGCGACGATTTGATCTATCGTGATTTCAGCGCACTTTGCGGAGCGAGGAAAGCCGGAATTGATTTTTCTCCTCTACCGCTTGCGCGCGATCAGCCTTTGCGACACACCAGCAGCACCTCATCCACGCCTTGCGTATCGATCATGCCATCGCGCCATTGCAACGGTTTCTGCAACGCCAAGCCGATCGGCATGAACACGCGGTTGTACCAGCGCATCGCCGTGCGCGGATGGCGTTTCAGAAACCACATGCCGAGATCCAGCAGGCGCGAAGACTTCGACTGCATGCCGTAAATCGCGCTGCGTTCGATTGAAAAACCGCAGCGCACGAGTTTTGCCGCCAGCACATCCGGTTCGTAACGGCGGCAATGGCCGACGAACTCGTCGAATGCATTCCACGTCTGCGGATGCAGCGGCACCGAAAGCAGCAGGATCGCACCCGGCGCCGCGGCGCGCGCGAGCTCCGACAACGCCGCGTCGTCGTCAGCGACATGCTCGACGATGTCGAACGCGCAGATCAGATCGAAAGAAGCATTGGCGAAGGGCAACGCACCGATCAATCCGTTCGCTGCGTTGGCATTGCGCGTCCGCAGCGCGCGCAATGCCGGCGCACTGAGATCGAGAAACACCGTACCGTCTAGTGGCAATCGCGGTCGCATGCCCGGCGCGATCTCCAGCCGCCGCGCCGCGCGTTCACACAATTCCGAAATCAGCGGCCAGGTGTTGAAACGTTGCGGTTCGATCAACCGCGCGTTCGACCACAGGCCGTCGTAGAAACGCCGGTTGCTTTCGGTGAGGCCTGTTGCGGTGCGCGCTGCCGCGCTCATGTCAGCCAACAAACACGCGCGCGTTGCGGAACATCCGCATCCAGGGCGAATCCTCGCCCCAACCCGGCGGTGTCCAGCTCATCTGCACGCTGCGGAACACGCGCTCGGGATGCGGCATCAGGATCGTGACGCGGCCGTCGCCCGAAGTGAAACCGGTCAAGCCATCGGCCGAGCCATTCGGATTCAGCGGAAATTGCTCGGTCGGCTTGCCGCGGTTGTCGACGAAACGCAGGCATGGATTGGCCTTCGCCGGTTTCGCATCGCGCGCAAACACTGTGCGGCCTTCGCCGTGCGCGGTAACGATCGGAATGCGCGAACCGGTCATGCCGTGGAAGAAGATCGATGGCGATTCCATCACTTCCACCGTGACGAAACGCGCTTCGTATTGTTCGGACGTGTTGCGTTCGAAAGAAGGCCAGTGCTCTGCGCCGGGGATGAGGGATTTCAAGTGTGAGAGCATCTGGCAGCCGTTGCACAGCCCCAACGCGAACGTGTTCGCGTCGGCGAAGAACGCCGCGAACTCATCGCGCAGTTTCTCGTGATAAAGCACCGATGCGGCCCAGCCGCGGCCGGCCCCCAGCACGTCGCCGTAGGAGAACCCGCCGCACGCGGCGAGGCCGCGGAAGTCGGCAAGTTTGCGGCGCCCTGCGGCGAGATCGCTCATGTGCACGTCGACCGCTTCGAACCCCGCGCGCGTGAACGCGGCCGCCATTTCGACCTGTCCGTTGACACCCTGCTCGCGCAGGATCGCCACGCGCGGCCGCGCGCCCTTGGCGATGTATGGCGCAGCGATGTTCTCGGCGGGATCGAAAGTCAGTTTCGGCGAGATGCCCGGATCGTCGTCGTCGATGCGCCACGTGCGCTCGGCATCCGCGCTGGCCGGGTTGTCGCGTAGTCGCTGCATCGCGTGGCTGGTTTCATGCCACGCATCAAATAACTGCGACCAGTTCCACTTCGTCAGTTTCTCGTCGCCGAGGAAAAGCTTGACGCCGAGCTTCAGTTTTGGCCGCCCCACCGCGTGCGTCATCGCCGCCAGACCGTGCCTGGCGACTAGCGCCATGAACGCGTCGCGATCGGCGCTGCGCACCTGCAGCACCGCGCCGGGTTCTTCGTTGAACAACGCGCGCAGCGTGTTCTCGGCCCAGCCATCCAAGCGGATTTCCAGACCGCAATGTCCGGCGAACGCCATTTCCAGCAGCGTGACGATCGCGCCGCCGTCGGAGCGGTCGTGATACGCCAGCAACAGGCCGGCGCCCTCGGCTTCGCGCACCAGCGCATACAGATTCTTCAGCCGCTGCGGATCGTCCAGATCCGGCGGCACCCCGCCGCCGCGGTTGAACGCCTGCGTCAACGCGCTGCCGCCGAGACGGTCGCGGCCCGCGCCCAGATCAACCAGCCACAATTCCGATTCGCCGCGATCGAGTTTGATGCGCGGGGTGAGCGTGCGCCGCACATCGGCCACGCGCGCGAACGCGGTGATGACCAGCGACACCGGCGCGAGCGTGCGCTGTTCGACGCCGTTGTCGCGCCACACGGTCTGCATCGACAGCGAATCCTTGCCGACCGGAATGGAAATGTGCAGCGCGGGGCACAACTGTTCGCCGACCGCACGCACGGCGTCAAACAGCGCGGCGTCTTCGCCCGGGTGTCCGGCCGCGGCCATCCAGTTCGCCGACAAGCGGATTTCATCCAGCCTCACCGGCGCGGCGATCAAATTGGTGATCGCCTCGCTCACCGCGAGGCGCGCGCTGGCTGTGGCGTCCAGCAGCGCCACCGGCGCGCGCTCTGCCATCGCCATCGCTTCGCCCGCGTAACCATCGAAATCGGCCAGTGTCACCGCGCAATCGGCCACCGGCACCTGCCATGGGCCGACCATCGGATCACGAGAACACAGCCCGCCCACGCTGCGGTCGCCGATCGTGATCAGAAAATTTTTCGAGCCCACGCCCGGCATGCGCAGCACGCGTTGCACGGCTTCGTCCAGCCCTATGCCCGACAAGTCCGGCACCACTTCCACGCGTGGTTTGAAACGCGTGGCGTCGCGTTGCATGCGTGGCGGTTTGCCGAGGAGCATGTCGATGGGGAGATCGATGATTGATTTTTTTGCTTCTCCCGCTTGCGGGGCAAGCTGCCCGCCGGGCGGATGGGGTGAAGCCAGCGAAGACGTCACGAGCAACCGCCGCGCTTCCGTCGCATGCCCCACCACCGCGAACGGGCAGCGCTCGCGCGCGCAAATTTTTTCGAACTCCGGCAGATCGTCCGGCCGCACGCCCAGCACATAGCGTTCCTGCGATTCGTTGCACCACAACTGCATCGGCGAGAGGTGCGGATCGTCGCGCGGCACCGTGTCGAGATCGATCTCGCCGCCAACACACGAGTCGTGCAGCAATTCCGGAATCGCGTTCGACAGGCCGCCCGCACCGACGTCGTGGATCGAGACGATCGGGTTCCTCTGGCCCCGCGCAATGCACGCGTCGATCACTTCCTGGCAGCGGCGCTGCATCTCCGGGTTGTCGCGCTGCACGGAGGCGAAGTCGAGCTGTTCGGAACTCTCACCGCCCGCCATCGACGAGGCCGCGCCGCCGCCGAGGCCGATCAGCATCGCCGGGCCGCCCAGCACGATCACGCGATCGCCCGGCGCGAGCTTGTTCTTCTTCACGTGCATCGGCCGCACGTTGGCGACGCCGCCGGCGATCATGATCGGCTTGTCGTAGCCGAGTCGCACGCCGTCGCCGGCCTCCTGCTCGAAACTGCGGAAATAGCCGCCGAGGCACGGCCGGCCGAATTCGTTGTTGAACGCGGCGGCGCCCAGCGGCGCGTCGCGCATGATTTCGAACGCGGTAGCGGAGCGCGCGGGCAACGGCCGCACGTGTTCCCAAGGCCGCGGCAGGTTGGGAATGCGCAGGTGCGACACCGAAAATCCACTCAAGCCCGCCTTCGGTTTGCCGCCGCGGCCGACCGCGCCTTCGTCGCGGATTTCACCGCCCGATCCAGTCGCCGCGCCCGGCCAGGGCGCAATCGCGGTGGGATGATTGTGCGTCTCCACCTTGATCGCGTATGGGATGTCTTCCACATGCGCGCGCCACACGCCATTTTCGTCGGCAAAGAAGCGCGCGCCTTGCGAACCTTCGATCACCGCCGCGTTGTCGTTGTAGGCGCTGAGCGTATGTGCGGGACTGCGTGCGTGCGTGTTGCGGATCATGCCGAACAGCGTCGCCGTCTGCGGCACACCGTCGACAGTGAACTGCGCGTTGAATATCTTGTGGCGACAATGTTCGGAATTGGCCTGCGCGAACATCACCAATTCGGCGTCGCTGGGATCGCGCTGCAGCAGGGCGTAGTGTTCGATCAGGTAATCGATTTCGTCCGGCGCCAGCGCGAGACCCAGTTCGGTATTCGCAGCTTGCAGTGCCGCGCGCGGATCGTCGCCGAGCGCGATGATGCGCAGCGGCTCCGGCGCGCCGACCAGGAACAACCCGCTCGCCTGATCCAGCGCGGTCAGCACCGATTGCGTCATCGGATCGTGCAAAGTGCGCGCGGCCGCGTCGAACTTCGTGCGCTCTTCCGCATTCACGCCGTCGATCAAAAAGGCAATGCCGCGCTCGAGGCGCCGCACCGGCAAGCCGATGCCGCGCAGGATGTCGCTGGCTTTCGACGACCAGGGCGATACCGTCCCCAGACGCGGCACTACCCACAACGTGGCATCTGCAGGCGCGCCTTCGCCAGCGTCCAGCACTTCGGCCAGACGGCGATGTTGTTCGGGATCGAGCGAGTGCTCGGCGTCGATGAAATAGACGAAGCGCGCCCCGCGCACGCGTACGCCTTTCGTCTGCTGCGCGAGGCGTTCGTTCAAACGATCCAGACGGAACGGCGACAGGGCAGAGCGCCCGTCGAGGACGATCATCGTTGGAAGAGGGAAACCCGACAAGCCGCTATTGTACCAGCGGCGCCTCACCGTCTTTCGGTCCCGGCTTTTCGCCCAGCCAGCGCAGCAATTGCTCGGGCGTGGCGTAGCTGTTCATCAGCGCGCCGTTGGAGGCGATGATCGCCGGCGTGCCGTCCACGCCCAATTCCAGCCCCAGTTCGAAATCGTGCTTCACCGGGTTGTCGCAGCGCGCGGGCCTGGGATCGATTCCGGCCTTGGCCGCGGTGAATGCACGCTTGCGATCCGCCGCGCACCACACCGAGATCGCCTTGTAGTAAGACGGCGTGTCCAGCCCCGTGCGGGGCCAGAAGAGGTAATTCACCGCGATGCCCACCTTGTTGTAATCATCGATGTGCGCGTGGAAAGCGCGGCAGTACGGACAATCTACGTCGGTGAAAACCGTAACCGTGTACTTGGGATGCGCGGGCGCGAAGCGGATCATGCGATCGGGCGGAACTTGCGCGAGCGCATCGCGGCGCAACTGATCCATGCGCGCGTCCGAGAGCGCGGCGCCTGTTTTCAGATCGAACGCATCGCCCTGGAACATATAGCGGCCGTCCGCGCTGACGTACACCACCTGTCCGCGGGCGACCACTTGATAGATGTTCGGCAGTGGCGTCTTGTCCACGGCTTCGATCTTTACCGACGGCGCGAGCCTGCGCACCGCGTCGATCACGGCTTGCGGAGCGGTGGTGGCGCCGGCTTGGGCGGATGGCGCGGTCGCGATTGACTGCTGGACGTTCGTGACAGGAGCAGCTTGCGGAATGCCAGGCGCACTTTCATTTGCCGAGCAAGCGCTGGCGATCACTGCGGCGGCGAGGAGGAGTGGAAACAGCTTGGACATGATGTACTCGTCGTGCGGCACAAAATGCTAGCACGAGGTTTTAATGAACCGGCTTTGACGTCATTCCCGCGCAAGCGCGAATGTATTACCCCTGGACTTGGTAAACGCAAAGTCACTGGATTCCGGCTCGCCGCTTTGCGGCGTCCGGAGGGACAACTCGAGTTCGCCGCGAGCTCGGCTTCTAGCCACGCGGATGGTGCTCCGCATGCAGCCGCTTGAGATTCTCCTTCGCGATCAGCGTGTAGATCTGCGTGGTCGAAAGCGTGCTGTGGCCGAGCAGCATCTGCAACGCGCGCAGGTCCGCGCCATGGTTCAGAAGGTGCGTGGCGAAGGAATGCCGCAACACGTGCGGCGAAATCTTCTTCGCGGGAATGCCGGCGGCGAGCGCGTGCTTGCGCACCATCATCCAGGCCATCTGCCGCGTCATGCCGGCTGCGCGGTTGCTGAGAAACAGCGAATCGGGCGCGCGGCCTTTCGCCAACTGCGGCCGTGCTTCCTTCAGATAACGCGTGATCCAGTCCAGCGCGTTTTCGCCGACGGGCACCAGCCGATCCTTGCCGCCCTTGCCGGTGACGCGTAACACGCCTTGGCGCAGGTTCAAGGCCGCGATCGGCAGGGTGACGAGTTCTGACACGCGCAGACCGGATGCGTACATCAGTTCCAGCATCGTGCGGTCGCGCAGACCCAGCGGCGTTTCAATGTTCGGTGCCGTGATCAGCGCTTCGATTTCGCGCTCCGATAACGCCTTCGGCAAGTTGCGCGGCAGTTTCGGCGCGTCCAGCAGCAGCGTCGGATCGTCGAAATCGGATCGCGTGCGCGCGTAGTCGGAATAGAAACGTCGCAACACGGTCAACAACCGCGCATTGCTGCGCGCCTTGATCTTCTTCTGGCCGCGCTCGCCGAGATAGCGCGAGAGATTTTCATGAGTCGCGTCCACCAGTGAGCTGCCGCGCGCGCGCAGCCACGCCGCGCAATGCTCGAGATCGCCGCGGTAGGCGGCGAGCGTCAGGTCGGCCAGGCCATCCAGCGACCACACGCGCTCGATGAAGGCATCGATGGCGGCGCGGTCGGATTCGGCGATTTCTGTTGCGGCTGACATCGTGCGATGCTTGCGCGGTTGCCGCAGGCACGCAAGTGAATCAATGAATACTGTCGCCGACAAAACCTCGACCGCGGCACCGCTCTGGCGCCGGTTAGCCGCATTGGTGTATGACCTTTTCCCGCTGATTGCGCTGTGGATGATCACCGCACTGATCTATCTATTGGCCACGGACGGGCGTTACGATCCGGCGAATCCGCACTGGGTGGGGCGACTGGGTTTGCAACTCGTGTTGCTGGCGGTGACGGCCGTCTATTTCGTGATCTCGTGGACGCGCCTCGGCGCGACGATCGGCATGCGCGCGTGGAAATTGAATCTGGTGCGCGAAGATGGCAAGAAGCTCAGGACAGGGTCGGCGCTCGCAAGATTCTTCCTAGCACTGCTCTCGCTCGCATTCGCTGGAATCGGATTCTGGTGGGCACTGTTCGATGCGCAAAAGCGCACGGCACATGATCGGATTTGCAGGACGAGAATGGTGCGACTGACGAATTGATAGCGTTTCTGCCCTTTCGCCTCACGCCCTCCTGAAATACCACACCGCGACGCAGATCAGCAGCAGCGCCGGCGCAAGGTTGGCGGCCAGCGCGGGCACGCCGAACACGGTGCCCAAGCCGACCACTGCCTTCTGCAGGAAGTACCACGCGATAGCCAGCAGCAGGCCGATGAACAGGCGCCGTCCCAAGCCGCCCGACCGCAATGCGCCGAAAGCGAACGGCAGTGCGCACAGCACCAACACCAGCGTGTTCAGCGGATAGAGCGCGCGGCCCCAGAATGCGTTCGCGTAGGTGCCGGGGTTCTGGTGATTGCCGCGCAGGTAATCGATGTTGCGTTGCAGATCGCGCAGCGACAGATATTCCGGGTGTACCACCGACAGTTGCAGCACCTGCGGATCGAGTCCCGATTTCCACGAACGCTGCGGTGCGGAGACGCTGTGCGCGCCCTGCGGCGAGATCGTGCTGCTGCGCACGTCGTGCATGATCCACTGGCCGCCGCTTTGCGTCGCGGTTTTGGCCCAGTCGAACGAAATCAATTCGCCCGCGGCATTGAAACCGAACACGCGCACGTCGGCCAGTTCGACGCTGGGCCGGCCGTCCACCACGTGCGCCAGCGCAGCCTTGGCATTGATGATGGTGTCGCCGTCCTTGGCCCACAATCCGCTGCGGGTGTTGCCGAGCTTGCCCGAGCGCACGCTCAACTGGATGTTCTGCGCACGCTGTTCACCCGCAGGCGCCGCGGTTTCGCCGAGCGCAAACACACCCGCCATCAATATCAGCACCAGTGCAGCGGCGGAGAGACAGATGCGCAGCTTCGACATGCCCGAGGCGCGCAGTGCAGTGAGTTCGCCGCTGGCGCCCAAGCCCCCGAGGCCGATCAAGCCGCCGATCAACGCCGCGAACACGAACCAGTCGTACACCCGCCGCGGCACGGTCAGCGCGATGTACGCGACAGCCGCTCCCAGTGTGTAGCCGTTGCGGCCGATGTTGCCGATCTGCTTGGCGAATTCCATGAAGGTGTCCAGACCGACGATCACCAACCACGCCAGCAGCACGCTCGCCAGCACCGACCCCATGATCAGGCGATCGGCACGTTTGATCCGCACGCGTTGCCACACGGCCGCGTTCATGCCGTCGCCTCGCGCAATTTGCGCGGCACGTACTGGCGCGCGAACAGCCACGCCGCGAACACGAACACCGGAATCAGCACCCACCACAGTCCCAGTGCCGCAGGCGCCTTGCCTTCCGCGATGAACAGACGCGCCATGTTCAGCAGGTTGGCGAATACGAGGTAGGCCAGCACCGCGATCAGCAACTTGCCGAGCGTGGACGCGCGCATGTTCTGCCGCGACATCGGCAGCGCCAGCAGCGCCAGCACCAGCGCGGCGAACGGCGCGCCGATACGCCACTGCAATTCCGCGCGCGCGGCCGGATCTTTGTCGCCGATCAGCGCCCAGGTCGTGCGCGAATGTTCCGGATCGTCCTGGTCGCCATTGTCATCTGAGGCGGACAACGCCAGGTCGTTGCGCGCGAATTTCATCAGCCGCCAGTTGTCGTGGCCGAGATGGCCGTCGAAACGATGGCCTTCGAACAGCGCGATGAAACGGTTGTCGGCGGTGCCCTCGTGATAAAGCTGTCCGTGCGTGGCGGTGATCACATCGATTTGCGTCACCGGTTTGCCTTGATCGGTGCCTGGCCGCTCGCTCTCAACGAACAGCTTGCCCAGCTTGGTGCCATCCGGGCTCATCGTGTCGACGAAGAGGATTCCGCCCTTGCCCGGCAATTCCGTGAAGCGGCCGGGCTCCAGACCGGCGGCGATGACCGAGCGGTTGGCGCGTTCGACTTCCGCATCGGCGGTGCGCGTGGCCAGTGGGCCCAGCCAAAGCGCGATCAGCGCGATCAGAATCGCAGCGCCGATCGCCAGCATCGACGCCGGCCGCAACATGCCGCGCGGCCCGAAGCCGGAGGTGAACAGCACGTGCATCTCGCTGTCGCGATACATGCGTCCGAGCGCCAGCAGCATGCCGAGAAACATCGCCATCGGCAGCAGCGCGGACAGCGTGTCGACCACGTGCAGCCCCAGCACCTCGAACATGATGTCGCCAGGCAGTCTGCCGGAGGCAACCTTATTCAGGATGTCCGCAAACGTGCCGCCGGTGAAGATCACTAGCAGCACCGCGGTCGCCGCCAAAGTGCCGGCCAGCAATTCGCGCAGGAGATATCGGTCGAGGATGGAGAGGCGGGCCATGGGTTACAATGTTCGGCTTTGCGGCCGATGGAACGCGGCAGTTTAGCGACTTCTGTCCGTCACCATTCTTTCTCCGGAAGCCCGTCATGCTCGAGTTCAGTTCCAGCACGCAGTCCGCCGAAACCGCCGATGCGCCTTGCGTGGTGGTGGGCGTGTTCGATTCCGCGCTCGGCGGCGCGGCGGCGGAAATAGAGCGCGCCGGCAATGGCGTATTGTCGCGCCTTCGCGATGGCGGCGATTTCGGCGGCAAGCTCGGATCCACCTTGCTGTTGCACGGCGTGCAAGGCGTGCGCGCGAGCCGCGTGCTGCTGGTCGGCTTGGGTTCGCGCGCGGATTTCGATGCGCTCAATTATCAGCGTGCGTGCAGCGAAGCCGGCAAGCTGCTGAAGAGTCTGGCGATTGAAAGCGCGCTGGTGTTTCTGCCCGAATGCGAGGTGCGCGGCCGCGATGCGGCCTGGCGCGTGCGCACCTGCGCGCTGGCGATCGATCATGCGAATTTTCGTTACACCGCAACGGTCAAGCCCAATGGTTCGCGCACGCAGTTGAAGAGGATTGAACTGGCCGGCGCCGGCGACAGCCGTACAGCGCTGGAGCAGGCGCGTGCGATCGGCCGTGGCGTGGAATTCGCGCGCGAGCTGGGCTGTTTGCCGCCCAACATCTGCACGCCGGCCTATCTTGCCGAGCGCGCCAGGCAACTCGCGGACGAACATTCGAACGTGCAACTGGAAGTGCTGGAACGCGAGCAACTGCGCGAGCTGGGCTTCGGCGCGATGCTGGCGGTGGGGCAGGGCTCGTCCGTGCCACCGCGTCTGATCGTCCTGCAGTATCGCGGTGGCAACGATGCCAAACCGTTCGCGCTGGTCGGCAAGGGCGTCACCTTCGATACCGGCGGCATGAACTTGAAGCCGACCGGTTCGATGGAGGAAATGAAATACGACATGTGTGGCGCAGCCGGCGTGATGGGCGCATTTCTCACCGCGGTGATGCTGAAATTGCCGATCAATCTGGTGTGCGTGGTGCCGACCGTGGAGAACATGCCCGATGGTGGCAGTTACCGGCCCAGTGACGTGCTGACCACGTATTCGGGTCTGACCGTGGAAGTGTTGAACACCGATGCGGAAGGCCGCTTGATCCTGTGCGATGCGCTGGCCTATGCGCGCAAGCGTTTCGAGCCACAGGCGATGGTCGACGCGGCGACGTTGACCGGCGCTTGCGTGATCGCGTTGGGCAAACACGCGAGCGGATTGTTCAGCGCGGATGACGCGCTGGCGGGTGAACTGCTCGCTGCCGGCAGCGAATCACTGGACCGCGCCTGGCGTTTGCCACTTTGGGACGACTATCGCAATCAACTCGAGTCCGCATTCGCCGACATCGCCAACATCGGCGGCAAGAGCGCTGGCGCAATCACGGCCGCGTGTTTCCTCTCGCGCTTCGCCGAAGGCACGCGCTGGGCCCACCTTGATGTCGCGGGCACGGCGTGGGACGAAGGCCGCAAGGGCTACGCTACGGGTCGACCCGTGCCGCTGCTGGCGCAGTGGCTGATGGACAGGGCCGCTCAGCAGTGAGAAGTCAGCGCTAAACGGTGAGCGGCAGAGACGAGAGCCGGAGCTTTTCGACTCAGCTCACGATTCGCCGCTCACTTTCTCCAAAACCTCCCGCAATCTCTCCGGCAACACCGGCTTGCGCAACAGCGCGTTCATGCCGGCATCGCGCGCTCGGTGTTCCTCGTCGCCGCGGCCGGAAGCGGTGACGCCGATGATCGGTTCTGTGTGGCCGCGTGCACGCAGCAGCTTCGTCAACGCGCATCCCTCCATCCCCGGCAGGTCGAAATCGCACAGCAGCGCATCGAAGTCCGAGGTTTCCATTTCGGTCAATGCGGCGAGCGCGTTCGGTGCGTGCACGACGTCGTGCCCTTGCGCGTGCAGCAAACCGCTCAAGACTTCCGCAGCGGTGGGATTGTCTTCGATCAAAAGTAGACGCAGCGAGACCGCATTCGCCGCCGCGCGCGAGCCATCGGTTTGAGTCGCTGAACCGTCCATCGGTGCCGCCGCAGGGTCCTCGCACTCGCGCAGTGGCAGGTGCACGTGGAATGCACAACCCGAACCGGGTTGAGATTGGACATCTATACGTCCGCCCATCAGTGTCACCAGTTCGCGACAGATGGAAAGGCCCAATCCGGTGCCGCGTTCTCGTCGGCCCTGCTCGGTCTGTTCGAAACGTTCGAACACCCGCGCGCATTCTTCTTCCGACATGCCGGGGCCGCTGTCGATCACCGAGAAGACCACGCCTGCTCGTTCGCGTGCGAGCCGCAATCGCACGGAACCCGTCTGTGTGAACTTCAGCGCGTTGTGCGCGAGGTTCAGCAGCACCTGCTGCACGCGCAGCGCGTCGCCGGTCAGGCGCCGTGGCGCGGAGGGCTCGATTTCGGTCTGCAAAGACAAACCCTTCTGCGCGGCGAGCCCCTGCTCCAGTGCAGCCACTTCGCGCAGCAGCGCAGCGGGATCGAACGGCGCTTCGTGCAGATGCAACCTGCCGGCTTCGATGCGCGCGAGATCCAACGCCTCGTCCACCTGCCGCAACAGCAACGCACCCGAGCGGCGAATTCCCTCCGCATAATCGCGCTGCCGTGCATCCAGCGGCGTTTGCAGAAGCAGTTCGGTCATGCCCAGCACACCGGTCATGGGCGTGCGGATCTCGTGCGCCATGCCGGCGAGAAAGCGTGTTTTTGCCGCGCTGGCTTGTTCGGCGAGCTGTTGTCGTTGCGCGATCAATGCGAAGCGGTGGCGCTGTTCCAGCCTGCGCCGTATCAGCCAGACGATCACCAGGACCGTGATTGCTGCGGCAATCACATACAAGGCCCAGGCCCACGGCGTCGCCCATGGCGCGGCGTCGATGTGCAGCCGCAGCGGCGCGTTGGCAGTGCTCCACGCGCCATCGCCGCTGGCCGCGGCGATCTGCAAGCGGTAATCGCCCGCACGCAGCGAAGAGAACTCGCGCGTGTCGCGCGTGCCGGTGTCCACCCAATCCGGATCGAAACCGGCGAGTAGAAATCTGTAGCGATTGCGTTGCGGCGTGGCGAAAGACAAGGCACGCGCGGTGACGGTGAGTTCGCGATCGTTCCATCCAAGCGAGATGTCTCGACCCGGATCGAGCTGCAGCACACGCCCGTCCCGGCGCACGCTTAAGTTCGCGAGTACCACCTGCAAGGGTGCGGTGGAGTCGCCGAGCGCAGCAGGACGAACCGCCAGCACACCGTCGAAACTGCCGGCATAAAGCGTGCCGTCCGAATCGCGCAGCAAGGTATGAGGCGTGAGTTCCGGATTGCTCAGGCCATCTTCGGCAGCGTAAGCGTGCACGCGATGCGTGGTCGGATCGTAAACCACCAGCCCGCGCGGCGTGATTGCCCACACGTGTCCGTCGTCGCCAATTTCCAGTCCGCCGACTTCCACGGCAGGCCAGCCGTCGCCGGCATCGACGGTGTCGAGCCGACGAGCGCGATCGTGCAGCGAGTAATGCTGCAGGCGATCGCTGCGCGCCAGCCACAACGAGCCGTCACTGCTGAACGCGAACGCATCCACTGCGCCGCGCGCAATGCCGGGAACGAATTCGAAGGCAGCGGCGCCGGGCCGCAGCCGCGCGATACCAGCGTTGCCTGCGGCCCAGACCGTCCCATCGCCCGTTTCGCGTAATTGACGTACCTCCTGCGCGGCATCGGTTCGCGCCGGCGGCGGGATCGGCGCCAGCGCGAACGTTTGCGGATCAACGCGCGCCACACCCGTGCCGGCTCCGGCGAAATACACGGCGCCATCGTGTGCGATCAGCAGGGCCCACACGCCATGCCGCAGCGCCGGGGCACCGGTGCCGATGTCGCGTGTGCTCGCGCCATCCAGCATGCGCAATCCATGGCGATGTCCGATCCACAACCGTCCACGGGTGTCCTGCGCGATCGCGCTGATCGAGGAATCCTGCAAGCCGGTTGCTTGCGCGAGGTGCAGGACTTCTCCTGTGCGTGGATTTACCCGATCGAGCACGCCCTTGGTGCCGCCGGCGAGTAACGTGCCATCGGGTGCGAGATGCAGCGCGCGTACGCGATCGAGGCCGAGCGACTCAGGCGCGTCCGGCCAATGCCGCCAGGCATCGAAGGCGCGCCAATGAGGCTGCAGATAGGCGACGCCGCCATCCAGCAGGGCGATCCACGTGCCGCCTTCGCGATCACGCAGCAGACCGACAACCAGCGCGCCCGGCAATCCGCCCGCCACGTTGGGGTGCGGCGCGTAGTGACGCGACGTGCCATCGGCGCCCAGCAGATCAAGGCCGTCATGCCGCGCTATCCAGATTTCTCCGCCCGCCTCGCGCATGCTGGCGTAGGCGGGCGCGGCTGCGCCGATGCGCTGCGGGGCGAAATCGTGGCCGACATGAAACAAGCCGGCATCTGTGGCGGCATCGACACCGTCTGCATTCGCACTCAATTGCCACACCGTCACCGGCTTGTCGATGTCGGCCAAGGCGACATCAGTGAGCTTGCCGCGCGCGTCGCGATATTGCAGGCCCGCTTCACTGCCGATCCACAGACCGCCGCGCGCATCCGCGGCGAGCGCCGTGATGTTGTCGGATGCCAACGGGTTGGCAGCACTCGCACGATTGCGCAGATGATCGAAACCGCCGCCGTTGGCTTGCAGCCGGTTCAGGCCGCCGCCATACACGCCGATCCAGATCGCGCCGTCGCTGGTCTGCGCCAGCGCCATCACGTCGTTGCCCGAAAGGCTTTTCGCGTTGCGCGAGTCGTGCAGCCAGTGCGCGAAATGACCGCTCTGCGGCTGGAAGAGATTCAGGCCAGTGCCTTCGCCGCCGACCCAGATGCGGCCCTGCACGTCGATCAGCACGGCAGAAACGTCGTTGGCCGGCAATGAACCGTAGTCGGCCGGATCGTGGCGAAAGATGCGGAATTCCTTCGCATCGAAACGCGCGAGCCCGTCGCGTGTGCCGATCCAGACGTAGCCTCGGGCATCCTGCGCCACGACGTATGCCGCATCGGAAGGCAGGCCGTCGACCACGCCGTAGTGGCGAAAAGGCGGTGCGAAAGGCGGTGCGATGTTACGTGCGGCCGGTGCGGTCAACGCCGCGGCCAGCAAAAGACTCCCCAGCATCGTGGTTACTCCCCAGTTCCACGAATGGGCCATCCTAGTCGCAATGCGCACTCAATTCATCTCACGTCCTTGTGACTGGGGCACAATCGCGCTGAGCCGCAGGAGTTGGCCATGCATTACACTCGCGCTGCATATCTGGCATTCGCCGCGGCCGCGCTGTTGCCGGCTGCGTGTCTCGCACGCACGCTCAGCTACCGCATCGATCCGGTCCACACGCAGGTACTCTTCAGCATCGATCACGACGGCTATTCATTTCCGGTCGGACGCATGAAGGTCAAGGCCGGCTGGCTGCAATTCGACGAGAGGGACTGGAGCAATGCAAAGGCAGTGGTGGATGTCGATACCGCCTCCGTCGATCTCGGCGACAAGGAATGGGACGACGCGGTGACGGACAAGCGCTTTCTCGACGCGAAGGAGTTTCCGCTGGCGCACTTCGAGAGCTCGTCGGTTGAGAAGACCGACGCGCAACATGGCACGTTGCATGGCGCTGTTACTCTGCGTGGCATCACGCACGAGTTGTCCATTCCGTTCACGCTCAACCGCGTCGGTGCCACGATGTTCGCCGGCCTGCAGACAATCGCGGGTTTCTCCGCGGAAACCGTGCTGGATCGCACGCAATTCGGCATGACCGCATTTCCCAAGGCGGTCGGCACGCAGGTGAAGCTGCGGCTGGAAGTTGAAGCCATCCTGGATCAGGACGCGCAGAAGCATTACGAAGCGCAAGAGGATTCCGCACATGCCGCTGCGCAACACTGACACGCGTTGGGGCGGCGTCGCGCAGACGTTTCACTGGCTGATCGCGATCCTGATCCTGGCGCAGGGCGCGATCGGCCTGACGATGGTCGATCTCGGCATGACGCCGACGAAGGTGAAAGTGTTCGCGCTGCACAAGTCGATCGGCCTGACCGTGCTGGCGCTGGCCTTGCTGCGGTTGGCCTGGCGCCTGACGCAACGCGTGCCGCGCGACCCGCCGATGCCGCGTTGGCAGCATATTGCCGCGCGCGTCTCGCATGTTCTGCTGTACGTCCTGATTCTCGCGCTGCCGCTCTCGGGCTGGCTATTCAACTCGGCCGCGAATTTTCCGCTGGAGTGGTTCGGCGTGGTGCACGTGCCGAGCCTGACGCAGGGCCTCGATCCGACATTGAAGACATGGTCGCTGCGCGCGCACGTGGTGCTGTTCTGGATATTGATCGGCGCGCTGACGGTGCACGTCGCTGCTGCGTTGTGGCATCACTTCGTTCGGCGCGACGATGTGCTGCTGCGGATGCTGCCGGACGAAGGAAGGAAATCGCGTACAGGAGTCTTGCGATGAAAAGGATGGCCGTCGCCGCGCTGATGCTGGCGTTGCCATTCGCCGCTTTCGCGCAGCAGTGGAAGGTCGACTTCGCCCACAGCGCATTGACCTTCACCGGTACCTATCAGGGTGAAAGGTTCGAAGGCCGTTTCAAACGCTTCGATGCAAAGATCGATTACGACCCGGCGCAGCTCGCGAGCGCGAAGTTCGACGTGACGATCGACATTGCCAGCGTGGATACGGCCAATGCCGAGCGCGATCAGGCACTGCCGGGCAAGGACTTTTTCGACATCGCGCAGTTCCCGCGCGCGCATTTCGTCACCACGCGTTTTCGCAAGGCGGCCAATGGCGAAGTGGTGGCGTCTGGCACGCTGAGTCTGCGTGGCGTCGCGCAGCCGGTGACGCTGGCGGTGAAGTTTTCGCAGGCCGGCAACGGCGCCACGCTGGATGTGGACACCACGCTGAAGCGGCTGGATTTCGGCATCGGCAGCGGCGACTGGGCCGACACTTCGATGATCGGCAATGACGTAGCCGTGCATGGGCATCTGACGCTGACGCGGTGATTACGTCTCGGCAATGAAAGCGCGCAGGGTTCCAACATCGAACGGCCAGTCCAGTTCGCGCCCGGAAGATCCATCGTGCAGCACGGGCACGCGCATTCCGTAACGCGCTTCCAATTCCGCATCGTCGTCGATCCACACGCTTTCGAATTCTGGTGCGCGCACAGCCGCCAGCAGCGCGACTGCCTCGTCGCACAGCTTGCAGTCATCGCGCTGATAGAGGAGAAGGGTCATTTGGTGAGTAGTGAGTCGTGAATAGTGAGTCGTGAAAACCGTCTTCTTACCACTCACAACTCACCACTCACAACTCACTCGTTCAGGCGAGCGTAGAATCTTGGCTTTTCCGCCCCCAGTTCCTATCCATGGCCGTCAGCGTCTTCGACCTTTTCAAGATCGGCATCGGGCCGTCGTCCTCGCACACGGTCGGGCCGATGCGCGCGGCCGCGCGTTTCGTGGAGAAGTGGCTGTTGCAGGCCGGCAACCTTCCGCGTACCGCGCGCGTCACCTGCGAGCTGCACGGTTCTCTCGCGATGACCGGCCGCGGCCACGGCACCGACAAGGCGGTGATGCTGGGGTTGGAAGGCGAATGGCCGGACAAGGTCGATCCTGATTCGATTCCGCAACGGCTCTCGCGCATTCGCAAGGAAAAACGCCTCCGTCTGCACGGCCAGCAGGAAATCGCGTTCGACGAAAAAACCGACCTGATCTTCAACAAGCGCCAGAAATTGCCGTACCACACCAACGGCATGCGCTTCACCGCATACGATGCGCAGGGCGGCGTACTCGCCACGCGCGATTACTACTCAGTCGGCGGTGGCTTCGTCGTCAATCAGGACGAAGCCGCAGAAGACCGCATCGTCGCCGACACCACGCCGTTGCAGCATCCGTTTTCGACCGGCGAACAATTGCTGGAAATCTGCGCGCGGGAAAACAAATCCATAGCGCAAATCATGTTCGAGAACGAACGCGCCTGGCGCAGCGACGAACGAATTCGCGCGGGACTGTTGAACATCTGGAACGCAATGCAGCAATGCGTCGCGCGCGGCCTGCGCTCGCCCGGAGAATTGCCTGGCGGGCTACACGTCAAGCGCCGCGCGCCGGCGATGGTCAATGAATTGCGCGATCGGCCGGAAGCGTCGCTGAAAGATCCGCTCACCATTCTGGATTGGGTGAATCTCTACGCGCTGGCGGTCAACGAGGAGAACGCCGCGGGCGGGCGCGTGGTCACCGCGCCCACCAACGGCGCGGCAGGCATCATCCCCGCGGTGCTGCATTACTACGATCGCTTCTGTCCGAAATCCAGCGAACAGGGCGTGATGGATTTTCTTTTGACCGCCGGCGCAATCGGCATTCTCTACAAGGAGAACGCTTCCATCAGCGGCGCGGAAGTCGGTTGTCAAGGGGAGGTCGGCGTGGCGTGCTCGATGGCCGCGGGCGGATTGACCGCCGCGCTCAGCGGCTCGATCTATCAGGTGGAAAACGCCGCCGAGATCGGCATGGAACACAATCTTGGACTCACCTGCGACCCGATCGGCGGCCTGGTGCAGATTCCCTGCATCGAACGCAACGCCATGGGCGCAGTCAAGGCCATCAACGCGCAACGCATGGCGATGCGCAGCGACGGCAAACACCGCGTCTCGCTGGACAAGGTCATCAAGACCATGCGCGACACCGGCCGCGACATGAAAGACAAGTACAAGGAAACCTCGCGTGGCGGGTTGGCGGTGAATGTGGTGGAGTGCTGAAGCGCAATGTTCAGATAGCCTGAACGCTTATCGCACGTTCCTTGACCCGAAGCCCGCACGGGCGTTCACTGGGCAGGCCATCCTCGCGATGGCTCCACGGCGGACGCGGATTCGCGCCCGGTCATTCAAGGAGGAGGAGAACATGAAACGCACGATGATGTCGTTCGTGGTCGCCGGCGCGTTGGCCTGCGCGCCGACTTTTGCGCTGGCGCAGAGCAGCACGAACACGCAGGATACCGGCATGCAGCACCCGCAGTCCGGCGCGATCACGCACCAGCCGCCTTATCAGAACACGCCGGACACGCCGGTCGCGGGCAGCACATCCGGCAGCTCGCAATCCAGCTCGTCCAGTTCCAACATGTCCAGCGCCAGCATGAGCAACGGTCAGATGATGGGCGAGCACAACATGAGCGGCACGGTGACTTCGGTCAGCAGCGCCGGCATGGTGATGCTGAAGACCGGCGAAGGCACGCTCAAGCTGCATTTCCCCGATGCCGCGTCAAACCTCAAGAAGGGCGACAAGATCACGGTGCATATGGGCTATACCAAGGACAGCGGCTCGTCCTCGATGTAGTCCTCAGCGGAGTGAACGTGACGGGCGGCTGCGGCCGCCCGTTTTTTTAACCCGCCGCCTCGGCCTGCCGCTATGCTAGGCGCTTTCTTCCGGTGCGCATCGCGGACAACACATGGCGGCTCTCGCGCAGAACGCATCGTCTGGAATCGCCGGTCTGGCGGCGCCGGTGTGCGCGTTGCTGATCGCGCGCGGCAAACTGAAGGAGGCCGATCTCGCGCGTGCCGAGCGCATCCATTCGGAAAACCCGGAAGGCACGCTGACCGCGTTGCTGGCGCGGCTGGGTCTGCTGTCCGAACGCGACCTGGCCGAAGCCTGGGCGGAAACCTTGAAGCTGCCCCTGCTTTCCGCGAAGGACGCCGGCGACACGCCGCCCGAAGCTTCGCCGTTGTCGCTGCGCTTCATGAAGCAGCACCACGTTCTGCCGATCGGCGAACGCGAAAACGCGCTGGAACTCGCGGTGGCCGATCCCGGCGATCCCTATCCGCTGCAAGCCGTTTCGTTGGCGGCGGGCAAGCCGGTGCTGTTGCGCATCGCGTTGCGTTCGGAAATCGACGATCTGATCGAACGCTGGCACGGCCAGGGCCGCAGCGCACTCGGCACGATCGTGGAAGGCATGGACGGCGAAGGCGCGAGCGGCGAGGACGACATTGAACATCTGCGCGATCTTGCTTCCGAAGCGCCGGTGATCCGCCTGGTGAATCTCTTGATCCAGCGTGCGGTGGAAGCTCGCGCTTCCGATATCCATATCGAGCCGTTCGAGAATCGATTGAAGGTGCGTTATCGCATCGACGGCGTGCTGCATGAGGTGGAAGCGCCGCCGGCATCCAGCACCGCCGCGGTGATCTCGCGCATCAAGATCATGGCCCGCATGAACATCGCCGAGCGCCGCCTGCCGCAGGACGGCCGCATCATGCTGCGGGTGCAGGGGAAGGAACTGGACTTGCGCGTGTCGTGCATCCCCACCAGCTTCGGGGAATCGGTGGTGATGCGCATTCTGGATCGCGGAAACGTGGTGCTGGATTTCGGCGCGCTCGGTTTCGATGCGCAGACCTTGCCGAATTTTCTGCGCGTGCTAGAGCAGCCGCACGGCATTCTGCTGGTCACCGGACCGACCGGCTCGGGCAAGACCACCACGCTCTATACCGCGCTGTCGAAGATCAACACGCCGGACCGCAAGATCATCACGGTCGAGGATCCGGTTGAATACCAGCTCGAAGGCATCAACCAGATGCAGGTGAAGCCGCAGATCGGGCTAGATTTCGCCGGCGCCCTGCGCTCGATCGTGCGGCAGGATCCGGACGTGATCATGATCGGCGAGATGCGCGATCTGGAAACCTGCAAGATCGCCATCCAGTCCGCGTTGACCGGGCACCTGGTGCTCTCCACGCTGCACACCAATTCCGCTGCGGGCGGCGTGACGCGATTGCTGGACATGGGCGTGGAGGATTATCTGCTGGCGTCGACCGTCAACGCGATCCTTGCCCAGCGGCTGGTGCGGCGGCTCGATCCAGCCACCGCGGAGCCTTACGAACCGCTGCCGGAACTGGTGAAAGAGTTGGGTCTGGACAAACTCACCGATCAACGCCCGTTGCGTTTGTATCGGCCGAAAGCATCGCCGGACAATCCCAGCGGTTTCCGCGGACGCCTCGCCATCATCGAACAACTGACGATGAGCGATCCGCTGCGCCGGCTGGTGATGCAGCGCGCCGACGCCACCGACATTGAACGCGCCGCACGTGCCGAGGGCATGCACACCATGTACGAGGACGGTCTACGCAAGGCGCTCGCCGGCCTCACCACGATCGAGGAAGTGTTGCGTGTTACGCAGGAAGCGTAGAGCAGGGAGCAGGGCAAAGGGAGCAGGCAACCGCGCAAACTGCCGGCTGATATCTGTGGTCTCGAGAAAACGATTGTGATGCACACGACGTCTTTTCCCTGCTCCCTGCTCCCTCGTCCCTGATGCCTGCTTTTCACTACAAAGCTGTCACGCCCGCGGGCGAAGTCGTCGAAGGCCGCATGGATGCGGCATCGGTCGAGGACGTGATCGCGCGCCTGCACGAACAGGGCAATGTGCCGCTGGCGGCGGACGATGCCGACAGTGCCGCGGGACGTTCGTTGTTCGCGCGCTGGCAACGCGCGCCGCTCGGCGGTGCGGCGCTGGTGCAATTCACCCAGCAGCTAGGCACCCTGTTGGGTGCGGGCCTGCCACTGGACCGTTCACTGCAGTTGTTGCTTGAAATGCCGGAGGGTGAGCGCGCGCGCAACGTGGTGAGCCGCGTGCGCGAACGCGTGCGCGGCGGCGCTTCGCTGTCGCGCGCGCTTGAAGAAGAACACGGCGCGTTCTCGCGGCTGTACGTCAGCATGGTGCGCGCGGGCGAGGCCGGCGGCGCGCTGGACGAAACACTTAAGCGCCTCGCCGATTACTTAGAGCGTGCGCGTTCCTTGCGCGAGAGCGTGATCGGCGCGCTGGTGTATCCGGCCTTTCTGCTGTTCGGTGTGCTCGGCTCGCTGATCCTGCTGCTGGCCTTCGTGGTGCCGCAGTTCGTGCCGATCTTCGCCGACATGAACGTGCCGGTGCCGTTCATCACGCGCATGCTGATGGCGATCGGTTCGTTCCTGCACGACTGGGGCTGGATCGTGCTTGTGCTGTTGATCTTCGGCGCGTTGTATTTGCGCATGCGCTGGCGGGAACCGGCCGCACGCCGCGCGCTGGATGCGCACCTGTTGCGCGTGAAGGTGTTCGGGCCGCTGCTGTTGAAAGTGGACACCGCGCGATTGCTGCGCACGCTGGGGAGCCTGCTGAAGAACGGTGTGCCGCTGTTGTCCGCGCTGGGCATCGCGCGGCAAGTCGTTGCCAACCGCGAACTGGCCGCGCAACTGGAGCCGGTGACGGAATCGGTGAAGGGCGGCGAAGCGCTGTCGCGCGCGTTGGCCGCGCACACCGCATTTCCAAAACTCGCCACGCAGATCGCGCAAGTCGGCGAGGAATCCGGCACGTTGGACACGATGCTGCTGCGCGCGGCCGACACCTACGACGGCCAGGTGAAGAGTGCGATCGACAAGATGCTGGCGGCGCTGGTACCGGTGCTGACGATCGTGATGGCCGTGCTGGTGGCCGGCATCATGCTGGCGATCCTGCTGCCGCTGCTGAGTTTGACCGGGAATATTCAGTGATAACGGAGAACGCGATGTTGTCGAAAGTTTTTGGCCGGGACGAAATCAGGAACGAGGGACAAGTAGCGAGGGTGCTTCGCGCTCTCACTTTTGCGAGCACAAAATTCTCGCGAAAAGAGCGAATTCTTGCGCCCTCGCCACTCGTCTCTCGCTCCTCGAGAGGCTTCACCCTCCTCGAAATGCTGGCGGTGATCGTGCTGCTCGGCATCGTCGCGACCATCGTCGCGCGGTCGATCAGCGGCAACGTCACCAAGGCCGACTACAAGGCTGGCAAGCTGCAGGTCGAAAAACTTTCGCAGGACATCGATGCGTACATGCTGGATAACGGTTCACCGCCGAAAGAATTGCAGGACTTGTTGACCAAGCCCGGCGATGCGCCGTCGTGGAACGGCCCATACGCCAAACCAGGCGATCTGAAGGATCCGTGGGGCCATCCTTTTGGCTATGTGTATCCGGGTCAGCACGGGCAGTACGACATCATCTTCTACGGCCGCGACGGCAAACCGGGTGGCGACGGGGTGGATGCGGATTGGGGCAATTGGCAGCAGTGAAAGCAGGGAGCAGGGAGTAGGAAGCAGGGCAGAACATGAACCTATCGGACATCCGCCGCAGGCGTTGCTCCCTGCTCCCCACTCCCTGCTCTCCGCTTCCTGAAAGCGGATTCACCCTGCTGGAAATCCTCGCGGTGCTGGCGCTGATCGGGTTGGCCTTGGCGGTCACGGCGTTCAGTCTCGATGGCGGGTTGCAGCGCGCGAAACTGGACGCGTCCGGCCGCGACATCGCCGCCGCGTTGCGGCACACGCGCACGCGCGCGTTGGTCGAGCATCGCGCACAGTGGTTCACGTTGGATTTGAAAGCGCGCAGTTTTGAATCGCCCGGCCGCGCGCCGCAGGACATTCCCGCCGACACGACCTTACATGTGACAACCGCGGCGCAAGATGCGAAGAAGCCCGGCATCGCGCGCATCCGTTTCTTTCCCGACGGCAGCTCCACCGGCGGCCACATTGAGCTCGCGCGCAGCAAACGCGAAGTGCGCATTGATGTGGATTGGCTGACGGGCGCGGTGGCGATGAGCGAAAAGCCGTGATTCAGCATTCGAGATTCGGGATTCGCAAGCGCACTCCGCGTTTCACGTGCGTCGGCATTTCCGCCTTTCGCCAATCCCCCCTCCCGAATCCCCAATCCCGGCTCTCAAGCGGCTTCACCCTGCTCGAAGTCCTCGCCGCGATCGCGTTGCTTGCATTCGCGTTCGCGATCGGTTTGCGCGCGATGAGCGGGGCGCTGGGCAACAGCGCGCATGGCGAGGCGATGACGCAGGCGGCGCTGGAAGCGCAATCGCTGCTGGATATGCAAGGCTTGACTACGCCATTGCGCACAGGTGTGCAGCAGGGACGTTTCGATGACGGCGTGAGCTGGCAATTGCGCACGAGCATCTATAAGCCGCCGAGTCAAAATTCGAATGCCGCCGCAGCGTTTTCTTCGCCGCAGCCGCTCGCCGGAAATGACCAGCAACCCGGCAACGGCATCAATCTGTTTCGTCTCGATCTGGATGCACGCTACGCCGGCACGCGCACGCTGCACTTTTCGACGTTGAAGGCGCAGTTGGCGCAGACCGCATCATCACCATGATTTCTCGGATTGCCCCCCATTCCGTTCTTCCTCCGCTGGCAGGGGAACGTGTCCGGAGAACGGAAGGGAGGCGCGCACATGAGTGCGGTTTTACTTTGTTGGAAATCCTGATCGCGCTGGTGCTGATGGCGTTGGCGATGGTGGGCGTGTGGGGCGCATTGCGCACCGGCGCAAAGCTCTCGCGCAGTGCCGATGCGTCGATCCAGCAGAGCGACCGTGTGCGCGCGGTGCAGCAGTTCCTGCGCGACTATCTCGGCGGTGCGCAACCGCAGGCGTATGCGCCGGCAGCCGACCAGCCCGCGCGCATGTTCGAAGGCGCAGCACAAAAACTCACTTGGGTCGCTCCGATGCCCGCGCAACTGGGCGACGGCGGTTTGTTCGTGCAGACATTGCAACTGGTGCGTGACAAGGATGACGCCGATTACGCGTTGCAACTGACTTACACACCACTGTCGGGCGATGGCGTGAACTCGCAGGCTGCGCAACCGGAAACGCTGCTCGACCATGTCGCCGATGCGCATTTTGAATATCTGGTCGCAGTCGGCAACGGCAAACCCGCCCGCTGGCGCAGCACCTGGCAGAGCACATCCGGCTTGCCGCTGGCCGTGCGCGTCACGCTGACGCCCGCGTGGCGCGAGCGCGTCGCATTTCCATCGATGTCGATTCCGTTGCGCGCGGGCAACGGCTTCAGCATCAGCGTGCCGGAATCGGGAGCGCAGCCGTGAAACGCGCACGTGGCGCGGCGTTGCTGTTCGCGTTGTGGGCGGTGGCGCTGCTGGCGGCTCTGCTTGCTGGGCTCGCTGTCGGTGCGCGTGGTGAAGCGGAAAGCGCGCGTTACGCCTACGAACAGGCACGTGCGCGTTACGCAGCCGAAGCGGGCATCGCGCGCGCGGTCGATGCCTTGCGCGCTGCCGACAGCGCGCGCCGCTGGGTGCCGGATGGCCGCGACTATCATTTCGATTTCGACGGCGCGAAAGTGGAAGTGCGCATCGAGGACGCCTCGGGCCAGGTCGATCTCAATGCCGCCACGCCACAGGTGCTGATCAATCTGTTTCTCGCCGCGGGCGCGGATCAGCAGAAGGCGCAGGCGCTCAGCGACGCGGTGCAGGATTGGCGCGATGCCGACGACATCCCGCGCGCGCACGGCGCGGAAGCCGATGCCTATAAGCGCGCCGGCTTGAAATGGCTGCCGCGAAACGGGCCGTTCCGCAGCAGCGACGAACTGGCCCGCGTGTACGGCATGACCGATGCGCTGTATCGAAAACTCGCAGACGCGGTAACGGTGTATTCGGGCCGCAATTTTCCCGATCCGCAATACGCAGGTCCGCTGGCGATGGCGGCCGCGCGCGACGGCGACATCGCTTCCGCCACGCGCGAGGTCGAGACGCGCCGCGCGCGTCCCGCGGTCGATGCGGCCAGTCAGCCGGTGAGTGGACTCGATTCGCAGACGCTGGTCGCCGGCTTCGGCGGCTTGACGCAGGAAATCCGCAGCACCGCCACGCTGCCCGATGGCACCCGATCGCAACAGAAAGCGATCCTGCGCCTGACCGCGATCAGTGGGAATTTGCGGCCTTACTCCGTGTTAGGCTGGCGCGACTTTTTGGACGGCGACGACACTCTCGATTCTCGATGACACGTTCGCGATGAACAGTCTCTCGCCCGCACTCGAACGCGCGAAGCTGGCGTGGCGGCGATCACCCGCGCCGCGTTTCCTGGCATGGTGGGGCGCCGAACTCGCGGCGCTGCTGCCGGCCGCGTTGCGCACGCGCCTGCTGCGCGGTCCGGAAGTGCTGCTACTGAGTGCGCACGCCGATGGGTTGCGGGTGCGGCGCGAGCGCACCGGCGACGTGCTGGCGCAGATCCCTTGGAGCGCGAGACCCGAGGAGCAGCGCGCAAGCTTTGCGCGCGCATGCGCCGGCATCGATCCGGCTGACCGACGTCTGGTGCTGCTATTGCCGCCCGCATGCGCGTTACGCCGGCGTCTGTATCTGCCGCCCGCCGCGGCGTCTGACCTGCGCCGCGTGCTCGGTTACGAAATCGACCGGCAGACCCCGTTCAAGCCGGAGCAGGTGTGGTACGACGTGCGAGTGCTGGATGCCGAATCCACGCCCGAACAACTCGCGGCGGGCTTGATCGTCGCGCCGCGCAAGCAGACCGAACCGCTGCTGGAGCAGCTGCGCGGTTTGCACATCGTGCCCGATGCGGTGGATGTCTGCCTGGATGCGAATTTCATTGGCCGGCTGGGCGTCAATCTGCTGCCGCCAGAACAGCGGCCGCGCCGCGCGCAACCGCGCCGGCGCATCAACCTTGCGCTCGCGGCGGCATGCGTCATATTGATCGTGCTGGTGCTGCTGCAATGGCTGGACAACCGCCGCGCCGCGCTGGATGAGATGCAGACCCAAGTCGATGCGCTGCGCATCCAGGCGAAACAGGCCGCAAGTTTGCGCGAGGAACTGGTGAATGCCGCGGGCGCGTCCGGCTTCCTGGTCGCGCGCAAACGCGCCACGCCCTCGCCGCTGATGGTGCTGCGCGATCTTACGCAGAGATTGCCGGGCGACACTTGGTTGCAGCGCTTCTCGATGGACAATCAGGGGCAGATCACGATGCAGGGCGAGAGCGCGAAAGCGGCGAGTTTGATCGACGCCTTGCGCGATTCGGCGCTGCTGACCGAGCCGAAATTGCAGGGCGTGATCCAGCCCGATCCACAGACCGGCAAGGAACATTTCGATCTGGCCGCGCAACTGCGTGGCGGTGGAAGCAATCCTCGTGCGCGCTAAGCCTGTCAAGCTCAGTCCAGTACAGTCGCGCCTCGCGGCGATCGCACTTGCGCTGCTTGCGTTAGCCATCGCCTACTTCGCGCTGCTGCACTGGTGGTTCGTCGCGCCGATGCTCGACACGCGCGCGCAGATGCAGGATTTGCGCGATACGCACGCGCGTTATACGGCGGCGATACGGCAGGCGCCGCTGTTGCGCAAGCGCATCGCGCAGCTGGCGCAGGGGGGCGCATCCAGCAACGCGTTTTTGCCGGAGACCGATCCCTCCGCCGCCGCGGCCGGTTTGATCCAGCGGGCATCGGATGTGGTTGCCGCACACGCGTCGCAAGGCGGCGGCTGCGAGATGCCGCAGAAGATGCCGATCGAAGGCAGTTCCAACAAGGAGCCGTACCGACGCGTCAGCGTCTCGATCACCCTGCAATGCGGCATGCAGCCGCTGATCGAGGTCCTGCATGATTTCGACCGCGCGCTGCCGTACATGTTCGTGGACGACATCACGATCTACCAGATCGCGCAGCCCGGCTCCGCGGCATCGCCGAAACTCGAAGTGCAATTCACGCTGTCGGGGTACATCCGCGCGGGAGCATCGCCGTGATCGCCGCCGACCGCCGGCGCCTGACGCCCGTTCTCGCGGTGATCTGCGCGCTGCTGGTCGCGCTGTTGATTGCGCTGTGGGCGGGGCTCGGGCGCGGCGTGCGCTGGGACGATGCCGCCGCACCGCCGCGATTGCCGCCCGAGCGCGCGGCCACGCCGCCGCCGAGCGTCGCGCCGTTGCAGGATTACGCGGTTGTCTGGGAGAAACCGCTGTTCAGCCCGGATCGCAAGCCCATCGCGGTGGCTGCGAGCAACGGCAACGCCAACAGCGGCGATCTGGAATTGACCGGTGTGATCTTGCTGCCCGATCTGCACATGGCCTTGCTGCGAGAGAAGAACAGCGGACAGACCTTGCGCGTGCGCGAAGGCGGCAGCGCCGATGGCGTGGCGGTGGTGGAGGTGAAACCGCGCAGCGCGGTGGTCGATGCCAACGGCACGCGCAGCGAACTGGAATTGAAGGTCGGCCCCGCGCCATCCGCAACCAATGCAGTGGATAATGCGCCCGCAGTGCAGCCGACGCCGTTCGTGGCGGTGCCCCAGACTCCGCCCGGCAACGCGCAGGAAGACAATACTCCGCAGGCGAGCGAAGCATGGAGCAAGGCGCTGAAGGCGCGCATTGAGGAGCGCCGCCGCGAAGCGGCGCGCAGGCAGCAACAGCAACAGCAGAACGATGGAGATCAGTAACGTGAAACGTTTTGTGCCAATCCTCGTTTTGCTGACCGTCCTGCTTGCCGGCTGCGCACCCGACGTGCGCCCGGAGAACCACGATCTCGAACGCCAGGCCATCGCCGGCACGCACGCGCCGCCGCCGCCGCCGACCACCGAAACGCAGATCGAACCGCTGGTGCAGGCCGCGCCGCAAACCACTACCACGATCGGCACCGGCAGTTTCGTCAACGAGCGCGCCGCGCGCGCGCCGTTGCCGGCATCGATAACCGCACAAGGCCAAGGCGCGATCACTTTCAATTTCGAGAACCAGCCGATCCAGGCCGCGGTGAAGGCGATCCTGGGCGACGTGCTGCACGAGAACTACGTGATCGCGCCGGGCGTGCAGGGCACGGTGACGTTCTCCACTTCGCAGCCGATCGACCGCTCGCAGGTGCTGCCCATTTTGGAAATGCTGCTGTCGTGGACCAACAACGCGCTGGTGCGGCGCGAGGGCCGCTATATCGTGATGCCGGCGAAGGAAGCCGCGGGCGGCAATCTGGTGCCGGGCCTGGGCGCCGCGCCGCCGGGCACAGGCTACGCCGCGCGCCTGTTCCCGCTGCACTACGTTTCCGCCGACGCGATGCAGAAACTGCTGAAACCCTTCGCGCGGTCCGACGCCTTCCTGCTGGCCGATCCGCAGCGCAACGTGCTGGTGATGGCCGGCACGCCGGAGGAACTCGCCAATTACCAGCGCACCATCCGCACCTTCGACGTCGACTGGCTGCGCGGCATGTCGGTTGCCGTGATTCCGTTGCAGCACGTCGAGACCAGCACGCTGATGCCGCAACTGGATCAGATGTTCGGAAGCAAGAGCGATTCGCCGATGGCGGGGATGGCGCGCTTCATCCCGCTGGAACACAGCAACAGCATCGTGGTGATCACCTCGCAGCCGACTTACGTGGACGAAGTGCGCGACTTCATCGCCAAGATCGACGCCGGCGCGGGTGGTTCGTCCGGCTTGTATGTCTATGACGTCAAGAACATCAAGGCATCCGATCTGGCCGAACATTTGAACGCGCTCTACAACGGCACGCCGTCGGGGCAGAACAACAATAACGCTGGCGCGGTCGCGCCCGGCTTCTCGCCGCTGGAGCAAGGCAGCAAGGGCCTGGGCGGCACCAGCGGCATTTCCAACAGCGGTTTCGACAATGGCAACGGCAGCGACAACGGTGGCAAGAGCAATTACACCGACAACGGCATGGGCGGCGACCAGAGCGGCACCGGCAACAGCATCAACGGCGGTCTGGAAAGCGGTCTGCTGCAACAGCGCAACGGCGGGGGCAACGGGAATGCGTCAGCGGCCACGACCAGCTACACCACGCAAGGCGGCGTGCACATCGCCGCGGTCGATGAAAACAATCAATTGCTGGTGCGCGCGCGCCCGTCGCAATGGCAGGAAATGCTGCCGGTGATAGAGCGGCTGGATCAGGTGCCGCTGCAGGTGCAGATCGAAACGCGCGTGCTGGAAGTGGATCTCACCGGGCAATTTTCGCTCGGTGTGCAGTATTACCTCGCCGGTTTGATCGGCACCCAGCCCGGATCGCCGCCCGGCACCAATGAATCCTTCCATCGCCATCAAGGCGCCGTGGGTCTGGGCGGCGTGCAATACAACCCGGCGACCGATGGCCTGTTCTGGTCGTTCGCCGGCAACAACCTGCAATTCGCCATCCGCGGGCTGGAAGAAAGCGGCAACACCAAGATCCTGTCCGAGCCCTCCACCGTGGTGCTTAACAATCACGAGACGCAGATCAAGGTGGGCGACAAGATTCCGGTGGTGCAGACTTATCTTGCGCCCGGTTATGGCGTCGCCAACGGCAGCAGCACCGGCGCCTACAACATCGGCTCGGTGCAATACATCGACACCGGCGTGCTGCTGGATGTCACGCCGCGCGTCAATCCGGGTGGACTGGTCTATCTCAACATCCAGCAGGTGGTGAGCCAGCCGACCGGCTCACCGGACCAGTACGGTAACTACACCATTTCCAACCGCGCGCTCAATACCCAAGTGGCGGTTCAGAACGGCCAGACCGTGCTCCTCGGCGGACTGATCCAGCAGACCGATACCAATGGCGACAACGGCGTGCCGTTCCTCAACCGTATCCCGGTGCTGGGCCGGCTGTTCGGCACGACCACGCGCAACAAGAACCGCACCGAACTGATCGTGCTGATCACCCCGCGCGTGATCGGCGACGCCGAGGAAGCCCGCGCGCTGACCGACGAATACCAGACCAAATTCGAATCCCTGCAACCGATTCTAGCGCCGCCCGCGGGCGCGGCGACGAGCAAGACCACAACCACCACGACCACGACAACGACCGCGACCGCGTCCGTGCAGCCATTGCCGCCTGCGAAGTCCGCGCAACGTGGCTGGACCTTGCAGGTCGCCGTGTACAACAGCGATGAGCCCGCGCGCGTCATGCGCGACCGCCTGCGCCAGCTCGGCTACAACGCCTACCTCACCAGCTCGCAATCCGCCAACGCAACGATATGGCTCGTGCGTGTGGGTCCGTTGGCCACGCGCGCGGACGCAGATGCCCTGCGCGCACAGATCGCCCAGCGGATAAACATCCAGGGTACGGTGATGGCGCCGCTGGAGTAAACACACCAAGGGATCGAATCCTGAAGCGCTTGCTCTACTTGCTTTTGTTATTGCCTTGCAGTGTGTTGGGTGACAATGCTTGGCAATACAGTGGTCAAATTGAAAGAAGCATGGTCGTGACAGGAACTATCGAGGTAAACCCCGACGGTTCGGTGAAAAGCTATACCCTCGATCAGCAGGACAAGCTATTGCCAGAGATAATCGAACTCATTACAAGAGCAGTACCGACCTGGAAATTCGAGCCGATGGCGGACAAAACAACGCCCGCAACGGCCACAATGAACATCAGGGTCATCGCCGACAAGCTCAAGGAAGACCAATACTCGTTGAGCATTTGCGGCGTCTCTTTCGGTGCGCAACACGAAAATTTGGATGAATGGCCGCACTACAAGACGAGAGATCCCATTCCTCGATATCCGGATGACGCTCTACAAAGACGGGTGAGCGGCACCGTCTATGTGGCGGTTCTCGTCAATCGCCAAGGTACGGTCGAGAAAGTTGATGCAATGCGGGTTGATCTCCGTGCGTTGGGAGACAAACAAATCATGGGCCAGTTGAGGAGAAGCCTGGCTCAGTCCGCATTGAAGGCCATTGCCAAATGGACCTTTACGGTGCCAACTAAGGGTCCATATATCAACAAAGACCATTGGATGGTGAGGATTCCGGTGAACTTCTCGATTGCTGGGAGAGATCCTGAAATTATTCCCTACGGTCATTGGGAGGCTTATGTACCTGGACCTGTCAATCACATCCCTTGGGTGGAATCCGAAGAGCATTTTGCCGAAAGCAGCGCAGACGCGATTCCCGATAATGACTTCGCATTTCAGGGCGATCCGCGCTTCGTGCTGTTGACACCACCTTCGCCCCCTTGAGGCGGCGCGGATAAAGATCAAATCCCATCCCCCGCCCAGCACTGCGTGCTGGGCAGATGCGAGCCGGTCTGCGGTCCGAAATCGCAAATCACGTAATCGGAAACATCCCCGGTGAGCAGGCGGTTGCTTTCAGATTGCGCGTTGAACATGCGCACGCGCTCGCCGCCGCTCATCGCCTCGATGCTGCCGCGGCGCTGCATCAGCGCAGTCATCAAATCGATGTCGCGCATCACCAGATCGCGGTCGCGCGCGCTCAGGTTCGCGTACTCGCCGCCGGATTGCAGTCCCGAGCGCACGGCCGCGGCCTGCTGCGCGAAATCCTGCGCGTTGGAGATGTTGAAGGGAGCCGGAGCGGATTCTGCGCCGGCGAGGGCCGCGCCGGCCGCCAGCAAAAGCGGCATGCCAGTCGCCATCAGGAAGTAACGCTTGCACATGGCCAACCTCCACGGTTCGAGAAGAGGGCCCCGGGCGATGAAAATCCTACGCCTGACGCGAACCGGGTTCAATCAAGCCGTGGTGGTGAGCGCCGCATTGCTGGCAGCCTTGGTTTGCATTTAGCCTGCGCGGATGCCGAGCGCGCCCGCAGTTTCCATCCTGATCGTCACGGCCGACAGCGGCGAGGGCGCGCGCGAGTGCGTGTCGCGAGCACTGGGTAGCTCGGTGCCGGTCGAAATCGTCTTAGTCGACAATGCTTCGGGCGACGGCGTGCCGCAGTCGATCGCGCGCGATCACGTGAACGATACGCGCGTGCGCGTGCTGTTCAACGATGCGAATCTCGGTTTCGGGCCTGCGATCAACCGCGGCGCCAAAATGGCGAACGCGACTGTGCTGCTGATCCTCAATCCCGATTGCATGCTGCAACCCGATACCGCCGAACGCCTGCTGGACGTGGCACGGGATCATCCGCTGGCCGGCGTGATCGGCGCGGTGGTCTGCCATGAGAACGGCGAACCCGATCGGGCCTCGTATCGCCGCGATCCGCTGTTGCGGCGTTCGCTGATGAGCCTGACCGGGCGGGCCGCACGCGAATCAATCGATCCGAAATACGCCGGCATCAACGTGCCGGGAGCGATGCCCGACAAAGTCGTGGAAGCCGAGAATGTTTCCGGCGCGCTGATGCTGATTCCGCGCGCGGTGTTCGAACGGCTCGGCGGCTTCGACGAGAATTATTTTCTGCATTGCGAGGATCTCGACCTGTGCCGCCGCGCGCGCGATGCAGGTTTCAAGGTTCTGCTGGCCGGCAACGTGCGCGTGCTGCATCGCAAGGGCGGCTCCAGCGCGCACCGGCCGGTGTTCGTGTCGCGCCACAAGCATCGCGGCATGTGGCGCTGGTTTCGCAAGTTCGATCCGGCCGCGCGCAATCCGCTGCTGCGCACGATGGTGTGGTGCGGCATCTGGTCGCATTTCGTGCTGACCGCGCCGGTGCTGGCGCTGCACAAACGCAGACGCCTGTAGGAGCCCGCTTGCGATCGACTTGGGTATGATCCGGAGCCGTCGCGCGCAAGCGCGCGCCTACAACAGCAGGGGAATGGATGAGCGCAAATCTAGAAAGCGCATCGCGCCGCGGCGGCTTTCGTTACTACGACTTGGCTGTAGGCGGCATGGTCGGCGTGCTGCTGTGCTCGAACCTGATCGGTCCGGCAAAAGTTTGCACCGTCACATTGCCGCTGATTGGCGCGCTCACCTTCGGCGCAGGCAATCTGTTCTTTCCGATCAGCTACATCTTCGATGACGTGCTGACGGAAGTGTACGGCTACGCGCGCGCACGCCGCGCGACCTGGGCCGGGTTCGGCGCGCTGGTGTTCGCGTCGTTGATGACACAGGCGATCATCCACATGCCGGTGAGCCCGGCCGAACCGTTCGACGCGAAACTGCAACCTGCGCTGGAGATCGTGTTCGGCAGCACCTGGCGCATCGCGCTGGCGTCGCTGGTCGGATTCTGGGTTGGCGACTTCGCCAACGCGTTCGTCATGGCCAAGATGAAACTGTGGACGCGTGGACGCTGGCTGTGGACGCGCACCATCGGTTCCACCATCGTGGGCGAAGGCGTGGACAGCCTGACGTTCTACCCGATCGCCTTCATCGGCATCTGGACCGGCCAGACGATCATCAAGGTGATCATTTTCAACTGGGTGATGAAAGTGCTGGTGGAAGTCGTGGCGACACCGCTGACCTATGCGGTGGTCGGCTGGTTGAAGCGGCGCGAGAACGCCGACACGTATGACACCCACACAGATTTCAATCCGTTCACGCTGCGAGATGACGGCGAGGTGCGTACGTTCCAGCCGCGCTGATCACAGCTCCATCAAATCATGACCGATGATCAACCGGCCCTTGAAGTGCGGCTTCACCGCGTCGATCCACACCTGATCCGGGATCGGCGGCATGCCCGGCACGAAATGGTTCAGCACCAGCGTGTTCACGCCCGCTTGCGCCGCGATCTGTCCGACCTGTGACATCGGCGTGTGCGCGGCTTCCAGGTGCGCGCGCAGTCGCGTGGCCTGTGTCTCGTTCTTCACCACCGCATCGATCGCTTGCAGATCGATCACCTCGTGCACCAGGATATCTGCACCGTGCGCCAGCTCGATCAGGTTTTCGCTCGGGCGCGTGTCGCCGGAGAACACTATTGAGCGATCCGGGCAATCGAAGCGATAGGCGAAAGCGGGCTCGACGGGCGGATGCTGCACCAGTGCCGCGGTGACTTTCATGTTCTCGTCCTGCATCACCACGCCCGCGCGCGTGATCTCGTGCGGCACGATCAGTTTCGCAAACGGCGGCCGGCCTTCGTCGCGCTCACGGATACCGATGTCGTAGGCATCCATTTCGAGGAACAGTTCCGTCATTCGCTTCAGCGGCGGCGGGCCGTACGTACCCACGTGCGTGTGCAGATCGGTTTCCCACGCCAGCAGCAGAAGATTGCCGTAATCAGCGTTGTGATCGGAATGCTGATGCGTGATGAACACGTCGCGGATGTTTCCGAGATCCAGCCCCGCTTTCACCATCTGCCGTGCGACGCCATTGCCGCAGTCGACCACATAGATGTCGTCGCCGATCACGATCGCATTCGCTGGCGCTGAGCGATCCGATTTCGGCGTCGGCCCTCCGGCGGTGCCGAGCAGGATCAGGCGTGAACGTTTGCGCATGGATCTGTTTGCGAATGCGCGTGTGCTGAAGGTTGCGATCGCAACGATGGAGAGACCCGCGGCTTGCAACAGCCGGCGGCGAGAACGATTGAAGCAACGTGGAGATGGCATGGCCGGAAGCGGTCCATCCCGGGATCGAGGTCACCGCAATCTATCATCATCATTCAAGAACGCGGCGGAATCCAATGACTTGTTTCATCGCAGCAAAAGTCACTGGATTCCGGGTTCTAGCCCGATGAATGGGCCGGCCCCGGAATGGCGAGTCAGATGAGCCCCTCTCGATCTCCGAATCTCGAATCCAGAGTCCCGACTCAAGCGAGTTTCTTGTATCGAATCCTGTGCGGTCCGGCCGCCTCCTCACCCAGCCTGCGTTTCTTGTCTTCCTCGTATTCACGGTAGTTGCCCTGGAAGAATTCCACGTGACTGTCGCCCTCGAAGGCAAGGATGTGCGTGGCGATGCGGTCGAGAAACCAGCGATCGTGTGAGATCACCAGCGTGCAGCCGGGGAATTCCAGCAGCGCGTCTTCGAGCGCGCGCAGGGTTTCGATGTCGAGATCGTTGGACGGCTCGTCCAGCAATAGCACGTTACCCCCCTGCAGCAGCGTCTTGGCCAAATGCAAACGGCCGCGTTCGCCGCCAGACAAGGTGCTGACCAGTTTCTGCTGATCGGGTCCCTTGAAATTGAAGCGACCGATGTAGGCGCGGGACTGGATCTCGATGCCGTTGATGTTGAGGATGTCGGAGCCGCCGGACACCTCCTGAAACACATTATGGGTGCCTTGCAGTTTCTCTCGACTCTGATCGACGTAAGCGAGCTTCACCGTCTGGCCAATCACAATCTCGCCGTTGTCGGGCTTCTGCGAGCCGATGATCATCTTGAACAGCGTGGATTTGCCCGCGCCGTTGGGACCGATGATGCCGACGATCGCGCCGGGCGGAATCTTGAAAGAGAGATCGTCGATCAGCAGACGATCGCCGAACGATTTGGAAACGTGCTTGAACTCGATCACGTTGTCGCCGAGGCGCTCACCCGGCGGAATGAAAATCTCGTTCGTCTCGTTGCGTTTCTGGTAGTCGATCGATTGCAATTCTTCCAACCGCGCCAAGCGCGCCTTGCCCTTGCTGCGGCCGCCCTTGGCGTTCTGGCGCGCCCATTCCAGCTCGCGTTGGATGGCCTTCTGGCGCGCCTTTTCCGTCGAGGCTTCCTGTTTCAGGCGTTCGTCCTTCTGCTCCAGCCATGAGGAGTAATTGCCTTTCCACGGAATGCCGCGGCCGCGATCAAGTTCCAGAATCCACTCGGCTGCGTTATCGAGGAAGTAGCGATCGTGCGTCACCGCGACCACGGTGCCGGGGAAGTTCTGCAGGAAGTGCTCCAGCCACTCCACCGATTCGGCGTCGAGATGGTTGGTCGGTTCGTCCAGCAGCAGCATGTCCGGTTTGCTCAACAACAAACGGCACAACGCGACGCGGCGCTTCTCGCCGCCGGACAGCGTGGAAATTTTCGCTTCCCACGGTGGCAGGCGCAGCGCATCGGCCGCGACTTCCAGTTGCCGCTCCAGCGTGTGCGCATCGCCGGCGGCCAGGATGTTTTCCAGCCGCTGCTGTTCCGCGGCAAGCGCGTCGAAATCCGCGCCTTCTTCCGCATAAGCCGCATAGACTTCTTCGAGCCGCTTCTGCGCGTCCAGGATTTCCGACAGGCCTTCCTCGACCGACTCGCGCACGGTCTTCTCCGGATCGAGCTGCGGTTCCTGCGCCAGATAACCGATCTGGATGCCTGGCTGCGGCCGCGCCTCGCCGTTGTACTCGGTGTCCACGCCAGCCATGATCCGCAGCACCGTAGACTTGCCCGCGCCATTCAGGCCCAGCAACCCGATCTTGGCGCCGGGGAAGAACGACAGCGAAATGTCCTTGATGATCTCGCGCTTGGGCGGGACCACCTTGGATACGCCGATCATGGTGTAGATGTATTGCATCGTTGTTCCTGTTCGTCATTCCGGGCGCGGCGACGCTGCGATCCGAAGTCTGCTTTCCCCTCTCCCGCAAGCGGAAGAGGGGGCGCGTAGCGCCGGGTGAGGGAAACACTTGCGATTGCGCAAGATGCCAACCGCGTATTATCGCCGCCCTCGCACAGTGATGCCAGCGTGCCGTTGGCGCATCGCCAGTGCCCGCTGTGCAGGCGCGGGCCGCAGGAAGTTGGGTTGAGGGTTGCGCTCGGCTAACATCCTGCTTTTCCTCTCAGCGCGAGACACAGCGATGTTTCCACGTGACATGCGTATCGTCGGCTACGACGACGAACTGGCCCGCGCGATCATGCAAGAGAAGCAGCGGCAGGAAGATCACGTCGAGCTGATCGCGTCCGAGAACTATGCCAGCCCGCGCGTGCTGGAAGCGCAGGGTTCGGTGCTGACCAACAAGTACGCGGAAGGCTATCCAGGCAAGCGCTATTACGGCGGCTGCGAATACGTGGATGTGGCCGAGAAACTTGCGATCGAACGGCTGAAGAAACTGTTCGACTGCGATTACGCCAACGTGCAGCCGCATTCGGGTTCGCAGGCCAATCAGGCCGTCTATTTCGCGCTGCTGAATCCGGGCGACACCATACTCGGCATGTCGCTGGCGCACGGCGGGCATCTGACGCACGGCGCCAAGGTCAATTTGTCGGGCAAGATTCTCAACGCCGTGCAGTACGGCGTGAACGATCACGGTCTGGTCGATTACGACGCAATCGAGAAGCTCGCGCTCGAACACAAGCCGAAGATGATCGTGGCCGGCTTCAGCGCGTACAGCCAGGTGATGGACTGGGCGCGCTTCCGCGCGATTGCCGACAAGGTCGGCGCGTACCTGTTCGTGGACATGGCGCACGTCGCGGGCCTGATCGCCGCGGGTGTGTATCCCTCGCCGCTGCCGCACGCGCACGTGGTCACGTCCACCACGCACAAAACCCTGCGCGGTCCGCGCGGCGGCCTGATCGTCGCGAAGCGTTCTGCAATGGGCGAACAGGCCGAAGAGATCGAGAAGAAACTGCAATCGATCGTGTTCCCCGGCATCCAGGGCGGACCGCTGATGCACGTAATCGCGGCCAAGGCCGTGGCCTTCAAGGAAGCGCTGGAGCCGGAGTTCAAGGCCTACCAGCAACAAGTGGTGAAGAACGCCAAGGCGATGGCGAAGAAGTTGGCCGAGCGCGGTTACAAGATCGTGTCCGGCGGCACCGAAAATCATCTATTTCTTGTCGATCTGATCGGCAAGCCCATTACTGGCAAGGATGCCGAAGCCGCGCTTGGCCGCGCGCACATCACCGTCAACAAGAATGCCGTGCCCAACGATCCGCAGAAGCCCTTCGTCACCTCCGGCCTGCGCCTCGGCACGCCCGCTGTCACCACGCGCGGTTACAAAGAATCGGACTGCATCGAACTCGCCGGCTGGATCGCCGACGTGCTGGACGCGCCAGAGGACGAAAAGGTCATCGCGAATGTGCGCGATCTCGTGCAGGCGCAGTGCGCGAAATTTCCGGTGTATGGGTGAAGCAGCGGATCAGGGATTGGTGGCTCGGGCACTCTGCGCCGCGTGGCCCGCAAGACCACTGTGCTCCAGGGCACTCATGAACGATTTGCGTTACATTCGAAGCGCCCTCACGATTCACCCCTAGTCCCTCGCATTCATGCACTGCCCCTTCTGCCAACACGACGACACTCGCGTGATCGACTCGCGCGTGTCCGAGGACGGCGCGACGATCCGGCGTAGGCGCGAGTGTTCGGCCTGCGGCGAGCGCTTCTCCACGCTGGAAACGGTGGAGCTGAAGCTGCCCGCGATCATCAAGGACGACGGTCGACGCGAGGCTTTCGATGCGCGCAAGCTGCGCACCGGCTTCGACCGCGCGCTCCACAAGCGGCCGGTATCGGAGGAGCAGATTGAAGCGGCGGTGCGTGCGGTGGTGCACCAGTTGCGAATGACCACCGAGCGCGAACTGCCCTCGCGCCGCGTGGGCGAATTCGTGATGAACGAACTGCGCAAGCTCGACCACGTCGGCTACGTGCGCTACGCCTCGGTGTACCGCTCGTTCGAGGACGTCGCCGATTTCCGCGAGGAACTGGATCGGCTTGAGCGCGACCTGCCGATTGATACCCAGTTGCCGCTGCTTGGCGGCGCCGAGATCGTGCGCATCGACAAGAACAAGAAGCGTTGATGGCGGAGTTCTCCGCGACCGACCACGCCCGGATGGCGCGCGCGCTGCGCCTCGCCGAACGCGGCTTGTACACCACTCAACCCAATCCGCGTGTCGGTTGCGTGATCGCACGTGGCGAGGAAATCGTCGGCGAAGGCTGGCATGCGCGCGCGGGCGAACCACATGCCGAAGTGTTCGCCTTGCGCGCGGCGGGAATGCGCGCGCGCGGCGCTTGCGTCTACGTCACGCTTGAACCTTGCGCGCATTACGGCCGCACGCCGCCTTGCGCGGATGCACTCATTGAGGCTGGGGTCGCGCGCGTGGTTGCCGCGTGCGAGGATCCCAATCCAAAAACCGCTGGGTCGGGTTTGCGCCGCCTGCGCGAAGCGGGAATCGAAGTGCAAGGCGGATTGATGCGCGAAGCCGCGCGCGAGTTGAACCGCGGATTTCTCTCGCGCATGGAGCGCGGCCGGCCATGGGTGCGCGTGAAACTGGCGATGAGCCTGGATGGGCGCACCGCGTTGGCCAACGGCGAATCGAAATGGATCACGGGCGACGCGGCGCGTGCCGACGTGCAGCGCTGGCGCGCGCGCAGCAGTGCGATTCTCACCGCATCCGGCACCGCGCGCGCGGACGATCCGCGCTTGACGGTGCGGTTGCCCGGCTTTGAACGCCTTTCCCCAGTGGCGAAGGGGAAGGGCGAGGGGGCAGCGAAGCTCTCACCAAGAGTCCCCCCTCGCCCCAACTCTCTCTCCGATGGGGAGAGGCAGAAACATGTTGGCGCACGCTTTGTCTCGCCCCTGCGGGTTGTGCTCGATCCTCATCTCGACGCATTGCAACCTAACGCCCATCTCCTCGACGGCAGTGCGCCGACGCTGGTGCTGCACGCGCCGCATGCGCAACCATCGAACGATCGGTACGCACAAACGGAACTCGCCGCAATCGAACTCGATGCCACCGGAAAGCTCGACCTGCGTGCGGTGATGAGGCTGCTCGCGCAAAAACAGGTCAACGAATTGCAAGTGGAAGCGGGGCCGCGCCTGTGCGGCGCGTTGTTCGAAGCTGGATTGGTGGACGAATTGTTGCTCTACGTCGCGCCGGTGTTGCTCGGCGATGGTGCACGGCCGCTGCTGTCGATGCCGCCATGGGAAAGCATGGCACAGCGGCGTGCTCTACGAGTGATCGATCGGCGCAACGTCGGCGAAGACTGGCGATTGCTGTTGCGCTCGAGGAAAAACACTTGATGTTCACCGGCATCGTCCAATGCACAGGCACCCTCGTGCGCAGCGAACCGCGCGGCGGCGATTTGCGGCTGTTCGTCGATGCACCGGCACTGGATCCTTCCGACGTCATGATCGGTGAAAGCATCGCCGTGTCCGGTTGCTGTCTCACCGTGATCGCGCGCGAAGGCATATCGCTTGGCTTCGATGTTTCCAACGAAACGCTGTCGTTGACCACATTGGGTGCGCTGCGAATCGGCGATGCGGTGAATCTGGAACGGGCAATGCGGTTATCCGACCGGCTGGGGGGACATCTCGTCTCCGGCCACGTGGACGGCATCGCGCGCATCGTCTCCATCGAACCGGATGCGCGTTCGCAGCGCTGGTGGCTCGAAGCGCCGCAGGAACTCGCCCGCTACATCGCCGCGAAAGGTTCGGTGTGCCTCGATGGAGTCAGCTTGACGGTGAACGAAGTGGACGGCGCACGCTTTTCCGTCAACCTCATCCCGCATACGGTGGAAGTCACCACCTTCGCGCAGCGCAAGCCCGGCGACGCGTTGAATCTGGAAGTGGATATGATGGCGCGCTATGCCGAAAGACTTCTGCAGGTATGAGATGCGAGTCGTGAGTCGTGAGTTGTGAGTGGAAGGCTCCAACTCGACCCTGACAACTCGCCCCTCACCAGTCACTACTCACAAGTTTCATGTCCTTCTCACCCATCCCCGAACTCCTCGACGAACTGCGCGCCGGCCGCATGGTGGTGATCCTGGACGACGAAGATCGCGAGAACGAGGGCGACCTGATCATGGCCGCCGACAAGGTGCGCGCGGAAGACATCAATTTCATGGCGCGCGAGGGGCGCGGATTGATCTGCCTTGCGCTGGATGAAAAGCGCTGCCGCCGCCTGGGTCTGCGGCCGATGGTGCAGGACAACGCTTCCACGCACCATACCAATTTCACCGTGTCGATCGAGGCGGCGAGTGGCGTCACCACCGGCATCTCGGCGCACGATCGCGCGCGCACCATTCAAGTGGCTGTCGCGCCCGATGCAAAACCTTCCGATCTGATCCAGCCCGGTCACATTTTTCCTCTGATGGCACAACCGGGCGGCGTGCTGTCTCGCGCGGGGCACACCGAGGCGGCCGTCGATCTTGCGATGCTGGCCGGTTGCGAACCGGCCGGTGTGCTGGTGGAAATCCTGCATGAGGACGGCTCGATGGCGCGCCGTCCCGAACTGGAAACGTTCGCGCGCAAGCACGGATTGAAACTCGGCAGCATCGCCGATCTGATCCGCCATCGCCTGCGTACCGAGAAGACCATCGCGCGCGTGCACGAGTCGGACGTGCAGACCGAATTCGGCCGGTTCCGGCTGGTGGCCTGGCGGGATTCGCTGCGCAACGACTTGCACTACTCGCTGGTGCGCGGCCGGGTGGACGACGGCGCGCCGGTGCTGGCGCGCGTGCACGTGCGCGACACCTTGTCCGACGTGTTGCACTTGCAGCGCGAGGATTGCGGTCTGAGCCTGTCTTCCGCATTGCGGCGCATCGCCGAGGAAGATCGCGGCGTGGTGGCGATCTTGTGCGTCGAGGACGACTCGGCCGATGTGTTGCGGCGGCTGTCGCATCGCGACGATACGGATTCCGCGCCAAAAACCCGCGACGATGCGCAAAGCGAATGGCGGCAACTGGGCTTGGGCGCGCAGATTCTGGCCGATCTGGGCGCGCGCCGGTTGCGTGTGCTCGGCACGCCGCGCAAGCTGGTCGGGTTGTCGGGCTTCGGGCTGGAAGTCGTCGGGTACGTCGAGTAGTCGCGCATGTCCGGAAATCGCACCGCATCCGAATCTGCATTGCGATCGCCGCTCGGCGCGCGTTACGCAATCATCGCCAGCCGATGGAACGCGGAAATCGTGGACGCGCTGGTGGAAGGCGCGCGGCGTGCGTTTGCCGAGTGCGGCGTAGATGAAAATGCATTGGCGATCCTGCGCGTGCCGGGCGCGTGGGAATTGCCGATGCTGGCGGCGCAGCTCGCATCCAAGAAGAAATATGTCGCGATTGTCGCGTTGGGCTGCGTCGTGCGTGGCGAGACGCGCCATTACGAACACGTCGCCGACGAGTGCGCGCATGGTTTGATGCGCGTGGCGCTGGAGCACGGCGTGCCGGTCTTGAACGGCGTGCTGGCGGTCGAGCGTGAAGAGCATGCGCGAGCACGTGCCGGCGGTGCGCAGGGCAACAAGGGCGAAGAAGTGGCGCGTGCAGCGGTGGAAATGGCGGCGATGATGAGAGAATGCTGCGTGTGAGCACTTACGCAAATCCACAAGGCATCGACCCCGCCGCGCGTTCCCGCGCGCGCCGTCGTGCCTTGCAGGCGCTCTACGCATGGCAGATGAGCGGCTCCAGTGCGCGCGCGGTGATGGAACAGTTCCGGCACGAGCAGGACATGCAGGTCGCCGATCTCGAATATTTTGAGGACTTGGTGCGCGGGGTGGATGCGCATCGTGCGGAGCTGGATGCGGGACTCGCGCCGTTTCTCGATCGCGGCATCGAGCAGGTCGATCCAATCGAGCGTGCCACGTTGCGCCTGGGCGCTTACGAATTGAAATATCGCCCGGATGTGCCGTATCGCGTGGTGTTGAACGAAGCGATCGAATTGGTGAAGCGCTTCGGCTCCGAGCACGGCCACACCTACGTCAACGGCGTGCTGGACAAGCTGGCGCGCGAGTGGCGCGGCGCCGAAACCGCGTCGCATTGACGTGTCCGAATTCGATCTGATCCAAATCATTCGCCAGCGAATTGGCCACTCGCGCGGCGATGTGGTGTTCGGCATCGGCGACGATGCCGCGCTGCTGGAACCGCCGCTGGGTCGGCAACTCGCCGCGTGCACCGACACGCTGGTCGCGGACGTGCACTTTCCGCATGACGCCACGCCCGAGGACATCGGCTGGAAATCGCTGGCGGTGAATCTTTCCGATCTGGCCGCGATGGGTGCACAGCCTGCGTGGGTACTGCTTTCGTTGACGTTGCCGGAGGCCGACGAACGATTCGTCGAGCGATTCGCGGAGGGCTTCGCCGAATTGGCGAGCAAGCACGAGATCGCGCTGATCGGCGGCGACACCACGCAAGGCCCATTAAGCGTCACCGTCAGCGCGTTCGGTTTTGTGCCGCAAGGGCAAGCATTGCTGCGCTCCGGCGCGCGCGCCGGCGACGCGGTATTCGTGACCGGAACATTGGGTGATGCGGCAGCGGCGTTGTCCTTGCTTCGGGGCTCGGGACTCGGGACTCGGGACTCGTCGAATGAACAGGCACGCAGCGAATTGCTGCAACGTCTGCATCGTCCTGATCCTCGCATCTTCTCCGGCCGCGCGTTGCGCGGCATCGCAAACGCATGCATCGACGTTTCGGACGGATTGCTCGCCGATCTTGGTCACATTTGCTGGGCGAGCAACGTCGGCGCTGAGATCGAAGCGGATTCGTTGCCGATCTCGCAATCGCTGCGTCAGGCATCCGCGCCGGAGCTATGCCGCGATTTTGCGCTGTCGGGCGGTGATGACTACGAGCTGTGTTTCACCGTGAGCGAAGAGAACGCGCAACGTGTCGCCGAAGCATTCTCGCAACTCGACTGCGGTGTCACGCGCATCGGCCGGATCGTCGCCGAACCCGGCGTGCGCGTGCAAGACGCAAACGGCAATGTGGTGGAACCGCCGCGCCGCGGCTGGCAGCATTTTGCGCCGTGACCGCGACCATCGCGACGAAGAAGACGCTCACGCGCGAACAATTGCGCGCGCTGCTGACGCATCCGGCCAGCTGGATCGCCAGCGGTTTCGGTGCAGGCCTGTCGCCCATCGCGCCCGGCACGGCCGGTTCGCTGGTGGCGCTGATTCCGTGGTGGTTCGTACTGCGCGGCTTGCCGATCGGGTGGTATATCGTGGTGCTGATCGCAGCCTTTGCGGTCGGCGTCTGGGCATGCGATGTCGCGGGAAAGCGTCTCGGCGTAGAGGACCATCGCGCGCTGGTATGGGACGAATTCGTCGGGCAGTGGATCGCGCTGTGCCTGGCACCGGCTGGATGGGCGTGGATGGCCGCCGGATTTCTGATGTTCCGACTGTTCGATATCTGGAAACCCTGGCCGATTCGTGTCGCGGATCGTCGCGTGCACGGCGGCTTGGGCGTGATGCTGGATGACGTGCTGGCCGGCGTCTACGCGCTGATCGTGGTGCAGATTGCGGCGGCGATCGTGCACTACATGCAATGAGCGCGCTCAAGGATTTCTTTCACGCACCTCCGCAGCGACGGAATCGCCTTACGTTCAAACCACGGGTGGTATACAAACCACGCGCTGTTGCGCGGACTTGGAGGTGGCAAGGGCACGATCAGCAGCCGCGCCTCAGGATGCGCCTGCAAGACCGGTCGCGCCGTGCGGCAGATATGCCGAGCAGAGATCGCAGGAGCGGATTTCCGTCAGCAGCCGGCCGAACGAAACAGGCGACTCACGCATCCGGCAGCAACTTCCCCGGATTGAGAATTCCGTCCGGATCGAACACGCGCTTGATGCCGCGCATCAGTTCGAGCGCGTGGGCATCGATCGCCTGCGCCATGAAATCCCGCTTGGCGGTGCCGATGCCATGTTCGCCCGACAGCGTGCCGTCCAGTTCGATCACGGCCTTGAACACCTCGGCGAGGCATGCATGCGCGCGTTCGCGCTCGGCCTCGTCGCGCGGTAGTAGATTGACGTGGAGATTCCCGTTGCCGGCGTGACCGAAGCTGACGATCGGCAATGCATATTGATTTGCGAGCGCGCGCAGACGTTCGATCAGTTGCGGCACGCGTGAAACCGGCACCACCACGTCCTCGTTGATCTTGTGCGGTGAGATCGTACGCAGCGCCGGCGACAACGCCTTGCGCGCGTTCCACAACGCAGCGCTTTCGGCGGCGTTCGCGGCCGCATGCAACTGGACCAGACCTCGCACGCGCGCCGCGTGCGACACCGCGTCGACCGATGATGCGATCGCGCTTTCCTCGCCGTCCACCTCTATCAGCAGCAGCGCGCCGATGCCGGCGGGTATGTTGCCGCCGTGTTCGCGCGCCAGCTTCAGCGCCGAATCGTCCATAAATTCCAATGCACAAGGCGTCACCGGCTGCGCCATGATTCGCGCGACCGCTTCCGCCGCCGCGGCAATATCGATGTAGTCGGCGCGCAACGTGCGGATCACGGACGGTTTCGGCGTCAGCTTCAACGTCGCTTCGGTGATCAGCGCCAGCGTGCCTTCCGAACCGATCAGGTAACGCGTCAGGTCGTAGCCGACCGAGCCCTTGGTGGTGCGCGTGCCGCAGCGGAACGGTTGCCCGCTACCCGCCACCGCGCTCAGGCCGAGCAAGTTCTCGCGCGTGGCGCCGTATTTCACCGCGCGCGGGCCACCCGCGTTGCAGGCGAGATTGCCGCCGATGGTGCAGTACGGCGCGGAGGTCGGATCGGGCGGCCAGAACAAATCGTATTCGGCCAGAGCGCGTTGCAGATCGGCATTCAACACGCCGGGCTCGACGACGGCGATGCGGTCGTCCGGTTCGATCGAGAGAATGCGGTTCATGCGCTCGAAACTGGCGACGATCCCGCCGCTGTCGGGCACGGTCGCGCCGGTGGTGTTGGTGCCGCGTCCGCGCGCGATCAGCGGCGTTCGGTGCTCACGACAAACCTGCATCAGTGCTACGACCTGCTCGTGCGTGGTCGGGAATACCACTGCATCCGGTAGCGCGGCACGTCGCGAGTTGTCGTACGAGTAGGCTGCTCGCGTCGCTTCATCCTGCGCGAATGCATCGACGGCGAAGATTTCGCGCAGCGCGGATTGCAGGATTGTGGACAGCGGCATGCTGCAAGTTTAGAAGGAGCGGGGGTGAGGGGCGAGGGCGCTCCGGTTGTGCCCTCGCTACTAATCCCTAATCCCTCGCTTCAATCCGTGTACTCGAACACCCTGACCACTTTTTGCACGCCGGCGACATGCCGCACGACATCGGTCACCGCGTCGGCTTCGCGATGGCTGACCAGGCCCATCAAATAGACGTTGCTGTGCGCGGTGCTGACCTTGACTCGGCCGGGATCGAAACCGGGCAAGCTCGTGATGTTGATGAGCGAAGTCTTGACGCGCGCGGTCAGCGCGGCGTCGGATGCGCGTTGCGACAGCGGCGGGATCGGCATCACGTCGATCTCGTTGTCGACGCGGCGCACGCCTTCGAAACCGGTCACGTCGGCTTCCGCGCGCTGTTTCAAGTCTTCGCTCGGCACTTCGCCGATCAACAGCAATACGCCGTCGTATACCGCGGTGCCGATGCGCACCTTGCCCTTCAGCGTGGAATCGTTGTCCAGCGTACGCTGCGCGCTGAGCTGCACGTTGCGGTCGTTCAACACGCGGTTGAAACCGCGGCGGTCGTTGAAGGTGCTGCACGCGGCCAGCGTCAGCATCGCGAGCAGAAGCAGCAGGGATTTGCGCATCGACATCATCCAGTTAGATCGAAATCGAACGCGGCGCGATGCCAATCGCAACGCGGCGCAGTGGGCTCGCCGTCAAACGCTAGCACATCGAAGCGGCAAGGCAATGCCGCGAGTTTCGGATGCGCTTGCAGAAACAGTTGCGCGGCTTTCATCAGGCGTTCGCGTTTCGATGCACCGACCGAAGCCGCGCCGCTGCCAAACGCGCCGTGTCTGCGATAGCGCACTTCCACGAACACCAACGTGTCCGCATCTCGCATCACCAGATCGAGTTCGCCGAAACGCGTGTTGAAGTTGCGGGCGAGCAGGCGCAAGCCTGCGCGTTGCAGATGCGCCAACGCGTGTTCCTCGAAAATCGCGCCGGAAACGCGCGCGTTCACTGCGCGGAAGACGCAGGCGCGGGCGCGTTGTCCAGGCCGGCGGCGACCGGGCGCGCCAGGCCGCCTTGGAAACTCGCCCAGATCGGCACGCGATGCACGCGGCCTTGCGCGTCTTCGGTCAATTGGCCGGTCGCGCCGGGCAGATAGGTGCCGGGATGCGTGCGCAGCCATGTGAGATACGGCGTCAGCGAGTACGCATCCATGCCGAACGCGAACAATCGCGCGGCGGCGTTGCGTGCGTCCGGCAATTGCGCGGCGAGCGCGCCGTGATCTGGCAGGCCCGGCTGCGCATCGAACAGCCACGGGGCATCGCAGAACTCCACGCCATCCAGGTCACGATCCGCGATGGGATTGTCGCCGCCGGTGTAGATCAGCGAAGTGGCAAACACCGGCTGTGGCGCGCCTGCCAGTTTCAATTGCGGCATCAACAACCGGGCGGTCTGCGCGCGCATCAGCAGCAGGATCCCGCTGCCGTCGCCGGCATTGGCCATCGCGGCCTTGATCGCATCCGAGTAGTCCACGTTGCCGACAGGCAACTCGGTCTGGCTTGTCACTTTTCCGTCGAGACTCTCAAACTGCGTTTTGAATGCCGCAGCCGCACGCCGTGCGGAATCGTCGTGGGTCAGGAACACGATCGCCTGCTTCACCCCGCGCTCGCTCATGTGTGCGGCGGCCTGCGCGCCTTCGGCTTCGGGTAGCAGGCCGAACTCGGCGCTGCCGTCGGGCGGCGGCGTGTTGTTGTCGGGATGATTGAGCGCCAGCAGTGGCACCGGCAGCGAACCTTGCGCGAACATTGCGGCGACATCGTTGCGTCCCAGCGGACCGATCACCAGTTGCGCGCCGTCGTTCACCGCTTGCTTGTACGCCGCGAGCGATTGCGCGGGCGTGCTGCCGCTGTCATAGCTGTGCACGTCGGGCCGCGTGGTGTCGCTCTTGTCGTCGAAATACGCGGCGAAGAATCCGTCGCGCACGGCGGCGGCCGGCACGGCCAGCGCGCCATCGATCGGCAGCAGCAAGGCGATCTTCGAAGGCATTGCATAACCTTCGCGGTGCACGGCATTGCCTTCGCCCATCTGCGTGCCGACCGGATGATCCAGTTGCGGCAACTCACGCGGCAGCGCCACGCCGATCTGCTCCAGTGTTGCCGCGGCGTAAGACTTCAGCGGGTCATTTTCGGTGAGGGTGGCGTAGCGGGCTTTCAGTTGGTCCTTGCCGAGCGAGGCGAGCAGATCGCGAATCTGCCGATCATTCTGCTCGCGCTGCTGGCCCTTCAACAGCGGCGACAATTGCACCCGCGTGCGCGCGGCGCTCCAGTTGTCGCCGGCGAGCTCCTGCTTCTGCGCTTGCGATTCCAGCACCGGCGCCTGCTGTTGCGGCGGCAATGTGGATTCCGCTGGAGTTTCTTCAGGGGGCCTGGAAAGGAATTGCCCGACGCTCGCGCAACCGGCGAGCAGCGCGGCGGCGCACAGAAGGAAAGCCAGTGGGGCCGCGGGAATCCGGATTGCGCGCATCATTGCTGTCCTCGCCGTCCTTTTCCACGATCATAGCCCAAGCATGGCGCGGCAATGAGGATGCAGATGGCCATTCACAAAACGGGTACGTTGTGGGTTGTCGCCACGCCTATTGGCAATCTGGAAGACCTCTCGCCGCGCGCACAGCGAGTGCTGCGCGAAGTTACGTTGATCGCGGCCGAAGACACGCGCCACAGCAAGCCACTGCTCGCGCATTTCGGCATCGGTACGCCGTTGAGCGCGCTGCACGAACACAACGAGCGCGAGGCGATCGCGCCGCTGCTGGCGCGCTTGCGGGCGGGCGAAGACATCGCGCTGATTTCCGATGCCGGCACGCCATTGATCAGCGATCCGGGTTATCGTCTGGTGCGCGCCGCGCGCGAGAACGGAATTCGTGTCGGCACCGCGCCGGGACCGTGCGCGGCCGTTGCGGCGTTGTCCATCGCGGGTCTGCCAAGCGATCGATTCGTGTTCGAAGGATTTCTGCCGCCGAAAGCGCCGGCGCGGCGCGCGCGCTTGCGCGAACTCGCGCACGAATCGCGCACGCTGGTGTTGTACGAATCTTCACACCGGATCCGCGAGTGCTGCGAGGATCTGCGCGAAATCTTCGGGGCGCAACGCGAAGCGCGGCTGTTGCGCGAATTGACGAAATTGCACGAAACCGTGCTCGGCGAAACACTGGGAGAAATCGCCGCGCGTATGGCGAATGATGCGGATCAGCACCGCGGCGAATTCGTGCTGGTAATCGCCAGCGCGGGAGAAGAAGTCGACGACAAGATCGCCGAAGGGCGGCGTGTCTACGCCTTGCTGCGAGAAGAGCTGCCGCCCGCGCAGGCGGCGAAACTCGCCTCCGCGATCAGCGGTGCGCCACGCAAGGCGCTTTACGGCGAGTGATCCCCGCGCGCTGCTAACATGGAGGGCGGAGTCGGCCGGACAGTCGCGGCGCGCGAGCGTCGAGGAAAGTCCGGGCTCCGAAGGGCAAGGTGCCAGGTAACGCCTGGGCGGCGCGAGCCGACGGAAAGTGCAACAGAAAGATACCGCCGAACGATCTTCGGATGCGTGGCAAGGGTGAAATGGTGCGGCAAGAGCGCACCGCGAGTTGGGCAACCAACCGGCACGGCAAACCCCACCTGGAGCAAGACCGAATAGGGGAACATCGGCGCGGCCCGCGCCGTTCCCGGGTAGGTCGCTGGAGCCGCGCAGCGATGCGCGGCCAAGAGGAATGACTGTCACGCCGCGAGGCGCACAGAACCCGGCTTACAAGCCGACTCCGCGGGCGCGCTGATGCGCGCCCGTTTTTTTAGTTTGTTGTGAGAACGTCCTTGTTCGCTGATCCAAGGTCGCAATTCGCGTCCGGCAGATCTCGGTCATAGGTTGGCAAACAAGGCAACCGTCCATGTCCGCACGAGGGCGGCTTTGCCGCTGCTTCCATGAAGAGGTTCTCGGAAACCGAGATAAAGGTCTCTCCAAGTCGCCGCGACGGTCATCCTCTCAGAGCTTGCTGCAAACCAGAAATCTTTAGCTTTCAATGGTCTTGCGTACGTAGCTCACAAGTGGCTTGAAACGACGCCACGATTTCGCCTTTCTCATTGATCCACAAGCAAAAATTCCTTGACAGTCTCACCACCTGCGACTAAGGTGGGTTTAGGTGTGATTCTGTGGGAAAAAGTGGGCGATTGTGCGATGTTTCAGGGCGAAACCGCGATCACCGTGGACGACAAGGGCCGGCTGGCAATTCCTTCCGCCTGCCGCGAACCGATCGCGCGCGCCTGCAACAACCATCTGGTGATTACCTATAACCCGTTCGAAATCGGCTGCCTCTGGATTTTTCCGCAGCCCGAATGGGAGCAGGTGCGCGACCGGGTAATCGTCTTGCCGAGCGTCAAACAGGTGCATCGCAATCTGCAGTTGAAACTGGTCGGCGCGGCCACGCACGTCGAACTCGACTCCGCCGCGCGCGTGCTGCTGCCGGCCAGTCACCGCAGCCGGGCGGGCATCGAGAAGAAGGCGGTGCTGCTCGGCATGGGCAACAAGTTCGAGCTCTGGAGCGAGCAGGCGCACCTCGAGAAGATCCAGCAGACGATCGGCGAAGCCGATATCAGCGAAGAGATGGCGGGATTGCGGTTGTGATCCGTGCGCCACGCGAAAAGCGTCGCGCGCGGCGGTGTGGACAACGGAATGCGCGGCGCGGTTTCCGCGCATGGACAGCTTGATGGATGGAATGGGGGCAATGGCGCAGTTTGCGGCGACGCACATCCCGGTGCTGCGCGACGAGGCGCTGGCCGGATTGGCGTTGCGCGCTGAGGGGCGTTATTTCGACGGCACCTTCGGCCGTGGCGGGCACGCGCGCGCGGTCCTTTCGCATTTGAACGCGCACGGACGCCTGCTATTGATGGACCGCGATGCCGATGCCATTGCCGAAGCGCAACGCGCATTCGCGAACGATCCGCGCGTTGCGATCCGTCAGGGCAATTTCGCCGATTGCGGCGAATGGAGCGAAGTGCGCGATCTCGACGGCGCGCTGCTGGATCTCGGCGTGTCCTCGCCGCAACTGGACGATCCTCGGCGCGGTTTTTCCTTTCGGCACGATGCGCCGCTGGACATGGGCATGGATCCCAGCGCGGGTGAAAGTGCAGCGGATTTCTTGAATACCGCGGAAGAAGGCGAGATCGCGGACGTGCTGTGGCGTTGCGGCGAAGAACGCATGAGCCGCCGCATCGCGCGCGCGATCGTGAATGCGCGCGCGCAATCGCCGATCGCCAGCACGCGCGAACTGGCCGAATTGGTCGAGCGCGCGATCGGCCGCCGCGAGCGCAACAAGCATCCGGCCACGCGCACGTTCCAGGCGTTGCGCATCCACGTCAACGACGAACTCGATTCGCTTAAACGCGGCTTGCGCGCGCTCACCGCCGCCTTGAAACCCGGTGGACGGCTGGCGGTGATCAGTTTCCATTCGCTGGAAGACCGTATTGTCAAGAATTTCATCCGCGGCGAGGTGCCTGCAACGACCCGCCGCGGATTGCCGCTGCCGGAAGCAACCCAATCGCCGCTGCGCGCCGTGGGCCGCGCGCAATTTCCCTCCGAAAAGGAAATCGCCGCCAATCCGCGCGCGCGTTCGGCAGTGCTGCGCATCGCGGAGAAAAATCCGATCGGAGCAGGGACATGAAGGTGATCGGCGCACTGGCCTTCGCGGTGTTGCTACTGGCGGTGATGGCCAGCGCGGTCGCCGTGGTGTGGGCGCGTCATCAAGGCCGTGTCGCCTTCGTGCAGTTGACGCAATTGCAGAACCAGCGCGACGACTTGAACGTCGAATATGGCCGGCTTGAACTGGAACAGGCGACTTGGGCCGCGCCCGGCCGCGTCGAACAGATTGCGCGTGGCCAGCTCGGCATGATCGATCCGGCGCCGGATCAGGTGGAGCTCATTCGCCAATGAATCCGCGCGCTCCCACACCGCCACCGATGTCCACGCGCCGATTGCCGGCGCCGAATCCGCGCAAGCGGTTGGTATTGGTGTTGTTCGTGCTGGGTTGCGTTTCCGTCGGCCTGATCGCGCGCGCGATCGATCTGCAGGTGATCCGCAAGCAGTTCTATCAGGACCAGGGCGACGCGCGCTTCTTGCGCGAGGTGCCGATCCCGGTTTCGCGCGGCACCATATTCGACCGCAACGGTGTGCCGCTGGCGGTATCGACGCCGGTGGTGTCGATCTGGGCCAATCCTTCCGAGTTGCTGGATCATGCCGACCAACTTCCGGAACTGGCGAAAGCGCTGGATGTCGATGCGAGCGAGCTCGGCAAGCGCCTGAAGGAACACAGCGACCGCGAATTCGTCTACCTGCGCCGGCAGATGAGTCCGGAAGCGGCGGATGAGGTGCTGAAACTCGGCATCCCCGGCGTCAACAGTCAGCGCGAATACAAACGTTATTACCCTTCGGGCGCGGTGACCGCGCACGTGCTCGGCTTCACCAACATTGACGATCGCGGCCAGGAAGGATTGGAACTCGCCTACGACTCGTGGCTCGCCGGCAAGCCCGGTTTGAAGCGCGTGATCCGCGACCGGCTCGGCCGCACGGTGGAAGATGTGGAACAGATCCGCGCGCCGGTGCCGGGTCACGATCTCACGCTCAGCATCGACAGCCGCCTGCAGTATCTCGCCTACACCGCGCTGATGCAGGCGATTACCAAGCACACCGCGACTTCCGGTTCGATGGTGATCCTCGACATCGCGTCAGGGGAAATCCTGGCGATGGTAAACGTGCCCTCGTACAACCCCAACGCGATCGAGGGCAGCGAAGCCGCTGCGCGCCGCAATCGCGCGGTGACCGACGTGGTCGAACCCGGCTCGACCATGAAGACCTTCACCGTCGCGGCGGCGCTGGAATCGGGCAAATGGACCCCGACCACGCCGATCGACACCACGCCCGGTTCGCTGACGCTCGGCGGTCACGTGTTCAAGGACACGCACAACCACGGTCTCATCGACGTCAGCCACATGATCACCTATTCCAGCGACGTCGGCGCGATCAAGATTTCCCAGACGCTCTCGGCCGAACAGATGTGGGACATGCTGCACCGCTTTGGTTTCGGCCAGAGCACCGGCAGCGGCTTTCCGGGCGAGTCGACGGGTTACTTGCCGGTACCGCGCAAGTGGGGCCTGCTCACCAAGGCCAACATCTCGTTCGGTTACGGTCTCAATGTCACGCCGCTGCAACTGGCGCAAGCATACGCGGCGATGGCGAACGATGGCCGTATCCGCGAACCGACCTTCGTGAAAGGCGCCGACAACCCATTGAGCGACGTCCTCGATCCGCGCATCGCGCATCAAGTGATGCAGATGTTGCAGACCGTCGTGACGCCCATCGGCACCGCGCCCGATGCCGCGGTCAGCAATTACACCGTCGCCGGCAAGACCGGTACGTCGCATATCGCCACCGGCGGTGGATACGCCGACAAGTATTTTTCGCTGTTCGCCGGAGTCATTCCGGCTGCCGCGCCGCGTCTGGTCGGCATCGTGATGATCAAGGATCCCGGCGGGCACGGCGGCGAGTATTACGGCGGTCTCGTCGCCGCGCCGGTGTTCAGTGAAGTGATGACCGGCGCGATGCGTCTGCTGGATGTGCCGCCCGACAACGTGCAGCGCTGGTATGCCGGCGGCCCGCAAACGCCGCCGCCCGCCACGCCCATCGGCACCATCGCGCGGAGCCGCGACCCATGAGCGCGCGCGCGCTGAAAATGTCCGAACTGCTGCGCGGCATTGCCGATGTGTCGGGCGCGCGCGAGATCGTCGTGACGGGGTTGACGCAGGATTCGCGCGCGGTGAAAGCGGGCGATGTTTTCGTCGCGCTGCGGGGCGGACGCGCGCACGGAATCGAGTTCGCGCGACAGGCGGTGGAACGTGGGGCGGGGGTGGTGTTGGCGGAAAAAGCGGGAGACGGGAGACGAGAGACGGGAGACGACGCGCGCGTCATCTGGATCGACCACCTGCGTTCCCTTCTCGGCGAAATCGCCGCGCGCTTTTTCGATCGTCCTTCGGAGCACCTGACCGTCATCGGAGTCACCGGCACCAACGGCAAGACGTCCACCGTCCAGTTGCTGGCGCAGGCGTTCACCCATCTGGGTCATCGCGCCGCCACCATCGGCACGCTGGGCGCGGGTTTGCACGGCGCGGTGCTTGGCGGCGAGCGCACCACGCCGGACGTGATCAGCGTGCACGCGTTGCTGGCGGAATTCCGCGATGCCGGCGCGACGCACGTCTCGATGGAGGTGTCGTCGCACGCGCTGGATCAGGGGCGCGTGGATGCGGTCGCATTCGATGTCGCGGTGTTCACCAATCTCACCCGCGATCATCTCGACTATCACGGCACGATGGAAGCCTACGGTGCGGCCAAGGCCAAGCTCTTCGCTTGGCCGAGCCTGCGTGCTGCCGTGATCAATATCGACGATGTCTTCGGGCGCGAACTGGCGGCACGTTTGCCGACGCACGTACAAGGCCTGCGCTACGCGATCGAAAACGGCGACGCCGAAATCCGCGCAACGGATGTGCGCACGCACGCCGACGGCATCGATTTTGTGTTGCGCACGCCGTATGGCGAAGGCGCGGTGCATTCGCACCTGCTCGGGACATTCAATGTTTCGAACCTGCTGGCGGTAGCCGGCGTGTTGAGCGCACTCGAAGTGCCGTTCGGCGCGCTGCGCGACGCGCTGGAAACGCTCGAACCCGTGACTGGTCGCATGAATCGCCTCGGCGGCGGCGACTGTCCGCTCGTGGTCGTGGATTACTCGCACACGCCCGATGCGCTGCAGCAGGCACTGCTCACATTGCGCGCGCATTGCCAAGGAAAATTGATCTGCGTGTTCGGCGCGGGCGGCGATCGCGACCAAGGCAAGCGTCCGCAGATGGGCGCGATCGCGGAAAAATATTCTGATCTCGCCATCGTCACCGACGACAACCCGCGCGGCGAAAACGGCGATGTGATCGCCGCGCAAATCCTCACCGGCTTCGCGCGACCGCAGCGCGCGATCGTGCAGCGCGACCGCGCGCGCGCGATCGAACTCGCCTTGAACGAAGCGAACGCCGGCGACGTGGTGCTGATCGCGGGCAAGGGCCACGAGGCCTATCAGGAGGTCGGTGGGGTCAGGCGACCGTTCGACGATCTCGCGGTTGCGCGCGGCGTGCTGGCGAGGACGCACGCATGTTGAATCTGCGCCTCTCTGAAATCGCCTTGTGGACGCACGGGACACTGCACGGTGCCGACGCGCCCGCGCGCGGCATTTCCACCGATACGCGCAAGCTCAGCCCGGGCGAATTGTTCGTGGCGATCAAGGGTGAGCGCCACGACGGGCACGATCATCTCGCGCAAGCGGCGCAGTGCGGCGCGGTCGGAGCGCTGGTTTCGCGACGCGTCGATGCACCACTGTCGCAGGTGGTCGTCCCCGATACCGTGCTTGCGCTGGGTGATCTCGCAAGCGCGGTGCGTGCGCAGCGGCGCGCGCGCGTGGTGGGTATAACCGGCTCCAACGGCAAGACCACGGTGAAAACGCTGACCGCGTCGATCCTGCAGCATCACGGCCGCACGCATAGCAACGCCGGCAATTTCAACAACGAGATCGGCCTGCCGCTGTCGCTGCTGGCGATGCCCGAAGATGCGCAATATGCGGTGATCGAGATGGGCGCAGGCAAGCCCGGCGACATCGCCTACCTCGCCGCCATCGCGCGGCCCGAGGTTGGCCTCGTCAACAACATCGCGCCCGCGCATCTTGAGCGCATGGGTTCGCTGGAAGGCGTGGCCGAAACCAAGGGCGCGCTCTATCAGGCGCTGCCGGCCGACGGCACGGCGGTGATCAACGCCGAGGATGCGTTCGCGGATTTCTTTGCCGGCCTCGCAGGCTCGAGGCGTGTGTTGCGGTTCGGGTTCGGCAGCGATGCCGATGTTCGCGCTGGTGCGATCGAGATGCGCGCCGACGGAAGCGCGTTCACCCTGATCGCGCCGAATGGTTCGCAACGCGTGGATCTGCCCTTGCCCGGCCGCCACAACGTCGCCAATGCGCTGGCGGCATCGGCACTCGCATTCGCGTTGGATGTGCCGTTGAAAGCGATCGTCGACGGGCTGGAGAACGTCAACGCGGTCGGTGGACGTCTGCAACGCTGCACGGCAGGCGGCGGCTGGCACGTGATCGATGACAGCTACAACGCCAATCCCGGTTCGGCCGCAGCGGCGATTGCAACGCTGGCGTTACAGCCTGGCGAGCGCTGGCTGGTGCTGGGTGACATGGCGGAACTCGGCGCGAACGCCGTCGCCCTGCACGCGCAGATCGGCGAGCAGGCGCGCGAGGCTGGCATCGAAAAACTTTTCGCGGTCGGCGCGTTGTCGCAACATGCGGCGCGCGCATTCGGCTCGAAAGCGCAGCACTTCAGCGATCAATCGCAATTGATCGCTGCGCTGCGTGCGCAGTTGCACGCGGGCGTCACCGTGCTGGTGAAGGGTTCGCGTTCCTCGGCGATGGAACGCGTAGTCGCGGGCCTGCTGGACGGCAACGGGGGAGGCGCGCGCCATGCTGCTTGAACTCGCACTCGTGCTGGAACGCCACTACGGCGCATTCCGTCTGTTCGAATACATCACCTTCCGCACGATCCTCGCGGCGCTGACCGCGCTCGGGGTATCGCTGTGGGCGGGGCCCGCACTGATCCGACGCCTTGCCGCGATCAAGGTGGGACAAGTAGTGCGCAGCGATGGTCCGCAATCGCATCTGTCCAAGGCGGGCACGCCGACGATGGGTGGCGCGCTGATCCTGGCGGCGATCGGTGTGTCGACTCTTTTGTGGGCCGATCTGCGCAACCGCTACGTGTGGACGGTGTTGATCGTAACGCTCGCCTTCGGTGCGATCGGTTTCTACGACGATTACCGCAAGCTGGTGTTGCGCGACGCACGCGGGCTGCCGGCGCGCTGGAAATATCTGCTGCAATCGCTGATTGGTCTGGCCGCCGCGCTGGTCCTGTTCTACACCGCCGACGTGCCCGCCGCGACCGCACTGTACCTGCCACTGTTCAAGCAAGTGGCGCATCCGCTGGGCGTGGTCTTCGTTGTCATCGCGTATTTCTGGATCGTCGGTTTTTCCAACGCGGTGAATCTCACCGATGGCCTGGATGGCTTGGCGATCATGCCGACGGTGCTGGTCGCCGGCGCGCTCGGCGTGTTCGCGTACCTCTCCGGCAACGCCGTATTCTCCAATTATCTGGCGATTCCGGGCATCCCGGGCGCGGGCGAACTGGCGGTGTTCTGCGGTTCGTTAACCGGCGCTGGGTTGGGCTTCCTCTGGTTCAACACGTATCCCGCGCAGGTTTTCATGGGCGACATCGGCGCGCTCGCGGTGGGCGCTGCGCTCGGTTGCGTGGCCGTGATCGTGCGCCAGGAAATCATCCTGCTGGTGATGGGCGGTTTGTTCGTGATGGAAACCGCCTCGGTGATGCTGCAGGTCGCGAGTTTCAAATTGACCGGCAAGCGCATCTTCCGCATGGCGCCGATCCACCACCACTTCGAATTGAAAGGCTGGCCCGAGCCACGCGTGATCGTGCGCTTCTGGATCATCAGCGTGGTGCTGGTGCTGGTCGGCCTCGCGACGCTGAAAGTGAGATGAGATGACCGACTGGTTCGCCCAATCGCAAGCGCAACGCCGCCGCGGCCGCTACGACCCGTGGCTGCTGGCGGCCGCGATCGCGCTGGCGGCATTCGGCGTGGTGATGGTCGCATCCAGTTCGATCGCGGTGGCCGACAGCCAATACCACGCGGACTTCTATTACCTCAAACGGCACGTGATGTTCCTGGTCCTCGGCAGCGCGATGGCGATCGCAATGATGCGCATCGAACTGCGCCTGATGGAGAAGTACGCCTTCGGCGCGATGCTGATCGGCTTCGCGCTTCTGCTGGCGGTGTTCGTGCCGCATTTCGGCATGCGCATCAACGGCGCGCGGCGCTGGATCAACCTCGGCCTGATCGGTTTCCAGCCGGTGGAAGCGGTGAAGCTGGCGATCGTGCTGTATCTGGCGAGTTACCTGGTGCGCCACCGCGAAGGCGTCGAGCGGAATTTTTTCGGCGTGCTGAAACCGATGTGCGTCGCGGGCCTGACGGCGATACTGTTGCTGGCAGAGCCGGATTTCGGTTCGGCCGCGCTGATCGGCTGCGTTACCGTCGGCATGGTATGGCTGGCCGGCGCGCGCATGCGTTACCTCGCGATCATGGCGATTCCGCTGCCGCCGATCGCGATGTATCTGGCGCTGTCCACCGACTATCGCGTCAAGCGGCTGACCTCGTTCCTCGATCCCTGGAAAGATCCGTTCAACGACGGCTTCCAGTTGACGCAGGCGTTGATCGCGATCGGCCGCGGCGAGTGGTTCGGCGTGGGCCTCGGTGGCAGCGTGCAGAAGCTTTTCTATCTGCCCGAAGCGCACACCGATTTCATCCTCGCGGTGATCGGTGAGGAACTCGGGCTCGCAGGCATCGTGTTCGTGCTCGGTCTGTTCGCGCTGCTGGTCGGGCGCGGGCTGATGCTCGGATTGCGCGGCGTGGAAGTGAACCAGCGTTTCGCCGGCTACGTGGCCTTCGGTATCTCGCTGATGATCGGGTTGCAGGCGCTGGTTTCGGTCGGCGTGAATCTCGGCGTGCTGCCGACCAAGGGCTTGACGCTGCCGCTGATCAGTTCCGGCGGTTCCAGTGTGCTGATGACCTGTGTGATGCTGGGCGTGCTGTTGCGCACCAGTTTCGAAATCCATCGTGCCGAAGACGTGCGCCGCATGGCTACGCGCCGCGACCCTCATGGATCGGCGCAGGCGCGCGAGCCGTCGCGTAACGCGAATCCGCTTCCGCTGGCAGCGCGCGCTCGCGTAGAGCCGCACATCGGGCAGGCGCATGTATATGAATGACACCGCGCCCGCTCCGATCATGATCATGGCCGGCGGCACCGGCGGCCATATCTTTCCCGGCCTCGCGGTGGCGGAAGCCTTGCGCGCGCGCAAGGTGCCAGTGTTGTGGCTGGGCGCATCCAGCGGGATGGAAACGAAACTGGTACCGGCTCGCAACGTTGCGCTGCGCACGGTTCCGGTATCCGGCGTGCGCGGGAAAAACTTGATCACGCGCATCGCCGCGCCATGGATGATGCTGCGCGCACTATTCGCTTCGTTGCGCATCCTGCGCGAAGAAAATCCGCGCTGCGTGTTGTCCATGGGCGGTTACGTGGCCGGCCCCGGCGGCATCGCCGCGTGGCTGACGCGCAAGCCGCTGCTGGTGCACGAGCAGAACCGCATTCCTGGCCTCACCAATCGCATGCTGGCGCGCTTGGCCAAGCGCGTGCTGGTCGGATTCGTAGATGCGTTTCCTGCAAATGTGCATGCGGAGTGGACCGGCAATCCGGTGCGCGCATCGATTGCCGCATTACCGCCGCCCGAGCAGCGTTTCGCCGGGCGCGGCGATTCGACGACGCAACTCCTGGTGCTGGGCGGCAGCCGCGGCGCACGCGCCTTGAACCTGCGCGTGCCCGATGCGCTCGCGCTGATCCCGGAGGAAAAACGTCCGCGCGTGCGGCACCAGTGCGGCGTGGATCACGTCGAAGCCACGCGGGCGGCCTATGCGCGTGCGCAGGTCGAAGCGGAAGTCGTGCCTTTCATCGAGGACATGGCTGCCGCGTACGCCAAGGCCGATCTCGCGATCTGCCGCGCGGGTGCGCTGACGTTGGCGGAACTCGCCGCCGCGGGCTTGGGGGCGATTCTGATCCCGTTTCCGCACGCGGTGGACGATCACCAGACACGCAATGCGCAAGCCTTCGTGGACATCCGTGCGGCGGAGCTGGTGCAGGAACGCGATTTCCAGATGGCGCGTTTCGCCACGCTGCTGCAACACCTGCTGGGCGATCGCGCGAAATTGCTGGCGATGGCACAGGCTGCGCGCACTCTGGCGAAACCGGAAGCCGCCGCCACGATTGCGCAGCGTTGCTTGGAGGCGCACCGATGACGCCGCGTCCATTGCCTCCGCATGGCGACATCATGCAGGCGTTTCGCCGCGTGCATTTCATCGGCATCGGCGGTGCCGGCATGAGCGGGATTGCCGAGGTGCTGCACACGCTCGGTTACGCCGTCTCCGGTTCCGACGTGCATGAGTCGCCGGTCACCGACCGCTTGCGCAAGATGGGCGTCGACGTGGCGATCGGTCACGACGCGCGCAACGTGGACGGCGCGGACGCGGTGGTGACTTCCAGCGCGATCAAGCGCGACAACCCGGAACTCGCCGCCGCGCGCGAACGCCGCATTCCGCTGGTGCCGCGCGCGGAGATGCTGGGCGAGCTGATGCGCTTCCGCCGTGGCATTGCGGTCGCGGGCACGCACGGCAAGACGACCACGACGAGCTTGGTCGCGAGCGTGCTGGCCGAGGCCGGTTACGACCCGACCTTCGTGATCGGCGGGCAACTGTTGTCCGCCGGCGCGCACGCGAAACTCGGCGCCGGCGAATATCTCGTCGCCGAAGCCGACGAATCGGACGGTTCGTTTCTGCTGCTTTCGCCGGTGATCGCGGTGGTCACCAACATCGACGCCGATCATCTGGAGAATTACCACAGCGACTTCGCCGAGTTGAAAAAAGCCTTCGCGGATTTCCTGCATCGGCTGCCGTTCTACGGGTTGGCCGTGTTGTGCGTCGATGATCCGGAAGTGGCGCAGCTGGCGCGCGCCACACCGCGCAATGTGTTGACCTACGCGATCGAGCACGATGCGGATGTGCGCGCCAGCAACGTGCGCGCGCAAGGCGGCACGATGCAGTTCGATCTGCATTTGCCCGATGGCGTGACGCAGGTGGTGACATTGAATTTGCCCGGCCGCCATAACGTGCTGAACGCGCTGGCGGCCGGCGCTATCGGCTGGCAGCTTGGCGTCGAGCCGCAGGCGATCGCGAACGCGCTGACCAAGTTCCAGGGCGTGGGGCGGCGCTTCAACCGGCGCGGCGAAATCGCACTGGATCGCGGTCGGGCGTTGCTGATCGACGACTACGGCCATCATCCGCGCGAACTCGCGGCGGTGTTCGAGGCCGCGCGCGGCGGCTGGCCGGATCGCCGCCTGGTCGTCGCGTTCCAGCCGCACCGCTACACGCGCACGCGCGATCTGATGGACGACTTCGCCGCGGTATTGAGCGAAGTCGACGTGTTGCTGCTGACCGATGTCTATCCGGCCGGCGAAGCGCCGATCGCCAACGCCGATGGCCGCGCGCTGGCGCGCGCGGTGCGCGCGCGTGGCAAGGTCGATCCGGTGTTCGTCGAACACCCGCGCGAACTGGGCGCCGCACTGCCGGCGCTGCTGCGCGACGGTGATCTGCTATTGCTGCTGGGCGCCGGCGACATCGGCGCGGCAGCGAACGAACTCGCGCAGATCGGCGCATTGAAGACGCGGGGTGCGCCATGAAGCGCATCGATGATCCGCGCGCATTCGGCCGCGTCGCCGTGGTGATGGGCGGACGTTCCGCCGAGCGCGAGGTGTCGCTGGATTCCGGCCGCAACGTGCTCGCCGCATTGAAGGCGCGCGGCGTGGACGCACACGCGATCGACGGCATTCCCGCATTGCTGGACGCCGTGCGCGCCGGCCACTTCGCGCGCGTGTTCAACATCCTGCATGGTCAGCACGGCGGTGGCGAGGACGGCGTATTGCAAGGTGCGCTGCAGTCGCTCGGCATTCCGTTCACCGGTTCGGGCGTGCTGGGTTCGGCGCTGTCGATGGACAAGGTGCGCAGCAAATACGTATGGATGGCGCTCGGTTTGCCGACGCCGAAGTTCGTGCCGCTGACGCGGGGTGCGGATGCCGCCCGCGTGCACGCCGCCGCACGCGAGATCGGATTCCCGCTGATCGTGAAGCCCGCCTGCGAAGGTTCCAGTGTCGGTGTGTCGCGCGTGTTCGATGAAAAGGATCTGGACGAAGCCGTCGCTCTGGCTCGCCGCTATCCCGGCGATCTGCTGATGGAGACGCTCATCGAAGGCAACGAGCTGACGGTTTCGATCCTGGGACGCGAGGCGCTTCCCAGCATCCACATCGTGCCCAAAGGCGCGTACTACGACTACAACGCCAAGTACCTTGCAGGAGATACGCAATACCTTTGCCCTGGTTTGCAGGGCGACGCGGAGAGCGAATTGCGCGCGCTGGCCATGCGCGCATTCGATGCGCTCGGTTGTTCGGGCTGGGGCCGCGTGGACGTGATGCGCGACCGGCAAGGGCGCAACTGGCTGCTGGAAGCCAACACAGCGCCCGGCATGACCTCGCATTCGCTGGTGCCGAAGGCGGCCGCGGCAATGGGCATCGAGTACAAAGAATTGTGCTGGCGCGTGTTGGAAACCAGTTTCGAGGGAGATGCCGCATGAAAAGCGCCTCCATCACCCGCCTGATCGCTTGGCTGGTCGCGATCGCGCTGATCGCGCTGCCGGTGATCGGCGTGCTGCAGGGCTGGTTCGCGTCCGACCGCTGGCCGGTGCGCACACTGCAGGTGCAGGCCGAATTCAAGCACGTCAGTGCGGATGAATTGCGTGCGGCGGTCGCGCCGGAACTGCGCACGGGATTCTTCGCGCTGGATCTGGAACGCGTGCGCAACGCGGTCGCGGCGTTGCCGTGGGTTGCACAGGTGGAAGCGCGCAAGCGCTGGCCGGACACGCTCGAATTGCGCGTGCTGGAACTGCATCCTTTCGCGCATTGGGGGCAGGGCCGTCTGCTTGGCGGCGACGGGCGCCTGTTCGTGGTGCCGGGTGCGGATGCGGTGCCGAATCTGCCGCATCTGTCGGGTCCGGACGATCGCGTCTCGGACGTGGTCAATTTCTACCAGCAGGCGCAGCGTGATTTCGCGCCGTTCCGGCTGCGCGTGGATGCGGTGGATTTGTCCGAGCGCGGTTCGTGGAGCCTGCAACTCTCCAACGGCGGCGCGGTGGTGATCGGACGCGATCAACCCGAACAGCGCCTGGCACGCTTCGTTTCAGTCATGCCGATGCTGATGCAAGGCCGCAACGGCGCTTTCGTTTATGCCGATCTGCGCTACAGCAACGGCTTCGCGGTGAAGTGGCCGGATGCGGCGCCCGCCGCGCCCGCAACCGAATCGAAAAACACAGCGAGTACCACGAACCATGCTCCTGCCCGAGACGCTTAGACCCATGAATCGCAAAAGCGAGAAACATCTGGTCGTCGGCCTCGACATCGGCACCTCGAAAGTGGTGGCGATCGTCGGCGAGTACCTGCCGGGCGAACCGGTCGAGGTGATCGGTTTGGGTTCGCACGTTTCGCGCGGCATGAAGAAAGGCGCGGTGGTGGACATCGAATCCACCGTGCATTCGATCCAGCGTGCGGTCGAGGAAGCCGAACTGATGGCCGGCTGCGACATCCGTTCGGTGTACGCGTCGATTTCGGGCTCTCATCTGGAAACGCGCAACTCGCACGGCACCGCGGCGATCCGCGACCGCGAAGTGACACCCGGCGATCTGGATCAGGTGCTGGAAGCGGCCAGCGCCGTGGCTATCCCGGCCGACCGCAAGGTGCTCTACAAGGAGCCGCAGGAATACCGCATCGACGGACAGGACGGCATCCGTCATCCGGTCGGCATGAGCGGCGTGCGGCTGGAAGCGGGCGTGCATCTGGTCACTGGCGCGGCCAGCGCGGTGCAGAACAGCACCAAATGCATCCAGCGCTGCGGGTTGTCGGTCGACGAACTGGTGCCGGCGGCGCTGGCTTCGGCCAAGGCCGTCCTGACCGAAGACGAGCGCGAGTTGGGCGTGTGCGTGGTCGAGATGGGCGCAGGCACCACCGACATCGCGATCTATACACAAGGTTCGATCCGTTACACCAAATCCCTGCCAGTCGGCGGCGATCAGGTCACCAGCGACATCGCCTATGGCGTGCACACCCCCACCGCGCACGCCGAGGAAATCAAGATCAAGTACGGCTGCGCGCATCACAAGCTCGCGCATCCGGAAGAAACCATCCAGGTGCCGAGCGTCGGCGATCGCCCGCCGCGTCGGCTGGCGCGGCAGGCCTTGGCGCAATCGATCCAGGCGCGCTACGAGGAGATCTTCGAGATGGTGCAGGAAGATGTGCGCAAGTCGGGCTACGAGAGCCTGATCGCCGCCGGCATGGTGCTGACCGGCGGCGCGGCGCGCATGGAAGGCGCGCTCGACCTGGCCGAGGAGATCTTCCACAAGATGGTGCGGCTCGGCTTGCCGCAGCACGTCACGGGTCTGGCCGAGGTCGTCTCGAGCCCGGTGTATTCCACCGGCGTGGGCCTGCTGCTGCACGGCGCGCGAGCCGGATCCGCGCGCGGCGTACTGGGGCCGGTCGGCGGCAGCGTGGGTAACGTGCTCGGCAAAGTCAGGGGATGGCTGAACAAGAACTTTTGAAGCGCGGAATTCTGAAGCGAGAGAGAGGGCGCGCCGGCGGGCGCGCAATGAAGCGGCATTCAATCACAAGCGGCATTTCTGGAGGACGGGAACATGTTCGAACTGGTGGAAAAACTTGCACCCAATGCGGTGATCAAGGTAATCGGCGTGGGCGGAGGCGGAGGCAACGCCGTCGGTCACATGGTCAATTCATCCATCGACGGCGTGGAATTTATCTGCGCCAACACCGACGCGCAGGCGCTGAAGATTTCCGGCGCCCGCACCACGCTGCAACTGGGCGCAAGCGTCACCAAGGGCCTGGGTGCCGGCGCCAACCCTGAATTGGGCCGGCAGGCGGCGTTGGAGGACCGCGAGCGCATCGTGGAGATGCTGGAAGGCGCCGACATGGTGTTCATCACCTGCGGCATGGGCGGCGGCACCGGCACCGGCGCTGCGCCAGTGGTGGCGCAGCTCGCCAAGGAAATGAACGTGCTGACGGTGGCGGTGGTGACCAAGCCGTTCCCGTTCGAGGGCCGCCGCCGCATGCAGGTGGCGCTGAAAGGTATCGAGGATTTGAGCCAGTACGTCGATTCGCTGATCACCGTGCCGAACGAGAAACTGCTGACTGTGCTCGGCCGCGAGGTGACGCTGCTCAATGCGTTCAAGGCCGCCAATGACGTGCTGTTGGGCGCGGTGCAGGGCATCGCCGACCTGATCACCCGCCCGGGCCTGATCAACGTCGACTTCGCCGACGTGCGCACCGTGATGAGCGAGATGGGCATGGCGATGATGGGCACCGGCACGGCACGCGGGGACGACCGCGCACAGGCGGCGGCCGAATCGGCCATCAACAACCCATTGCTGGAAGACGTCAACCTTTCCGGCGCCTGCGGAATCCTGGTCAACGTGACCGCCGGCCCGAACCTCACCATGCGCGAGTTCGACGAGATTGGCCGCGTTGTGCATGACTTCGCCAGCGAGGACGCAACGGTCGTGCTCGGCACCGCGCTCGATCCGGAAATGCAGGACGACGTGCGCGTGACCGTGGTTGCCACCGGCTTGAATCGTGCCGCCGCCGCCCGTGCTCCCTTGCGCGCCGTGCCGCGACAAGAAGAGGTGATCGCGCCGCCACGTCCGGCACGCACCCTGCGCACCGGTACCGGCAACGAAGTGGTCGATTACGCCGCGCCGATGCGTGCGCCGGCGGCGCAGCCCAAGGCCGAAACCGCACAGAGCGAACCGCAGATCGATTATCTGGACATACCGGCGTTTTTGCGGCGCCAGGCCGACTGATCGATCGCGCCGCCGCGCCGGATCAGCCACCCGCCCGGCGGGTGGGTGCGACATTCACCCGATGCCGGATTCCCGTCCCGGCGTCGGGTGAGGGGTTCTGACCTCGCTGTTTTGCCACCGCTGCACTTCTTTACACGTCAACCCGGGAACCTTTGCCCCGTTTTAACGACCAATAGCGGCCGGGCAAGGGGGAGAAGGGCGCGCCTTGAGCCCGCATAAACTGAACGGACGAGTTTGTTTATTTTGGCTCAGCCCTGTGCTAGCATCGCCTCCGTTCTTAGCGATACTCTAACAGGATTCAAACGAAAAATGATCAAGCAGCGCACGCTAAAGAACGTAATACGTGCGACGGGTGTCGGTCTTCATACGGGTGACAAGGTCTATATGACACTGCGGCCGGCGCCGGTGAATACCGGCATCGTGTTCCGTCGCATCGATCTTGCGCAACCCGTGGAGATCCCGTCCCGCTGCGAGTTCGTGGGCGACACGCGCTTGTCCACCACGCTCGTGCGCGGCAAGGTTCGCGTATCCACCGTCGAACATCTGCTTTCGGCGATGGCGGGTTTGGGCATCGACAACGCCTACGTGGATCTCTCCGCCGCGGAAGTGCCGATCATGGACGGCAGTGCCGGTCCGTTCGTGTTCCTGTTGCAATCTGCAGGCATTGAAGAACAGGCCGCGCCCAAGCGTTTCATCCAAATCAAGAAGGCCGTCAAGGTGGAGGACGGCGACAAGTGGGCTCGCTTCGAGCCGTTCGATGGTTTCAAGGTGGGCTTCTCGATCGAGTTCCAGCACCCGATCTTCTCGCGCCGTTCCTCCGCCGCGGAGATCGACTTCTCCACCACTTCGTTCGTGAAAGAGGTTTCGCGCGCGCGCACCTTCGGCTTCATGCGCGACATCGAAATGTTGCGCGAAAGGAATCTGGCACTGGGCGGCTCGATGGACAACGCCATCGTGCTGGACGACTATCGTGTCTTGAACGAAGACGGTCTGCGTTACGAGGACGAGTTCGTCAAGCACAAGATCCTGGATGCCATCGGCGACCTGTACCTGCTGGGCCACAGCCTCATCGGCTCGTTCTACGGCCACAAGTCGGGCCATGAGTTGAACAACAAGCTTCTGCGTGCCCTGTTGGCTGATGCAAAGGCTTGGGAAGAAGTCAGCTTCGACGACCCGGAAAAGGCGCCGATTTCCTACGCGCATCCGGCGCAGGCGGTTTGAGAAGGGTCGTGGGTTGCGGGTTCCATGACCCATAACCAGTCCGTAACCCGCTGCCGGTAACCCTTGTTCACGCGCCGCCAAGCCCTTTCGGCTTGGCCTGATCGCCATTTCCCTGTTATAAAACCCGTTCTGCTCGCCACGCGGGCAGGGCACGGCGTCCGCGTCCGCCCTTCAGGAACAAGAATCCCTTTCGGCGAAGGACGCCAGTTCAAGGAACAAGTCCCGCAGTGCTGGGTCTGACATGGCTTTCGCCGCGGAGCGCAAGTGCTGCGCACTGGCGGCCGAAAGCGGCGGGAAGGAGGCAACCGGTTCGCCCCTGAGGGGTGTTTCGGAAACGACTTTGACAAGGATCGAATCGGCGTCGATGCCGAAGGTGCGCAGGATCGCCAGCACCCGTGGCGCTGCTGTCCGCGCACGCGCAGCCCACGCAGGACTGGGTGCCAGCAGCACGGCGCGGGTGCCGCGCAGGCCGGCCAACCGCAACCGCTCGTTGAGCGGGGCGGGCAGGGCCTGACGGAAGCGCCGGTCCAGCTCATCCAGTTCGCGTGCGCGGGCGCTGAGCGACAACACGGGCGCGCATTGCGCGACGGGTTTCGGTCCCGCGGCGCTTTGCGGGTGGTGGTGATGCCTGAGGGGCATGAGTCCGGTTTTTCAAGAGTTGAGCAGCAGGAAGTCAGCAAGATGATACTCGTCGCGCGTTCGGCCAAGAGCATTCGCAAATCCCCCCAGCTTCTCGTTTGTCCGCGCGTGCGCCGACGCACTTTCATGGTTATCACTGCCGCGTTGTCTGCGTGCGCGATGGTGGGTGCCGCCGCGGCGCTGGTGTTCGCGAATCCGCGCGACCGTGCGCTGCAGCAGCTCAGCGAACTACACGCGCAGGTCAATAGTCAGAGGAGCCAGCTCGCGCAGGTGCGAATGAGCGCGCAGCGCGACATGGATGCGATGGCGGTGAAACTGGGCGAATTGCAGGCCCAATCGATCCGTCTCGATGCGCTGGGCGAGCGACTGGCCAGCGCTGGCAAACTCGATCCGCGCGAATTCGACTTCCAGCATGCGCCGGCACTGGGCGGGCCCGAGCAGAATGTGACGCCGGCGTCGCTTCCGCCCAATCTCGATGCCAGCCTTGACGCGCTGCGCAGCCGCTTCGATCTTCAGCAGACGCAGCTGGGTGTGCTGGCGGATCTGTTGATGAACCGCCAGCTCGACGCGCGCGTCAAGCCTGCCGGCATGCCGGTCGCGGACGGTTACATCGCTTCCTATTTCGGCATGCGGCCCGATCCGTTCAACGGCCGGCGCGATTTCCATCCCGGTCTGGACATCGATGTGCCATGGGGGAGCCCCGTGCGCGCCGTGGCCGACGGCGTGGTCACCTACGCCGGTATCCGCACCGGCTACGGCAAGGTGGTGGAGATCGACCACGGCAATGGTTACATGACGCGCTATGCGCACAACAGCAAGTTGATCGCGCACGTGGGGATGCGCGTGCACGCGGGCGACGTCATCTCCGATGTCGGTTCCACCGGCCGCTCCACCGGCCCGCACGTGCATTTTGAAGTCTGGTACCAGGGACGCGTGGTCAATCCGCTGGCGTTCGTGAAAGCGACCCGGCCGCCTGTTGGCCACGGGTGACGCAGGACGGGTTTCGATCCGCCGATCGATTTCGATTGCGCCAAAGGTCAACCCGCCTTTCGCAGCCACGGTTGAATCGGTATCGTCCCGCCGCCACCTCAAGCCCTAGGCGTGCGCGCGTGCGCCCCGTATCATGGTCGTTTGTCCCGCGCACGCGGCCTCTTCCCGATCATCTGCTCATCTTCCGATGCTCAATAGTGCCCTCACCCGCGTGTTCGGCAGCCGCAATGAACGCGTGCTGCGCCAACTCTCCCGGCAGGTCGCGCGCGTCAACGCGCTCGAACCGGGTTTGCAGAAATTGGACGACGCGCAACTGCGCGCCAAGACCGACGAGTTCCGCAAGCGCATAGCCGAAGGCGAATCGCTCGACAAACTGCTACCCGAAGCCTTCGCCGTGGTGCGCGAAGCCTCCAAGCGCGTGCTGGGCTTGCGCCACTATGACGTGCAATTGATCGGCGGCATGGTGCTGCATATGGGCAAGATCGCGGAGATGCGCACCGGCGAAGGCAAGACGCTGGTCGCGACCCTGCCGGTGTATCTCAATGCGCTGGAAGGCAAGGGCGTGCACGTCGTCACCGTCAACGATTATCTGGCGCGGCGCGATGCGGCCTGGATGGGCAAGGTCTACAACTTCCTCGGCATGAGCGTGGGCGTGGTGTATCCGGGCATGGATCACGCCGACAAGCGCGGCGCCTATGCCGCCGACATCACCTACGGCACCAACAACGAATTCGGTTTCGATTATCTGCGCGACAACATGGCGCTCTCGAAGGAGCAGCGCTATCAGCGAGGATTGAACTTCGCGATCGTGGACGAAGTGGATTCGATCCTGATCGACGAGGCGCGCACACCGCTGATCATCTCCGGTCCGGCCGAGGAATCGCCCGAACTCTACATCCGCGTCAACCGCATCGTGCCGAAGCTAACACGGCAGATGAAGGAGCCGCTGCCGGGCGAGCCACCGGAGCCGGGCGATTACTACGTCGATGAAAAGCAGAAGCAGGTGCATCTGTCCGAAGAGGGCATGGAACACGCCGAAGCCCTGCTGCGCGAGGCTGGCGTGCTGAACGAAGATTCCGGTTTGTACGACGCACGCAATCTCGCGGTGGTGCATCACCTGAACGCGGCGCTGCGCGCGCACGCCCTGTACCAGCGAGACGTCGATTACATCGTGCGGGACGGCGAGGTGATCATCGTCGACGAATTCACCGGCCGCACGCTGCCGGGCCGGCGCTGGTCGGACGGCTTGCATCAAGCGGTCGAAGCCAAGGAAGGCGTGCCGATCCAGCGCGAGAACCAGACACTCGCCACGATCACCTTCCAGAACCTCTTCCGCATGTACAAGAAATTGTCCGGCATGACCGGCACCGCGGATACGGAAGCTTACGAATTCCAGCAGATCTACGGCCTGGAAGTGGTGGTGATCCCGACCCACAAACCCATGATCCGCAAGGACAACGCCGATCTGATCTTCCTCACCCCCGAAGTGAAGTACAAGGCGGTGCTGGAGGACATCAAGGATTGCCACAAGCGCGGTCAGCCGGTGCTGGTGGGCACCACGTCGATCGAAACTTCGGAACTGCTTTCCAACCTGCTGCGCAAGGAAGGGGTGCCGCACGAAGTGCTGAACGCCAAGCAGCACGAGCGCGAAGCGCACATCGTCGAGCAGGCCGGGCGTCCGGGCGCAGTGACCATCGCCACCAACATGGCCGGCCGCGGCACCGACATCGTGCTGGGCGGCTCGCTGGAGGCGGAATTGAATGCGTTGCCGGAAACCGCGACCGAAGCCGATCGCGAACGCGTGCGCGCCGAATGGCAGAAACGCCATGAGCAGGTGATCGCCGCCGGCGGCCTGCACATCATCGGTACCGAGCGGCACGAGTCACGCCGCATCGACAACCAGTTGCGCGGCCGTTCCGGCCGTCAGGGGGATCCCGGCTCCTCCCGTTTCTATCTCTCGCTGCAGGACAACCTGATGCGCATCTTTGCCGGCGAGTGGGTCGGCCGCTGGATGCGCGCATTCGGCATGAAGGAAGAGGACGCGCTGGAGGACCGCATGGTCAGCCGGCAAATCGAGAAGGCGCAGCGCAAGGTCGAGCAACACAACTTCGACATCCGCAAGAACCTCCTGGAGTTCGACGACACCGCCAACGATCAGCGCAAGGTGATCTACGAGCAGCGCCGCGAATTGCTTGAAGCCGAGGACGTTTCCGAAACCGTCGCCGACATCCGCCGCGACGTGTTCGAGAGTCTGGCCGAAACCTACGTGCCACGCGACAGTGTGGACGAGCAGTGGCAACTGGCCGAACTCGAGCGCACGCTGGAATCCGACTACGGCCTGAAGGTCGATCTGCGGCATTGGGTGGAAAGTGCCGAGGAAGTCGATTCGGCCGCAATCCACCGGCGCGTGGTCGACGCCGCTGAAGCCATGTTCGCCGAGAAGGAGAGGCAGGTCGGCCCGGAAACCATGCGTGCGCTGGAAAAGCACGTGATGCTGTCGGTGCTGGACAACGCCTGGAAGGAACACCTGGCCAGCATGGACTACCTGCGCCAGGGCATTTATCTGCGCAGTTATGCACAGGTCGATCCCAAGAAGGAATTCAAGCGCGAATCCTTTCGTCTGTTCCAAGACATGCTGGCGCGCATCAAGACCGAACTGGTGCAGACGCTTTCGCGCGTGCGCATCCGCAGCGAGGAAGAAGTCGCGGCGATGGAAGCGCAGCAGCAGCAGATGGCCGCGCGCGCCGCGCGCGCGATGCAGTTCCAGCATGCGGAGACCAGCGGCTTCGGGGGCACGCCGGAACAGGCCGCAGTGCAGGCCGGCGCATTGGGCACAGCCGGCGCGCAAGCCGCCGCCGCAAGCGCCACGCCGGTGATGCGCGAAGGTCCCAAGATCGGCCGCAATGAACTTTGCCCCTGTGGCAGCGGAAAAAAATACAAGCATTGCCACGGCGCGCTGAGTTGATGCGTGTCATCCAGACGCAAGCCGCAACCCAGTAATTGCTTGCCCTACCTCTCTCGCTGGCGCACGTCGGGTCGTTACAATGCCCGGATGCCTTTGCCGCCCAGAATCCACTCCAAACGCGGTATCCACGACAGCCGCTTCCTGCGCGTGGAGGAAGTCGATCTGGAGTTCTCCAACGGCGAGCGGCGGACTTACGAACGATTGACGGGATCGGGTCTCGGCGCGGTGATCATCGTGCCGATGCGCGACGACGACACTGTGCTGCTTGTGCGCGAGTACGGCGTGGGGCTGGATCGCTACGAACTCGGGCTGCCGAAGGGCCGGCTCGATCGCGATGAAACGGTCGAGCAGGGCGCCGATCGCGAGTTGAAGGAAGAGATCGGCTACGGCGCGCGGCATCTGCGCATCCTGACCACACTCTCGTTGTCGCCGGCCTACATGACGCACATGGCGCACGTGGTGCTGGCACAGGGTCTCTATCCCGAGCGCCTGCCTGGCGACGAACCGGAGCCATTGGAAGTGGTGCCGTGGAAATTGTCGGAACTGCACACGCTGGTCGCGCGCGAGGACGTGAGCGAAGGCCGATCGATCGCGGCGCTGTTCATTGCACGCGAATACCTGGCGGGACGTTTCAGCGCGATGTGCCGGTCGTGAGCCAACTGGAACGCATTGGCGTCGAAGTGCGCAAGCTCGCGCGCCGCGCCGGCGCGGCGATCCTGCAAATTTATTCGGGCACGTTCTCTGTCGAACACAAATCCGACAATTCGCCGCTGACCGCGGCAGACATGGCCGCGCATCGCATCATCGTCGAAGGTCTGCATGCGCTGACGCCCGATATTCCGGTGCTGTCGGAGGAATCCGCCGGCATCGATTGGGCGATCCGCAAAGCTTGGCCGCGGCATTGGCTGGTCGACCCGCTGGATGGCACGCGCGAGTTCATCAAGCGCAATGGCGAATTCACCGTCAACATCGCTCTGATCGAGGATCACGCGCCGGTGCTCGGCGTGGTGCTGGCGCCGGTGACGAGCGAGTTGTATTTCGCGCTGCGCCAAGAAGGCGCATTCGTGGAGCGCACGCCCGGCGCTATGCCGCAACCGATCGAGACGCGCCCGGCGCCGAGCATTCCCGTGGTCGCGGGCAGCCGCTCGCACGCGCAGGAGCGCACCGGCGCGATGCTGGCGAATCTGGGCGAACACAGGATGGTGTCGATGGGCTCGTCGCTGAAGTTCTGCCTGATCGCGCGCGGCGAAGCGGATTTGTATCTGCGCCTCGGGCCGACTTCGGAATGGGACACCGCCGCCGCGCAATGCGTGTTGTGTGAAGCCGGTGGCGGGGTGTTCGACCTGCATGGCGAACCGCTGCGCTACAACGCGCGCGACTCTCTGATCAATCCGGAGTTCGTGGCAGTAGGTGATCCGACCCTGGATTGGTTGCGACGCTTGCGAGCGCCATCGGCATGAACACGGCGCGCATCGACCAACTGCTTTCGATCATGGCGCGGCTGCGCGACCGCGAACGCGGTTGCCCATGGGATGCAAAACAGGATTTCGATTCCATCGCGCCGTATACGATCGAAGAAGCCTACGAAGTCGCCGACGCAATTGAGCGGCGCGACTATGACGATCTGCGCGACGAGTTGGGCGATTTGCTGTTTCAGGTCGTTTTCCACTCGCGCATAGCCGAAGAGGCCGGGTATTTCGATTTCGATGACGTGGTCGCGGCGATTTGCGACAAGCTGACTCGCCGGCATCCGCACGTGTTCGGCGATGTGCGTTACGAAAATGCGGAAGCGCAATCGCGCGCGTGGGAAGCATTGAAAGCGCAGGAACGCGCGCACAAGAACGCTGACGACGACAGCGCGCTGGCCGGCATTGCGCGCGGCTTGCCCGAATGGAGGCGTGCACTGAAGTTGCAGGAACGTGCGGCGACGGTCGGTTTCGACTGGCCCGGCCCGGAACCCGTTCTGAGCAAGCTGGTGGAAGAGATCGAAGAGCTGCGCGCGGAATTTGCGCAGGGCGATCGCGACAAGCTGGAAGACGAACTGGGCGATGTGCTCTTTGTGATCGTGAATCTCGCGCGGCACGCCAAGGTCGACCCGGCCGCGGCGTTGCGCCGGGCGAATTTCAAGTTCGAACGGCGTTTCCGCCGCATGGAAGCACTGGCGCGTGAAGCCGGCGAGACGCTCGCCAGCAAATCGCTGGACGAGCAGGACAGGTTGTGGAATCGCGCCAAAGCCGAGGAACGCTCACGCTGACCGAACTGCCCGTCCCCTCACTCACCACACCCCTTGCGCCGAGCGTGTGAGGGAGGGAAAAGAACTTAAACCCTATGCGCGGAATCCGCATCTCAACCGCGGTTCCCGCATCAGGAGAGTTCCATGCGCACATTCGCCGCTGCACTGCTTGCATCCTCGTTGCTGCTGCTCGCTTCCGCCGCCGGCGCGGCGGAATGCCGCTACACCGCGCCGCGTAATGCCGACATCGATGCCGCCGGCCTGCATTCACTGCTGCTGCGGTTGGGCTCCAGCGATCTCGACATCCGCGGTACGCCCGGCCTGAACCGCATCGAAGTGCGCGGCACTGCCTGCGCGTCCAATCAGGATTGGTTGAAGAACTTGCAGATCAGCACCGGGCGCTCGGGCGATCAGGCCGTTGTCGACGCCGAGCACCACACCGAAACCACGATCTTCAATCTGTTTGGTTCCGCCTATGCGTACATGAAATTGCAGGTGCGCGTGCCGCAGACACTCGCGGTGCAGATCCACAGCGGCTCGGGCGACATGCAGGCGCAGGAACTCGCTTCGCTGGATGTGGATTCCGGTTCGGGCGATCTGGTCGCCAATGACATCGCCGGCCCGCTGGTGTTGCAACTTGGCTCGGGCGACGTGCGCGCCGACCGTGTCGGCAGCGTGAATCTGCGCGGCACCGGCTCGGGCGACATCCATGTCAGTGGTGTGCAGGGTGACGTACAGGCTGATCATTCCGGTTCGGGTGATCTGGATTTCTCGCAGGTGCGCGGCAGCGTGCATGTGGGTTCGACCGGCTCCGGCGACGTCACCCTGAGCGACATCGGTCGCGACGCGGAAGTCGGGAGCACCGGCTCCGGAGATGTCACTGCCACTGGCGTCGGCGGCAACTTCACCGTGCGCGCAACGGGCTCCGGCGACGTGCGTTATCACAACGTGCACGGAAAGGTGAATGTACCGAGGCGCGACGATGATTGAAGAAAGTACGAGAGCGCTTGTTCGAAGCGTGCTTCACTTTTGAAAGTGCGGCCATGGATGGCCAGCCTTGCTGGGTGCCTGAACTTGGGGCGGAACGATGGCGCGATCCTGAGCTTGAAACACTCAACACGGACGTTTACACAAAACGGCGGGCAGGGGGAGGGCTGCCCGCCGTGCACCTCACGTCATCACGCTTGATGCAACGGCATTGCGCCGCTGCACTCTTTCCAACGCGCCAAGGCGTTTACGGTTGACATTCAACTTCGCCGCAGGATCAGCAGCGGCGAAGCGCGCAACACCGATCGCGTACCGGCCAGCCCCAGTGCGGCGACGATCATGGCCGAGGCGATCGCCGCGCTGAACAGCGGCGCCCACGGCGGCGTGAAGTCGCTGATGCGGAAGATCGAATGCGCGAGCCACGCGCCCGCGGACGCGGCGCCGAACAGCGCGGTGAAACCGGACACCGCGCCGAGCAGCGCGAATTCGCACACCGCGGCCAGGCGCAACTGCGCGCCGCGCGCGCCCAGCGTGCGCAGCAGCGCGGATTCATGGCGGCGTTCGCGCGCGCTCATCGTCAGCGCCGCGGCCAGCACCAGCGCGCCGGCCAGCAGGCTGAAACCCAGCACCCAACGCGCCGCGCCGGTCACTTGCGAAACGATTTCGCGCGCGCGATCCAGCAATTCGTCCACGTCGATCAACGAGAGATTGGGATAGGCGCGCGAGAACGCGGCAAGCGCGCTGGCGTTGCCGTGCGGCAGGTGGAAACTCGCGATCCAGTCGTGCGGCAACTCGCCACCGTGGGCCGGATCGAGCATCACGAAGAAGTTGACGTTGAAGCGGCTCCAATCCACTTCGCGGATGCTGGTAAGCCTTGCATCGATATGCCGCTCGCCGACGAGAAAGCTTAACGTGTCGCCCGGATGCAGATCGAAAGTGTCGGCCCACATGCGATCCACCGACACTTCCGCCGTTTGCGGATGAGAGGGGAACCAGCGCCCGGCGATCACGCGGTTGGCCGGCGGCAATGCCGCGCTCCACGACAGCCGCACCTGACGCTGCGCGGTGTCGCGCGCTTCGCGGCTGTTGAACTTCACGCGCTCGACCGGCACGCCATCGATCGAAACCAGCTTGCCGACCGCGACCGGCATGTCGTTGAGCCGCGTTGCGCCAAGATCCCTGAGTGAATCCAGCACGGATGCACGCTGCGCATCCTGTACGTTGACGACGAACCAGTTCGGCGTGTCGGCGGGGAGCTCGCGTCGCCAATTGTCCAGCAGCGACGGCGCGATCACCGCCAGCATCAGCAGCGCAGTCAGGCCGAGCGAAATCGCCACGGTCTGGATCAGGCTCAACGCGCGCCGTCGCGTCAATGCGCTCGCGCCCAGCCGCAGCGCCGGATGCAGACGTGCGAGTTGCCTGCGGATCAACCACAGCATCGCCGCCGTGATTGCCAGCGCGAAGACCGCGGCGCCGGCCAGGCTCGCGGCGAGCACGCCGGCGAGTTTCCAGGTGCCGCTTTCCAGCGCGATCAAACCTGACGCGACGATCACCGGCAACAGATACGACGTGTCGAATCGCCGCGGCGGTTGCAACCCGATGCGGCGGAACACCGCGACCGGCGGCACACTCGCAAGGCGCGTCAGCGGCGGCAGCGCGAAACCGGCCAGCACTGCAAGCCCTACGCCGGCTGCGGCGAGTGCAGGCGTCAGCGGCAGCGGCACGTTCTGTGCGGAAGGCGGCAACAAGCCATGCGCGAACGCGAACGCCGCCGCGGCCAACACCGCTGCGATTGCCGCGCCAATCGCAGCCGCGATCACCGCCGGCACCGCCAAAGTGAGGACCAATCCGCCGAACACGAAGCCGCGCGAAGCGCCGAGCGCACGCAGCAGCGCGATCTCGTCGACCTTGCGTTGCGCATAACGCCGCGCCGAGAGCGCGATGGCAACGCCGGCCAGCAACGCCGCCAGCAACGCGGACAAACGCAGGAACGCGCCGGCACGATCGAACGAAACGCGTAAACGCTCCTGCACTTGCTGCGGCGTGACGATATCCGCATCGCTTGGCAGATTTGCTTTCGCCCACGCGCGATAGGCATCGACCTGTGCCGGATCACCCGCGACCAGCAAACGATGGTGCGCGCGGCTGCCGGCGCCGAGCAGTCCTGCCGATTGCGCATCGCTCAATGCCATCACTGCGCGCGGCGCCAGCGAAACCAGATCGCTGGCGCCCGGCTCGCGTTGCAGCTGCGCCGCGATGCGCAGCTCGCGCCCGCCCAGTTGCACGCGATCGCCTACATGCAAGTCCAATGCAACCAGCGCGCGATGATCCAGATACAACTTCCCGGCCGGCGGCGCGTGCGTTTCTGATTCATGGCCGTCGGCATTCGCAATCACCAGCTTGCCGCGCAGCGGCCACGCCGCATCGCCCGCGACGACTTCCAGCAACTGGCTGCGATCGTTGGCGAAGGCGACGCTGGGAAAATCGGCGAGCGCGCTGGCGTGTAAACCCAATGCGTGCGCTTGATCGGTGAAAGCCTGTGGCAACGGCGTGGCAGCGTTGACGCCCATGTCACCGCCGATCAGTTCCGCCGCACTCATCAGCACCGCGCGTTCGACGCGTGTGGACAACGTGCCAACTGCACCCAGCGTGATCACCGACAGCAGCAGCGCAAGGATTAGCGTGCGCAATTCCGGCAACCGCCATTCGCGCCTCAGGTTGCGCAGCGCGAGTTTCAAGGGGTTCATGTCAGCGTCTCACACAAGCGCCCGCCGACCAATTCGTGCACGCGCGCGCAGCGCGCGGCGAGTTCCGCATCGTGCGTCACCAGCACAAGTGTGGTGCGGTGTTCGCGGTTCAAGGCGAACAGCAAGTCACCGATCGCCGTGCCGGTGCGACGGTCGAGATTGCCGGTCGGTTCGTCCGCGAACAGGATCCGCGGGGAATTCACGAACGCGCGCGCGATCGCCACGCGCTGCTGTTCACCACCAGACAACTGGTGCGGATAGTGCGCGGCGCGTTCGCGCAGGCCCACCGCGCGCAGGGCTGCGCGCGCACGCGCAAGCGCATCGGGAGCGCCGCCCAGTTCCAGTGGCAGCAGCACGTTTTCTTCCGCGGTCAACGCCGGCAGCAAGTGGAACGACTGAAACACGAATCCCACGTTGCGCAAACGCAAACGCGCGCGCGCTTCCTCGTCCAGCGTTTCCAGCGGCTGTCCTTCCAGCCGCACGCTGCCGCGACTGGGCAGGTCCAATCCCGCAAGCAGGCCGAGCAAGGTAGTCTTGCCTGAACCCGACGCGCCGACCACCGCAACGGTTTCCCCCGCATTCACTTCGAGGCTGACATCGTCCAAGATATCGAGCCGGCCAGCCGGGCCGTCGACGTGTTTCCCCAACTTTTCCGCAGAGAGTAAAGCGATGCGATTCTGGCTGCCGTCGTGCATGTTGTTCTGCCTTGTGCTGATGGCCGCGCCGTTCGCGTCAGCCGCGCCGGAGATAGCTTCCGGCAAGACCATCCTGCTGCTCGGCGATTCGCTTTCCGCCGCACACGATATCGAATTGGACAAGGGCTGGCCCAGCCTGTTGCAGGCGCGTCTGCAATACATGCGGCCGCCGCGTGCGCTCGTCAATGCCAGCATCAGCGGCGAAACGACTTCTTCCGGCTTGAGTCGCCTGCCTGGTTTGTTGAAAACCTATCGCCCGGCGCTGGTGATGATCGAGCTGGGCGCCAACGATGGCTTGCGTGGTTTGCCATTGCCGGAAATCCGCACGAATCTGCAAGCGATGATCGAATTGTGCCGGAAGAGCGGTGCGAAGGTACTATTGCTCGGCATCGAATTGCCGGTGAATTACGGCCCGCAATACCGCGACGGCTTGCGCGCGATCTACGCTCAATTGGCGAAGGAAAACCACGCGGCGCTAGTGCCGTTCCTGTTGCAGGGCATCGCGCTCGACCGGAATGCGATGCAGGAAGACGGCCTCCATCCGACCGCCGCCGCGCAGCCGCGGGTGTTGAACAATGTCTGGCCGGCGCTGGCGCCGATGATCAGGTGAAGACGGTTGGGGTGGCGGTTATGGGTCGTCGGTTGACCATCGTCGATTGATTTCCACGCGACCGATCATCTGCTTCATCCCGATGAATTCTCCGCCGGCGTTTGGCTCTGTTGCCGTCGCGCTTTCATGGACTGATGCCAAGCCCGCCACTCGGTGCGGTCGATGTAACCGTCGTGGTTGGTGTCGATTTCATCGAAGTGGCGCAGGATGCCGGGACGCGATTGCAGTTCGTCGCGACTCAACATGCCGTCGTGATTGACGTCCAGCGTCCATATCGGCTCATGCCGGCGTGCGGGCGCTGTGGATGGCGGCGCGTCGGCCGAACCAGCGGGAGGAGCCGATTGGGCGAACGCGGCCGACGCGCCGCACGACACGAGAATCAGGAAAGCGAGTGGTTTGAAGCGCATGGGAATTCCAATTCAGACGCGCAGGGCGCATTCAATCCATAAACGTGCGCGCGCGGATGCGGTTGACTGCCGGGCGTTCGCTCGCGCAGCGGCTTGCCGCAGAAGAGAAACTTCCCGGATTCACATCCCGCTCACCGACCCGGCGGCAGAGTTGCTTTCGCGATGATTGCCGCCGGTTCACCTGTTGTAGCTGCCGAGGAACGTCGCATGAGTGCGCGCGAAGAACAATCCGGGCTTGTCCTGCTGATCGAGGACAACCGCGGTATTGCCGAGATGATCGGCGAATTCCTGGAACGCCGCGGTTATTCGGTGGATTACGCCGCCGATGGCGTCACTGGCCTGCACCTCGCGGTGTCGGGCAGCTTCGACGTGGTGGTGCTGGATCTGATGCTGCCCGGCATGGACGGCCTGGACGTCTGCCGCAAGCTGCGCAGCGAGGCCAAGAAATCCACACCGGTGCTGATGCTCACCGCGCGAGACACGCTGGAAGACAAGCTGATCGGCCTGGACGCGGGCGCTGATGATTATCTGGTGAAACCTTTCGAGCCGCGCGAGCTGGAAGCGCGCGTGCGCGCGCTGATCCGTCGCGACCGTCGGCAGGTTTCCGCCGAAGTGTTGAAGGTCGGCGATCTCACGCTCGACACCGCCACGCTGCGGTTGACGCGAAACGGCGAGGAATTGCAGGTTTCGCCCATCGGCCTGAAGCTGCTCACCATCCTGATGCGCGAATCGCCGCGCGTGGTCAGCCGGCGCGACATCGAACGGGAAATCTGGGGCGATACGTTGCCCGACTCCGACACCCTGCGCTCTCATTTGTACAACTTGCGCAAGGTAATCGACAAGCCGTTCAAGCGGCCGTTGCTGCACACCATCCACAGCGCGGGGTACCGGCTGGCCGATCTCGATGCCGAGATCGGCGCCACTGCAAGACAGGCCTGAACCATGCGTCGCCAACCTCTCTTCACGCGGCGGCGCAGACCGATCGCTCACCGCGTGCTGCGACGGCTGCCTTCTCCCGTGGTGGCGTTGGCGCAGGCGATGCGGGACTGGGATCCCACGCATCCTGATGCGCACACGATCGACTCCGCGAACTTCGCCTACAGCGACGGCGACGTCGCGACGCTGGTGCATGCGTTCCGCAATCTCGCGCTGCGCCTGCAGGCGTTCGTCGAGCGCGAGCGCAATTTCACCCGCGACGCCAGTCATGAGTTGCGCACGCCGCTGACGATTATCAAGGTGGCTGCTGACGTGCTGGCGGACGAGGCCGGTCTCAGCCCTTTCGCACAGCGTTCGCTGACGCGCATCCGCCGCTCGGTGCGCGAAATGGAGGCTTTGATCGAGACTTTCCTGGTGCTGGCACGCGAGTCCGACACCGGCCTGCCCGAAGAGGATTTCCTGATCAACGACGTGGTGCGCGAGGAAGTGGAGCGCTATCGCGATCTGCTCGGCAACAAACCGATCGAATTGAAACTGGAGGAAGGCGAACGTTTTGCACTGCACGCGCCGCCGCGCGTATGCGCGGTGGTCGTCGGCAACCTGATCCGCAGCGCCTGCATGTACACGGAACAAGGCCAGATCGTGGTGCGCGTCCAGGACGGCAGCGTTCGCGTGGCCGATACCGGCACGGGCGTGGATGGCCAATCGCCGGCTCGCGACGGCCAGCCGCTGCGGTATCCGGGCCGCGGCGACGCCCGTGGCATCGGCCTCGCGATCGTGCTCCGCATCGCTGATCGTTTCGGCTGGCCGGTGCAACTGGACAGCGCGCCAGGTCGCGGCACGGTCGTGACGTTGAATTTCCCGGCGGCCGCCGTGGCGAGCAACGCACTGCCGCAGCACGTTTGAACGATTGCGAAGAGCGTGCGCAGGCCTTGGCGGATCAAGGTGAGGCTTGTGAGTTCGTGCGCGTCAATGTGTCGCGTTCAACAGCGGTGTCACGATTCGCTCCAGCCGTTCGCGTGTCCACACCGGGTTCTTGTCGCGCCAGCCGTCGTCGGCGAGGTTGCCGTTGCGGTCGATGGTGAAGTTCACGGGCAGATGCCAGATGCGACCGTAGCCCGGCACGTGCGGATCGCCAAGCAGCCCGACCGGGAAACTCAAACGTTTCGCGGTCGCGCGCACTTCTTCCATCTTGTCCTGCGTGTCCAGGCTGAAACCCAGCACCACCAGGCCAGCGCGTGCGTGTTGCTGCGCGTAACGCGACAGCAGCGGCAATTCCTCGCGGCACGGTGCGCACCACGTTGCCCAAAAAGTGAGGATCACCACCTTGCCGCGCAGATCGCGCGTGTCGATGCGCTTTCCATCCAGCGTCGTCAGCGCGATCGGCGGTGCGGGCGCGCCGAGTGCGAGATCGTTTTTCGCGTGCGCGAACGGCGCGCCCGCGCAAGTCAGCACGAGGGCGAGCAATGCCGAAGCGCACCGCTTCGACATTTGCATCACAAGGCCACGCTCAGACCCAGCGTCACCGCCCAGTGCGGAAACAACTGATAGCCTTCCAGACGGCTGTACACCGGCACCTGCGCGAAACCGTAGGCTTGCAGATTCTGGCGCAGGCTCACGCTGATGCCGGGGCTCAGGTACGCGACCGTGCCGGCGGTGTCGGCCCGGTCGGCCAGCGCGCCCTGATCGGCGCTCTTGCGCAGCAGGTTCAACTGCAATTGCGGCACCCAATTCGCATGCGCTTCATAACGCAGGCCGATGTTCATCGTGATCTGATTGCCGGGACGGAAATCGACGCCTGGCATATCCATCCGGTGCGAAACCGCGGCTTGGAATTGTCCATTGGCGAACGCATCGAAATCCTGGCTGATCGGTTGATACCAATACGCACCAACGATCGCATCGGTACTGCCTGTGCCGGCCTGCAGACTCGCATCCAGCGCCTGCCCGCGCAGCGGCCCGCTCTGGAAAAACACCGGATCACCGGCGATCGCGCCATCGTCGTTCTCACCGCCGTAGCGGCCGGTCGGCAGTTTCACGCCGGCGATCACGCCGAAATTGCGCGTCGGCAGGAAGCCCTGATAAGCGGCCAACAATTTCACGTCGCCGATGCCGGAGACGTGCGCGCCGCTGATGTTCTGCGGCGAGACGTCGTCAGGCTGAAACGGCGGCGCGAAGGAGCCATAAGTAGTGTGATCGCGGCGCACGTAAGGCGCCAGCAGAGAGAAGCTCCAGTCCGCATCCGGATGCCATGACATCATCAGATTGATGTAGCGGTTGCGCGTATCGCGTTCGATTTCGCTGGCATCGGCGGCAGGATCGGCAGGCCGGTCGATCACCTGTTGCGCTCCGACCGCGCCATCGCCGCTGCGCAATTCGTCCTGATCGAGATAGACGTATTCGAGATTGACGCGCCAGCCTTGTTGCGCGGAATAGCCGGTTGCCGCATCCGTGCTCAAGGTGCAGCCGCAGGTCGCGCAGGCGAACGAAAGGGATGGAAGCAGGAAGGCCGGCAACGCGCCGGCGATTCCCGAAATGAGTTTGCGCACACAGGCACCGCGGTTGAAAACGAATCGAATATTGTAACGTGCAGTTCGTGCCGCTCCGATGACAGGATCGGAAAGAGCTGCAGTTCATTCCGGCGGCGGGTTCATACGGCGGGTGCGTTGCGTTGCAGGCGCCGCTGCGCCTTGCGTTCGCGCCGTCGCGCGGCCATGCGCGCGAACACCAGATACAACGCGGGCGTGGAGAGCAGCGTCAACGATTGCGAAACGACCAGGCCGCCCAGCATCGCGATGCCGAGTGGCCGGCGTAGTTCCGCGCCGGTGCCGATGCCGATCGCCAGCGGCAGCGCGGCGAGGATCGCCACCATCGTGGTCATCATGATCGGACGGAAACGTACCAGGCAGGCGTCGCGGATGGCTTCCAGCGGCGGTTTGCCGGAACGCTCCTCCACCAGCGCGAAATCGATCATCATGATTGCGTTCTTCTTGACCAGGCCGATCAGCAGCACCAGCGCCATGTCCGCGACCACCGACAATTCAGTGTTGGTGAGCACCAGTGCCAACAGCGCGCCGACACCCGCGGACGGCAGCGTCGAGAGGATGGTTACTGGATGGATCAGGCTTTCATAGAGCATGCCGAGCACGATGTACACCGCGATGATTGCCCCCAAGATCAGCAGCGGCATGTCGCCCTGCTGTTGCTGGAAGCGGCGGAAATCGCCGCCCAGGCTCAGCGAGATGTCGCCGGGCATGCGCATCCCGGCGATGGTCTTGTTGATCTCGCTCATCGCCTGACCCATGCTGATGCCCGGCGCGAGATTGAAACTCAGATCCATCACCGTGAACTGGTTTTCATGGCTGATCTGCGAGGGCGCGAGTCCCGGTTCCTGATGCGCGATCGCGGCCAGCGGAACCGATGTGCCGCTGGCGGTATGGATGTAGAGGCGGTTGAGGGCAGCGGGCGTCGCCGACTCGCTCGGCAGCGCGGTCAGCACCACCGCGTACTGGTTGATGTCGGAATAGATGGTCGAGATCTGCCGCTGGCCGAATGCGTTGTAGAGCGCGTCGTCCACCGCGGCCACCGAGACACCTAGCGCGGCGGCCTTGTCGCGGTCCACCACTACGTTCTGCAGCAGGCCGGCTTCATCCACATCGGAACCGACGTCGCGGAACATCGGATCCTTCTGCAATTGCGCTTGCAGTTTCGGCAGCCACTCTTCCAGTTCCGCGAGGTCGTTGCCCTTCAGCGACACCTGATACTGCGCGCCCTGATTGCTGCCGCCGCCGCCGCTCGGCAGATCCTGGTGTGCGCGCAGGCGCAGATTCAGATCCGGATATTTGGCGGCCTTGGCGGAAAGCCGCGCCAGCACGTCCTGCGTGGATTCGGAGCGTCCCTGCCCGAGCGGTTTCAACTGGATGCTGTAGCGGCTGGCCGTGCCGTGCCACGAACTTCCGATCGAGGAACCGACGTCTTCCACCGCGGGGTCGGCGCGTAGCATCGCCAGCAGGCGTTCCTCGCGTTTTTCCAGATCGGAAAACGAGGGCGTGCTGCCGCCGGTCGCGTAGCCGACGATCAGCCCGGTATCCTGCGGAGGGAAGAAACCGGCCTTCACCATCCCGAACAGGAAATACGTGATCACGACCAGCACCAGCGGCATCAGCGCGAACACGCGCGGGTGACGCAGCGTCACGTTCAATGCGCGTCGGTAGAGTCCGAGCATGCCCGCATGCACGCGATCCAGCACCCGGCCGATGGGCGAAACCCCGGCGCGCTCGGGTTGGGGCGAGAGGAACACGCCGCACAGCGAGGGCGTGAGCGTCAGCGATACCACCGCCGACACCGCGATCGCGGAAGCCAGTACCACCGTGAATTCGCGGAAGAACATGCCGATTATGCCGGAAGCGAACAGCAGCGGCAGGAAAACCGCGATCAGTGACAGGGTGATCGCGACGATGGTGAAGCCAATCTCGCGAGCGCCGTTCAAGGTCGCCTGCAGTCGGTTCTGGCCTTCATCGATGTGCCGGATGATGTTCTCGATCACCACGATCGCATCGTCCACCACAAAGCCGATCGCGATCACCAGCGCCAGCAGCGAAAGATTGTCCAGCGTGTAATCCATCACGTACATCACGATGAACGCGCCGGCCAGCGACATCGGCACTGCCAGCGCCGCGATCACGGTCGGCGCCAGCCGGCGCAGGAACAGCGCCATGGTGAGCACCACCATCGCGAGGCTGATCAGCAGAGTAATCTGCACATCGTTGACGGACGCGCGCACGGTCGGCGTGCCGTCGAAATAGGGCGTAAGTTGCGTGCCGGGCGGCAGCAGCGCGCGCAGCCGCGGCAACTCGGCCTTGATCGCGTCCACCGTGGTGATGATGTTGGCGTCGGCGCGCTTGTACACATCCATCTCGATCGCGCGCTTGCCGTTGAACCATGCCGCCTGATAGCTGTCTTCGGCGCCTTGGTAGACATGCGCGATGTCGCGCAGGTAGATCGGCGTGCCGTTGCGCACCGCGACCACGAGATTGGCGAAATCCTCCGGCGTGTGCAGCTGGTCGTTCGCCGTCACCGCCATCGTGTTGTGGCCGTTCGAGATGAACCCCAGTGGCGAAGTGACGTTGGCGGCTGTCAGCGCGTTGCGCAGATCGTTCGACGACAAGCCCATCGCGTCCAGCGCGTGCAGATCGACGTCGACGCGGATCGCCGGCTGCGCGCTGCCCGACACTTCCACCGAGGCGACGCCAGGCAGTTGCGACATGCGCGGCTGCAGCAGGGTCTGCGCGTCGTCGAACAGCGAAGACAGCGGTTGCGTGTCGGAGGTGAGCGCGAACTGGATGATCGGATCGTCGTTGGGATTGGCCTTCTGATATGTCGGCGGTTGCGGCAGGCCCGCGGGCAGATCCGGCGCGGCCGCATTGATGGCCGCCTGCACTTCGCGCGCGGCCGCATCCACGTCCACGCCGCCCTGGAAGAGAAGGATCACCGTGGCGCGTCCATCCGAGGAGTTGGAGCGCATGGTGTCGATGCCGGGAATCTGTCCCAGATGCCGCTCCAGCGGCGCGGCTACGGTCGCCGCCATCGTGCTGGCATCCGCGCCCGGTTCGCTGGCGGAAATGAAGATCGCCGGAAACGCGATCTGTGGCAGCGCGCTGATGCCCAGCAGTAAATAACAGATCAGTCCGGTCACGAATACGCCCGCCGCCAGCAGAGACGTGCCGATCGGGCGCTTGATGAAGGGCGTGGAGAGGCTCATGACGGGGCGGGAACGAGGCGCGAGGGGCGAGGGCGCTCCGGACCGGAAGTTTCGATTTTTGCGCCCTCGCTACTCATCGCTCAGCCCTCGTGGGCGATTCGCGGAGCATGGCGATTGCGCCGTTCGGTGATCCAATCGTGGAACCTTTCCATGTACAGATAGATCACCGGCGTGGTGTACAGCGTCACGAGCTGCGAGAGCAGCAGGCCGCCGACGATGGAGACGCCCAGCGGCCGGCGCAATTCCGAACCGATGCCGCTGCCGAGCGCCAGCGGCAAGGCGCCCAGCAGCGCTGCCATCGTGGTCATCATGATCGGACGGAAACGCAGCAGACACGCGCGGCGGATCGCGTCGTGCGGGTTCAGGCCTTCGCGCTGCGCGGTGATCGCGAAGTCGATCATCATGATCGCGTTCTTCTTGACGATGCCGATCAACAGCACGATGCCGACGATGCCGTCCACCGACAGGCTCATGCCGCACAGCATCAGCGCGAGCAGCGCGCCCACGCCGGCCGGGGGCAGCGTCGAAATGATCGTGGCCGGATGGATGTAACTCTCATACAGCACCCCCAGCACGATGTAGATGACCACCACTGCCGCGAGGATCAGCAGTAGTTCGTTGCCGAGCGACGAGGAAAATTCCGCTGCCGCGCCGACGAAATCGCCGCGCACCTGCGGCGGGAGGTTCAACTTCGTCACCTCCTGGTTGATCGCCTTCACCGCCTGCGACAGCGAGTAACCCGGCGCCAGGTTGAACGAGATCGTGATCGCCGGAAGCTGATTCTGATGGCTGACCACCAGCGGCGCGCTGGTGACGGTCGCGGTGGCGAGCGTGGAGAGCGGCACGGTGCTGCCGCTGCCGATCGGGATGCCGACGTTGCTCTGGCCCACGCCGGTGGTGGTCGAGGAGTTGGCGGACTTGGTCTGTCCCAGGCTCGTCGCGTTGCTGCCAGTCAGCGCGCCCGACGCACCGTTGCTGCGCACGCTCAGGATGTTCATCAGGTCCGAGCGGGTGCGGAATTGCGGTGCCACTTCCAGCACCACGCGATACTGGTTCAACTGCGTGAAGATCATCGATATCTGCCGCTGGCCGAAGGCGTCGTAAAGCGTGTCGTCGATGGTCTGCATTGGCACGCCGAGACGGCTGGCCGCGTCGCGGTCGATCTGCAGGTTCAGGGCATCGCCGCTGTCGGCGAGATTGTTGTCGACATCCGCGAGCTCCGGCCGCTGCCGCAGCGCCTGCGTCAGTTGCGTGGCGTAGCCGGAGAGTTCTTGCGCATTCACGTCCGAGAGCGTGTACTGATATTCCGTCGGCGCCACGCGCGTGTCGAGCGTGATGTCCTGCACCGGCTTCAGGTACAGGGCGACGCCCGGAATCTGCGCCACCGCACGTTGCAGCCGCGGCAGGATTTGATCGAGGCTGCCGCGCTGGCCTCGATCCTTCAACACTATGCTCAACTGCCCCTGATTCAGAGTGGGATTGATCGAACCCGCGCCCACGAACGCCGCCACGCCCGCGATGGAGGGATCGGCACGGATCGCGTCCGCCACCTGCTCCGTGAGATTCTCCATTGCCGGGAAGGCGATGTTGTCGTCGGCCTGCACCACGCCGGTGATCAGGCCAGTGTCCTGCTCCGGCAGCAGGCCCTTGGGAATCGCGATGTACAGCAGAATCGTGGCGATTACCGAAAGCGTGGCGAACAGCATGATCAGCCGTCTGCGCGCCAGAGCCCAATCCAGCGTGCGCTCGTATACGCCGAGCATGCGGTTGAACAGCGTGGGCTTGCCGTGCGCGCGCTCGGCATCATCCACGGGCACCGAGCCGCGATCGAGCAAGTATGCGCACATCATCGGCGTCAGCGTCAGCGACACCAGCATGGAAATCGCGACCGCGATCGTCAGCACCCACGCGAACTCGTGGAACAGCCGCCCGGTCACGCCCGGCATCAGCAGCAGCGGCAGGAATACCGCGATCAAGGACACCGTCAACGACACCACAGTGAAGCCAATTTCGCGCGCACCGATTTCCGCCGCGGTCTTCGAATCCTTGCCCTGCTCGATGTAGCGCACGATGTTCTCGATCATCACGATCGCGTCGTCCACCACGAAACCGGTCGCCACAGTCAGCGCCATCAGCGAGAGGTTGTCGAGCGAGAAACCCGCGAACGACATCACCGCGAAGGTGCCGAGCAGCGACAGCGGCACCGCGACCGAAGGGATCACCGTCGCCCAAAGCCGGCGCAGGAAGACGAAGATCACCGCGATCACCAGGAACACGGTGAGCAGCAGGGTGAACTCGACATCGCGCACCGAGGCGCGGATGGTGACGGTGCGATCGGCGAACACGTCCAGATGCACATCGGCCGGCAGCACCGCACGCAAAGAAGGCAGCGCCTGCTGGATCTGCGCCACGGTGTTGACGATGTTGGCGCCGGGTTGCCGGCGGATGTCCAGCAGTACGGCGGGCTTGCCGTTGGCCCAGGCGGCGAGCTGGTCGTTCTCCACGCCGTCGATCACCTGGGCCACGTCGGACAGCCGCACCGGCGCGCCGTTCTTGTAGTTGATGATGGTGCTGGCGTACTGCTGCGCGTTCTGCAACTGGTCGTTGGTGCCGATCGAATAGGTCTGCACCGCGCCGTTCAACGTGCCTTTCGCGGCATTGACGTTCGCCTGCGTCAACGCGCTGCGCACGTCCTCCAGCGTCAGGCCAAGATTGGCGAGCTTGGCGGGATCGACCTGCACGCGCACCGCCGGACGCACGTTGCCGGCAATCGACACCAGGCCCACGCCGGGAACCTGCGAGAGTTTCTGCGCGATGATCGAATCGGCGTAATCGTTGACGTCGCGCAGCGGACGGCTGTCGGAAGACAACACCAGCGTCAGGATGGGAGCGTCAGCCGGATTGACGCGGTTGTAGACAGGCGGATAGGGCAGGCTGCTCGGCAGGCGCGCCGCGCGCAGGGCGGATTGCACGTCCTGCGCGGCGATATCGATGTCGCGATCCATCGCGAACTGCAGCACGATCGTGGAAAGCCCCGCCGACGAATCCGAACTCATCATCGTCAGCCCGGAAATCTGTCCGAGCTGGCGCTCCAGCGGTGTCGTCACCAGCGTCGCCATCGTCGTCGCGGACGCGCCAGGATAAGTCGTCGTCACCACCAGGCTCGGCGCCTCGATTTCCGGCAATGCGGAAACCGGCAGCGAGCGATAGCCGATGAAGCCTAGCAGCAACACCGCCATCATCAACAACGATGTGGCGATGGGGCGGCGGATGAAGAGCGAAGAGAAACCCATGGCGGCAGCTTACGCGCGGGCGCGTGCTCGGCGATGCGTCGCGATCTGCCAGAAGTTGCCCAAAGGGTCTTCCACCATGCCGCGGTGGTCGCCATTAGGCGTGTCGAACGGCGCGATCGCACGCGCGCCGGCCTCGGCCACGTAAACGTGCAGGAATGCGCCTGCCACGTCGCGAACCGCCGCATCGCAGAGCAAAACGATCGAGTCGCCGATTCTCGGTTCGGAAGGAGCTGAGCGGCGGTATTCGCCGCGCGCCTCGAACACGTGTGCGACGGAAGCGAACAGACGTTCGGGTTCCGGCGCAAGGAGCCGCGGCACGGCGCGTGGCCATTCGGCCGGAATGAATGCTTTCTTCATGTGCATCATCGGCCGCGTCCGGGCCGGCCGCCGCCGCCCTGCGCCGCGGCTTTCTTGATCTCTTCGGCTGTCGGGGTTTTCGGTACCTCGCCGGGCTTCATCGGCGTGACTCGGCTGCCTTCCTTCAGACGGAACTGGCCCTCGGTGACGACCAGGTCGCCCGCCTGCACGCCACTCACCAGTTCGTGCGTGTCGTCGGCTTCGCCCAGCACCTGTACGGGCTGCATCTTCACCGTCGGCGCATTGGCATCGTCCGCGTTCGTCGCGCCGGCGGCGTTGCCGCTCCCGTTGCCGCGGCGATGATGCCGCCGCGGCGCGCCGGCGGTGGTGGCCGTGGCCGCGGGCGTGCTGTTTCTGCCGTTTGGCACGACGACATACACATAGTCGCCGCTCGGCCCGCGCTGCACTGCTGCGGTCGGCACCACCAGACCGTTGTCTACCGTGCCCACCTGCATGCGCAGGTTGACGAACTGTCCGGGCCACAATTCATTCGACTGATTGGGGAATTCCGCCTTCAACTTGAAGGTGGAAGTATTGGGATCGATCTGGTTGTCGACGACCTTCAGCACGCCGCCGCTCGCGGTGGTCTTGTTGGAGGTGGGGTCGATCACCCACAGCGGCAGCGGCGACTTCGCCTGCGCGTTGCGCACTTCATCCAGATATTTGCCGGCCAGCGTGAAGATCACGTTGATCGGATGCAGTTGCGTGATCACCACGATCGAAGAGCTGGTGGTCAGCACGTTGCCCGGATCGACCTGCCGGATCCCGGCCAGACCGTCGATGGGCGAGAGCACCTTGGTGTAACCCAGTTGCACCTGCGCATCGCGGATCGCCGCCTCGTCCGCGGCCACCGTCGCCACGAGCTGGCGCACGGTATTGGCCTGCGTGATACGGTTGATTTGCGCGACGTACTGCTTGTATTGCGGATCTTCGCTGCGCTGGAGATTGGCGCGCGCGGTGGCGAGCTGCGCCTCGTCCTGACCCTTCTTGGCGACCGCCTGATCGTATTGCGCCTGGAAGGTGCTGGGGTCAATCTCGGCGAGCACCTCGCCTTTCTTCACCGGCTGGCCTTCGATGAAATCGAGTTTCAGCAATTTTCCGCCGACCTGCGGCAACACCGTCACCGTGTTCAGCGCCTGCACCGTACCGTTGGAGCTGAGATAGACCGGCACGTTCTCGCGCACCACCGGCACCACGGTTACCGGCACCGGCGCGTTGGATTGATCGAAGCCGGATGCTGGCGCGCGATGCAGCCACCGCCACCCCAGCACGGCGACGATGACCACGGCGATCGCAACTGCTATCCATTTGCCGCGCGACATGCACTGTCCCTTGTGACGAATGAATACGCGCGCATGCTAACCGCGCGGATTGAACCGCACCGCACCGGATGCCGCGCTGCAAGTAAAGTAGCGTAAAGCATCGCCGCATCACGCGGTGGATGCGTGACTTCCGGGCTACGGCGTGCGCCGCGAGGCCACGCGCTACTCTTCTGCGGCGATGGTCGGCACACCTTGCACCGCAGGCGGAAGCGTCGCACCGGAGTGCACGGCGGAGAGCCTCTTCATCGGCCACACCATCGCGATCGCGATCGCCGTGCAGACCACGCCGGCCCAGCCGAGGTTGGTGAAGAGGTGCGTGTAGATCGGCAACGACTGCACCGGATCGGTCACATTCTGCGGCACCGCGGCATAGTTCGCAACGATCCCGCCGAGATACTGCGAAATGCCGACACCGACGTAGTACGCGCCCATCATGAAACCGCCCATGCGCGCAGGCACGTAGCGCGCGATCATCGCCAGCCCCAATCCGCTCACCAGCAATTCGCCCAGCGAATACAAACCATAGCCCCAGATGAGCACCCAGGAAGAAGCCTTGCCGGGTTCGGTGGTGAAGTTGCCGGCGAGGCCATAGACGAAGTAGCCGGCCGCGACCATCGCGAAACCCAGCGCGAATTTCGCGGCGATCGACAAATCCTTGCCGCGCTTGCCGGCGGCGGTATAGATCCAGGCGAGGATCGGCGATAGCAGCATGATCCACGCCGGATTCAGCGCCTGATATTGGCCCGGTGCCCATGTAAAGAGATGCACGCCGAACAGCGTCTGGTTCCAGTCTGTGTTGCGCAGCGCGAACAGCGCCAGCGAAGTCGGCATCTGCTGATAGAAGATGAAGAAGAAGATGGTCTGTATGGTCAGGATGAAAGCGGCGAGCAAGCCGGCGCGTTCGCCGTGTTCGCTGCGCGCGATCAGGTAACCGAAGATGCACACCAGCGCCGCGCCGGCGGTCCACACGAAGGCGCGCGCGATCGCCTGATGTTGCAGGATCAACGCCGCGGCGATCACGCACAGCGCGCCGACGGCCAGCACGATTGCCAGGCGTTTGACATCGAGCGGGCGCTGATCCGGATCCGAGCCGATGTGCGCCAGAGTGGCGCGCATGAAGGCGAAATTGATCAAGCCGATGCGAGGCCCGGCGCAGCACACACCGAAAGCCGCATGCCAGCCGAATTGGTTCTGGTAGGCCGCGTTCACCCAGTCTTTGATCTTGGGCGTCAGCGACATCGACACCACCGAGCCAACGTTTACCGCCATGTAGTAGATGGTGAACGCGCTATCGATGCGCGAGTCGTCGCCTTCGTAGATCTTGCGCACGAGATTGCCCGCGTTCGGCTTGAACAGGCCGTTGCCGACCACGATCACGCCAAGCGAGAAATAGAGGAACGTGGGATTCTCGGTAGGCAGCGTGATCAAGCCGTAACCGATTGCGAGGATCGCGGCGCCTGTCAACATCGTGCGGCGTGTGCCGAGGATACCGTCGCCCACCCAGCCGCCGATCGCCGGCGCCACGTAGATTAGCGCCGCGCCCGCGCTCCAGACCAGGTTGGCGTGCACGTCGTCGAAACCGAGCCGCTGCACCATGTAATAGACAATCAGTGCCTGCATGCCGTAGAAGCCGAAGCGCTCCCACAGCTCGATCAGGAACACGGTCGAGAACGAGCGTGTCTTGGAAACGGCTGGTTGCATGGCGGTATTCATGGCGGTGCAGCCCCTGCGGGTCAAAGTCGGCCAAGCCTAACCCATGCGGGGCGCGAAAGGTCAAGAACGAGGGTCGAGGGGAGAGGTTCCCCGCCAAGCCGCGGAACACGAAATCTTGTACGCTCTTTCGATTCCGGTTTCCGACCCCCGACATGCACGTCTATCTCGACCTGCTGCGCGACATCCTGGAAAACGGCGTGCGCAAGCAGGATCGTACCGGCACCGGTACGCTTTCCGTGTTCGGCCGGCAGATGCGTTTTGATCTGACACACGGATTTCCGCTGTTGACCACCAAGAAACTGCACACCAAATCGATCGTGCATGAGCTGCTGTGGTTCCTTCGCGGCGACACCAACATCCGCTATTTGAAGGAGCATGGCGTCAGCATCTGGGATGAGTGGGCAGACAAGGACGGCGAGCTCGGTCCGGTGTATGGAAAGCAGTGGCGTTCGTGGCCAACCGCGGACGGACGCACGATCGACCAGATCGCGCAGGTAATCGAGCAGATCGAACGCAATCCCGATTCGCGACGGTTGATCGTTTCGGCATGGAACGTGGGCGAGTTGGAGAAGATGGCGCTGCCGCCGTGCCACGCGCTGTTCCAGTTTCATGTCGCGAACGGCCGCTTGTCCTGCCAGCTCTATCAGCGTTCAGCCGACGTCTTTCTCGGCGTACCGTTCAACATCGCCTCATATGCATTGCTCACCTGCATGATCGCGCAGGTGTGCAGGCTGACGCCGGGCGAGTTCGTGCACACGCTGGGCGATGCGCATCTTTATCTCAATCATCTCGAGCAGGCGCGGGAACAACTGACGCGCACGCCGCGCACACCGCCGAAGCTGGCCCTGAATCCTGACGTGCGCTCGATCTTCGATTTCCGTTTCGAAGACATCCGCATCGTCGATTACGACCCGCATCCGGCGATCAAGGCGCCCATCGCGGTTTGACGATGGCCGCGTCGATCATCCTGCTCGCCGCGCTGGACCGCCGCCGCGCCATTGGTCGCAACGACGCGATGCCTTGGCATCTGCCGGATGACCTGAAGCGCTTCAAGGCACGCACGTTGGGCAAGCCGGTGCTGATGGGCCGCAAGACGGCGCTCGCCATCGGCCGCGCGCTGTCCGGCCGCGAGAACCTGGTTTGGAGCCGTTCGAACACCGCGCCGTTTGCGCAACAGCGGATCGTGCACTCGCTGGACGAAGCGATCGACCTCGCTCGTGGAGAGGAATTGATCGTGATCGGCGGCGGCGAGGTGTACGCGTCGGCTCTGCCACGGGCGACTCGGCTGTGGCTGACGCAGGTCGACACCGAAACGCCGGACGCCGACACGTTTTTTCCGCAACTCGATTTGCGGCAATGGCGCGAGACCGCGCGCGAACATCATCCGGTGGATGCGAAGCACGCCTTCGCATTCGACTTCGTCGATTACGTTCGCGTGCAATGATCGAAGTCGCCGCGGGTGTATTGAGCGACGCGCGCGGCCGCGTGCTGCTGATGCAGCGCAAGCCCGGCGCGCATCTGGCCGGTTTGTGGGAATTTCCCGGCGGCAAACTCGAACACGGTGAGAGCGTCGAGCAGGCATTGCGGCGCGAATTGCGCGAAGAATTGGGAATCGAGGCGCGCACGTTCGAGCCGCTGATCTCGTTGCCGTGGCGTTATCCCGAAAAAACGGTTCGCCTGCACGTGCTGCGCGTCATTGATTGGATCGGGGAACCGCAGCCGCGCGAAGGTCATCCGCTACAGTGGGTGAGCGTGGATGAACTCAAACCACAGGTCATGCCGGCAGCCGATCGCCCGGTCGTGGCAGCGTTGCGATTACCTGTGCTGTATGCCATTTCGCCCGCGAATCTGCTCGAGCCGGTTGCCGCGCTGGCCTGGGTGCGACCATTAATGGCTGATCCGCGCACGCCACTGCTGCAATTGCGGCTTCCGCAAATGTCTCGCGCGAATCTGCGCGAGCTGGTGAGCAGCGCATTGTCGATTGCGCCATCGTTACGCGAACGGCTGCTGATCAATGCAGACTTGAAACTCGCGCACGAACTCGGCATCGGCGTGCACCTGCGTGGGCCGCAATTGCTTCGGCTGCAAGAGCGGCCGTTGCCGATGCGGCACTGGGTGAGCGCTTCCTGCCATAATGCAGAAGAACTCGAACGCGCTGCGCAGATCGGCGCGGATTTCGCGACGCTTTCTCCAGTGCTCGCCACGGATTCGCATCCCGATGCACCCTCTCTAGGATGGCCGCGTTTTGCCAAATTGACCTTCGCTGCACGATTGCCGGTTTACGCGCTGGGCGGCGTCGGCCCGCGGGATCTGCCACACGCGCGCGTTGTCGGTGCGCAGGGCGTGGCGGGCATCAGTGCGTTTGCGTGCGCTTGAGTTCCGCCAATTGCAAATACTTCGTGTGCAGCACCTGAACCTGCGCATCCAGCAGCGACTCGTCGCCGTCGTTGACGATCACGTCCTGCGCCAGCGCCTGACGTTGCAAGCGCGTGGCCTGTGCAGCCAGCATGCGTTGTGCCTGCTCCAACGTGACGCCGTCACGCTTCATCAGGCGATCGATCTGCACCTCTTCAGGCGCATCAACCAGCAACACGCGATCGACGAAATCGTACTGCGGCCAGGTTTCGACGAGCAGCGGAATCATCAGCAGACAATAAGGTCCGCTATCCATCGCTATGCGACGGCGCAGCCAGGCGCGCACGCGGGGGTGCACGATCGCTTCCAGTTTTTTGCGCGCATGGGCATCGTCGAAGATGCGCTCGCGCAGCACGCGGCGATTGAGGGTGCCATCCGCATTCAATACGTCCGCACCGAACACGAATTCGATTTCCGCCAGCGCCGATTCGCCCGGTTCCACCACCGCGCGGGCCGCGGTATCGGCGTCGTGCACGCGCACGCCCAGCGTCTCAAAACGCCGCGCAACCGCGTTCTTGCCCGAAGCCACGCCCCCGGTAAGGGCGATCACTGTGTCACGCAAGTCTGTCGATGCAGATGTATCTGCGTTCAATCTCGGTGCTGTCCATCAACGACGGCTTTGGATGTACTCGGCGGCAGCACGATTTCACACCCTTTGCCGAATACGGATTTGTCATAATCAGTCTGCCATAGGGGATTGACGATACGCGGGCGATACAACCACCGCGAACTGAACAGACTCCGTGTTTCATCATGGCTTGGAAAGTTGATACCAGCCATATCGGCTATGGACTCAAACGTATCGGCGCTGAGTGTCAACTTGTTCGCGTTCTGGTGAAGAATTCGAATGCGTTGTGGATGAAGCGCGGCATAGGCGTTTGAATACCAGAAAAGGGCCGGGATCTGGAAGTCATAACGTGAACCGAGGCCATGGCCAGCGTGACTGCATGTTGGCGTAGGAAGCGTCTCACCGTGATCTGATTCGAACCACAGCGCAGTCGCGGCCTCGGTCTCACGCAACGCGCCGATGATCTGAGCGAGAACGTGGTCGGTGTAAAGAATGGTATTGTCGTAACTATTTCGCAGACGCTCCCCTTGAGGAACGGGGCTGTTCTTGTCGGAGAAGGTGGGGTAGAAACGCTTGAAAGAAGCGGGATATCGATAGTCATAACTGAGATGACTACCCATCATGTGCAGCACGATGAAAAGATCGCGGTTCGATGAATTGATCGCATCGCGCAGCGGCTGAACCAGGTCTTCGTCATAACTGCCGGGGGCAGTCCAGCTCGCATGATTGAGCCATTGCACGTGGTCAGCTTCGTAGGCATACGTAGCCACTGGTGAATCGAATTTTCCGAGTGGCAACTGGTTGGAAATCCAGTAAGTCTCAAAACCGGCCTCATGCATTGCTCGCAAAATGGAGGCCTCGCCGAAAACAGGACTCATGCTGGTGATCGGCTTTCGAGTCAGGATCAATGGGATAGCCATAATTGATTCAGGCCATGACGTAATCATGTGGCCGATTGGAATCAAATTGGGCGTATTTGCGAGCTCCGGATTTGTCGAACGGTTGTAACCAAAAAGCTGCCAGTGATCCCTGCGGCTGCTCTCTCCAATTACCAAGACGTAAATCTCGCGTTCGTTCGAATGTACATCGCGGTGAGCGTTGAAACGGAAGGCCGCGAGTTTGGCCGCGTCTGCGCGCACTTCCTTCATTTGTTCGTGATAAACGATCATGCGCTGAAATATGCCGAAAGGATATCCAGGTTCGACTGAATCCAGCAGCGTGGATAGTGTGGAGGACATCGTTCGCACAGAGTCGCGAACGTTCCCCTTTGCGGCAACAATCGAGGACACGGCAATCACGAGGGGCGTCATGAGCGCGATGACCAGCAACCATTCTCTTGTCTTGTGACCCCAACGAAAGCCTGACCGCCAACTCATCCATGCTGCTACCAGGGGCAGGGCCAGTGCGGTCAACAAGCAGAAAGCAAGAGGAATCATCGCAGCGCCCAAGTACTCGCGAGTTTCCCTAGGATTTGTTGCAAAAAGCGTTGCCATGACTTCGGATGAAGTCGGATGGTGGTATTGGGCAACGAAGAAAGTCTCCAACGGTGCCAACAGTGCAAATGGAGTGAGCAGCAGGCAGGCGATCCACGGCCACCGCCCGCAAAAGGCGAAAAGAAACAGCAATAGGAGGAGTGGCACTGCGAGGGCTTGTATCCAGACGATGGGCCCACTCGTGTGTGCGAACCAGATCAGGTTCGGCAGCATTAGCAGTGCTATCAATGCACCGATCAGATAGATAGCCAGTCGCTGGTTCAAGTTTGGCTTCATCTCAAACCGCTCATGCCCAGATACATTGCAAGCAAACTGTTACCGAACACGAACCACACCCAACCCGCGATGGCGAGAAACGGGCCGAACGGGATCGGCGTGGAGTGATCCTGCGCACGCGCGCGCAGCGCGATCACGCCGACGACCGCACCAATGAATGACGACAACAGCACGATCGGCAGCAACGCGATCGGGCCCATCCATGCCCCCAGCGCGGCGAGTAATTTGAAATCGCCGTAGCCCATGCCTTCCTTACCGGTAAGCAGTTTGAAGATCCAGTACACGCACCACAGTGCGAGATAGCCGATCGCCGCGCCCTCGATGGCCGCACGCCCATCCACGAACAGTGGAACCAGTGCGAGCAGCAGGCCAAGCCACAGCAGCGGCAGCGTCAATTGATCCGGCAAAAGTTGCGTGCGCAGATCGATGCCGGCGGCGGCAATCAGAGCCCAGGTGAAAAGCAATCCCCCCAGCCCTGCCCAGTTCGGGCCGAAACGCCAGATCACGACCGCGCTCAGGATGCCGCTCAAGCATTCGACCAGCGGGTATTGGATCGAGATTGATGCCTTGCAAAAGCGGCAGCGGCCGCGCAGCGCCAGCCATGAAATCAGCGGAATATTGTCTTGCGCGGCGAGCGGATGCTTGCAGTGCGGGCAGTGCGAGGCTTGCCGCACCAGTCCTGGCGGCGCCGGTTCGTCGCCCGGCGGCAACTCCAGCACTTCACGCGCGTCGCGTTTCCAGGTGTGCATCAGCCGCGGCGGCAGACGCAGGATCACCACATTCAGAAAACTGCCGACCAGCAGACCGAGCACGAACGCGGCGGCGATCCACACCGCCGCGGGCACTCCTGCAAGCTCGGTCATCGCGATTGTCGCGCGTTCAGAAAGTGCCGGCCAGCTTGAAGATCGGCAGATACAAGCCAACCACCATGCCGCCGACCAGCACGCCAATAACTACCATGATCAGCGGTTCGAGCAGCGTGGAGAGCGTATCGACCGCGTTGTTGACTTCTTCTTCGTAGAACTCGGCGACCTTGAACAGCATGGAATCCAACGCACCGGATTCCTCGCCGATCGCGACCATCTGTACGACCATGTTGGGGAACAAATTGGTTTGCTTCATAGCGAGTTGCAGTTGATGGCCGATGGCGACGTCATCGCGCATGCGCTTGACCGCTTGCCCATAGACCACGCTACCGGTAGCGCCTGCCACCGCATCCATCGCTTCCACCAGCGGCACACCGGCGCGGAAGGTCACACCCAGCGTACGTGCGAAGCGTGCGATCGCCGACTGGCGCAGGATGTTGCCAATGATCGGAATCTTCAGCGACATGCGGTCGACGAAGTGTGCGACTTTCTCCGAGCGCTTGTATGACATGACGATGGCAACGATGCCGCCAACCACGATCAACAAGGCCAACCACCAATAGCTCTGCATGAACTGTGAGGCATTGACGATCATCTGGGTGAACGCCGGCAGTTCAACCCCGGCATCCTTGAACACGCCCTGGAACACCGGCACTACGAACAGCAACAGGATCATGCTCACCAGCAGCGCAACGCACAGCACCATCGCGGGGTAGAACAGCGCTTTCTTGATTTTGGCCTTGATCGCCTCGATGCGCTCCTTGTAGGTGGCGACGGTGTCCAGCACGGTATCCAGCACGCCAGCCGATTCGCCCGCGCGGACCAGATTGCGGTACAGCTCATCGAATTGCACCGGATATTTCGCCAGCGACTCATGCAGCGCCGAACCGCCCTCGATGTTCTGTTTAATGTCCGTGAGCATGTTCTTGAAACGCACATTGCGCTGACCGCCGGCAATGATCTCGAACGACTGCACCATCGGTACGCCCGCGGCCATCATGGTCGCGATCTGACGGCTGAAGATGGCGACGTCACGCGGCTTGACGCGCTTGCCGGCAGCACCGAACAACGGCTTGGGCTTTTCCTTCACCGTCTGCGGATTCATGCCTTGGCGGCGCAGCTCGGCCTTCACCAGGCTGGCGTTGCGCGCCTGCATCTCGCCCTTCATCCGGGTGCCGCGCTTGTCCAGCGCAGTCCACTCGTACACCGTCAATTGCTTGACCGCAGCGCGTGCCGCGCCGACTGAGCGGTTGGTGGACTTGTTGATGGTGGTGGCGGTGGCCATATCGTTTCCCCATGTTGAGCCGAAACGAACCTTTCCCGAACTGTTTCGGCGCGCGAATCAGGCACTTGTCCGGCCCCATTTCGCGGCTCAAGCATAAACGCAAAAGCCCGCTTCATGCGTGGCAGGCCGTTCCCCGCCTGCGATTTCGTGATCGGTTCGTCTAATCCTTGGTGACGCGGTTGATCTCGGCCAGGCTCGTGACGCCCTGTTTCACCTTCCACAGTGCGGAATCACGCAGGGAACGCACGCCGCTCTTCGCGGCGGCTTCGGCGATCTTCATGGCGTTTCCGCCTTCGAGGATGATGCGCTGGATGTGGTCATTCATCGGCATCACCTCGTAGATGCCGACTCGGCCCTTGTAACCGTCGTTGCAACCGGAACAGCCAACGGCATCGAACAATTGCAGGCCCTTGGCGATTTCCTCTTTGGTAAAGCCTTCCGCCAACAGCGCGGCTTCCGGCAGCATTATCGGCCTCTTGCAGTCGTGCAGGCGGCGTGCCAAACGCTGTGCGATCACCAAGGTCACACTGGACGTGATGTTGTACGGTGCGATGCCCATGTTCATCAGACGCGCAATGGTCTGCGCCGCATCGTTGGTGTGCAGTGTGGACAGCACCATGTGGCCGGTCTGCGCGGCCTTGATCGCGATTTCGGCGGTTTCCAGATCGCGGATCTCACCGACCATGATCACGTCCGGGTCCTGACGCAGGAAAGCGCGCAAGGCGGCGGCGAAGGTCATGCCGCGTTTGACGTTCTGCGCCACCTGGTTGATGCCCGAGACGCGGATTTCGACCGGGTCTTCAACCGTGGAGATGTTTCGGCCGACATCGTTCAGGATGTTCAGCGCGGTATAGAGCGAAACGGTTTTGCCCGAGCCAGTGGGACCGGTCACCAGCACCATGCCGTAAGGCTTGTGGATGGCATTGAGGAACAGTTCCTTCTGATCTTCCTCGTAGCCGAGTTTGTCGATCCCCAGCTTGGCCGCGGCGGGATCGAGGATACGCAACACCACTTTTTCACCAAACAGCGTCGGCAGCGTGCTGACGCGGAAGTCGATCGACTTGCCCTTGGAAAGGTTCAGTTTGATGCGACCATCCTGAGGCACGCGCCGCTCGGCGATGTCCAATCCCGACATGACCTTCAGGCGCGAGGCGATGCGTGGCGCCAGCTTGATGGGTGGGGAGGCGACCGCGCGCAGGATGCCGTCCAGACGTACGCGCACGCGGTAGTGGCCTTCGTAAGGTTCGAAATGGATATCCGAGGCGCCGCGTTTGATGGCGTCCACCAGGATCTTGTTGACGAACCGCACGACTGGGGCATCTTCGCCGCCGACTGCATCGAAACCGGTTTCGCCATCTTCGCCGCTTTCGCCCAGCTCGAGGTTCTCAAGACCTTCCGCATCGTCCAGGTCGGGCATTGCGGCGTTTTGGCTGGACAACGCCTGATCGATCGTGCGCTTCAGCAGTTCCGGCTCGATCAGGATCGGCTCGACCGCGCTATTGGAGTGAAACTTGATCTCATCGAGCGCCGCGGAATTGGTCGGATCGGCGATGCCGACGAACAGCCGATTGCCGCGCTTGAACAGCGGCAGCGCGGTGTGCTTGTTGATCAGCTCCTCGCTGACTACCTTCAGCGGCAATTGCGAGAAATCCAGCGCATTGGCGTCCAGCAACGGCACGCCGAATTCGGCAGAAACCGCTTGCGCCACGCGCTTGCCTTCGACCAAGCCGTTGTCCACCAGCCAAGTCGCCAGCGGCGTCTTGTTGCGGAGCGAATCCTCGACCGCCTGGCGCGCATCGGCTTCCGACAGCGCGCCCTCGATCGCCAGCCGCCGGGCGATGCCGGTGAGTCCCGCAAACGGAGTCGGATTCAACTGGGTTGCCATGATGTGTTGCCAAACCCCGCCACTATGGAAGCTCTGAACAAATCCATCCCGGATTTGTCGAGGCACGTCTAATTGGGTGCACGTCCGAATTCGGCTCCACAAATCAAGCACCTGAAACAAAGACGTGCTTGATTCGCGCGCGGCACATCCCAGTGCCTCACGGAAACTCCAATAAATCGGAGTGTCCTCACAGGCGGAATGTACCGCAAATGGCGGCCCGATGGACGGCCCGGGCTGAGACGCGGTGCCCGGAGATGCCCCTAGCGCAGGCAATCGCGCACGGCCGCGATCACCCGCTGCACATCGGCGTCGGTAAGTTTCGGCGACAGCGGCAGGCTGACGGTCTGCCGGCCCAGCCACATGGCGTGGGGCCATTGTTCGGGGCGCCAGCCATAGCGTTGCCGGTAGTACGGGTGTTCCGGTACGGAGAGGTAATGCACGCCAGTGCCGATGCGGCGGGCATTCATCGCATCCAGGAACGCGTCACGCGAGAGGCCGCAGCGCGTTTCGTCGATCATGATCGTGAACAGATGATAGGCGTGGCGTGTATCGGTTTGCGGCGGAGCCGGCAAACCGATCGGCAAATCGGCGAAAGCCTGCATGTAAAGGTTCCAGACTTGCTCGCGACGCTGCCAGTTGCGCTCCACCCGCGCAAGCTGGTGGATGCCGATCGCCGCCTGCAAGTCCATCATGTTGTACTTGAACCCGGCCTCGACGACCTGGTAATGCTTGTAGCCTTGATCGCCGAAACGATGCCAGGCGTCCTTGCTCATGCCGTGTAGCGCCAGCATCTTGGCGCGGGCGATGCGCGCCTCATCGCGGCCAGTGATCATGCCGCCTTCTCCGGTCACCACATTCTTGGTGGCATAGAAACTGAAGCAGCCGAAATCGCCGAAGGTGCCGGTTTTGCGGCCATGGTACGTCGTCTCGATCGCGTGCGCGCAATCTTCGATCACGACGAGATCGTGCTTGCGCGCGATCGCAGTGATCGCATCCATCTCGCAGGCGCGTCCGGCGAAATGCACCGGCAGGATCGCGCGCGTGCGTGGTGTGATCGCCGCCTCGATCGCGGCCGGGTCGATGTTCTGCGTCAGCGGATCCACATCCGCCAGCACCGGCGTCAAGCCGGCATGGATGATCGCATTCACCGATGCGCAGAAGGTCAGCGGTGTGGTGATCACCTCGCTGCCCGGCTCGATGCCCGCAGCGACCATGCTGACGTGCAGTGCGGCGGTAGCCGAATTGACCGCCGCCACCTGCGAGGGCTGCAAACCTTGATACGCGGCGAAATCGCGCTCGAACCGCGCCACGCGCGGGCCCGTGCCGAGCCATGCGGACTGCATGCAGGCGACGACTTCGTCGATCTCGGGCTGCTCGATCGGCGGTGAGCCGAAGATCAGGAAGGGCTCCGCCTCGTTCTGCGATGAATGTTGCATGGTGCTCCAACGGGCATGCCGGCCAGCCGCGAGTGCCGCTATGATCCACGGCGCGAGTGCGTTGCGAAAGGAGGGGAGCTTGCTCAGCATCATCCTGCCGGCCAAGAACGAAGCCGCCGCGCTCGCGGCGCTGCTGCCGGCGCTACGAGCGGCGCAGCCGGATGCCGAAATCATCATCGTGGATGATGGCTCCACCGATGACACGCGCGCGCTGTGCGCGCGACACGATGTGATTTGTTTGTCCTCGCCCTATTCAATGGGTAACGGGGCGGCGATCAAGCGCGGTGCGCGTGCGGCGAAAGGCGACGTATTGGTGTTCATGGATGCCGACGGCCAGCACCACCCGGTCGACATCGCGCGTCTGCTGACCAAACTGGAAGAAGGCTACGACATGGTGGTGGGCGCACGCGCCTGGGCGGGCCAGGCCGGCGTGGGACGTGGCGTGGCCAACACGATCTACAACAAGCTCGCAAGCTGGATGACCGGTTTCAATGTGGCCGACCTCACCTCCGGTTTCCGCGCCGCACGCGCGGACAAGTTCCGCGAATTCCTGCATCTGTTGCCGAACGGATTTTCCTATCCGACCACCAGCACAATGGCATTTTTCCGCAGCGCGTACGCCGTGGCCTATGTGCCTATCCACGCCGCACAGCGCGTGGGCAAGAGCCACATCCGCCCGGTGCGCGACGGCGTGCGTTTCCTACTGATCATCTTCAAGATCGCCACGCTTTACTCCCCGCTGAAATTGTTCGTTCCCGCCGGTGCGTTTTTCTTCCTGCTTGGCCTTGGCTATTACTGCTACACCTTCGTGACCCTTCACCGCTTCAGCAACATGAGCGCGCTGCTGTTATCCGCCGCCGTGATCATTTTCCTGATCGGGTTGATTTCCGAGCAGATCACATCGTTGACCTACCGACACGATGACTGAAGCCGCGCGACCGCGCATTCTGCTGGTCACGCGCAACCTGCCCCCTCTGGTGGGCGGGATGGAGCGGCTGAACTGGCATATGGCGAAGGAATTGTCCCGCTTTGCGCAGGTGCGCGTGATCGGCCCCGCAGGCTCGGCCAAACTGGCCCCCGCAGGGGTCGAGGTGGTGGAGGTTCCATTGCGGCCGCTGTGGAAATTTCTCTTGCTGGCAGAGTTACGCAGCGCCCGCATCGCGCGCCGTTTCCGGCCCGAGGTGGTCCTGGCAGGGAGCGGGCTGATGGCACCCACTGCGCTGCGTGCTGCACGGATTTGCGGTGCGCATTCGGCCGTTTACGTACACGGTTTGGACATCGTCGTGCCCAGTCGCCTATATCGTGCGTTATGGCTGCCGGCTCTGCGAAAGATGGATCGCGTGATTGCCAACAGCAATGCCACCGCTGAAATGGCGCGCACAATGGGCATTGCAAGGGCGCGCATCGGAATCGTACATCCAGGCGTCGAGTTGCGCGTGCCCGAGGCGGACGCGCAACGCATGACGGAATTTCGCGCAACGCATGCAGTAGGTGCCGGCCCGCTGCTGCTTTCCGTGGGCAGGCTCAGTGCACGCAAGGGGTTGCGCGACTTCGTCGCTGTGGTCTTGCCGCGGATCGTCGCGGAAATGCCCGATGCAACATTATTGATCGTCGGCGACGTACCCGCACACGCATTACATCGCCGGCCGCAGTCGCAAGCTGAAATTCGTGCCGCTGCGGAATCCGCCGGAGTAGCCGAGCGGGTTCGATTCCTCGGAAAGTTGTCGGAATCGGATTTGTCCGTGGCCTATCAATGCGCCGACGCGCACGTCTTTCCGATCCGGGAGATTCCTGGAGACCCGGAAGGCTTCGGCATGGTGGCGATCGAAGCCGCGGCCCATGGGCTGCCGACGATTGCATATGCCACGGGCGGCGTGACGGATGCGGTTGAAAATTCCGTGTCCGGCCGCTTGGTGCCGCCTGGTGATTCAGATGCCTTTGCGGCAGCCGTGATCGAGATCGTTCGCAAACCGCCAGACAGAAAAGGAATTCGTGATTTTGCCGCACGTTTTGCGTGGCAGCACTTCGGAGTGCAGTTGCAGACGCAATTGAACATGATCACATGAACCAAACATCACGACAGCCGCACGCCGTGCTCGACTTGCCGTCGCGAAGATTGAAGGGTCTGAAAATTGAGCGCCTGCTCGACCTGCATTCGCGGCCACAACCGATAAGGATGCTGGAAATCGGTACGGGCTCTGGCGGCATCGCACACTTCTTCGGCACTCATCCGACTCTACGTTGCGATGTGGACGCCGTAGATGTGGTCGACAATCGACAGGTTTTCGATGGCTATCGTTTTCAGACGGTCAGCGATACCACCTTGCCGTTTTCTGACCGCAGTTTCGACATAATTCTCAGCAATCATGTCATCGAACATGTGGGCGATCATGTGGCGCAACTTTCACATCTGCGGGAAGTGCATCGCGTGTTGCGAAAGAATGGCGTTGGTTATCTGGCCGTTCCCAACCGCTGGATGCTCATCGAGCCGCACTATCGACTCCCTTTTCTGAGCTGGTGGCCGCACAGCTGGCGCACGCCTTACCTGCGAATCATGCGCAAGGGTACGCATTACGACTGTGAGCCGCTGCGGATGCGGCAGTTGGAAAGCCTGCTGACGCAGGTTGGTTTTGCCTATGAAAATCTGTGCGTTGAAGCGCTGCGTGCCACCTTCGAAATCGAGAGGCAGCGGTCGCTCGGCATACGCCTACTTCGCTGCCTTCCGGATTCGGCGATTCGGCCGCTGCGAAGAATCATTCCGACGCTGATCTATCGTCTCTGGATCTGAGCATCGCTCAGCATCTGGTGCAGGCTTGCTGCGACATCCTGCCATGTCCTGCGTTGTCCATAATCCGCAGTGGGTTGAGCAAGCAACTCCAACACGCGTGTGGCGAATGCCGCAGGATCATTCAAGGGTGCCAGATGCCGCGAATTTTCGTGTAGCATCCAGCGCACCGGCTCAGTGGCCGTCGCCACCACTGGTACGCCGCAGGCCATTGCCTCACATAATTTCGCAGGATAACTGTAACGCCCGAAGCGCGTATTGGCCGTGGCGATGCAGGCCACGTCCAGCGCGTTGATCAGCATCGGTAAATTTTTGTCGGCGACATAGCCCGTGTGGATCACGCCGGGTTCTGCAATCGCGTGCGCCGGAGGGCGGCCACTCAATGCGAGTCGCACCTGCGGGCACACGTTGCGCACACGGCGGAAGGCGCGCAGCAGCAGATCGGTGCCGCGATTGCGCGACCAGCTCCCGATATAACCGAGCAGCGGCGCGTCCAAAGGCAACTGGAGCGAATGTCGGCATTGCGTCTTGTCCAAAGGCAGGAATTCCGGATCGGCAGCCATTGGAAGAACCTGTGCCGGCAATCCGCTTGAGCGATTCGATTGTAATAACGCCGCAAGCTGCGGACCGGCGGCAGTTACCAGATCCGCTCTCTGAACCGCCCGTCGCCACGCCCAGTGCAGCGGCAGGTTCCATGGCATGTATGCTTCGAAATTATCATACGCATCAATCGCCAGACGTATTCCAAACCGCGCAGCGAAGCGGTTGGCGATCACGCCATACCACGCGTCCGAGCAGGCGACGATCCAGTCTGGCCGGAAGGCGCCTATTTCCGAATTCAGTGCGGACATGAACCCGCGCAAGCCAAGCCTCCGAATGTCATGCGTTGACCACATGACACCTTCTCGTTCCATCGTCGCGGAGGTCAGATTGCGATGGCTGCACAATTGCACGCGCACCGAGTAACCCAACGTGGCCAGTTTCACCGGGAGATGGTGAAACCGACCATATGGACGCTCCAGCAGATCGCGCTGCTGCGGGTGGCGTTTGCAGAGGAAGAGTAGTCTCACGTTTGATGGCTTCAGCGCATGGGCGGGGTACCCCCAATTCGGGTACTTGTGCGCAATCCTGACATAAATACACATCTCAAATTGCGCTTCGCTCAACAGTGGCGAAAGCCCCGCGAGTGCTGGACAATTCGCCGGAACATCTTCAGTGCGGTGACGTCTTGAATCCCAGATTGTCCATATGCATCGCCACCCGCAATCGCGCCGATTTCATCGGTGAGACCCTGCAGAGCATTATTCGACAATGTCCCCCAGAGGTAGAAGTCATCGTGCTGGATGGCGCATCGACCGACAATACGACTGCCGTAGTGACGCGATTGCAGGGATCGTTCCCGGCATTGCGGTACGAAAGACAGGAAAAAAATGGTGGAGTCGATCGCGATTACGACCTGGCGGTGAGCCTGGCGAAAGGAGATTATTGCTGGTTGATGTCTGACGACGACTTGCTGAAACCCGGGGCCGTGGCAGAAGTGCTACGGATACTGGATAGGGGACATGATCTCATCATTGTCAACGCAGAACTGGACAACTTCGATTTCTCGAAGGTGTTGGATGGCAATCGGCTGGGATTTTCGCAAGACCGTGTTTACGGCTCCGATGCACTCGACCGCCTGTTCGAGGAAACCTCCGGCTACCTCACATACATCGGGGCTGTGGTCATACGCAGGAGCATTTGGTTGTCGCGGGACCGCGAGACTTTTTTCGGGTCTTGCTTCATCCATGTCGGGGTAATCTTCCAGGACGCGCTTCCCAACGGCGCAATCGCGCTCGCCACACCACTCATTGCGATCCGTTTTGGGAACACGCAATGGCGGCCACGGGAATTCGAAATTCGGATGATCCGCTGGACGGAACTGATCGGCAAACTCTCGAATATCCCGCTTGCCATCCGGAAGCGTTGTTATCCGTTGCGACCTTGGCGAAGCATCAAGAGCTTGTTTTTCTATCGCGCCAAGGGCACGTATGGGATCGACGACTATCGCCGCTGGATACGTCCACGCGTTTCAAGCAAATTGGATCGTGCCAAGGCTTGGAGCATGGCAAGGTTCCCCGGTTGGCTGGCTAACATTGTCGGCCTGATCGTTTGTTCATTCCCGTATCGGGATGCAAACGTGCATCTGCTCGACATGAAGACGAGTCGGTTTTATTTTGCCAACTGGTTCAAACGACGTCCTCGAGCTGCAAAAGTGCAGGCGGCACAAACCCAATGACCCTCGAAAGGATTGCCTGATGAGTACGACTCAAGGCGCGGTGCGGGAAATCCAGAGTTGCCGCATCAGTGGCAGCACGCACCTGATCTCGGTGTTGAACCTCGGCGAGCAATGCCTGACGGGTGTCTTCCCGCGCGATCGCAAACAACACGTGACTCGCGGTCCTCTGGAGCTCATCTGGTGTCCCGACAGCGGGTTGCTGCAACTCAAGCATTCCTACAGTCTTTCCGAGATGTATGGCGACAACTACGGCTATCGCTCAGGATTGAATGCCTCGATGGTCACGCATCTCCAAGGCAAAGTGCGCGGCCTCGAGCGGAAACTGCCATTGAGGGAAGGAGACTGGGTGCTGGATATCGGCAGCAATGATGGCACGCTTCTCAAGGCCTATTCGGTTCCGTGCCTGAAACGGATTGGCATGGATCCTACGGCTGCCAAGTTCCGATCTTTTTATCCACCGGACGTGGCTGTCATCACGGATTTTTTCTCCGCAGACGCCTTCTTGCAGGCAACGGGCGGGCGCCGAGCGAGGATCATCACATCCATCGCGATGTTCTATGACCTGGAAGATCCCGGCACATTCGTGGCGGATATCGCCCGCACGCTGGCGAGGGATGGCATCTGGCATTTCGAACAAAGCTACATGCCGTCGATGTTGCGGACCAACGCTTATGACACGGTTTGTCACGAGCACCTTGAGTACTACTCGCTGCGAGTCATTCGTGATTTGCTGGCGGCGCATGGTTTGCGGGTCATCAATGTGCAGATGAACGGCATCAACGGCGGCAGCATTGCAGTCACGGCCTGTCACGCGGATTCTGACATGGCGAGCGAAAACTCCATCGTGGAGTGGACATTACAGCAGGAGGAGAACTGGGGTTTGAACTCAAGCAAACCCTATCGTCAGTTCGAAGATCGCGTGTTCAAACATCGCTCCGATCTGCAACGCTTGCTGTGGTCGCTGGTGAATGACGGCAAGCGCGTGCTCGGTTACGGAGCATCGACCAAAGGCAACGTATTACTCCAGTTTTGCCGTTTCGGGCCGGACGAAATCCCGGCTATCGCCGAAGTGAATCCCGAAAAGTTCGGAGCTTACACGCCCGGCACGTTCATACCGATCATATCGGAAGCGGAAGCCAAGGCGATGCGACCTGATTACTTTCTTGTGCTGCCATGGCACTTTAAGGCCAACATCGTCGAGCGGGAAAAGGAGTATCTCGCCGCAGGCGGCAAATTGATCTTCCCGCTGCCGGAAATCGAAATAGTGGGCGATTGATGAGCCGAGCCCTTATCGTCGGCCATACCGGTCAGGATGGGCGTATCCTGTGGGGGCAGCTCGCCGCGCAAGGGTTCGTGTTGAGCGGGGTTTCGCGATCGCGTCTGGACGGTCTGGATGATACGACGCCCATCGATATCAACGACCCGGCGGCTGTTCGGCATTTGGTCGAAACTCTGCGTCCAGATCAAATCTACTTTCTTTGCGCACATCACCACAGTTCGCAAGACCTCGATTCGAACGCTGCCAAAGTATGGGGTCCGAGCTGGGCCACGCACGTGCATGCATTCGCCAATTTTTTGCAGGCAGCCATAGAGAGCACTCCTGCGGCACGCATCTTTTATGCGTCCTCGTCCCGCATCTTCGGTTCGGCTCTTGCAAGCCCGCAGAACGAGGACACCCCATTCAAGCCGGAATGCATATACGGGGTCACCAAGGCTTCGGCGATGATGCTCGCGAGCTTTTACCGCAAGATACACGGGTTACATGTTTCCTGCGGCATCCTCTTCAATCATGAATCGCGATTGCGACCGCCACAGTTCATCTCGCGTCGCATCGTGGATGGTCTTCTCGCAATAAAAAAACATGAAGCGGATGTGCTGGAAATCGGTAATCTAGATGCCCGCGTGGATTGGGGTTACGCGCCTGACTATACGCGCGCGATGCAGTTGATTCTGGAAGTTGCACCTCCCGGGGATTACGTCGTGGCAACCGGAAAGCTCCACAGCGTAGGTGAAATGGTCGCTGCCGCGGCTTCGCGTATCGGAGTGGATATCACCGGTCGTATCAAGGAAACTGGCGGTATCATCCAGCGGCAATCACAGATGCTTTGCGGGGACGCCTCGAAACTGCGCCAGGCCACCGGTTGGCGGCCGAGCGTCGATTTCACGGCGATGGTCCACAGGCTGGTCGAAGAAGCGTTGCGCGCAGGTCAGTAGCGTGTAGTCGCAATTCTCTCGAATACGCGGTGTCCGAAACACGTGAACGCGATTGCATTGACGATGCACCATGCAAGAGCGGTAACCCACGGAACACCGTCGATGCCGATGCGCGAAAGCACCATTGCTTTTCCTGTGAAACAAATCGTGGCGAAGATAATCGACGTGATCATTTGGAATCGCATCACGCTGGCGGCATTCAACAGTGTTGACAGTGCGGTCGCGCCAGCTTCGACGATGCACCACATGACAAATCCCGCCAACAGGGCGCGGTCGACGGGTGCAAGGTGATGGACCCAGAGGCGCGAGATGAGCGGGAAGCACAGGGCAAAGATCATTGCGCATGTTGCGGCAAAGCCAATCGCAGTAGCGCATGAGCGACGCAAAGTTCGCATGACCCAGGCATGATCGCCGATCGCCAGCGCCTGCCGGTAGATCGGCCACAGTGGTGTCCAAACCAGCGAAATGCAGAGCGGAATCATCGAAAACAAGCGCTGCACGACCGCATAAGTTCCTGCTTCCGCTGCTCCGCGCAACGCCGAAACAAGCGGCAGATCCGCTGAAAATGCCAAGGCTGCCGCCAATTGCAAGATGAAGAACAAGAAACCTTCGCGCCGGATGCGCCCTGCAATTTCTTTGCGACGCGCTCGCGCAGACCTCGCATCGACACGCGATGCTGGATAGTCGCGCCAAAGAGTCAAGGTGTTACCCGCTGCGCCTATCAAGGGCGTTGCCACCGCCGCTGCGGTGAGAGTTGGCAGCGAAGCACCAAAAAGCGCCAGCATGACCACGAGCACCGCGGCAAGCACTTGACCTGCCGCCTGCCAGCGAAATGCGCGCTCACCCCGGCCAAGTCCGAGCTGGGCTCGCATGGCCAGGTTCAGCGGGACCGCAATCGCAATCGAATACAGTACCGCCGCAATGGCGAGTCGGCTCTCCCAGGCCGCAGTTGTCGGCAAGCCCAGCAAACGATTCCATGGAACAAGCGGCAGCAGAATTGTTGCGATGATGGCGATTGCCGCCGCGATGCCCAACAAGACGCGCCAGCTTTCGTGCAGCACAGCCGCCACGACCGAGTGTTCGTTCCTCCCGTGTGCGGCGGCAACCAAATTCATAGTGCCGTTGCCGAAACCGAAGTCGAGGAATCCGGCAAAGGTGACCAGCGAAACCAGTGTGGCCCAGGCGCCGAATTGTGCCTGACCAAGCGCGCGCAGAACGAAGGGCACCGACAGCAACAGGTTCGCCCCTGCACAGAGCTTTGCGGTCAGACCCCAAGCACTCGCGCTGAGCACGCTCCGACCGCGCGTACCGATCAGTTTGCGCCAGCCGTTCGCCTGCGAACGCGGCGTTTGGCTATCCATCAAAAAATCTCGTTGTCGCCGCTCACCACGTTCACGACAGGCAGCCCTCGAATCAGTCGTTGCCGCTCTGGATAGGTCAGATAATCAAGTCTTCCGTTCGCGTCGCGGCTCTCGCGAAAGGCAGGTTTCACGAATTTCGCGTTGGCTAAAATGTCTCTCCATTCCGATTTGACCAAGTCATTGCGTACGTAATAGGCGTTGTTGCCCGCGCCGTTGCAGCCGAGGAAGGTGTAGCCCTTCTTTTGGGCGAGGAATGAAAGTGCCGGAAGCGAGGCGCCAAAATACTGGCCTGAATGATGCGCGTCGAACCTGCCAAAGTCGGGTTTGTACGGGATGGTGACAGCACGTTCGTCACCCAACAGCGCGTTGTATTCGACGATGACAATGGCTGGCGAGGTACAACGGATCGCGTCCCACAACCAATAGTCGTTGCCATCCACATCGATATGTAGCAGGCCCAGCGGCTCACCATCCAGCCACGCAGCGATGAAAGGATCCACGTTTTCGCGTGTTACGAAATGAGCTTTGGCCGTCAGATCGTAACGCCAGAACCAATTCCTGCGCTTGAGCCTGGCGATGTTCGCGGCAGAGCCATCCATTACCAAACCGCGCCAGTTATTGTTGATCATCAAAAAGCGCGTGTTGGATTCAGAATAGTCCTCTACGCCGAATTCCACGAACCGCTTGGGCAAATCCGGAAACTGTCGAACCAACCATTGAATGATGCCATCATCGCCGAATTGCGAAAACACGCGAAACTCCACATCCTGCAAAGAACGCACGGCGTGCTTGCGTGCCATCAGTTCAGAGAGTGCCGCGCCGGCCAGCTCCAGTATCCGCTCATCGCCCTCGCGCCCCTGCACCCATGCTCGCGTGGAGCGATACCACTCTCTCGCGCGTTCGAAGCTCATCATTAAGCGCAGACCTGCTCGGCGGCGTGTCCGGAAGTTTGGAACCAGCAATACGAATCCTTGAGCCCGGCTTCGAGTCCGATGCGAGGCACCCAGCCCAGCGCGTCCATCCGCGAGGTTTCCAGCCTTTTGCGCGGCGTGCCATCCGGTTTGGAAGGATCAAATGACAGCACGCCTTCGAATCCGGTGGTCTTTGCGATCAACTTGGCAAGTTCACGGATGCTCACTTCATGTCCGGAACCGATATTGATCGGTTCGGCTTCATCGTAGTTGCGCATGAGAAAGACCAGCGCATCGGCCAGGTCATCCACGTGCAGAAACTCGCGCTGGGGCGTGCCGGTTCCCCAGATCACCACTTCAGGTGCGCCCGAAACTTTGGCCTCATGGAATCGGCGGATCAATGCAGCGATCACATGTGAATTCTGCGGATCGAAGTTATCGCCGGGCCCGTAAAGATTCGTCGGCATCGCGCAAATCGCATTGAAGCCGTATTGACGACGATAAGCCTGACACATTTTCAGGCCGGCGATCTTGGCGATGGCGTAGGCTTCGTTGGTGATCTCGAGGGACCCCGTCAGAATATATTCTTCCTTGATCGGCTGCGGGCAATCACGCGGATAAATGCATGACGAACCAAGAAACAAGAGCTTCTTGGTGCCGTGTTTCCACGCGTTGTGAATCACATTGCCCTGAATGGCCAGATTTTGCTGGATGAAGTCGGCAGGGTAGGTGCTGTTGGCATGGATACCGCCGACTTTCGCTGCCGCCAGGAACACGTACTCTGGTTTTTCATCCGCGAAGAAGTGTTCGACATCGGCTTGCCGTGTCAGATCAAGCTCAGCGTGCGTGCGCAACAGCAGGTTGTCGGCGCCTTCGGCGGTCAGTCTGTGCACGATGGCGCTGCCCACGAGTCCGCGGTGACCGGCAACGAAGATGCGGGCGTGGATATCCATGCGTTATTCGTGGCGATTCGGCGCGGTAAAGCCGGCGCCGCTGACGAGCGCGTCGCGTCGTGCAATGGCCATATCGGCGGTCATCATCTCGCGCACCAGTTGCTCGAAATCACATCGCGGCGACCAGCCGAGTTTCTGCCGCGCCTTGCTTGCGTCACCCAGCAGTGTATCCACCTCCGCCGGACGGAAATAACGGGGATCGATGGCCACGATCTTCTGACCCGGTCTCGCGGCGCACCCTGGGAGTGCGTCGCTCACCACGCCGTATTGTTGGGTGCCCGATCCTTTCCACTCGATCTTGAGGCCGATCACGGCCGCGGATTGCTCAACGAAGTCACGCACTGAATGCTGCATGCCGGTGGCGATCACGAAATCCTCCGGCTGCTCCTGCTGCAACATCAGCCATTGCGCCTCGACAAAGTCGCGCGCGTGGCCCCAGTCGCGGCGTGCGTCGAGATTTCCAAGATAGAGGCAATCCTGCAGCCCGACGTGAATACGCGATAGCGCGCGGGTGATCTTGCGCGTCACAAAGGTCTCACCGCGTATCGGCGATTCATGGTTGAACAGGATGCCGTTGCACGCGTACATGCCGTAAGACTCGCGGTAGTTCACCGTGATCCAGTAGGCATAGAGCTTGGCCACGCCGTAGGGCGAACGCGGATAGAACGGCGTACTCTCGACCTGTGGCGTCTCCTGGACCTCGCCGTAGAGTTCGGAAGTCGATGCCTGATAGAAGCGCGTCTTTTTTTCCAGCCCCAGGATGCGCAGGGCTTCCAGTATGCGCAGCGTTCCCAGCGCATCCGCATTGGCGGTGTATTCCGGGGTTTCGAAGGAAACCTGCACGTGGCTCTGCGCGCCGAGATTGTAGATTTCGTCCGGCTGCACCTGCTGCACGATGCGGATCAGATTGGTGCTGTCGGTCAGGTCGCCATAATGCAGAAACAAGCGACGCTCAGAATCGTGCGGGTCCTGGTAAAGGTGGTCGATGCGCTCGGTGTTGAAGGACGAGGAGCGCCGCTTGATGCCATGCACCTCGTAACCTTTGCCGAGCAGGAATTCGGCCAAGTAGGCGCCGTCCTGTCCGGTGATTCCAGTTATCAAGGCACGTTTCATCTTGACTCCCGAAGCCTATCGTGGAGATTTGCACAATTCACGGGTGTGCGATGATCCCATGGATCACTGCACGGGCGAATGGGCACCTTGCTCGGCCTGCTGCTGCAGCTCGGCGATCTGTGCATCCAGCCGGCCGAAGCTGTCCATGCGGCGCAAGGCATCAATTTCCCGCACTGCGTCTTGAGTCATGCCATTGATCGCCAGCCAGTGCGCCAACTGCACGCGGTAAGCCGTTTCACCCGGTGCCCTCTTCACGGCTTGGCGCATCGCCTGGATCGCGAGTTTGTCGTCGCGAAGAAGGTCGTTGGCGAAATCCGCGTAAGCCGCATATAGACGCGCGATCGGCGCGGGCCGCGACAGCGCGGCCTCGAAGGCTTTTTGCAAGGCGGAAATATCGAAACTGCAATCCAGCTTGGCGCGGCATTGCGTCAACGATATCAAAGCAGAAATATCTTCTTGAGTCGTCGGCTGGTTACGAAGCTTTGCAGTCATTTCCCGCCACAATGCCTGATCGTCTCTATGGCGATCGTGATCGATGATCATGATCTGTGCTTGCTCAGGCAAGGTGGAGGCGCCGGGAATGGCCGCTGCCTGACGCAGATAGAATTTTGCCTTCTCCAGCGCGGGGCCAGGCTGGTAGTCCGACGCAATGATCAGCAACCGCCCGGCTTCGTAATTGGCGCGCGACGAATCGGGGTGGCGATTCGCTTCCGCTAAAGCAAGGCGCAAGGGATTAGACCAGTCTTGCGCGCGCAAATAGGTGACTCCAGCGAACCACATCAGCAGCAGGGCAACCAATGCGCCCCGTATGATCGGTAGCGTGATCGTCCTGCGCAGACCCGCCAGCAATGAAAAGAGTGTCAGTAACGCGCCGATGGAGGCGAAGTAGTTGCGGTGCTCATACACCAGTTCGAGCGGGATGAACGTGGCAGTCAACAACTGCGCTGCGAAAAACCACAGGATGCCGAGGGCGACCAGCGGAAGGCGGTCGCGTAACCAGATCGCGAGGGCAATCAGCGAAGAGAGAAAAAGAATCGCCGGCAATGTCGTCGGCGGGGTGAGAAGTCCCTTCGAAATAGGCATTTCATCGTGATATACACTCAATGTGAATGGATCAGGCAAGACGATCCAACGCAGATAGCTCACAAGCACGCGCGCTTCGGTCAGCAGCCGCTCGTCCAACGTGAAGCTGCGTCCGTCCCACGCAGCCGGTTCCAGCGAACGCGGTAGCAACCAGGCAAGGCCCAATACGGCGGGTAGCAGCAAAGTGAAGACGAACAACCAGACGATCCGTTTGTCTACAGCAGCCGTACTGGCCGATGACCTGCCGTGCATTTCCGTTTTGGTAGTGGGTTCGTGATCAGGGAATTCTTCATTGCCTGCGTGCTGACGAAAGCGAAATAACACCCACTCCACCAGAAACGCATAAACCGGCAACAATACGGCCGACTCCTTCGAGAGCAAACCGATTGCGGTGCCGAACACGAGGCCGGACGACGCGATGACAAAACCGGTTCGTGCGTCGCGCTGATGCACTGCACTCATCATTCGCCGACGTCCCAGCAGATATGCCCACAATCCCGCTAGCACGAACACTTGGCAGAGGCTTTCCATCCTCTGCACTACATACAGCACCGCCATTACATTGATGGGCAGCAACAGCCATCCCGCTGCGACTATCAACGCCAGCCGTTGCGCTGCGGTGTCTTCGATCATTGTTTTGCCGCACCGCGTATTCCATGCGCGAAACATTTCGCGCAGCATGAAGTACAGCAACAGGCCGTTGAGCAAATGAATTGCCAGATTGGTGGCTTTCATCGGCCAAGGGTTTTCGCCCGAAATAAACCAATTCAGGGCAAAGGTCAGGGAAGCCAATGGGCGTTGAAATTCACTGGCCGGTGATGACCATGCCGCATTTGCCCAGTTCGCCAGCGTCGAATGCGTAATGTGCAGTTCCGCGTTGTCGACAATATTGGGAAAATCATCGAAAACGTAGCCGCCGGAAAGACCGGGCCAGTAAACGATGATTGTGAGGGCCAACGATGCGCCGAGCGCCAGTAGAGAAAGCCTTTTAGCTTGCATTGTATTTAATGTGCAGGAAGCTGCCGAAAGACTAACCGGTTCAACGCCCGATTGCTTGGGTTTTTGCGTGTCGCCGAGCATGCTTGACTGGGGACATGGCGTCGGTTTGAAGCGTTTTTCGCAGCCGCAAGGCTTCGCATTCCCAATAATGCTGTCGCTCGAGAATCCATGCATGTATCCGCGGCATGCCGAAGGGCGCCGGTTTCGATGGCGGCAGGGTACGCCAGAAATTCAGGTGTGCGAGCCCCTGAAGCGGATAACCCTCCGCGCCGAGCGTCGCTGCCTGCTCGAGCGCAGCATCGGGCTGAGGATCGAGAATCAACGCTCGATCGAAGGCAGACAAGGCCTGATCAGGTCGGTGTTGGGCAAGATACAAAAGACCCTGAAGATGCTCGATGTCCTGTTGCCGTCCGGGTATCGAGCGCCAGTGCGGGTTACTCCGCATCGCATCCAGCATCGCTTGCAGAGCGGCGAAATCGAGGCCGCGGCACTCCTTACGCGTTGCCATGTCCAGCGCCGTGTCGAACCATTTGAACATCAGTTCGCCACCCACTCGGCTGGTCATCAGCGAATGATCGACGGAGTGCAGAGTCTCAGGACGCAAGTCGCCCAGACGGCACTCTGCGCCGACGAGATTGACGGGGATCTGCAGATCGTCCGGATGCGACGGCAACGCATTGAGCAGCCGCGCTGCCGCCAGATGTGGGCGACCATGAGCCAGATCGTATTGCGCGGCACTGGCCTGTGCGCGCGCCGATCCGGGGTTGAACGCCGCCCACTTTTGCGCTTGCGTGTAGCCATTGCCCCATGATGTCGCGCGTTCATGCGTGAGCATTCCCAGCATGACGAGTATGGCCAAAGCCATGCTAGGGCCGACCCAGCGCAAAGAACTCCGCGCGGTCAGGACAATGCCAACCGGCCAGAACATCAGCATTGCCGGCAGATAATTGCGGTGTTCGTAGTACAGCTCCAGCGGAATCCATGTGCTTTCCAGCAGTTGACCCGCAAAATAGAACAGCAACGCCAATGCGACGGCCGGGTATTTTTTTCGCAAAGCCAAGCCGGCAGCGATCAAGACGAAGATCCCCAGCATGCAGGGCCCAGTCGTCGGAGGATGCAACCATCCTCTTGAAACCACAAAACCGTCGGTGAACAAGCCGAGCGAGTGTGCGCGCGGTACCCACAATAAACCGAGGTAATCCAGCAATACGCGCGGTTCGGTCAGCAACCTTTGGCCGACGCTCCAATTGCGGACTTCCGGCGCGGCATGAATCGCCACGGGAAGTGCTCCCAGCAGGCCCAATGCAAGCAGGAGACTCGGCACGATCAACAACAACACGAGCATCCGTCGGTAGAGCGGTTTGACGGCGTCGGCGCGTATCGGCCGATACGGCGATAGCACGATCCACTCGACGAGCAGGAGCAACAAGGGCAGCAGAACGCCGTTGGCCTTGCACAAGGTGGCCAGCAACGTGCAGCCCAATATGCTTGCCGTCATTCCGGTCACGGCCCGCTTTGGGTGATTCGACTCGAGCCATTCCCTTGAGCGTGTCCAGCCGAGCAAGGCGATCAGCACGAAAGTCGCCGGCAGCATCGCCTCACGTTGCACCACATAGAGCGTGGTGGAAACAAACAGCGGATGCATCAGCCACGCGCCCGCTCCAAACAGCGCGGCTGCACGCGCATGATCCGGCTTCAGACCCACCGCAATGCCCAGGCGTAACAAGACTGCGCACAGCAATGCGCCGTTCAACAGGTGCAGCAACAGGTTCGTGACCTTGAAAGAATACGCATTCGCGGGCCAGTCTCGTGCATCGAGCAGAAAGCTGGCGAGGGTCAATGGCCGCCCGGTTGGATCGGCGTCTCCAGAGGTGAGATAGCGGGCGAGCGCCGCCAGATTGTCTATGGGACCCGTGGCACCGATCGCTGGCAGGTTACCGAAGTCGTCGAACAGGAAATCTCCGGCCAAGCCCGGGCGGTAAACATGCCATGCCGCCAATAACAGAACGGCAAGCGCCACAACGTAGAGAATCGCCGCCGATGGCCGCTTGATCCCACGATTTGCTCGCGCCGCTGTCATGCTGACTGGAGGGGAGGCCGACATTCGCGTCAAGCATAAAGCGGTTTGCGGCTCGACTCAGATAAAAAGAAGGGCCGCATGGAGCGGCCCTTCTCTTCAACCAAACTGCAAGGTATCGATCAACGGCAGGCCGAGGGCAAGTACTTTGACGGCACCGGATTGGAGGAGCCGGCTTTGCAGCGGAACTGCGTGCTGCCCTGATTCGTGGTGGCCGACAGGACGATCGTGTCGCTGTTGATTTTGGTGTTGGCTTTGTACGGCGAGGCAGAGCTGTAGGTCACGGTGATGAGACCGGACGTGATGGCCACACCACTGACGTAATTACCGGTGATCGAGCCGGAGGCCGCAACGCCTGCCGATCCATTGTTCGTCGGAAAGCGACCGTTGTTGCTGTAGAACTCGGCGATAGCCGTCTTGGAGCCGTCCGCCAGCGACAGGCCTTCGGACACCTGCGAACGGATGACGTAATCCTGGTACGCCGGAATCGCGATCGCGGCCAGGATGGCGATGATCGCGACCACGATCATCAGTTCGATCAGCGTAAAACCTTTTTGGAACGTTTTCATGTCTGTTACCTCGTTTGCTGTGTTTGGCTAGCTAACCCTGGGAAACCCCTGAAGCTTTTTTGAAGCCCCTTATCGGGCCTTGCGGCCCGCCTCCCTGGCCAGCCGGCCAGACGAGCGGAAGCTCGCAGTGGCCCCAGCAGCTTTCGTGCCAACATCCAACCGGCGTAACCGGCTTCCTACTGTGAACAAATCCACATATTGAGGCGTGGACGGATCCGGGCACCGATTCGAAGAATGTCCGCCATTGACGCGTCTGGCACGTGGTGACGCAATACGTCAGGCACGTGTCGTGGCACAGGAGCCTCAGCGGCAGGATGACGGCAAATACTTGGACTTCACCGTACCGGCGCATTTCCACACGATACTGCCCGCGGTGGTGGTCGGCGAGAGCGTCACGTTCGCGGTTTTGATGGCCGGGTTGGCCTTCGGTTGTGCATAGGCCACCGTGATCTTCCCGGCCGCCACTGTGATCGAGGAAACATAATTACCCGCGATCGAGGTCGGAGTAGGCAGGCCAGCTGAATTGTTGCCTGGAGGATACCTACCGTTATTGGCGACGAAGTCCCAGACCGCGCTTTTGACTCCGTCGGCCAAGCCGATGCCTTCCGACACCTGCGAACGGATCACGTAATCCTGGTACGCGGGAATCGCGAGCGCCGCCAGGATGGCGATGATCGCGATTACAATCATCAGTTCGATCAGCGTGAAACCGCCCTGCAAGGCGCGCATGGAAAACTCCCCTGTTCCTGACGCGTTCGATGCGATTGTCTGCGAATGTCACAGCAGGGAACGTGCCAAGTTCAGGACCGGCGTGAACCGGGTCACGTTTCGGGTTTCTGGCACAATGGCGCGTTTCAAGCGGCCGATGGCCGCCAGGGAACCGATTGGATGAAAACCCTGCTGGTCACCGGCGGCGCCGGTTTCATCGGCGGCAATTTCGTATTGCAGGCGGTGGCGGACGGATTGACGGTGGTCAATCTGGACAAGCTGACCTACGCCGGCAATCTCGATACGTTGAAGTCGCTGGAGCGTGACGGTCATCACATTTTCGTGCACGGCGACATCGGCGATCGCGCACTCGTTTCGAAGCTGCTGGTCGAACACCGGCCGGATGCGATCGTCAATTTCGCCGCCGAATCGCACGTCGACCGCTCGATCGATGGTCCGGCTGCCTTCATCGAGACCAACGTGGTCGGCACGCTATCGTTGCTGGAATGCGCGCGGAATTACTGGAAATCGCTGGATTGCGGCGGGCGCGATGCGTTCCGCCTCCTGCATGTTTCCACCGACGAGGTGTACGGCTCGCTGGGCGCCACCGGCAAATTCACCGAAGAGACGCCGTATGCGCCGAACTCGCCGTATTCGGCCAGCAAGGCCGCGAGCGATCACCTGGTGCGCGCGTTTCATCACACCTACGGCCTGCCGGTGCTGACGACCAATTGTTCGAACAATTACGGGCCCTATCAGTTTCCGGAGAAGTTGATCCCGCTGACCATCGCCAAGGCGCTGGCCGGCGAGAAGTTGCCGGTTTACGGCGACGGCAAGAACGTGCGCGACTGGTTGTACGTGCTGGATCACTGCGCAGCCATCCGCCGCGTGCTGGAAGCGGGCCGCGTGGGCGAAACCTACAACGTCGGCGGCAATGCCGAGCGCGAGAACATCCATGTCGTGCGCACAATTTGCAAACTCCTGGACGAACGCGCGCCCTTGCCGGAGGGTCGCGCGCACGAAACGCTGATTGAATTCGTCAAGGATCGCCCCGGCCACGACCGACGTTACGCGATCGATTTCTCCAAGTTGCAGCGCGAGCTGGGTTGGCAACCGTCGGAGACTTTTGAGAGCGGCATCGCGCGCACGGTGGATTGGTATCTCGGCAATCAGGATTGGGTGAAGCGCGTGCTGGATGGGAGTTACCGCCTGGAACGCATCGGAGCGGCGGCGTGACCACGAAGAAGGGAATCATCCTCGCAGGCGGTTCTGGCACGCGCCTGTACCCGGTGACGCAGGCGATCAGCAAGCAATTGCTGCCGGTGTACGACAAGCCGATGATCTACTACCCGCTCTCGGTGCTGATGCTGGCCGGCATCCGCGAGGTATTGGTGATCAATACACCGCACGAACAGGTGCTGTTCAAGAATCTGTTGGGCGACGGTTCGCGCTGGGGTATCAAGATCGAGTACGCGGTGCAGCCCGCGCCGGAAGGGTTGGCGCAGGCGTTCCTGATCGGCCGCGATTTCATCGCCGGACAATCCAGTTGTCTGATCCTGGGCGACAACATCTTCTACGGCCACGGTCTGACCGAGCTGCTGCAACGCGCGGCCTCGCGCACACGTGGCGCGACGGTGTTCGGTTACTGGGTGCGCGATCCGGAGCGTTACGGCGTGGCGCAATTCGATGACTTCGGCCGCGTGATCGGACTGGAAGAAAAACCGGCCAAACCCAAATCGAATTACGCGGTCACCGGCTTGTATTTCTACGACGAACGCGTGTGCGATTTTGCCGCACAGTTGAAGCCATCCGCGCGCGGCGAACTGGAGATTACAGATCTCAATCGCTGCTATCTGAACGACGGTTCGCTGATGCTGGAACAACTCGGCCGCGGCTACGCGTGGCTGGACACCGGCACGCACGAATCGATGATGGATGCTGGCAATTACATCGCCACGGTGGAGAACCGGCAGGGATTGAAAGTGTGCTGCCCGGAAGAGGTCGCTTATCTGAACGGATGGATCGACGCGGATCAGGTGCGCGAACTGGCCAAGCCGCTTGCCAAAACGGGCTACGGACAATATCTGCTGCAACTGATCGAGCAAGGCGTTGCGAAATGACTGTGCCGCAACTGAAACGCATCGATACGGAATTGCCTGGTTGCTGCATCGTGGAACCGGTGGTGTTCGGCGACGCGCGCGGATTCTTCTACGAGACTTTCAACGCGGAGAAATACGCGGGCATCGGCATCGAGGCGCGCTTCGTGCAGTCCAATGTCTCCCGCTCGATGAAGGGCGTGCTGCGGGGCCTGCACTATCAGTGGCCGAGGCCGCAAGGCAAGCTGGTCGGCGTGCTGGATGGCGAGGTGTACGACGTGGCGGTGGATATCCGCCGCGGCTCGCCGACCTTCGGTCGCTGGACAGCAGCCATGCTGACTGCCGACAACAAGCGCCAGTTCTGGATACCCGAAGGGTTCGCGCACGGCTTCTGCGTGGTCAGCGATTACGCGACATTTGTCTATCAATGCACCGCGGTATACGACCGCGCCGCAGATGCGGGCCTGCGCTGGAACGATGCGAGTCTCGCGATCGACTGGCCGGTGGCCGAGCCGCTGCTCTCCGACAAGGATCGGGTCGCGCCATTTCTTTGCGAAGTGCCTGCCGACAGATTGCCTTTGTACGACCCATGAGCGTCGCGTGCATTCTGCTGCTGGGCGCGAATGGCCAAGTCGGCCACGCGCTGCGGTTCGCGTTGCGCAACACCGCGAGCGAACTGAGGCCGGTCTTTCCGCGAAGAACCGCCGCACCGCATAACGGTCTGATCTGTGCCACCCGCGACGGCAAGCTCGATGGCACAGAATGCGAGCGCATCGATCTTACCGATCTCGAGGGCCTGCGCGCGAAACTGGATCGCATCGACCCCGATCTGATCGTCAACGCCGCGGCTTACACCGCGGTCGATCGCGCGGAGGACGAGCCGGATCTCGCGATGCGCGTCAACGCGCAAGCCGTCGGCGTGTTGGGCGAATGGGCGGCGCGGCACGACGCGCGCGTGCTGCATTACTCCACCGATTATGTTTTCGACGGCAAAGCGAAAAGCCCTTATCGCGAAGACGATACGCCACATCCGCTTGGCGCATACGGCCGTTCCAAACTCGCGGGCGAATTGGCCCTGCGTGCCAGCGGTTGTTCGCACCTGATCCTGCGCACGGCCTGGGTGTACGCACCGCGCGGACACAATTTCCTGCGTACGATGTTGCGCTTGGCCGGCGAGCGCGGCACTTTGCGCGTAGTGGATGATCAAATCGGCGCGCCCACTCCAGCCGAGTTAATCGCGCGCGTCACCGCGCAAATCATCCCGCGCTGGTTCAACGTCGATCACGGAGACATGACCGAACACTCGCTGGATGGCGTGTATCACCTGACCAGCACCGGCGAAACGAGCTGGTGCGAATTCGCGCGAGCCATTTTCGTGCGTGCGCAGCATGCCGGCTTGCTCGCGCGCGTGCCGCAAGTCGTCGCGATCAAGACCGCGGAATATCCGACCCGAGCGCAGCGTCCGGCTTACTCCGTGCTCGACACCACGCGTCTGCGCGAAACCTTCGGCGTGACGCCGCAAGACTGGCGCGAAGGGCTGGGTGGCGTTTTCCAAGATCTGGCCGCCGGTTGATTCCTGCTGCCGCGCGGTTCTAGCATCGTGCGGGCGCCGTTGGGGCGGCGCGACGATGGGGGCAAAGATGAAATTCGTACGAGCCTTGGTCGCGCTGGTGCTGTGCGGCTGCGCTGGCATTTCCTTCGCAGATCCGGTTTCGTTCGCGGAGCTTGCGAAACACGCGCAATTCAAGATGATGAAGATTTCGCCGGACGGTAAACACATCGCGGCGACTTCGACGTTGAAGAACGGCCAGACCGTTCTGACATTGATGGGCTTTGATAACGGCAAGGTGAACCTGCTGAGCAATATTGTTCCGCGCCAGACTGAAGATGTTCTGGAATTCTGGTGGGCTTCGCCCAACCGTGTGCTTTACACCGAAGCCGAGCACGACGGCGGCTGGGACATACCGATACCGACAGGCGAGCTCTACGCGGTGAACGCCGACGGCGACGATCCCGAGATCTTGTACGGTTATCGCAAGGAAGGACAGCAGACCGGAACGCACATCCAGCAGGTCACGGCCGAGTACGGCAGCGCGACGTTTCTGTCACGCATCAACGGCGATGACAATCATGTACTGGTTACCATCACCGACTGGGAAGCCTCGGGTTCGGCGGGTGCGTTCACCGCCGTGTACAAGATGGACGTGCGCGATGGCCGTAAGGTGAAGGTGGCCACTGCGCCGGTGCGGCAGGCGGAGTATCTCGCCGATCATCAGGGCCACGTGAGATTTGCCAGCAGCGACGATCTCGAAGGCAACCGCAAGATCTACATGCGCCCGGTGGACGGCGGAGACTGGCAGTTGCTGGGCGAGGCGAGCGCCGATCGGGACTGGCCGATCGCCTTCAGCGCCGATGACACCGCGGTCTGGTTCACCTGCCGCACGGCCAATGCCTTTGGCGTATGCCGCTTCGATCCGGCGACGCAGAAGATGACGCCGGCATGGAGCAATCCCAATGTCGAGGGCGATCTGGCGCAGGGTCTGGCCGAAGATTCGGTGATGGGAGTGCGCTTCGAGGATGGTCGCCCCGCGTTGTCCGTCTTCGATTCGAATTCACCGGATGCGAAAGCGCTGATCGATTTGATGAAGCAGTATCCCGGCGAAGACGTGCGGTTCGTCTCGGGTAGCGACGACGGCAGCAAGGCGATCGCGCTGGTTGAGGCGGACGCCGACCCGGGCACGTTTTTTCTCTACGACCGCGCCAGCGACAAGTTCACGCCGCTCTTGCAGCGCGCGGGCTGGATCGATCCTACCCAAATGGCGCGCAAGACGCCGATCGAACTGAACGCACGCGACGGTTTGAAATTGCGTGGTTACCTTACGTATCCGCCCGGACAGGAGAGTGCCAAGAAACTACCGATGGTCGTGTTCGTACACGGTGGTCCGTACGGCATCCGGGACGATTGGGACTACGATCCCTACGTGCAGGCACTCGCTACGCGGGGTTATGCGGTACTGCAGGTGAACTATCGCGGCTCCGGTGGCTACGGCTACGACTTCATCAAAGCCGGTTATCACGAATGGGGCGGCAAGATGCAGGACGATGTCACCGACGCCACGCGCTGGGCGATCCAGCAGGGCATCGCCGATCCTCAGCGCATCTGCATCTATGGTGGCAGCTACGGCGGCTATGCCGCGCTGGAAGGGGCGGTCAAGGAACCCGATCTGTACAAGTGCGCCATCGGCTACGTCGGTGTGTACGACCTGCCGATGATGGAAAGCCGCAAGGATGCCGCGCAAACGCAATACGCCGCGGCGTACTGGAAACGCACCATGGGTTCCGATGCCACCGTGCTGGCGCAGCATTCGCCGATCTATCAGTTGAACGCGCTCAAGGCACGGGTCATGCTGATCGTCGGTGGGCAGGACAAGATTGTCCTGCCGGTGCAGGGAAAGAATCTGCACATGGCACTGCTGGAACGTCGCGTGCCGCACGAATGGCTCTACCAGCCTGACGAATGGCACGGCTTCTACGACGAAGGCCATATCGCCGATTTGTTCGAGAAGGTGGATGCGTTCCTGGATGCGAGCATTGGATCGGCCGTAATGACAAATCCGAGCGCTGCCACGAATTCATCGGCGACGCATTGACGCAAAAGCCGGGACTCGGGGCTCGCGACTCGGAAGAGGGTAGTAGCCTTGGTCGTCCTTTCCGGGGCTGTCGCGGATGCAATACGCGGCAAAACCCAGAATCCAGCTTTTGCTCGTCACGAATGAAAAGCTTGTTTTGCGTCGGATTTGGTCCGAAGCAGGCCCGAATGCAAGTTTGTGCAGTCTTGCGCGGAGGCAAATCGCGCCTTACCGTTGGCGCTTCCTCGCTGCGGGAACCGACGATGAAATCCCAATTCGCTGCATGGGCGGTGGTGCTTGCGCTCGCACCGGTGCTGGCCTTCGCCGCGCCGCATCCGTTCAACGCGCACGACCTGGTGATGATGGATCGCGTGTCCGATCCGCATCTTTCGCCGGACGGTTCGCGTGTCGCCTTCTCGGTGCGCAGCACCGATTACGCCGCCAACAAGGGCGTCAACAGCGTGTGGGTGCTCGATTTGAACAGGACCGGCGCGAAACCGCAGCGTGCCACCGATCCTGAATTGAGCGCGAGCAGCGGACGTTTTTCGCCGGATGGCAAGACACTTTACTTCCTCGGCACCAAGGGCAACAGCACGCAACTATGGTCGATGCCCGCCGCCGGCGGCACGCCGCATCAAGTGACGCATTTGCCGGTCGATATCGACAACTACCGCATCTCGCCGGACGGCAAGCAACTGCTGTTCTCTGCGCAGGTGTTCGAGGATTGCAAGGATCTCGCGTGCACCAAGGAGCGGCTGGAAGCGCAGAAGAAGGACAAGGCGACGGGCCGCATCTACGACCGTTTGTTCGTGCGCCATTGGGACACGTGGTCGGATCACCGCCGCTCGCAGCTTTTCATCATGTCGTTGAACGGCACGCAGCCGATCCGCTTGTCCCAAGGTATCGACGGTGACGTGCCCAGCAAGCCGTTCGGCGACGAGGGCGAGTACTACTTCTCGCCGGACGGCAAGACGGTGTATTTCGACGTGCGCATCGCCGGTACCAGCGAGCCGTGGTCCACCAATTTCGACATCTATTCGGTGGCAAGCGACGGATCATCGCCACCGCGCAATCTCACCGCAGACAACAAGGCCTGGGATGCCGCGCCATTGCCTTCGCGTGACGGCAAGACGCTTTATTACTTGGCGATGAGGACGCCAGGTTTCGAAGCCGATCGCTTTGCGATCATGGCGATGGATCTCGCGACCGGCGAAAAACACGAAATCGATCCGCAGTGGGACCGCTCGCCGAGCGGCTTGTCGTTGTCGGACGATGGCGAGACCTTGTATGCCACCGGGGACGATCACGGCGCCCATCCATTGTTCGCAATCGATATCGCCAGCGGCAAGGCCACGCAGATTTTTGGCGACGGCGACATCGGCGGCTACGACGTGGCCGGCAATCGCATCGTCGCCGCGCGCTCGGATTTTCAGCATCCGGCCGATCTGTACGAAATGGATGCGCAAGGCGGTAATGTCGCGCAGATCACGCATTTCAACGCAGATCGTCTGGCTGACATCCAGTTTGGCGACGCGCAGTGGTTCACCTTCAAGGGCGCCAAGGGCGATGAGGTGCAGGGTTACGTGATGAAGCCGGCCGGTTTTGAGCCGGGCAAGAAATACCCAGTCGCATTCTTGATCCACGGCGGCCCGCAGGGCGAATGGTTGAACGAATTCCACTACCGCTGGAATCCGGAAGCTTTCGCCGGCGCAGGCTTCGCGGTCGTGGCGATCAATTTCCACGGTTCGACCGGCTACGGCCAAAAGTTCACGGACGAGATTTCCGGCGACTGGGGTGGTGCGCCGCTGGAAGACCTGAAAAAAGGCTGGGCCTACGCGCTGAACAACTTCTCTTTCCTCGATGGCAACAATGCCTGCGCGTTGGGCGCGAGCTACGGCGGCTACATGGTTTACTGGATCGCCGGCGTGTGGAACCAGCCGTGGAAATGTCTGGTCGATCACGACGGCGTGTTCGACACGCGCATGATGTATTACGCCACCGACGAATTGTGGTTCGAGGAACACGAAAATGGCGGCACGCAGTTCGAGCATCCGGAGAACTACGAGAAGTTCAATCCTTTGAACTACGTCAAGGACTGGCGCGTGCCGATGCTGGTGATCCACTCAGGCCACGACTACCGCATTCCGGAGACACAAGGCTTGGGCGCGTTCACCGCGCTACAACGCCGCGGCATCCCGAGCGAACTGCTCTACTTCCCGGATGAAAGCCACTGGGTCGCAAAACCGCAGAACAGCGTGCTGTGGCACGACACGGTGATCGGGTGGTTGAGGAAATGGACGGCTCCGTCGTAAAGCAGATTCCGTTTTCGTTCGTGATAAAGCCGCGAACGGAACCGGAATGACGGCAGGTTTTACACCGCATCTCGCAGCGTATTTTCTTGACGTGCGAATTGCGGGAAGCGTGCGAGGATCGCGCGACGGATTCCGGCCGCATCGAGTCCGGCTTGCGCCAGTAATTCCTCGCGGCTGCCGTGTTCCAGGAATTCGTCCGGCAGGCCCAGATGCAGCAGCGGCAGTTCGATTCCGTGCGCGTCCAGCACCTCGGCCACAGCCGAACCCGCGCCGCCGGCGATCACATTGTCTTCCAGCGTGACCAGTGCCTCGTACGTGCGCGTGAGTTTCAGGATCAATTCCTCATCCAGCGGTTTGACGAAGCGCATGTTGATCACGCAGGCGTCGAGCTCCGCGCCGATTTCTTCGGCCGGAGCGACCATGCAACCGAAGGCGAGCAGCGCCAGGCCGCGACCGTGCCGTCGCACCTGCGCGCGGCCGATCGGCAATGTCGTCAGTTCGCGCTCGATCACCACACCCGGACCGGATCCGCGCGGATAACGCACGGCCGCGGGTCCATCGTGACGAAACCCCGTCGTCAGCATCTGCCGGCATTCGTTTTCGTCGGCCGGTGCCATCACGACCAGGTTCGGAATGCAGCGCAGGTACGACAGATCGAAACTCCCCGCGTGGGTCGGACCGTCGGGGCCGACCACACCGGCACGGTCGACCGCGAACAGCACGGGAAGACCCTGCAATGCAATATCGTGGATCAATTGATCGTAAGCGCGTTGCAGGAAAGTCGAATAGATCGCCACCACCGGATGCGCGCCTTCGCAAGCCATGCCGGCTGCGAGCGTCACCGCGTGCTGCTCGGCGATCGCGACATCGAAATAGCGGTCCGGAAATTCCTTCGAGAACCGCACCAGACCAGAGCCCTCGCGCATCGCCGGCGTGATGCCGTAGAGGTTCGCGTCGCTTGCCGCCATGTCGCACAGCCAGTCGCCAAACACTTCGGTGTAGGTAATTTTTTTCGGCGCGGAGGACGCCTTCTTCACCACGCCCTGTTTGGGGTCGAACGGTGACACTGCGTGATATTCGATTTGCGCGCGCTCCGCAGGTTCGTAACCCTTACCCTTGGTGGTGATCACGTGCAGCAGTTGCGGGCCGCGCAGTTGCTTCACCGTCTTCAGCGAATGCAGCAGCAAGGGCAGATCGTGGCCGTCGATCGGTCCGGTGTAGTGGAAGCCCAGTTCTTCGAACAGCGTGCTCGGCACGAACATGCCCTTGGCGTGCTCTTCCCAGCGGCGGAAAAAGCGCCACAGCAGCGAGCGCGGACTCAGTGCGCGCTTGGCGCCTTCGCGCAGACGGTTCAAACGCCGGCTCGCAAGCAGCCGCGCCAGCATCTTCGTCGTCGCACCGACGTTTTCCGAAATCGACATGCCGTTGTCGTTGAGGATCACCAGCATGTCCGGCTCGATATCGCCACCGTGATTCAGCGCTTCGAACGCCATGCCGGCGGTCATCGCGCCGTCGCCGATCACCGCCACGATTTTCCGATCGTCGCCTTTGCGCTGCGCGGCGATCGCCATGCCGAGTGCCGCGGAAATCGAGGTGGACGAATGGCCCACGCCGAAGGTGTCGTATTCGCTTTCGGCGCGCTTAGGAAAAGGCGCAAGGCCGTCCTTCTGCTTGATCGTGGTAATCGCGTCGCGCCGGCCGGTCAGGATCTTGTGCGGGTAGCACTGATGACCGACATCCCAGACGATGCGGTCGCGCGGCGTGTCGTAGAGATATTGCAGCGCGATGGTCAACTCGACCACACCCAGACCCGCGCCGAAATGTCCGCCCACGCTCGCCACAGATTCGATCAGGTACGCGCGCAATTCTTCCGCCAGCTCCGGCAGTTGATCCTCGCGCAGTTTTTTCAGATCCGCCGGCGAGTCGATTTTCGAGAGCAACGGATAACGGAAGGGGTCGATCATGCGTCTATTGTTGGGTGGTAACGCGGGCACGCGCAAGCAGAAATCGTGGCGAATCGCCGCAAGCGGCGCATTGGCAAGCAATCGTCCCTGATACGCCTGCCGGCCCGCACGTTCTCATGCGCACGCTCGCCGGCGCGAGATGTGATTCAACGCATTTCGTGTCAGGTACCGGCTCGCCCAAACCTCCGCTTCAGCGTCTGCCTTATCCGGATATGCCGCGCCGCATCGCGCGCTTCCTTCAAACGGCGTGCATGCGCCGAGAGCAGATCGCCGCGGGTGAGGATGCCGACCATTTTTGCGGAATCGTCTTGCGAGACGACGACGAGACGGCCGACGTTCTCCGCCACCATGTGATCGGCCGCTTCACGCAGGGAATGATTTTCGCTGACCACGATCGGCGGGCGCTTCAACATTTCGCCGATGCGCCGCAGACCCGGGAGATGGGGATCCAGCAGGTCGCGGCGCGTGATGACACCGCGCACGCGCTGCTGGTCGTCCAGCACGGGATAACCCTGGTGTTGCGCATCCACGCTGCCGGAGTTCAGCCAGTGCCGCACGTCCGACAATGCATCCGAGGTGCGCAGCACGCGCACGTCGCGCGTGCATGCCTGGCCGACGGAAATCTGTTCGAGAAAGTCCGCGGCATATTCGCTCGGTACGCGCACGCCACGGCGCGCGATCTTCTCGGTCATGATGGTGTTGCGCATAATCGATGCCGAGATCAGATAAGCAGCGGTGCAGCCGCCCAGCAGCGGAAGCAGGCCGACCGGCTGGCGCGTGGTCTCGAATGCGAACACGACGGAGGTGAGCAGTGCGCGCGAAGCGCCGGCAAAGATCGAAGCCATGCCGACCAACGCGGCGATGCGCGGATCGACACCGAAACTCGGAGCGAGCGCGGCGATGCCGATACCGATCAATGCGCCCAGCGCGCCGCCGATGGTGAACAGCGGCGCCAATGTTCCGCCTGAAGTGCCGCTACCCAGCGCGATTGCCCACGAGAGGAATTTCAGCAGGCACAGCGAGATCAGCACCTGCACCCCGAAGTGACCTGCAACGATGTTCTCGATGTTGTCGTAGCCCACGCCGAGGGTATGCGGCGCGCAGTAGCCGATCGCGCCGACCGCAACGCCGCCAATGGCCGGCCACCACATCCAGTGCACGGGCAGTTTTTCGAACGCGTCCTCGACGCCGTACACCAGCCGCGTCACGCCTACGCTCAGCAAGCCGACCAATGCGCCTAGCGCGATGTAGCAGGCGAGCGCGTAACCGCCGGGCTCGATGAGGTTTGACGGCATCGCGAAGACTGCGGCCGAACCATAGCGCGCGTAGCGCACGCCAGTTGCGGTACAGGTCGCGAGCGCGACCGGAATCAGCGAGCGCGGACGCAATTCGAACAGCAGCAGTTCCACCGCGAGCACCAACGCGGAAACCGGCGAGCCGAACACCGCGGCCATGCCTGCCGCGGCGCCCGCAGCGAGCAAGACCTTGCGTTCGTGGGCGGTGACGCGCAGCAGTTGCCCCAGGAACGAACCCAGCGCGCCACCGGTGGCGATGATCGGCCCTTCCGCGCCGAACGGACCGCCAGTGCCGATCGCGATCGCACTCGAAACCGGTTTCAGGAACGTGATACGCGGCGCGATGCGCGATTCGTTCAATAGCACCTGTTCCATCGCCTCGGGAATGCCGTGGCCGCGGATCGCCTGCGAACCCCAGCGCGCCATCGCGCCGACGATCACACCGCCGATCACCGGCACCGCGATCACCCAGGCGCCGAGAGGATTGTAGGCGGGCGAGGAGAACGCGGCGCTGATGCGTCCGTAGAACGCAATGTTGGTGACGAAGCCGATCAGCGCGGTCAGCAGTTGCGCGATCAATGCCGCACCGAAGGCGATCCCGATCGCCAACACGGTGACGAACAGCACGCGCCTGTCCACCAGCGTGGATTTGCGCGGCATGCGCGCGGCTTGCAGCGACGGCGAAAGCGATGGCGCCACCGGCAGCGCATCGGTGGAGCCTTCCGTGCGCACGCTTTCGTGCTCGGGCGGGCGGGAATGGTCGCTCAAGGTGTTCCCGTTTCGGACCGCCGCGCAGGGGCGCGGCGAAAGACGGGATTTTACGGTGCGTAGCCGGGAAACCGAAGGGCCAGGGTCGAAGCGGGAGGGGAGAGACGGGTGGCGTAAGACGAGAGATGCTGGAGCCTGGATCCAGACGAGCACCCGAGTTTCCGACTAATTCACCCGCCGGTTCTTCGGCAGATGATGCACCAGGAATTCCATCTGGTCGGCGAGGATATTGCGGTTCGACAGGATCAGGTGTTCCACCCAGCTCGGCTTGTAGGGCACCGCCAGCAGCGGCATGCCAGCCTGCTGCGGCGTGCGGCCGCCCTTCCTGATGTTGCATGCCAGGCACGCGGTGACAACGTTTACCCAGACGTCCTTGCCGCCGCGCGACAGCGGCAGCACGTGATCGCGCGTCAGTTCGCCGCGGCTGCAGTGATTGCCGCAGTACATGCAGATGTGACGGTCGCGCGCGAACAGCGCAACATTGGTCAGCGCGGGCGAGGGGTCTATTGCGCCCGCGCGGCAGTGGCCGCGGCTGGCGACGATTGGATGCAGTTCAATGATGCTCTGCTCACCATCATTGTGGAAACCGCCGTGGATGGTGAGGCAGGGATCACCGAGTGTCCATGCGACCGCGCGGCGTGCGTAAAGGCATGCCGCGTCCTGCCATGAGATCCAATCCAGAATGCGGCCACCCGCATCCAGCGACAGCACGCGCGTGCTGTGCAGATCCGCGACGACCCTGCGGATTTCCGGTTCGGCGAGGGCTGTGTGGGACTCCATGCGTCGGCCAAGCATAAAACAACTTTGTGACGGTACGGTAGCGCGGTCATTTCACCGGTTTGGCCAGCCGCAGCAGATCTTCGCCGAAACCGGCTCGTTCGTACAGTTCGCGCGCGCGCGCGTTGCCGGGGAAAACAGCCAGAGTAATCAAGGCGCAACGGTTTTTCTTCGCCCAGACTTGTGCGTGGCCCAGGAGGGCCCGGCCCACGCCGCGGCCTTCGCAACCTGGTGCCACCGCGATATCCGAGATGTGGCAGTTGGCGCGGCCGGAAAAGAAGTCGCGCGTCCTCTGCACGCGCAGGAAGCCGAGACGTTCGCCGTTTTCGGCTTCCGCGACGAACAGATTTTCCGAAGCCGGCACCTCGTCCAGAGCGCGCTTCAGGTCGCGGCGGATGCCGCTCGCGCAATCGCTGCGTCTCCGCCACGCTGGCAAGTCGAAATCCACGAAGCGCATCACCAGAGAGAGGATGAACTCATCATCGCCAGCGTGGGCGGGGCGGATTCGAACGGCCTGCTTGCGGGCTGTTGCCATGGTTGCGCGGTCATTCTCCATCGTCACTCAGGGCTGCGCGCAGCGCAGAACCCGGAATGACGACGATGCAAAGCGTCATTCCGATATCAAAACAATCCATCCCGAATCTCGAACAGGCTCTCCTCGCCCGCCTCGATCGCCGCACGGTGCGTTCGCGTGCGCGGCAGGATGCGCGAAAAATAAAAGCGCGCAGTCAGATGTTTCGCCTGTTTGAAATCTTCGCTTTGCGAGGAATGTTGGGCCGCTGCCACGCTGCGCGCCCAGAAATAGGCCAAGGCGATGTAGCCGGAATAGAACAGATAGTCGACGGCCGCCGCGCCGATCTCGTCGGCATTCTTGATCGCGCGCTGACCGCACGCCTGCGTCAGCTCGGCCCATTCCTTCGCCAGCGCCGACAATTTCGGAATGAATCCCTTCAGCGTTTCGTCATCCGCGTGCTGCGCGCAGAATGCGCCGATCTCCTGCAGGAACAGCCGCAAGCCTTCGCCGCGCTGCTGGATGATCTTGCGGCCGAGCAGGTCCAGCGCCTGGATTTGCGTGGTGCCTTCGTAGATCGTGGTGATGCGCGCGTCGCGCACGTACTGCTCCATGCCGTGCTCGGCGATGTAGCCGTGGCCGCCATAGATTTGCAACGCGAGATTGGTGCACTCGATCGCGTTCTCCGTGAGCATTCCCTTGATAATCGGTGTCAGGAACGACACCAGCGCTTCCACGCGTTTGCGTTCGGCTTCATCACTCGAGCGATGCAGGATGTCCACCAGCGTCGCGGCGTACAGCCCGAGTGCGCGTCCGCCTTCGATCAAGGTCTTCTGCGTCAGCAGCATGCGGCGCACGTCGCCGTGCACGATCAGCGGATCGGCGGGCTTGTCAGGAAATTTCGCACCGGATAGCGCGCGCATCTGCAAGCGTTCGCGCGCGTAGCTCAGAGCGTTCTGATAAGCGCGTTCGCTGAGTGCGAGGCCTTGCAATCCGACCGCCAACCGCGCGGTATTCATCATCACGAACATCGCGTTCAAGCCGCGATTCGGTTCCCCCAGCAGATAACCTTGCGCGCCGTCGAAGTTCAGCACGCAAGTGGCCGAACCCTTCAGACCCATCTTGTGCTCGATCGCACCGGCGCGCACCGCGTTGCGCTCGCCCATTTTTCCTTCGCGATCCACCTTGAACTTCGGCACGATGAACAGCGAGATCCCTTTGACGCCGGTCGGTGCATCAGGCAAACGCGCCAGAACCAGGTGCACGATGTTGTCCGTGAAATCGTGTTCGCCTGAGGTGATGAAGATCTTGGTGCCGGTGATCGCGTAGCTGCCCTCCGCGTTCGGCTCCGCGCGCGTTTTCAGCAAGCCGAGATCGGAACCGCAGTGAGATTCGGTCAGGCACATCGTGCCGGTCCATTCGCCTGACACGATGCGCTTGAGGAAAGCCTGCTTCTGCCAGTCCTCACCGATCACGCGCAGTGCTTCGATCGCGCCGTGCGACAGCAGGGGATAGGTGCCCCAGGCGATGTTGGCTGAGTCGATGAATTCCTTGACTGGCGCGCCGATCGTTTCCGGCAATCCCTGTCCGCCAAATTCCTCCGGTGCGGTCAATCCGGCCCAGCCGCCTGCTACGAATTGTTCGTAAGCGCGCTTGAAGCCGGCTGGCGTTTTCACCGATGCGCTTTGCTTGTCGAACGTGCAGCCTTGCTGGTCGCCGCTTTGATTCAACGGCGCCAGCACGGTTTGCGCAAAACGCGCGGCTTCATCGAGCACCGCGTCAATCGTGTCGCGGTTGAGCGATTCGCAGCCAGGCAATCTTGCGAAAAGTTTTTCGACATCCAACAAGTCGTACAGATCGAAGCGGATGTCGGCGAGCGGGGCAGTGTAGTGGGTGGTCATGGAGCGATTGGTTCGTGCTGAGCGTAACGAGCGCAATGAGTGAGCGAAGCACGTTCTACCCTTCGGTTTTGGCGCTACGCGCCTGCGCTCAGGGGCGAACTGTGTCAATTACCGCCAGGTATTCGCCACGCCCGGCACCGGCGATAGATATCCCTTACCATCCAGATCGAACGATTGCGCCTTGCCGCTCTCGCCCTTGCCGGCATTCAAGCTGCCTTTCAATTCGTAGGCGATCGCGTTGGCCTTCACGTTCGCAAGCGCAGCGCGCGCAGCCGCAGAGGGCGTGATCGTCGCGATGGCGGTGTCGGCGCTCATCGCGGGAATGTCGAGCGCGGGCGAAACCGCGATGTGCCCCGCGTTCGTGCCGCCGAGGGTAAGAGCGGCATCCAGCGCGTACACGTGCATCGCGGTGTCGTAGCTATAGTTTTGGATGCGCAGCGTCAGTTGCCACTGCCCGTTCGGCAGCGCCTGCAATTCCTGGATGCCGGCCGCGGGCGGTTGCAGTTTCGTGCCCGGGCCGCAGGCGGTCAGCAGAAGAACCAGTGCGCACAGGACGAAAAATCGCAAACGGAATGCAAGCTTCACGGGTCACCTCTGCACGAAAAGTCCAAGAGCGATCATAATTTCTGCACCCGCAATCTGCCCAAGCAGATCGCAGGCGCTCCGGCTCGTCCCCGGCCCGGACGACGAGTGCGGCGCCCGTCACTTTACCGTGCCTCGGCCGGCGCGCGCATTGCGAACCGTTGCTCACGTCCGAATTGTGCAACCGGCAGAATGGAACGCAAACGCCCGTCTTCCATCAGCGCGACGGCATCCGCGATGCTAAGCACTTCATCGGCCTGATGGCTGACCAGGATCGTGGTGAGCGCCAGCTCGCGCTTCAAGCCACGCAAGTGCTCCAGCACTTCCGCGCGCGCTTCGCAATGCAGATTGGACAGCGGCTCATCCAGCAGCAGCGCCAGAGGTTCGCTCAATAGGGCGCGGCCGATCGCCACGCGTCGCGCCTGCCCGCCGGACAATTGATCCGGTTTGCGCTTCAGCAGCGCGCCCAAGCCCAGTAATTGCACCACGTCATGGAAGTGCGACGGATCACGCGGTCGCGGTGCGCCGTAACACAGGTTGTCGCGCACCGACAGGTGTGGAAACAGCCGTACGTCCTGAAACACCACGCCGAGTTTTCGCTGCGCCACCGGCACGTCGATGCGCAGATGCGAATCGAACAGCGCGTGCTCATCCAGCGCGATGCGCCCGCGCGCAGGTTTCAGCAGGCCGGCGATCGCGTGCAGCGTGGAGGTCTTGCCGCAACCCGAATCGCCGAAGAGCGCCAGTGTTCGCGCTTCTGAACGCAACACCAGTTGCAGCGAGAATTCGCCGCGCGTCAATGCGAAATCGAGATCGATCACGGTTCTGCTTCCCTGGCGCGCTGGCGCAACAGCGCCGCGCCCAGCGTTGCGGCCAAGGCGACGATCACGGCCACCCACGTCAGTCGCAGCGCCCCACTTTCGCCGCCCGGCGTTTCCAACAATTCGTACAACGCGATCGGCAACGTGCGCGTTTCACCGGGAATCGAAGAAACAAAGGTGATGGTCGCGCCGAATTCACCGAAGGCGCGCGCGAACGCCAGCGCGATGCCGGCGACCAATCCCCGCAGCGAAAGCGGCAAGGTGATGCCGAAGAAAATCCGCCACGCGTTTGCGCCCAACGTGGCCGCAGCTTGTTCCAGTTTTCGATCGACCGATTCGAATGCGGCGCGCAGCGCGACTACCAATAACGGAAACGCCATCACCCCGGCGGCCAATGCGGCGCCGGTCCAACGGAACGCGATCGCAAGATGCAGCGCATCCAGCGCGCGTCCGATCGCACCGCGGTGGCCGAACACTTGCAGCAGCACGTAACCCGTCACCACCGGCGGCAGAATCAGCGGTAAGAGCAGCGCAGTTTCCAGCAACGGCATGCCGATGAAACGCCTGCGCGCCAGCAACCACGCGCAGCCGACCGCCGGCGGCAGCGCGCACAGGGTCGCCGCTGCTGCCACTTTCAGGCTGAGCAGCAGGGCAATGGTTTCGTCGTACGGGAGCCAAGCCATGGCGCCGAATTATCGCGGCGGCGCGTCGAATCCGTAATGTCGGAATACGCCTTGTGCCTCGGGCGATCGCAAGGCGCGCAACAGCGCCCGCGTGGCCGCATTGTCGTGACCGCGCACGATTGCCACGGGATAGACGATCGGCAGGTGCGATGTCGACGGAAATGTCGCCAGCACTTGCACACGCGGTTCGGAAAGGGCATCTGAGCGATAGACGATGCCGAGCGGACATTCGCCCATGGCCACCAGCTCCAGCGCCGCGCGCACATCGCGGTTCATCGCCAATTTCGGTTGCACCGCGTTCCACACGCCGAGCGCGCGCAGCGATTCCGCCGCATAACGGCCTGCGGGCACGGATTGCACCAGCGCGACCGAGAGTCTGCCACTGCTACCCAGTGCGTCGATCAAGGACCGCGGTTGTGCGAGATCCACGCGCAGGTCGGATGATCTGGGCGAGATCAGCACCAGCGCATTGCCCAGCAGATCGCTGCGCGTCTCCTTAACGATATCGCCGTGCTGCGCCAGATCATCCATCCAGTCTTCGTCGGCGGAAATGAAAACGTCCGCCGGCGCGCCCTGTTCGATCTGCCGAGCCAGCGCGGACGAAGCCGCGTACACCAAGCGCGGCGCGGGTGTGCCGAGTGCGCCCTGCGCGGCGAGAGCATCGAGCGCGGGTTTCAGGCTGGCGGCGGCGAAGATCGTCGGCGGCGCGGCCGAGACCGACACCGGCAGCATGAGTGCACACATCAGCAACGCAAGGACCGTGCGCATGTCAACGCCCGTAAGTCGCCGTCAATGTTGCTGTCGCGATCGCGTGTTGTTTGATCGTCTTCACCGCGTCTTCCGAACTCGCGGCGGCGCTCACCGGCAGCACCGGTACATCCAGAGCATACACGGTGAAAACGTAATGATGCGGTTTGCCGGGCGGTGGGCACGGCCCGGAGTAGCCGTGATCGCCGAATCCGTTGACGAATTGCACCGTGTCGCCGGGCGCGTTGCCGCTATGCGGCGTGCCCGCGCCGGTGTTCAAGCCGTGCGCGCCGACATCGATGTTGAAAGCGATCCAATGCCAGAACCCGCCTCCGCCTGCATCGGGATCAAATACCGTCACCGCATAACTTTTGACGTTTTTCGGCGGATCGCGCCATTCCATTTGCGGCGAAACGTTGCTGCCGCCGCAGCGCGTGTAGACCTGCTGCACGGAAAGGGTTCCTCCTTGATGGATCATGGGGCTGCTCAAGGTGAAGGCCCGGGCGGCTCCGGCGCTCGCTGCCAATGCAAACAGGAACGCGGTTTTCAGCGATGCATTCATGACGAAACTCCTTCTCCCGTTCCTGATCGCGAAGATCGAAAGCGGGCGTCCTTGCCCGCACTTTTTAGGGTTCCCTGGGCTGCCTCTCGGAGAGCCGGCTAGAGCCATCGCGTTGTTGTGCTCGGTGTCGCGCTTCGAAGACCAGCGCACCGTGCCGTGTTCGCGCTGGATGCCTTGCGATTACACGTTTGCTTCCGGATTCGAATCCAGTTCCTGCGCGTAGCGTTCGCGAAATTCCTGCCATTTCCCCGGTCGTGATTGAACTACTTGTGCAGCGCATCGGAAGGGGCGATGCCTTTGAGTCACGCGTCAAGCTTCAATTCTTCCTTCGAGATACCACGCGGCCACAGCCGATCCACCAGCACGCGTGCGCCGTCGGATTTGGCAGGCGGTTCGGTGGCGCGCTTGAGCTTGAGCTGCATGTGGATGCGCCCGATGGCTATGCAACGTAATCGACAACGTGCATTATGTTCCTTTCCGTCAACGCATGGCACATGAAACGCAAACTCGTCGTTCGCCGCTCGCCGATCCACGGCAAGGGTGTGTATGCCGCCACCGATCTTCCCGCCAATATCGACCTGATCCAGTACAAGGGCCGTCTGATCACCCACGCGCAAGCCGATCGCGTTTACGGCGACGGCGCGGATACCGGGCACACCTTCCTGTTCACGCTCAACGAAAAATACATCGTGGACGCGAATGTCGGCGGTAACGCCGCGCGCTGGATCAATCACTCCTGCAAGCCCAACTGCCGCGCCTACATCGAGGAAGTGGACGGTGGCAGGAAGGATCGCGTGATGATCGAGACGCTGCGCAGGATCAAAGCCGGCGAGGAACTCACTTACGACTACGGCATCACGCTGGACGTGCCGCACGACGCGAATATGAAGAAGATCTGGGCCTGCCGCTGCGGCGCGAAGAATTGCATCGGAACGATGTTGAAACCGAAACGCCGCTCCGGCTGATGCGAAGGCGCCCGCGCGAAGCGGGCGCTTGTTCGAGCATCGAATTGCTTGAATCTATTCCTTTTTTTCGGCCTCGGCGCGGCGATTGGCATTGCGCACTTCATCAGCAGCCTGGCCGACGGTGCGTTGCGCCTTGCCCATGTTCTTTTCGATCTTGCCCGAAACTTCCTTCGCTTTGTTGCCAGTCAGCTTGCCTACCACTTCGCGCACGGCGCCCTTGACTTCATGCTTGGCGCCTTCCGTGCGATTGCGATCCATGATCGATTCTCCATGATGGATGGGTGCCGCGTTTCGTGAAGATGCGTTCACGCTGATGCGGCGGGCAAGAGGGTAAGCTGCGCTACGCGAACTTCGCGTGAATTCGAAGTTGCAAAACCGCTGCGGATTCAAGCGCGGCACGTCGCTGTGCCGCACGGAAACCCTGATAAAGAGTTTTCTCAAGCGGAGCACAAGCGCGGCGATGTCGCGAAAGGATTGGCGGTGAGCAATAAACAGGCGTGGTGGAAACGTCTGGGCGCGGGACTGATCACCGGCGCGGCGGACGACGATCCGAGCGGCATCGCCACCTACTCCCAGGTCGGTGCGAGCTACGGCTATGGCATGCTCTGGACAGTGCTGTTGGCCTTGCCGCTGATGATCGGCATCCAGGCGATCTGCGCGCGCATCGGGCGCGTCACCGGCGGCGGGCTGGCGCGCAGCCTGCGCGCGGAATTTCCATTGCCGCTGGTGAGCGGCGCCATAGGCCTGCTGTGCATCGCCAATGTCATCAATCTCTCTGCCGACATCGGCGCCATCGGTGCCGCGGTGAAGCTGCTCATCGGCGGGCCCGCGCCGCTGTACGCCATTACCGCCGCGATGCTGTCGGTGGTGTTGCAGATTTTCGTTCCATTGGAGCGCTACTCGCCCATCCTGAAACTGCTGACCTTCAGCCTGTTCGCCTACGTCGGCACGGCGTTCGTGATTCACGTGCCGTGGGCGCAGGTGCTGACGCAAACCGTGTGGCCGAAGATTTCGCCGAGTTCGAAATACGCCGTCGCCGTGGTGGCCGTGCTCGGCACCACCATCAGCCCGTACCTGTTTTTCTGGCAGAGCTCGCAGGAAGCCGATGAAGTCCGGACTCATGCAGACCGCGAACCTCTGAAGAAGGCGCCGGAGCAGGGTGCCGAGGCGATGAGCCGCATCAATATCGACACGATCACCGGCATGCTGTTCTCCGAAATCGTGGCGTTCTTCATCATCCTCACCGCGGCGGTGGTGCTGCACGCGCACGGCAAAACCGATGTGCAGACTTCCGCGGACGCCGCGACCGCGCTGCGGCCGATCGCCGGCAAATTCGCATTCTGGCTGTTCGCCGCCGGCATCGTCGGCACGGGTCTGCTGGCCATTCCCGTGCTTGCGGGCTCGGCTGCATTCGCGCTGGGCGAAACCTTCCATTGGCGCACCGGACTGGAAAAACGGCCCGCTTCCGCGAAAGCCTTCTACGGCACCATCGCGTTTGCGACCATTGCCGGCATGTTCCTGAGCTTCACGCCGATGGATCCGATCAAGATGCTGTTCTGGAGCGCGGTGATCAATGGCGTGGTGGCGGCGCCTCTGATGATCGTGATCATGCTGCTGGCGAACCGTCGCAGCGTGATGGGCAAATTCTGCATTCCGCTCTGGCTGAAAGGCCTGGGCTGGGCGGCAACGGCCGCGATGGCCGGAGCGGCGGGGGTGATGATCGTGACTTCGCTGTGATCTCACGCGATGACGCGCCGCACACGCGGCGCTAACGCTTCGCTTTGCATGCTGTGCGTCCGACAAATCCAGGAGCGCATCATGAGCAAGGACACGTTGAAGGGACACAAGATCGCCATTCTCGCCACCGATGGTTTCGAGCAATCGGAATTGCTGAAGCCCAAACAATTGCTGGAGGAAGCCGGAGCGCAGACGGTGGTGATCGCGCCCGGCGGAAAGGACGAGATCAAGGCCTGGAATCACGGCGAATGGGGCAAGAAGGTGAAAGTCGATCTGGCGCTCGACAGTGCGCGCGCGGCTGATTACGACGCGCTGGTGTTGCCGGGCGGCGTGATCAATCCCGACAAACTGCGTCTGGAGGAGAAGGCCATTGATTTCATCCGCGATTTCGGCCGAAGCGGCAGGCCGCTAGCGGCGATCTGCCACGGCCCGTGGACGCTGATCGATGCCGGGCTGGTCGAAGGCAAGCAGATCACTTCATGGCCGTCGTTGCGCACCGATCTCAAAAACGCCGGCGCGCAATGGGAAGACTCGGAGGTCGTCGAGGACGGCAATCTGATCACCAGCCGCAAGCCGGACGATATCCCCGTATTCGTCAACGCGCTGATCCACGCGTTGGAGCAGCGCGCACAGCAGGCGGCGTGACCGCACTGTTCGCGTCCCTCAACTCGCGGGTTTACGGAACAGCAGCATGAAACGGTCGGTGTGGCCGAGCGCGGGTTGTTTGTAGGAAACCGTGTCGCGCTTGTCGGCCGGGTTGCGCAGCGCATCGCTCGCCTTCACGAACCGGAAGCCGTGCGCTTCGAAATCCTTGCGCGCATATTGCTCGTCGATGCGGTGCAGCGTGCCGGCATCGTGATTACCGGTGCAGGGCTTGGCCGAATGATCGACCAGCAGCAGCACACCGCCGGGTTTCAGCGCGCGCTGCAATTGATCCAGCACATGACCGACATCCACCTTCGGCCAGCCGTCCTTTGGCGAAACCCAGTAGAGATCGTGATAGACCTTCACCATCACGATCGCGTCGAACGAATCCGGCTGCAACCCCAGATCGGCGAACTCCGCGGTGCGGTGTTCGACGTTGGGCAGACGGTTGTTTGCGACCCGCGTGGGCCAGCCGGTGGAATAATCGTCGTAGGCCTTATTGTTGAGCATCAACACATGGCCCTGTGGGCCGACGATGTAGCTCAGCAGTTCGCTGTAGTAACCGTTTGCCGCCATGAAATCCAGCACGCCCATGCCGGGCTTGATTCCGGCGAAGCGCAGCACTTGGGCAGGCTTGTCTGTGGCATCGCGTTTCAGATCGGTGGATGGACGTCCCACATGCGCCACCGCCGCATCGTAGATGTCCGCAGCGTGAGCGGCGAACGCAGTGCCGACGACCAGAAAAAGGGCCACACCGAAAACGAGGACGCGGGACGACATGAGAGGACTCCGCGGAAGCGCCGATCGAGCGAGCGCGAGGCTAGTCGCGCCTGCACCGTCGCTCGAATGCCGGAAGTCACGGCTAAGAGCCCTCTGATTATCAGAGTTTGCGTGTGAGGCAGGATGTGCCGCGTGCAAATCGAGCATGCCTTTGCTTCGGCGCTTGATTCGTGCAGCGGAATCCAGGCGTGTACCGAATTCGGCGTGCTCTGACAAATGCCGGATGGATTTGTCTAGAGCATTCCCTAATGCGATGACTCGATCTCGAGCTGCTCCAGCCGCGGCCCGTAAACGTGGCCGATCCGAGCGCCGGTGTCGATCAGCACCACCGCGAAAACCGCTACTGCGGCGAGCAGCAGCAGCGCAGTCTTGCGTCGGCGTTGCGCCAGCGAGCGCCACGATGGCGCGAAGGCAAGCAGGCCCAGCAGCGCCGCGATTACGATCACCGCGTCCACACTGGCGCGTTGCCAATAACTGCCGCCAAGATGTAGCCACATGCCGAATTCATCGAAGGTCAGCGCCATCGCGATGCCGTATACGTAAGCCGCGCGCTGGAACATCGTGTCGCGCGGGGTCGCGAACAGGGTGTAGGCGCCCACCCCGGCCAACAGGAAGATGCCGTAGTTCAGATGATGGACGTGCGTGCCGCGCAGGAAGAAATAAAGATTCGGAATGCGTTGCGACATGATCAGAAAGACCACGCATCGCGAGACGATGAAGGTCAGCGCGAACGCCAGCAGCGCGCGCCGCGCCAAGCGCGAAAAGCGCGGCTCTTGCGTCGCGCTTTCGGGTTCGCTCAGAGGCCCGGCCACAGCCAGACAAAGGTGAAGCCGGTGATGATCGCGTAGATGATTCCATCCACGATGTACTTGAACGCGACCTTCCACGGGAACCCCCACCAGATCGCATCCGGGAACGCGCCGAACGCGTAGCCGAGCAGCGCGGCCAGCGCGGTGACGTGGAAGACCGGGTGATGGTCCGCGCCCGGCGGCACGGCGTAGACCGCGATCATCGCGCAGAACAGCGAAATCAGGATGCAGAACAGGAACCACTGCAACAACGACGCACCCATATGCATCGAGCCGCTGCGGCGCAACTGCATGATCCCGATCGGCCCTTGCGCGAACTTCTCCTTGATCGCTGGATCGTTGCGCGCTTCTGGCCCGCACCACGGGATCACGTACTGTCCCGGCGCAGGATTGCCGTTGCGGATCGCAGCGCGCACTTCGTCTTCGTTGGAGAACTTGCGATAGTCCTGCATGTGCCAGAACTTCAGGAACTTGTTGTTCAACGCACTGGCAATGAAGACGAACACCGCGGACAACACGATCGGCAACCACAATGCGGTCAGCATGACGGCTCTCTTCAATGATTGATGGCAACGATGTCGATCAGTCTTCTTCCACCTTCGGTTTATATGCTTCGACGAGCTGCTTCTGGATTTGCGCGGGTACCGGATCGTAGTGCGACAGCTCGATCGCGTAACGTCCGCGGCCGCCGGTGATCGCGCGCAGTTCGGTCTGATAGTCGACCACTTCCGCCAGCGGCACTTGCGCCTTGATCACCAGTTCGCCGCCGCGCAACGAATCGGTGCCATTGATGCGCGCGCGTTTGGATGCGAGCCCGCCGGTGACGTCGCCCATGTACTGGTCCGGCACACTGACATCGAGATTGACGATCGGCTCCAGCACGATCGGCTTGGCCTTCGACACCGCGTCGAGAAACGCCTTCTTGCCCGCCGACACGAATGCGACTTCCTTGGAATCGACGGGATGGTATTTGCCGTCGAACACGATCACGCGCACGTCCTGCATCGGATAACCCGCGATCGCGCCGTGTTCCAGCACCTGCCGCACGCCTTTCTCGATGGCCGGGATGAACTGGTTGGGGATCACGCCGCCCTTGCTCTCGTCGCGGAATTCGAAACCGCCGCCGCGCGGCAGCGGCTCTACGCGCAGGAACACTTCGCCGAATTGGCCGGCGCCGCCGGTCTGCTTCTTGTGGCGATGATGGCCTTCGGCTTTGCCACCGATCGTTTCGCGATAGGCGATGCGCGGCGGACGCGTCACCACCTCCACGCCGTAGCGCTCCTTCATGCGTTCGAGCGTCAGCTTCAGGTGCAGGTCGGACAGCCCGCGTACCACACTCTCGTTCAATTCCTTGTTGTGTTCGATGCGCAGACAAGGATCTTCTTCCGCCAGCTTGTGCAAGGCGGTCGCAAGTTTCTGTTCCTGGCCCTTGTGCGCGGGTTCCACGGCAAGGCCGAACATCGGTTGCGGGAATTCCAGCGGCTTCAGGTGAATCTGATCCTCGTCGTGCGAATCGTGCAGCACCGCGTCGAAATGGATGTCTTCCACCTTTGCGACACCGGCGATGTCGCCCGGCACCGCGTGATCGATTTCGACATGATCCTTGCCATGCAGCTTGAACAGATGTCCGACCTTGAACGGCTTCTTGCCGTCGTCGATGAACAATTGCGTGTCGCGCTTGACCGTTCCCTGCCAGACGCGGAACACGGCGAGCTTGCCGACGAAGGGATCGTTGATGATCTTGAACACGTCGGCGATCACATGGGCTTTCGGATCGGGTTTGGCTTCGATCGGCTGGGCATCCGCGCCCGTGCCTTTCACGAAAGGCGGCGGATTGCCTTCGGCCGGGTTGGGCAGCAGTTTTTCGGCGATCTGCAGGAACTCCTTCACGCCGACATTGTTGCGTGCGGAAACGAAGCAGATCGGCACCAGATGCCCTTCGCGCAAGCATTGCTCGAAGGCGTCGTGCAATTCCTCTTTCGACAACGCCGTTTCGCCGTCGGTGAGGTAATGATCCATTACGCGCTCGTTGATCTCGACCACCTGATCGATGATGCGCTGATGCGCGGCGGCGACACTGCCTAGATCGCTGGTGCCTTGCGGCGCAAAGAAGCAATCGACGACCTTTGCGCCCTTGTCGGCAGGAAGATTGATCGGCAGGCACTCGCTGCCGAATTCGGCGCGCAATTCTTCGATGAGCGTTTCCAGATCGACACCCTCGGCATCGATGCGGTTCACCACCAGCACGCGCGCGAGCTGGCGTTCCTTGGCGTAGTGCATCAGCCGGCGCGTCCCGTACTCGATCCCGGCCACGGCGTTCACCACCACGGCCACGGTTTCCACCGCGCCGAGCGCGGAGAGCGTCTGCCCGCGGAAATCGGCGTAGCCTGCGGTGTCGATCAGATTGATGTGACTGTCGCCGAAATCGACCGAAGCGATCGCAGAATGGATCGAGTGCTTGCGTTCCCTCTCTTGGCTGTCGAAATCTGACACCGTGCTGCCGCGTTCGACCGTGCCTGCCGTCTGGATCGCGCCGCCGGCATGCAGCAGGGCTTCGAACAAGGTGGTTTTGCCGGCGCCGGCGTGACCCGCGAGAGCCACGTTGCGGATGTTTTCGGTGGTGTAAGCCATAACCCGCCTCCGCGAGAGCCACAAAGCCGCGACCATGCGCCTGCCAAGCGCTGCGGTCAAGAGTCGGCCTGATTCCGTTCGCTCCCGAATCAAGTTGGAGACAGGCTCTGAGCGCAGGCGCGAAGCGCAGAAGTCGAAGGGCAACAGCAAGTACTTCGATTCCGCTTGCTGCGCAAGCTACGCTCAGCGCGAACGGATATCTGGAACTCACCCGCGCCAATGCGGTCTTAACCCGGCCCGCCTAAACTGCGGGCGTGTCATTCCGGCGCCTGATTGTCGAGCCGATGCCGCCCGCACAGCCCGAACGCGAAATTCCCGAGCATCACGTCTGGGAGCCCGAGCCGCACCGCGCGGACGAGCAGCCGTTCGACCGTTACGGGCACGCGCTGCTGCGCGAGATACGCGGTCGCGAACCGCCGCCGGAACGTTGGCGGTGGGGGTTGGCGCTATTCATCACGATCGTCTTCCACATTGTGCTGATCGTGCTGGTGCGGCTGGAAATGCGTCCGCAGCGTCTGGCTCTGCCAGAAACAGCGCAAGAAAACGCGATCACGGTGAACTTGTACGAAGCGCCGGCCACGCCGACCGAGGCGCCCGCACCGCCGCCGCCACCGATCGAGTTGCCGCCGCTGCGCACGCGCCAGGTTTCGCCCCGGCAAGTGCACGTGGAGCAGCGCAATCCCACCGCGATCACCGCGACGATCGGTGAAAGCCAGCCCACGCCGCGCCTGTACAACAAGCAGGGGCAGGCGCTGTTGCCGCCGCCATCCAGCGCGGTCACGCCGGAATACGCCACGCCGGAACCGAGTGAACCTTCCTTGATGAAGCATTCGACGCCGCTGCCGTATCAGTCCACACGTTTCAACAAGGATTGGGCGCCTGACAAGGAGAGCCTCGGCCACAAGGCGTTCCGACAGGCCGTGGATGCCACCACCGCGGAGAAAACGATCCGATTGCCCGGCGGCATGAAGGTCAAATGCGTGGCGTCGCCGCTGGTGCTCGCTTTCGGCTGCGGTCCGCAACCGCCGCCGCCACCGCCGAAGAACGACAATGATGTACGCCTTTCGTTGCCGCCAGCGGTGTCGCTCACCGGCAAGAAGGTGAGTGTGCCCGCATCGGCTTCGACTTCGGCGCAACCGGCGAAAGCGAGCACGGCGCCGAAGCCCGCCACGTCTAGTGGTCAGTAGGCGAGTACAAATTTGCAAAAACGCAGGTCATGGAAGGCCGTGTTGAGCGAGCCTCCAGCGCCGTCATGCCCGCGCGATGGTTTTGGCGACTCTTGCCGAAACTAAAGTCACCGATGCAAAGCGCCGCCATCGGTAGCGAGCGGAACGAGAAATCTTGGGTGAAAGTGAAACTGGATCCGGGCTTTTCGCCGGAATGACGAATACAAGTCACAACAACCGCATCAACTCCGGCAATATCGGCAACTCGCGCACGCGCACGGTGGTTGCGGCGAACACCGCGTTCGCCAGTGCCGGCGCGGCGCCTGGCAGCCCCATCTCGTAAGCGCCAGTCGGCGTTTGGTTCGAGGGCACCAAGATCACCTGTACGTCGCGCGGCAGCTGCGCCATCATCGCCAACGGATAGTCCTTGAAACCCTGTTGCGCGACGCGTCCGTTCTTCACCGTGATTTTCAAACCGAGCGCGGTGGACAGACCGTCCATCGTCGCGCCGACCAGCGACGCGCGCGCGCCGAGCGGATTGATCACGCGGCCGAGATCGGCGGCGATCACGCAGCGGTGCATCACCAGCTTGTCGCCTTCCATCGACACTTCCAGCGCGTGTGCGACGTAACCGCCGTAGGTGAAGTGAAATGCCAGTCCGAGGCCGTGCCCATCGTTGCGCTTCTTTGTCCAACCGATCGCGTCGGCCGCCAGCTTCAGCACCCACGCCAGCCTTCCGGTATCGAGCACCGGACCGCCGTGACCGCGGTACGGCAACTGCCGCGGTTCGCCGAGTAGGTTCAATCGCAGTTGCAGCGGATCCTGTCTGGTCGCGACCGCGATTTCGTCGAGGAACACCTGCGTCGCGAACGCATTGACACCGTGCGAACCCGCGCGCCAGTTGCCGCGCGGAAGATTCGAATCTAGTGCGAACCAGTCGAGCTGGAAATTCTGGATCAGGCCGGCCGGCGGATCGTCAGGATGCGCTTCCGACAACCACCAGCGCTCGCGCGGTTCGCCGCGGCCGGCGAGGCGCGACGTACTGGCGATACGCTGCCGCCATCCGATGATGTGGTTCTTCCGATCCAAACCGGCTTCCAGATCGTGCACCGCAAATGGACGATACACGTCGTTGGCGAAAGCGTCGCTGCGTGTCCAGATCAGCTTCACCGGTCTCTTGACCGTTTTCGCCAGCATCACTGCTTCAGCGACGTGATCATTGTCGAGCGTGCGACCCATGCCGCCACCGCTGCGTGGCAGGCGGATTTCGATCTGCGAGGGACGAAGGCCGGTCAGCCTCTGCACCACATCCAGCGCGCCGCGCGGATTCTGCAACGGCGCGATGATCAACGCGTGGTCGGCATCGAGTTCCGTGATGCAGTTGGGCGGCTCCAGTTCCGCGTGCGCGACGGTTGCTATCGAATAGCGCGCCTGCACCGTGCGATGCGCCAGTTTGCGCGCATGATCGTAATCGCCATCATTGCGCACGGCCATGGTCGGCGTCTGCTCGAAGCGTGCATCGAGCGAGGCAATGAGCGCGTCGTCACTTTGCACCAGGGCACCGGGTGTCCATTCGATCTGCAACAATTCGCGCGCGCGCAGTGCCGTCCATGTGTCGTTCGCCAGCACTGCCACGCCTGCTGCCAGCGGACGCGTGCCGAGCGGAATGGATGGATCAGGTTTGGGAATAGTGAGAATCTGCTCGACGCCTTTCAATGCGCGCGCGGCGCTCGCATGCAGATTGCCGAGCGTGCCGCCGGGATAAGGGCAACGCGCGATCACCGCGATCAGCGCACCGCCGCGCCACTGGTCGATTGCGTGCAGTTGTCTGCCGGTGACGATATCGCGCGCGTCGACATCGCCAGCGTCCTGGCCGATCAGACGAAACGCATCCGGCGATTTCACGGCTGGCGCCACGTTCGGCGGCGGCAGCGCGGAGGCTTCGGCGGCCAGTTCGCCATAGTCGAGCGTGCGTCCGTCACGTGCGATGACCTTTCCGAGCTGCGTTCGCAATGTGCTTGCATCCGCGCCCCAACGTTGTGCCGCCGCACGCACCAACAATTCGCGCGCGCTTGCGCCGACCGTGCGCAGATCGCTCCAGGCCGCAGGCACGCCGGTGCTGCCGCGCGCTTCTTGATGGCCAAGCGTCCAACTCGGTCCGCCATCGCCGTCCTCGGCGCCGAGATCCATCGGCAATACGATTACGCGCGGCCAATCCGCATCCAGTTCCTCGGCGATGATGCGCGCCTGGGCGGTGCGGATGCCTTGCCCGACCTCCGGATCGCGCGCGCCGATCACCACCGTGCCGTCCGGTTCGATGCGCACACAAGGATTCAGGCGCAGCACCACATCGCCCAATAACTCATCGGCCGTGTCCGCGCGTGCGGGCAGTTGCATTCCGACGATCAGCGCGCCGGTCGCGCTGCCCAGCACCTTCAGAAAGCGCCGACGCGATGCGTCGTGTGCGCCGCTCATTTCGGCGCGCCTTTCATCTTCGCTGCCGCGCGCTGGATCGCAGCACGAACGCGCGGATAGCTGCCGCAACGGCACAGATTCTTGATGCCATCGATGTCGTCGTCGGACGGGTCGGGTTTGCGCGCCAGCAGGTCGACCGCGGCGATCAGCATGCCGGGCTGGCAATAGCCGCACAGGATCGCGTCCTCGTCGATCCAGGCTTGTTGCAGCGGATGCAGGCTGCCATCTGCTTGCGCGAGACCTTCGACGGTAGTGATGCGATGTCCTTGCAGTTTCTGCATCGGCAGTTCGCAGGCGCGCGCGAGTTTGCCGTCCACCAGCACGCTGCACGCGCCGCAGGTGGCGTCGTCGCAACCGTACTTGCAGCCGGTCAAACGCAACACGTCGCGCAGGTACCACAGCAGCGGCATCGACGGATCGCCGGTGTGACGGAAATTTTCACGGTTGATGACGACATCGATCCCGGGCCGGATCGGCTCGGGCGTGATGCCCGGATCGGTTTGCGGCAGTCGTGGCATCGCGCGATTGTATTCGCTGCGCGCGGCGGCGGATATGCGCTATTCGTCGCCGCGATGCGCTTCGACGGTTGTGTTGCCGTCCACGTCGGCGCCGATAGTCAGCTCAATGGGTTGGCAGCAGACAGTGCAGTCCTCGATGCAGCGGTCGGCGCCGGCTTCGACGTGCACGTCGGTCGGCGCGCCGCAGTAGGGACAGGTCAGGGTGACGATGTCGGACATCAGAAAATTATCGCAATGCCCGGCTCAGTCCGGCATGAACAACTCGATCACATCGTTGAGAAAGCGGCGGCCGAGTTCGGTGACCCGCAGGATTTTCGCATCGTCTTCCAGCCAGCCGCGCCGGCGTGCCTCGCGCAATGGTGCTTCGATGGTTTTCAGCGACAGGCCCGTGCGTCTCGAAAATTCCTCGATCACCGTGCCATCGGTCAGGCGAAGCGCGTTCAACATGTATTCGAAAGGCATTTCCTCGGGCGCGACTCGTGCATCGCCACCGATGCGCGCCGGCGTATCGGCCTTTTCCAGATAAGCGCGCGGGTGTTTGATCTTCCAGCGGCGTTGGATGTTCAAAATCGCGGATGCACCCGGTCCGCGGCCACCGGTCTGTGCTCTCGTGATCTTCCCGTGCGCGCCAGCTCCGATGCCGATGTAGTCCCCGAACGCCCAGTAATTCAAGTTGTGCGCGCAACGCCTGCCGTCGCGTGCGTGAGCGGACACCTCGTATTGCGCATAACCGGCTTGCGCGAGCTTTGTCTGACAGGCTTCCTGCATCATCCAGCCGGCATCGTCGTCCGGCAGCGGCGGCGGGTTGGCCGCGAAGGCCGTGTTCGGTTCCAGCGTCAATTGATAATGCGAAATATGCGCCGGCGCCAATGCGATCGCGCGCTCGATGTCGGCCAGCGCGCCCTGCAAGCTCTGATCCGGCAACGCATACATCAAATCGAGATTGAGATTGTCGAAGCCGGCGTCTTGCGCGAGCTTGACCGCGTCCTCCGCTTCGCTCGCGGAGTGGATGCGCCCCAATGCACGCAGCTTTTCGTTGTCGAAACTCTGGATGCCGAAAGAGATGCGATTGACGCCTGCGCGCAAGTAACCGTCAAAACGGCCGTGCTCAACCGTGCCCGGATTGGCTTCCAGCGTGATTTCGCACCCATCCGCTAAGTTCAATCGTGCGGATGCGCCGTCCAGAATCTCCGCGATCGCTTCTGGAGGAAACAGGCTGGGCGTACCGCCGCCGAAAAAAACGCTCATGATTTCACGACTCGTTATTGCGTCGCCGAAGTCGCGTAGATCGCCATCCAGATCGGCTAATAACGCGCTTACGTAGTCGTGCACCGGCAACTCCCCGCGAAGGCCGTGCGAATTGAAATCGCAATACGGACACTTGCGCACGCACCAGGGGATGTGGATGTAGAGGGCGAGCGGGATGGTCGTGAGTCGTGAGCCGCGAGCCTTGAGCCGATCGGAAAACCCGATGTTCGTTTCACGGTTCACGGCTGACGGTTCGCATCGAGCACTTCGCGCAGCCTCGCCAACGCTTTTCCACGATGGCTGATCCGGTTTTTCAAACCCGGATCGAGTTCCGCCGCGCTCGCTCCATTGCCATCATCGGGCAGGAACACCGGGTCGTAACCGAACCCGCGCTCGCCGCGCGGGGCGTGCAGGATGCGGCCATGCCAGCGCGCGTGTGCGATCAGCGGATCGGGATCATCGCCGGATCGCAGCAACGCCAACACGCAGACGAAGTACGCGCCACGCTTGTCGCCCGGCACTGAATTCAATTCGCACAAGAGCTTTTCGATGTTCGCCCGCGCGTTGCCGTGCGTGCCCGCATAACGCGCCGAATACAGCCCCGGTGCGCCGTCCAGCGCGTCCACGCACAGTCCGGAGTCATCGCCGAGTGCAGGCAAACCCGATGCGCTCGCCGCATGCCGCGCTTTCAGAATCGCGTTCTCGATGAAAGTCAGGCCGGTTTCTTCCGCATCATCGATGCCGAGTTGCGATTGCGCGATCAGTCCGACGCCCGAGCCTTGCAACAACTCGCGCAATTCAGCGAGCTTGCCGGCGTTGCCGCTGGCAAGCACAAGCCGTGAACCGCGAACCGTGAACCGTGAACCGGCAGAGGGGGTATTGCATTGCTCTTGAGTTTGACGGTTCACGGCCGACGGCTCACGGTGTTGCCAGCGCCTCGCGCTGCAACGCGATCAACTCGCCGATGCCTTTCTGCGCCAACGCCAGCATGGCATCCAGTTCCTCGCGCCGGAACGCATGGCCTTCCGCTGTTCCCTGCAATTCGATGAAGCCGCCGCCGTCGTTCATCACGATGTTCATGTCGGTGTCGCAGGCGCTATCTTCGGTGTAATCGAGATCCAGCACCGGTACGCCGCGATGCACACCCACCGACACCGCTGCCACCGCGCCGTGCACTGGATTGCGCTTCAGTCCTTCGCGCTTCATCACGAGATCGATCGCGTCCACCAGCGCGACGTAGGCGCCGGTGATCGCCGCGCAACGCGTGCCGCCATCGGCCTGCAGGACATCGCAATCCAGCGTGATCACGCGTTCGCCGAGCGCCGCGCGATCGACGCAGGCGCGCAAACTGCGTCCGATCAATCGCTGAATTTCCATGCTGCGCCCGCCCTGGCCGCCGCGCACCGCTTCGCGCTGCGTGCGTTCGGACGTGGCGCGCGGCAACATGCCGTACTCGGCCGTGACCCAGCCCTCACCTTTGCCGCGCAGCCACAGCGGCACGCGTTCTTCTACCGTCGCCGTGCACAGCACGCGCGTATCGCCGAAAGCGATCAGCACCGAACCCTCAGCATGCTTGGTGTAACGGCGTTCGATCTTGACCTTCCGCAACTGGTCGGGCGCGCGGCCGGAAGGGCGGGTAGGGGTGACCATGGTGCCTTTGAACTGCGACAGGGATTCTCAAGTGTAGTGGTTCGGGCCTGACTTGTGACTTGTGACTTTTGAGTAGTGAGTAGTGAGTAGTGAGTAGTGAGTAGTGACAGCTGGTGCCACCCACTCACTACTCACCGCTCACCACTCACTGGCATACTGCGCGCTCGCATTGCGCTGGGTGAACCCATGATCCGCAGCATGACCGCTTATGCCAACGCGGAAAGCACCACTGCGCAGGGCTGGCTCGCCTGCGAGGTACGCGCGGTCAATCATCGTTTTCTGGAGACGAGCGTGCGCCTGCCGGACGAATTGCGCACGCTGGAACCCGCGTTGCGCGAGCGCATCAGCGCGCGCGTCTCGCGTGGCAAGCTGGATGTGGCGCTCCGCTATCGTCCGCCGTCGTCCGCCGCCGACCTGCTGCTCGATCCGCGTGCGGCGGAACAACTGTCGGCGCTCGCGCTGGAACTGCGCGCACGCTTTCCGCAACTGGCCACCGATTTCGCCACGCTGCTCGGCTGGCCCGGGTTACTGGTGAAGCCAGAGCTGGATCAAGCCGGCCTGACGCAAGCCGCGCTGGCGTTGCTGGAGCGCACGCTGGATGAATTCGTCGCTGGACGCGAACGCGAGGGCGGAAAGCTCGCCGCCGCCATCCGCGAGCGCCTCGACGGCATCGAAAAACTCGTCGCCGAAGTGCGCACGCTGCTGCCTGAAATCCGCGCCGCGTTGCGTGCACGGATCGAAGCGCGTCTGCTGGAATTGCAGCAGACAGCGGATCCAGGGCGGCTGGAACAGGAACTGGTGCTGCAGCTCTCGCGCATGGACGTGGACGAAGAACTGGATCGCCTCGACGCGCACGTGCACGAAGCCCGCCGGGTGTTGCAACTCGCCGAACCGGTCGGCCGCCGTCTGGATTTCCTGATGCAGGAATTCAATCGCGAAGCCAACACGCTCGGCTCCAAATCCGTCGACGCGCGCGCCACCCGCGCGGTGCTGGAAATGAAGGTGCTGATCGAGCAGATGCGCGAGCAGGTGCAGAACATCGAATGAGCGCCGCACATGAGACCGGCACGTTGTTCATCGTCGCCGCGCCGTCGGGCGCGGGCAAATCGACGCTCGTGAACGCACTGCTGGCACGGGAACCCGAAATCACGTTGTCGATTTCGCACACTACGCGCCCGCGGAGAACGGGCGAGAGCGAAGGCCGTCATTACCACTTCGTCGATCGTGCGATGTTCCAGCGTGAACTCGCGGCGGGGCAATTCCTGGAACACGCGGAAGTGTTCGGCAATCTCTACGGCACTTCGCGCAGCGCGGTGGAACCACTGCTTGCGCGCGGGCGCGACGTGTTGTTGGAAATCGACTGGCAGGGCGCGCGACAGGTGCGCGCGGCGAAACCCGATTGCGTGTCGATCTTCATCCTGCCGCCGTCGCGCGCGGAACTGGAGCGCCGGCTGCGCGCGCGCGCCACCGATTCGGAAAGCACGATCGCGCGCCGCCTGGCCGCCTCGCGCGAGGAAATTTCCCACGCCGGCGAATTCGATTACATCGTCGTCAACGACGATTTCGACAAGGCGCTGGCGCAACTGCAAGCGATCGTGCGCGCCGTGCGCGCGGGCCGCACGCTGGACTGCGAGCGGCACGAGAAACTGATCGAGCAGTTGCTGGCGGAATAGCGCGACTCGGATTCTTTATCGTCCTTCTGGGCTGCGGAACGGGCGATCCGGAATCCGGCTTGTGCTCTTCTATCCTAGAACTGCAACATGAGCTGGATTACACGCGCCATCCAGGGCGCTCGCCTTCGGTCGTCTTCGATGTTGGCGTTTACAGTCCTGCAAACGCAATCCGGGTTCCATCGCCGGGCGGCGCTGGCTTCGAAATGACGTCAGTGCCGATCCGGCACCGCCACCCTCAAAAACTCAACCACCAGCAGCCGCCGCGCCGCATCACGCCGAAGCTGCGCGATGACGGGACATCGTCACCACGCGGTTGCGTCAGCACGGTGATGCCGGTGGGATTCGGCGCGGCGTAATCGGCATCGCCGGGCTGTGCGCCGGAAGGATCGGTGGCTCCATCGAACTGGATGCCGGCGAGCGGCTGTTGCAACCAGCGCTTGAATTCGCGCAGGCGCGCATTGGCGCTGCTGCGGTCGTAACCTCGCCAGTCGATCAGGCCCGCGAGCGCATTCGGGTCGTCGCTGTTGAATGCCAACGCGATTCGGTCGCGCAACGCTTGCGGAGAACTTGGACAACCGGTGGCCGCCAGTTGCACAGTGTCGATGCCGGTGACGCCGCCGGAAGCAGCCGGTGCGACGCCGTTGGCGTAATTGGCTGCGTCCAACGACTGCTCCTGCGTACCGCAGGGCTGATCGGTGAACACGAGTTCGCCATCGGCGCCCAGGCAGCGGTGCACTTGCGCGTGCGCGGTATGTGCGATGCACAGAATCGCGAACGCGACGAGTGGGAGCAAAAGCCGGATGTGCATTCTTGCAGTGTAGCCTCGATCCATGAAACTAAACCGAATATTCGTCCTTATTCCGGAACGCCGTCGCGCAGCATCCCGAATGGAATCTCCGTTCTCACTGTTGCGTTAGCTTTGCAACCTCTCCATCACCGCCATAGTCGCGCGCGCGCGGTTGATCGTGTAGACGTGCAGGGCCGGCGCGCCACCTGCGAGCAGCCGTTGACATAATGCTGCGACGATATCGGCGCCGAATTCGCGGATGGAATCGGCGTCGTCTCCATAGGCCGCCATGCGTTTCGATATCCAGCGCGGGATTTCCGCGCCGCACAGATCGGAGAACCGCCGCAACTGTGCGAAGTTGGCAATCGGCATCACCCCCGGCACGATCGGAACCTCGACGCCGAGCTTGTGCGCTTCATCGACGAAACGGAAATACGCATCGGCGTTGTAGAAATACTGGGTGATCGCGCCATCCGCGCCGGCGTCGATCTTGGCCTTGAAGTGCTTCAGGTCCGATTGCGCATGTTCGGACTGCGGATGGCATTCTGGATAGCAGGCGACCTCAATGTGGAAGAAACCGTCGTGCTCACGGCGGATGAAATCCACCAGTTCCGACGCATAGCGAAAATCGCCAGGCGTGGCCATACCCGAAGGTAGGTCCCCGCGCAGCGCGACGATGCGTTTGCAGCCCATCGCCTTGTAGCGCTCCAGCAGCGCGCCGATCTCCTCACGTGAGCCGCCCATGCAGGAGACATGCGGCGCGACTTCCAACTCATGTGCCTCGCGCAGGTGTTGCACCGTGCGCGGCGTATGCGTCAGCGTCGAACCGCCCGCGCCGAAGGTCACGCTCACATACTCGGGCGCCAGTGCCTTCAACCGCGGCAGCGCGCGCTCGAGCTGCGCACGCTGCTCTTCGGTCTTGGGGGGGAAGAATTCGAGCGAGATCGGCACCATGCCTAGTACCGATAATGCTCCGGCTTGTACGGCCCTTCGATTGGCACGCCGAGATACGCCGCCTGTTCCGGGGTGAGCTTCGTGAGCTTCACGCCGATCTGTTCGAGATGCAGGCGCGCGACTTCTTCGTCCAGTTTCTTGGGCAGGCGATAGACGGTCTTTTGGTACCTGTCGCGGTTTTGCCACAGATCGATCTGTGCCAGTGTCTGGTTGGAGAACGAATTGGACATCACGAACGACGGATGTCCGTGCGCGCAGCCGAGGTTCACTAGCCGTCCTTCGGCCAGCAGGTAGATCGATTTGCCGTTCGGGAACGTGTAGCGATCGACCTGCGGCTTGATGTTCTCGCGTTTGGCGCTCTGTTGCAGGCGATCCACCTGGATCTCGTTGTCGAAGTGGCCGATGTTGCACACCAGCGCGTGATTCTTCATGCGCTGCATGTGCTCGAGCGTAATCACGTCGCGGTTGCCGGTGGTGGTGACGTAGATATCGCCCAGCCCCAGTGTCTCTTCGACGGTCGTGACCTGGAAACCTTCCATCGCCGCCTGCAGCGCGTTGATCGGGTCGATCTCGGTGACGATCACGCGCGCGCCGAAACCTTTCAGCGAATGCGCGCTGCCCTTGCCGACATCACCATAACCGCACACCACGGCCACCTTGCCCGCGACCATCAGGTCGGTCGCGCGCTTGATGCCGTCGGCCAGCGATTCGCGGCAGCCGTAGAGATTATCGAATTTGGACTTGGTCACCGAGTCGTTGACGTTGATCGCCGGCACCAGGAGTTTCCCGGCTTCCATCATCTGATACAGACGATGCACGCCGGTGGTGGTCTCTTCGGAGACGCCGCGCCATTCGCTCGCGACCTTCTTCCAGAAGCCCGGACGCTCCGTGCGCGTCGTGCGCAGCAGATCCTTGATGACCTGCTCTTCGTGGTTGGCGCCGGGCGTATCGACCCACTTGTCGCCGTCTTCCATCTCCACGCCTTTGTGGATCAGCAACGTCGCGTCGCCGCCGTCGTCCACGATCAGCTCGGGGCCTTTCATGCCCGGATGCGTCAGCGCATCCAGCGTGCACTGCCAATACTCTTCCAGCGTTTCGCCTTTCCAAGCGAACACCGGAATACCGGCCGCGGCGATCGCGGCGGCGGCGTCGTCCTGCGTCGAAAAGATGTTGCAGGAGGCCCAGCGCACCGAAGCGCCCAGCGCTTTCAGCGTCTCGATCAGCACCGCGGTTTCCTTGGTCATGTGCAAGGAACCGGTGACGCGCACGCCTTTCAACGGCTGCGACGGCGCGTAACGCGCGCGGATCTGCATCAGGCCCGGCATTTCCTGCTCGGCCATCGTGATGCGCCTGCGGCCGAGATCGGCCAGCGACAGATCGCGCACCTTGTAATCGTGCGCGGCGGACTCTTTGGCGACAGCGTTCATGAGAGTTCTCCGGTTGAACGGGCGCCGTTGCAGGATGGAAAGCCGAGCCTCACTGCACGCAGGCAGTTGCAACGCCCCTCGGCGGACGAGCGGCGATTATATATCTTTCCGTCGCGATGAAAAGATGAATAATGGTTGCATCGGCACGGCGCGGCGCCGGGATTCGAACCGGATAATGGTGGAGACCCTACCCGTGGCATCTCGAACGCGCGCGGCAATCATTGCGATCTTGCATGGCGCGATCTGGAAAAACGCGGGGCTGGCTGGGTGGCCGCGCGTGGCAATCGCTGCGCGCCGGGCTGGCGGCGCACGGTGAATGGGTGAAGCGATTCGAAAAATTCGCCAAACTGAAATGAAACGAGCCGCGTGCGCGGCCCGTTGGGTCGCCTGCACGCAGGCTGGCCATTCTTGCGATCATCCCTAATCGCAAAGATCAAAAAGCCGCCATCCGTGGCTGCACTTTTTCAATTAACCCTTCAGCTTCGCCGCCTTGCGCAATTCCTCGGCGCGGTCGGTTTTCTCCCACGAGAACGCGGTGGCGGTTTCGGATTTCTTCACCATCTTGCCGTTCTCGCGTTCTTCCCAGTGATAGACGTGCTGGAACGGTTTGCGTCCGAAGTGGCCGTAAGCCGCGGTCGGCTGATAAATCGGGTGGATCAGATCCAGCATCTTGATGATGTGGTACGGGCGCAGCTTGAAATGCGCGCTCACCAGTTTCGCGATCTTCGCATCGTCGATCTTGCCGGTGCCGAAAGTAGTGACGGAAATGGAAGTAGGATCGGCCACGCCGATCGCGTAGCTGAGTTGCACTTCGCACTTGTCCGCCAGTCCCGCGGCGACGATGTTCTTGGCGACGTAACGCGCGGCATAGGCGGCCGAGCGGTCGACCTTCGACGGATCCTTGCCGGAGAAGGCGCCGCCGCCGTGACGGCCCATGCCGCCGTAGGTGTCGACGATGATCTTGCGGCCGGTCAAACCGGCGTCGCCCACCGGGCCGCCGATCTCGAACTTGCCGGTCGGGTTGATGTGCACCTTGTTCTTCGGCAGCGCATCTAGCCACTTTTTCGGGAGCACCGGTTTCAGGATCAGTTCGCGCACGCCGTCTACTAGATCCTTGCGCGAAACCTTCGGATCGTGCTGGGTGGAGAGCACCACCGCATCCAGACCAACGATCTTGTCGTCTTCGTAGCGCAGCGTGACTTGCGACTTCGCGTCCGGCCGCAGCCATTTCAATTTGCCGGCCTTGCGGACCTTCGACTGTTGTTCGACGAGGCGGTGCGAATAGTGGATCGCCGCGGGCATGTAGTCGTCCGACTCATTGCAGGCGTAGCCGAACATCAGGCCCTGATCGCCCGCGCCCTGGTCTTCCGGTTTGGCGCGCTCGACGCCCTGGTTGATGTCCGGCGACTGCTTGCCGATCAGGTTGATCACGCCGCAGGTGGCGCCGTCGAAACCGACGTCGGAAGAGTTGTAGCCGATGCCCAAGATCACCTTGCGCGTCAGCGCCTCGATGTCCACCCAGGCGTTGGTGGTGATTTCGCCGGCCACGATGGCCACACCCGTCTTGACCAGCGTTTCGCAGGCGACGTGCGCGTGCTTGTCCTGCGCCAGGATCGCATCCAGCACGGCGTCGGAAATCTGGTCGGCGACCTTGTCCGGATGGCCCTCGGACACCGATTCGGAGGTGAACAGGTAGCTGCTCATCGTGGCTCTGCTCCCATGGGAATTATCCCTTTATACGGATGGAAGGATGAACGAAGCCGGCCATGATACAGGTGACGAGGATGGTTTGGTAGGCGCGAGCTGCGCCGGGGCTCACGCAACGGATCCCGTCCCTTGATGAGAGAGCGGCGGGGGGAGGGCTTGAGGAACATCACGCCGCTGCGGCGAACTCCGCTTCCGCTCCGATTTGCAGCGCCTCGAAATATTCTCGCGTCAGGCGCAGTTGCTCGTGCGCGGTTTCCGCAGCATTAACCACGGCACGAAAGCTCGCGTTTTCGGAACGATCTTTCGCATACCAGCCCAAATGTTTGCGCGCGATGCGCACGCCCACGTGCTCGCCGTAGAACGCGTACAGCGCGTGCAGATGTCCGAGCAGGATGTCGCACACCTCGCGCACATCCGGTTCGGGCGGCAACTCCCCGGTGGACAAATAGTGCGCGACCTCGCGGAAGATCCACGGTCGGCCTTGCGCCGGGCGGCCGATCATCACGGCATCGCATTTCGTATGATTGAGCACGAACCGCGCTTTCGCTGGCGAGTCGATGTCGCCGTTGGCGATCACCGGAATCGAAACGCTCGCCTTCACTGCGGCGATGGTCTCATATTCGGCTTCGCCTTCGTACTTGTCCGCGCGCGTGCGGCCGTGCACGGTGAGCGCAGCGATGCCGCAATCCTGCGCGATGCGCGCGATACTCAACGCGTTCCTGTGTTCGCGGTCCCAGCCAGTGCGGATCTTCAGCGTCACCGGCACGTCGACGGCGCGCACCACGGCGGCACAGATGCGCGCGACCAATGGCTCGTCCTGCAGCAGCGCCGAACCTGCCCAGACGTTGCAGACCTTCTTCGCCGGGCAGCCCATGTTGATGTCGATGATCTGCGCGCCGTTGGCGGCGTTATAGCGCGCGGCCTCCGCCAGCATCGCTGGATCGTAGCCTGCGATCTGCACCGAAACCGGATCGGGTTCACCCGCATGATCCATACGCCGCAGCGATTTGGTCGTGTTCCACAGGCCCGGATCGGCCGTGGTCATCTCCGACACAGCGAGGCCCGCGCCGAGCTTCTTGCAGAGCTGGCGGAACGGCTTGTCGGTCACACCCGCCATCGGCGCGAGGATCACCCGCGGCTCGATCGAATAAGTCCCGATACGCATGGCATGCAAGTTTACATTGCGCCGCGGCGATGGCTTGCCGTTAGCAAGAGATCGTACATTGCAGCAAGAGTGGACCATGGCCGGCTGCGATCAGGTTGCCGTCCCGCGGGTGGTCACGGCGTTGCTGTCGCACGCTGGAGACCCGCAACGCGCGGGTTGAAACTCAGGGCGTTTCTGCGACGGCCTGCGCGGCCTGACGCTGTGAGCGCAGCAAGGCTTGCATTTCCGCCGGCGTCTTCAACTTCGCACCGCGGAAATACCACACACGCAATTCGAGTCCGCGCGGACTGACGCCGATGTACGAAAAGCCGGTGCCCGGCCAGTACGCCCAACGCAGCGTGTCTGCAAAACCTTCGTTTTCCAGTTCCAGCAGCACGCCGATGCAGGGATAGCCATTCGCGCGCGCATAATCCTCCAGAGTTTTTTGCGTGTAGCGCAGCAGCGGCCGCACCAGTTTACCGGAACGCCATTTCTTGCCGACGAAACAGCGGTAGTAGTACATCGGCTGACCCAACCGCGGCAGGATCTTCGGCGAGGCGGTGGAGACCGCGGCCAATTGGCCGTTTTCGTCCAGCACGTGCGCGACCACTTCGTTCAAGCGCTGCGTGGCGCGCTCGCCCTCCACGTTGGCCTGCTCGCGCAACCAGAACGCGCGGATGGTTTCGCCCATCGCGGGATCGAGTTGCTTCCAATCGTTGATGTATTGATAGGCGTGCTGGTCTGACATGCTGTTCCCCGGGTTCAATGCGGCCCGAAACGCGCGATCACTTCATCGTAGCGCGGCATCGCGCCAGCTGCGCCATTGCGCTCGGTGCTGAGTGCCGCGGTACGATTGGCGTGCCGCATCGCGTCCACGAACGGCCGAGCCTCCCATCGCAGCATCGCCGCGGCCAGCGCGCCACAGAAGCAATCGCCCGCGCCGGTGGTGTCGATCGTTTTGGCGGGTTCCGTCGGCAAACGGTAGCACGATGCCGCATCCTTGCGGCGCTCCCGCTCGTCGTGCGAAACGAAACAGCCGTTGGCGCCCAGTGTAATCACCACGGTGGCATTCGGCGACAGCTTGCGCGCCAGCGCGTGCAGTGTGGAGTCGCTCATCGAAACCAATGCGTTTGCATCGACATCGACGTCGAGAAAGCGTCCGCACAGTTGCGCGAACTCGGTTTCGTTGGGCGTGAGCAGATCGGCTTCGCGCAGCAGGGTCAGCGTCAAGTCGGAATGCATGGGCGCGGGGTTGAGCACGCACGTCATGTTGCACTCACGCGCCAGTCGCACCGCAGCCTCGACCGCAGCCAGGCCGGTTTCCAGTTGCGTCAGCAGGATTCGCGCATCGGCGAACGCATCGCATTGCGCGCGGATGAAATCGGAAGTCAACGTCGCGTTTGCGCCGGGATTCACCACGATGCAATTGTTGCCCTGATCGTTCACCCACACCGCGGTCGAAGCGGTGGGCTGATCGTCGAAGACCTGCCAGCGGCAGGACAGCGATTCGTCTCGTGCATCTTCTTGCGCTTGCGCGCCGAGTGCATCGCTGCCGATCGCACCGATAAACAATGTATTCCCGTCTTGTCGATGACACGCGACGGCCTGGTTGAAGCCTTTGCCGCCCGGACCGGTCGCAAAATTTCGGCCGAGCCGCGTTTCACCTGCTTGCGGAAAGCGGTGCACGCGCCAGACATGGTCGCGGTTGTAGCTGCCGACCACGATCACCTGCGGCGCAGTGGTGCTCATGCGCGATCGACGAAATGGTCCGCGAATGTGCGTTCACCTTGCACCGGCGCGACTGGACGGCGCGGCCGGAACAAGGGCACGAAAAGGATCGCCATGACCAGCGCATACAGCGCGAAGGCGCTCCAGATGCCGTGCCAGTTCTTGCAGACCGCAACCGCATCGTTGCAGGCGTGATCGGTGAAAAACGTGTCGATGGCCCAGCCGGCGATCAGGCTGCCCAGCACCGCGCCGACACCGTTGGTCATCAGCATGAAAAGGCCCTGCGCGGAAGCGCGGATCTTTGGATCGGCTTGTCCCTCAACGAACAGCGAACCGGAGATGTTGAAGAAATCGAACGCCATGCCGTACACCACGCACGACAGCACGATCATCCAGAGTCCGGATCCCGGATCGCCAAACGCGAATAGGCCGAAGCGGAAGAACCACGCCAGCATGCTCATCGTCATCACGGCCTTGATGCCAAAACGTTTCAGGAAAAACGGAATGGTCAAAATAAATAATGTTTCCGAAATCTGCGAAATCGAAATGATGATCGCGGGATATTTCACTGCCAGCAGGCCTTGATACGCAGGCAGCTTGGCGAAATCGTGCAGGAAGGTGTCACCGTAGGCATTGGTCAATTGCAGCGCCGCGCCAAGCAGCATCGCGAAGATGAAGAACACCGCCATCTGCGGATCGCGGAACAGCACGAACGAAGTCAAACCCAGGCGATCGGCCAGCGTGCGGCTGTGCGCCGCGTCCAGCCGCGGCGGGCAGGGCGGCAGCGTAAACGCATAAATGCCCAGGATCAGCGATGCGGCCGCGGCGACGCGAAACTGCATCGCCGACACCTCGAAGTGCAACAGGCTCACTGTCCAGGTCGCAATGATAAAACCGATCGTGCCCCACACGCGGATGGGCGGATACACCGTAACGACGTCCAGGTTTTCGTTCTTCAGCGCGTTGTACGCCACCGCGATCGCCAGCGAAATCGTCGGCATGTAGCAGACCATGTTCAACAACATGACCCAGAACAGCACGTTCGGATCGTTCACCAGCGGCACGCAGAACAGCACGATTGCGCCGGCGATCTGCAGCAGTCCGTACAAACGTTCCGCATTGATCCACTTGTCGGCAACGATCCCGGCGACAGAAGGCATGAACAGCGCGGCGATGCCCATCGTCGAGAAGATCGCGCCGAACTGCGTCCCCGACCAATGCCGGTTCTGAAACCAGTACGCGCCGATCGTCAGCAGCCACGCGCCCCAGATGAAGAACTGGAGGAAGTTCATCACGATCAGGCGCAGCTTCAGGTTCATCGCATGTCCCCAACGCGTTCGCGCGAGCGTAGGACAAGGGCGGAAATGCGGCAAGCATCAGATCTTGAATCGATGCAGGCCAGGGACGGCGTGTAGAGCGAGCTTCCCGGCGCTGTAGGCGACGCCGAGAAGCGCAGCCGACCGGCGGGGCAAGCGCCGCAGGTTCGAGCACATGGACGTGCGAGTTCGGTGCGGCCGTCGTTCCGCGGGAAGTCTGGGCGTCACGACGTTGCCGAGACCATCAAATGCAGCGCCATGATTTTGGCTACTTTTGCCGAAACAAAAGCAGCGCGCACCAGCGACGGGAACCAGGAAAATCTTGCGAAAGACGCTGGATTGCCGTTTTCGCGGGAATGACAAAAAGGTGAAAATCATCGCATCAGAATCCAGATCCCCAGCGCCGCAAACAGCACGGACGCGCAGATACGCGCGGCGCGCAGTGGCAGTTTTTGCGCGAAGCGCGCGCCGAGAAGAATCACCGGCACGTTGGCCAGCATCATGCCGAGCGTGGTGCCGGCGATCACCTGCAGCGGCGCGCGGAATTGCGCACCGAGGATGGCTGTGGCGATCTGCGTACGGTCGCCCATCTCGGCGAGGAAGAACGCGATCACGGTGGCGATGAACACGCCGTGCCCATCGCGCGCTGCGGTGCTTTCGTCGGCTTTGTCCGGGAACAGCGCCCAGATGGAAACGGCGATGAGCGAACCGCCGATCAGCCAGCGCTGCACGCCAGGCGTCAGCCAGTGCGCCAGCCATGCGCCGGCTTCCGCCGCGACCGCATGATTGAGCAGCGTGGCGACGAGCACGCCGAAGCAGGTCGGCAGCGGCCGGCGATATTTCGCCGCCAGCACCAGCGAGAGCAGTTGCGTCTTGTCGCCGATTTCGGCCAACGCGACCGCGCCGAGCGAAACGAGGAAGGCTTGCACGGATGCTCCAGTAGCCGGGATCCACGCGACAATCCCCGCGCGAACTCCCGGCTGTGGGTTCGTGCGTGAACTGCCGGTCTCGCCGCATCTGACGATGTTCCGCGCCATGGCCTGCCGGCCAAGTGTGTTGACGCGGAGGCTTCGGCATGTTGCACGATACCGAAGCCGGCTACTCCCCGACGGAGCGTATGCAGTGTAAATGTGCCAGCCGTCGCCGCGCAAATGACGCGGACTTCCCAAATCCGTTCACCCTGAGCGGAGCGGTCGAACAGTGCGGAGTCGAAGGGCAATGCGGGTAGTGGTCTAGTTTGAAATTGCGGATGCTTGAGCGGTTCAGCACGCAAGTGTTACGGTAGAGGCATGACAAAGCCCAAGCGCCCACGCGATACAAACCAGCTAGCCCACATGATCGCCCAGCTTGCCACGGGCGAGCTAGATGACGTCAAGACAGACGACGGCAAAGACCCGGCGGCGGTCGCGCTGGGGCGGAAAGGCGGCCTGAAAGGCGGGAAGGCGCGCGCAAAGAAGCTGACCGCGAGGGAGCGATCAGCTATTGCGAAGGCAGCCGCTAAGGCGCGCTGGAATGCTACTGAACGACCCGCAGACGAGGCTTCTCCGAAGACGCGCCGTAAGTAGATTTCAGTCGATCCGGATTGAACAACACCACGTTTGAAAACTCTTCCTCAGTGAACTTTAGATCGTTTCTGAAATAGTTCATCATCATCGGATGTAGGTTTGTGGATTCACGCGGAATCGGATTCGGTTCGTTCTTGCGAATGTGCAGCTTTGACATTTGCATGAACAGGTTTCGAGCTTGCTCCTTCGAAATCTTTCCTAGAGCTTTCGCTTTCATAATTAGCGCCGCCATCGAGACGCCCCAATACGACTTTAAAGTCGCATACGTGCTCAACTTATCGGCACGCATGCGCGTTAGGTCAGGCGCAATCTCGGCGCTTGGGACCAAAAATTCTGCCGCGAACTCGTCTGCCTCATCTTCCATGTCAGGCTTGGGGACGTCGTGCATGACCAAATGAGCAAGCTCGTGAGCGAGGGTGAATCGCCACCTGTCTCCCGGCACATTCCTGTTGATAAAAATAATTGGTGGGATGTCGCCAAGTGATACGCTGGTCGCATCCATGGGGATGTCCAGAAAATCACACTCAGCAATGACGACCCCAGCACCTTCAATCAGCTTCGTTAGATTCTTTACCGGTCCTTGTGGCATTCTCCACGTCTCACGAAGAGCAGCGGCCGCGCCAGCCGGGGAGTGATAATCACTCAAAGAAAGTCTTGGCAGTGAACGTGAAGCTCCAATATCTACATGGTCGAGCATCCGTTTAATCTGGATGCGCGACACGTTGACCAAGCCAGATAGGCGCTTCTTCTCCCGAGCCGTCAACTGACGGGAGCGAGTAAAGACGGAGCTTGTCCCGTATCCATAGCGCTGCTCACTCAGGAAGAAAAATTCTTTTCGAAAGCCCAACGCTTGCGATAGACGCAATACCTCCTCATCACTCAGGTCGGCGCTCACGCCAGCCTCAATTCTCGCGACGCGGGACTGAGTTAGTCCGCTGCGCTCGGCAAGCTCAGATTGTGTGAGCCCCTGAAACTCACGCGCCAGGATCGCCATCTCCGGATTCAGTTTCATTCTTCCCACCCTTTCTCTTAGGCAGCAGCGTTGCACCTTGTGGTTCGACCGGGTTGCCGAACAGACTCACCACAATGGGTCGCGCACCATCGTCTATCAGTTCCGAATCCCACATGTTTGCGGTCACGCTGGCGGGGCATATCAGATATACCGCCCTCAGCATCCCGTCGCCATCCAGCTCGTAGCTCAGATCAAGATTGATCGCCTTGGGCAGCCCATCGAGCTGCTGGTGGTTCCTGAACCTTTTAACCTGCTTTGTGACATGTCCCGCCGCGAGCTTCGCGCGGCCAACTTTTTTGAACCTGATCAAGTAGCCCTGCGGAAACGAAAGCACCCAAAGATTCGACACCAAGTGCAATTCGACTTCCTGCTCGCTCTCAGCGAACCGCGCCATATTGTCCACGATGTGGTCATGGATAAGTGACGCGGTTGAACGTTTGCTGTGCACGCGCCGCAACCCGGCATCGTAACCGTTGTACTTGCCAACGGCATCGGCAACGCCGGCGCGGAGCGATGGCAGGTATGCCGCCAAATCGGTATGCACGTCTTCCTGTTGAATCTCCATTCCCAGACTCGTCGGTGACCAAGCTGGGGAGGTACGATAGCGGAATCAGGAAACTATGCAACAATTTTATGCAAATCTAAGTCAAAAGTGATTGACATGCTAGATCGATCAAGTATAATGTTCAACATGAACATTATGCCAATCGCCAAACGCGCCCAAATCCTCGGCCTGCTGGTCGAAGGCAACTCAATCAATGCGACGTGTCGCATCACAGGCGCAGCCAAGGCTACAGTCTTGAAGCTGCTGGCAGACGTTGGCGCAGCATGCGCCGAATACCAGAACAAGACGCTGGTGAACCTGCCCTGCAAGCGCGTCCAGTGCGATGAAATCTGGTCGTTCGTCGGCGCCAAGCAAAAGAACGTCAACGAAGGCGCGGCCGGTTACGGCGACGTGTGGACGTGGACGGCAATCTGCGCCGATACCAAGCTGGTCGCGTCATGGATGGTCGGCAGCCGCGACGGTGAGGCGGCAAATGCTTTCATGGCCGATCTTGCGCCGCGTCTTGCGAACCGTGTGCAACTTACCACTGACGGCCATCGCGCCTATCTGGAAGCGGTTGAGGATGCGTTCGGCGCGAACGTGGACTACGCCATGCTGGTGAAGCTATACGGGGCACCACAAGGCCGCGAAAACGAACGCCGGTACAGCCCAGCCGAATGCACTGGCACCGTTCGCCAAGCTGTGCAGGGTGATCCTGATCCGCGCCACGTTTCTACTAGTTACGTCGAACGCCAGAACCTTACGATGCGGATGTCCATGCGCCGTTTCACGCGACTGACCAATGGCTTTAGTAAGAAAATCGAAAACCACGCGCACGCCGTAGCGCTGCACTTCATGTTCTACAACTTCGGTCGCATTCATAAGACGCTACGCGTGACGCCTGCGATGCAGGCTGGAATCGCCGATCACGTTTGGACGCTGGAAGAAATCGCGGCGCTGGTGCCGGAGCCGGAGGCCAAGCCTCGCGGCCCGTACAAGAAAAGAAATTCAAACTAGACCACTACCGCAATGCGCTTCAACTTCGCTCGCTGCGCTCGCGCGGTTTATGCTCAGTTGCTCGAAGCACTCCGCACGAACGGCTGAAATATAGGAGCCTCGCCATGAAATACCGCCGCCTCGGTTCGTCCGGCTTGCAGATTTCCGCGTTGTCGTTCGGCGCGTGGGTGACGTTCGGCAATCAGGTCGATCGTGGCGGCGCGCGCGAGCTGCTGGCTTGCGCGTTCGATCACGGCGTCAATTTTTTCGACAACGCGGAAACCTACGCCGCCGGCGAAGCCGAGAAGGTGATGGGCGATGCGCTTGCGGACTTGCGCTTCCCGCGCGACGCGTGGTGCGTGTCGAGCAAGGTGTATTTCGGCGCCGCGCACGATCCGAAACCCACGCAGCGTGGCCTGTCGCGAAAACATATCGTCGATGCATGCCATCAGGCGTTGAAACGTCTGCGCGTGGATTATCTCGATCTGTATTTCTGCCATCGTCCCGATCCCGATACGCCGATCGAGGAAACCGTGTGGACGATGGATACCTTGATCCGGCAGGGCAAGGTGCTGTACTGGGGCACGAGCGAGTGGCCGGCCGAGGACATCCGTACCGCGCACAAAATTGCGCGTGCGCACAATCTGCACGCGCCGAGGATGGAGCAGCCGCAATACAACCTACTACATCGTGATCGTGTCGAAATCGAATACGCGCCGCTCTATCGCGAATTCGGCCTCGGCACCACGACCTGGTCGCCGCTGGCCTCGGGCGTGCTCACCGGAAAATATTCGCGCGGCATTCCGGACGATTCGCGTATGAACACGCCGGGCTACGAATGGTTGCGCGAGCGCATCGAGTCGCCGCAAGGCCGTGCCGATCTGCGGCGCGTGGATAAACTATTGCCGATTGCCAAGGAACTCGGCATCTCGCCCGCGCAGTTCGCGATCGCGTGGATCCTCAAGAACCCGCACGTTTCCACGGTGATTCTCGGCGCCAGCAAACGCGCGCAACTGGAAGACAACCTCGGCGCACTGAATGCGGTCGACAAACTAGATGATGCGGTGATGCGGCAGATCGAAGACGCGCTGCGTTGATCAGCTGCGAGCTGGCGAATGCGCAGTATTGAACTCCTTCCCCTTCAAGGGGAAGCACGGGATGGGGATGGTGTTCTCGATGCAAAAAAACCATCCCCAACCAAACCCTCCCCTTGAAGGGGAGGGCTTAATGTTTTGGCGGAGCCGCCGGTGCAGGCGGCGCCGCAGGTGCTGCCGGCGATGCCGGTGGCACAGGCGGCAGCAGATCCCAGCGCGGCGGCGTCTTCAGTTGCAGCGCGAGCTGCTTGCCGTGGCGAAGCACCGTCAGACGCACCGGCTTGTCGATCGGCAGTGCCTGCAGCGCGCGCATCGCGTCTTCCGGTTTCGCCACCGCACTGCCGTTCACCTGGGTGATCACGTCGCCGGCCTGCAAACCCGGATAACGCTGCGCGTCGTTCGACAACACCAGCGCGCCCTGATCGGTGCCGAAATAGCGGCCGAGTTCCGGATTCAGCGAGGCGAGATTCAAGCCCCACCACGGCGCGAACCATTGACCCTTCAGGGTGAATCCCTTGCCCCATTGCGCAGCGATGTCCGCACGCGCCTTTTCGCTCTGCTTCATCGCTTCCTCGATGCTGCGATCAAGCTGCTTGCGGAACTCCGGCGAATTCACTTCGGCCAACGACCGCTGCGCCGCGCTGTCGAGTTGCTTCCGGAATTCCGGAGAGTTCAATTGCGCGAGCGAACGCTGCGCCGCGGCTTGCGCGGTGCGCGCAAGTGCCTGCCAGTCCGCTGCCTGGAAGCGCTCGGGTGTGACCTTGATCTGCAAAGTCTTGCCGTCGCGCTGCACTGACAACGTCACCGGCTTGCCCGCGACGAGATCAGGTGCGGATACCGGTTTGCCATCGATCATGGTGATCACGTCGCCCTCGCGGATGCCCGCGCGCTCGGCCGGACCGCCGGGCGTGACCGCACTGACGCGCGATCCGTGATCGTCATCGTCCAGCACCACGCCCAGCATGCCGCGCTTGCTGTCGGAGAGATAACGCAACGCGCTGGCGCTCGCCTGATCGCTCATCTTCGCGGACAAATCCGCCATGCGCTGAGCGAGATCGTTCATGCGCGTTTGCAGTTCCGCCATTTTTTTCGCCTCGGCCGCTTCGCGCGCGGCCTCCGCACCGGCTCGTGCTGCTTCACCACCGGCGCGCTGTGCCTCGACACCGGCACGCTCCGCTTCGTCACCGGCGCGCGCGGCGTCAGCGGCCTGGTCACGCGCCCGAGCTGCTTCGTTGCGCGCTTGCGCGGCCTCGTTGCGCGCTTGAGCGACATCGGCGGCGGCTCGCGCCGCTTCATCGCTGGAGCTGGCGGAGGGTGGAGCGGCCGTCGCGGCGCAGGCGAACAGCAACAAGAACAGAATCATCAGGCGTTTCATGGCGTGCCTCAGAGAATCGTGGTTTCGTCCGACGTGGCGTGGGTGCGATCGGCTACCGCGTACTGCTGCAAATGCAGCAGGCCCAACCGTTGCAGCAGATCGATGCGTTGTTGCCATAACGATGTGCGAGTCGCCGGATCGGTCGCGGCGCTCAATTGCAGATCCACCAGGCCGATGCGGTCCTGCAATGCGACCGCGCTGGCGAGCGCGCCACCGTTCAACGGTGCGCCGCCGCGATCGAGCGTTTGCACCCAGGTTTGCAGCCGCCGCGACTGTTCGCGCAGCGCGTCCAGTTCCGTCACCGGCGCGTGCTTCGGGGCGGCTTGCTGCGCGGCGCGCGGCGCGGGCGAAGGCGCCGGTTGCAGACGCGGCAGACCGATGGCGAGCGCGATACCCGCGGCGAATGCGGCGGGAACGGCGATGCGCAACGTGTTGCGCACGCGGCGGCGGCGATTGACCCGCGCTGCGACACGTTCCCAGCCGCCGCGTGGTGGCGTCGCAGCGGGCAGGGCGCGCAGCGCGGCGGCCAACGCAGCGTCGCTGCTCATGCGCTGCTGATCGAATTCATCGTGCATGGCGTTGTGACCTCCGCATGCGGTTCAAGCATTTCGCGCAGGCGCCGCGTGGCGCGCGCGAGCTGCGACTTGGAAAAACTCACCGTGCGTCCGAACTGCTCTGCGATCTCGATATGCGTACAGCCTTCGACGTGGTAGAGCCACAACACAGCGCGGGCGGTATCGGGCAGCCGGTTCAAAGCGCGATCCAGCGTGACGGCATCGGCTCGCGTCCAGGGTTCGCTCGCATCGACGTCGGCCCGTGTGTCGTCGAACACCTCGAACACGTGCAAGCGGTCGCGGCGCAGGCGCATCAGGGCCTCGTTCACTACCAGCTTGCGCAGCCACGCGGAAAACGGCGCATCGCCGCGGTACTGCGCGGCGTGCTCGTAGGCCTTCAGCATCGAGTCCTGCAACACTTCCTGAGCCACGTCCACGCGGCCCGTCAGCCGCAAGGCCAGCGTCCAGGCCGCGCGTTCGAATTGCCGGTAGATCCGTTCGAACGCGGCGAGATCGCGCCGCCGCAGACGTGCGATCAGCTCCGGTTCGACGTGCTGCTGGAAGGAAGAATACGGCTTCACGCGTACTAGGATGCAGCAACCGTGCGAAAAGTCGCAGTGCGATTCGTACGGGTGTAGTCGTCCGGCCCCCGTCCGCCGGTGTCCGCGGACACGTCCGCGACGGCCGCGTGCCGCTGAAATCCGCATTCTGTTGCGGTTTTCGCTGGGCGCGCGGCTGGCACCGCGATTGCTAAAACTTGCCTCGTGGATCGCAGCCGCGATCGAACGAGAACACCCAACCCGCCATGTCGATACGTGACACCTCCGCGCAAGACCGGTTGATCGAGCGCAAACCATCCAAGCGCGCGCGCATGCTGTGGATCGGCGGCGCGATCGCCGTGGTGGTCGTGGTCGCGCTGCTGGCGCCGGCAGTGAAGCGCATGATGTCGACCGATGCTTCGGTCAGCGCCTCGCGCATCGTGATCGCCACCGTGGAGCGCGGCCCGTTCGTGCGCGACATCGCAGCGGAAGGCCGCGTGGTGGCGGCGATCAGTCCCACGATGTACGCCTCCTCTCCGGGCGCGGTGACGCTGCAAGTGAAAGCCGGCGACACGGTGAAGAAGGGCCAGGTGCTGGCGGTGATCGACAGCCCGGAACTCACCAACAAGTTGTTGCAGGAACAATCCAATGCCGACGCGATGCAGGTCGATTACGAGCGCGCGCAGATCGACGCGCGCAAGCAGAGGCTGGAATTGCAGAAGGCGCACGACAACGCGGAGATCGACCAGAAAACCGCGGAGAGCGATCTGCAGCGCAACCAGAAGGCCTTTGACAAGGGCGCGGTCGCGCAGATGGCCGTGGCGCACGCGCAGGACACGCTTGAGAAGGCACAGATCGCGCTCAAGCATGCCACGGAGGACATGTCGCTCAACAACGACAGCCTGAACTTCGACGTCAAGGCCAAGAAGCTCGCGTGGGAACGCCAGCAACTGCTGGTGAAGGATTTGCAGCGGCAAGTGGACGACCTAAATGTGCGCTCGCCGGTCGACGGCCAAGTCGGCCAGCTGTTCGTCGCGCCGCGAGCGACGGTGGCGAAGGATGCGCAACTGCTATCGGTGATCGATCTCTCCGCGCTGGAAGTGGAAGTGAAGGTGCCCGAGAGTTTCGCGCGCGATCTCGCGCCAGGCATGGGCGCCGACATCAGCGGCAGCGGTGGCGACTGGAAGGGCGCGGTCAGCGCCATTTCGCCCGAAGTGGTGGACGGCGAAGTCGCCGCGCGCGTGCGCTTCGTCGGCGCCAAGCCCGAACACCTGCGCCAGAACCAGCGCCTGTCCGTGCGCATCGTGCTCGATCAACGCAACAACGTGCTGACCGTTGCACGGGGCTCGTTCGTCGACGAATCCGGCGGCAACTACGCCTACGTGGTTCGCAATGGAATCGCCGTAAAGACGCCCATTCGCGTCGGCGCCAGTTCCGTGGACAAGGTCGAGATCCTGCAAGGCCTCAAGGAAGGCGATCGCGTCGTGGTCTCGGGCACCGACGCGTTCAACGGCGCGCAACGCGTGGCGATCAGTGATTGATCTCTTGTGAAAAGTGCGGACACGGATATCCGCTTTTTGATCTTCGCGTTCATGGACGAACGCATTAATAGAGTGCCGAAAGTAACTGCAACTCGGTTCGCCGCATCTGCATCCAAACCTGAAACGTCAAGGAACCCACCATGCTCAAGATGACGCACCTCTCCAAGGTTTACCGCACCGAAGTGGTGGAGACCTACGCGTTGCGCGATTTCAACATCGATGTGAAGGAAGGCGAGTTCGTCGCGGTGATGGGGCCGTCGGGTTCCGGCAAGACCACGTTCCTGACGATCGCGGGTTTGCTCGAGAGCTTCACCGGCGGCGAGTACCGGCTGGACGGCATCGAGGTGCGCGAGCTGGATGACAACGCGCGCTCGAAGATCCGCAACGAAAAGATCGGTTTCGTGTTCCAGAGTTTCAATCTGATTCCTGACCTCAACGTGCACGACAACGTGGAGGTGCCACTGCGCTACCGCGGCATGAAGGCCACCGAACGCGAGCAGCGCATCATGCAATCGCTGGAGCGCGTGGGCCTGGCTTCGCGCGCCAGGCATTATCCGGCCGAGTTGTCGGGCGGACAGCAGCAGCGCGTCGCGATCGCGCGCGCGCTGGCCGGTTCGCCGCGGCTGCTGCTGGCGGACGAGCCGACCGGCAATCTCGACACGCAGATGGCGCGCGGCGTGATGGAACTGCTGGAAGACATCCATCGCGAAGGCGCGACCATCGTGATGGTGACGCACGATCCGGAACTGGCGGCGCGCGCGCAGCGCAGCGTGCACATCATCGACGGCCAGGCCGTGGACATCAACGAGGAACCGCGTTTCCACAACCACGCGCACGCGCGCGTGGCCTCGCAACAAATTTGAATGAATCGGGTTTGATCGAGCGGGTTTGTCCGATTCCGATTTCAAGGGTCATTCGCAGGAGAAAGACCATGGATACCAACAAGCTGACTGCAATCATCGGTGCCGTTCTGATCGCCAGCGGTGCGGTCGCGGGCATTCGCGCCTGGGCCAACGCATCGGCGATGGAGACGCTGAGTGCGCCGCAGGCGGAATTGGAAGCAATCCAGACGTTGCCGACCGTCAACGTGCATCCGACGCAAGAGCAGCTTCAGCAGATCGGTCTGCATCGCGCGAAGTCGCAGGAACGCGTGGAAGGAGACACGGGGCCGGGCGGCGGCGTCGCGATGGACATGCCGTACTACTCGTTCGGCGGGGCGGCGATGCGGGCGAGCGGGAGTTGAGGCGGAAGTTGGGGGAGTGGGGCGCACGAATGCGCCTCGACGCAGATCGGAGCGCCCCACTGCCTATCTGCCATCCCGCTCTTGATCCGTCACCGATTCGAAAACCGGAAGGTCCGCACACCATGTTCCACTACTACCTCGACCTCGCCCTGCGCAGCCTGAAACGCAGCCCTGGACTCACGGTGCTGATGATCCTCACGATCGCTTTCGGCGTGGCCGCATCGATGACCACCTGGTCGGTGTTCCGCGCGGTGTCGGGCGATCCGATTCCGTGGAAATCCTCCAAGCTCTACGTGCCGCAGATCGACATGTGGGGACCCTCGGCGCGCGGTACCAATACTTCCGATCCGCACTGGGGCGATCCGCCGGACGCGATGGATTACGGTGATGCCATCGCACTGATGCGAGATCACCGCGCGACGTTGCAGTCGGCGATGTACATGATTTCGCCGGCGGTGGTGCCGACGCGCCCCGGCACGCATCCAATCAACGTCAGCGGACATGCGGTGTTTTCCGAATTCTTTCCCATGGTGGATGTGCCGTTCCAGTACGGCAGCGGCTGGAGCGCGGCCGATGACGAGCGCCGCGCGGAAGTCGCGGTAATCAGCGGCAATCTCAACGACAAGGTGTTCGGCGGGGGCAACAGCGTGGGCAGGACGATCAACGTCGAAGGCCGCGACTACCGCGTGGTCGGAGTGATCGGCAAGTGGAATCCGCAATTGAAGTTCTACGACGTGGTGAACACCGGCGGCTTTTACGTGGATCAGGAGGACCTGTTCCTGCCCTTCAACACCGCGATCGCCGCGAACATGCGCAACGACGGCAACACCAACTGCAATGAATCGCCCAAGCAGCCCGGTTTCGTCGGTCTGCAGCAATCGAGCTGCGTTTGGATCGCGTACATGGCACAACTGGACGACGCGGCGGCGGCGGACCGTTACAAGAGTTACCTCACCGGGTTCACGCGCACCCGCTATCCGCAGTGGGCGCCGAACGTGCGTCTGCACGATCTGCCAGACTGGCTGGATTACGAGCACGTTGTGCCCCGCGACACCAAGGTCTCGTTACTAGTCGCGCTGGGCTTGCTGCTGGTCTGTCTGGTCAATACCGCAGGCCTGCTGCTGGCGAAATTCCTGCGGCGCAGCGGAGAGATCGGCGTGCGCCGCGCGCTGGGCGCTTCGCGTATGGCCATCTACGCGCAGTTTCTCACCGAAGCCGGCGTGGTGGGCCTCGCCGGCGGAGTCTTCGGACTGCTGCTGACCGGCTTGGGCGTGGCCAGCGTGGGCGTGGTGTTGCCCAAGGAGATCGCGGATCTGGCGCGGGTGGACGTGACATTGCTATTTACCACGCTGCTGGTCGCGGTGGTCGCCAGCCTGCTGGCGGCGCTCTATCCGACTTTCCGCGCTTCGCGGGTACAGCCGGCGTGGCAACTGAAATCGAACTAGTCATCGGGTCTGGACAAGTCCATCCAGGACTTGCCAGACCACGCCGAGTTCGGCACAGGTCCGGACTCGGCTTCGTCGATCGCGCACAAGTTGCAAGAGTGTGCGCGATCGCGGGCAGGCCATCCCTGGCCTGCAACAACCCGGCACCGAGGAAATTGTCATGACACTCCCTCCCATCCTTGCAGCGCTGCGCAAACACAAGGCCGGCGTGGTGCTGATCGCGCTGCAGATCGCGTTGACGCTGGCCATCGTGTGCAACGCCATCTTCATCATCGGTCAGCGCATCCAGCGCATCCAGCGTCCCACTGGCATGAACGAGGGCAACCTGTTCCTGATCACGCAGATGTGGGTGGGTGCGCCCACGGGCGACGACCAGGCCTCCGGCGACAAGATGGATTCTTTGCTGCGCACTGATCTCGCGGCCTTGCGCAATGTGCCGGACGTGGAATCGGTCACCGCGATGAACAGCATTCCGCTGCTCAACAGCAGTTGGACCAACGGGGTTAGCCTCAAGCCCAAGCAGCAGCACTCGACCGCCCATGCCGCCTTCTATTTCGGCGACGAGAACATGCTGAAGACGATGGGCGTGCAGTTGGCCGCGGGCCGCGCCTTCACCGCAGCCGACGTGCAGCACCGCAGCTTCCGCGCGGAGGACAAGCCGCCAATCATCATCGTCAGCCAGGCGCTGGCCGACAAACTCTTCCCCGGCGGCAACGCGGTGGGCAAGAGCGTATACATCGCGGACAACACCGAACCTTCCACCATCATCGGCGTCGTGAAACGCCTGCAGGTGTCGAGCGCGGATACCTGGACCAACGATTTCACCTGGAACACCGTGCTGGAACCCGTGCGCTTGAATTCGAACTTTTCGCGCTATCTGGTGCGCGCCAAGCCGGGCCGGTTGCAGGCGGCGATGAAGGAGTCGCGGGCCGCGCTGTTCGCCGCCAATCCGATGCGCGTGATCGACGACAGCGCCGAACACAACAGCATCCGGAGCTTCGCCGATATCCGCGCCAAGGCCTATCGTGCCGACCGCGGCATGGCAATCCTGATGAGCGTGATCTGCGTGATCCTGCTGGCGGTTACAGGCGCAGGCATCGTGGGATTGACGAGCTTCTGGGTCGGCCAGCGGCACAAGCAGATCGGCGTCCGCCGCGCGCTGGGCGCGCGCAAGATCGACATCCTGCGCTACTTCCAGACCGAGAACCTGCTGATCGCCGGCGGCGGCGCGGTTGCGGGGATCATCCTCGCGATCGGCTTGAATCTCTGGCTGATGCAGCGCTACGAGATGGATCGCATGCCCGTGCTCTACGTGCTGGCCGGTGTCGCGGTGGTGTTGGCGCTGGGGCAGGCCGCGGTGTTTGCGCCCGCGCGCCGCGCCGCCAACGTGCCGCCTGTAGTGGCGACGAGGACGGTGTGAAAGAGCTAGGGAATCGGAAAAACATCTTCATTCGGGAGCCGTTCGCGGCTTCATCGCGAACGGAACCCGGAATCTGCCGTTATGAATGCGGACAGCTTTCTGATCGCGACTGCGCCGCGTCCGGAATGACGAATCAAAGAGTTTCCATCGGAGGCGAAGAATGTTCACCTACTACCTCACCCTCGCCCTTCGGAGTTTGAAACGCAACCCGGTGCTCACCGGTTTGATGGTGCTGGCGATTGCGGTCGGCATCGGCGCGTCGATGACCACGCTGACCGTGATGCACCTGCTTTCGGGCGATCCGCTGCCGGGCAGGAGCGCGCAGATCTATTACGCGCAGGTGGATGCAAGCCCGAAGAATTACACGCACGGCGAGCCGCTGGACATGCTCGATTACCGCTCGGCGATGGACTTGTGGAACGCGCATCGCGCCGACCGCCAGGCCCTGATCACGGACAGCCCAATCAAGGTGCGCGCGCCGGAAACGGGTCAGCCGCCGCTGATGATCACCCTGCTTTCGACCACGTCGGATTTCTTTCCGATGTTCGAGGTACCGTTCCGTTACGGCAGCGGCTGGACCCCGCAGGACGATGCGCGCCACGCGCGCGTGGCGGTGATTTCGTCCGATCTCAACGACAAGCTCTTTCACGGCGAGAACAGCGTCGGCCGCATCCTGCGCTTGAAGAACAGCGACGTGCGCATTGTCGGCGTGCTCGGCAACTGGCGTCCTTCGCCGTTGTTCTACGACGTGGCCGGCGGCCGCTACGCGAATGGCGACACCGCCGGTTTCTACGGCAAACCCGAAGACGTGATGACGCCGTTCGACACCGCGCTGGACATCAACGACGGCAATTTCCAGCAGTTCACCTGCTGGGGCATGCCGAAGGAACCGGGCTATCTGCGCGATTCGCCGTGCGTGTGGATCGGGCTGTGGGTGCAATTGAACGATGCCGCGAAAGCCGCCGCCTATCGCGAATTTCTCGATCACTATGCGCAGGAACAAAAAGTGCTCGGCCGCTTCGCCAACACCGACACGCGGTTGCTCTCGTTGATGCAATGGCTGGATTTGAACGGCGTGGTGCCCGGCGACGTGAAGCTGCAAACGTGGCTCGCATTCGCGTTTCTCGCGATCTGCCTGTTCAACACGGTGGGTTTGCTGCTGGCAAAATTCCTGCGCCGCGGCGGCGAGATCGGCGTGCGCCGCGCGCTGGGCGCGTCGAAACGCGCGATCTTCGCGCAGTGCCTGGTGGAGGCGGGACTGATCGGCTTGCTCGGCGGTGTGGGCGGCTGGCTGCTGACATTGATTGGATTGTGGCTAGTGCGTGCGCAGCCGGTGGCGTATGCGGACCTCGCGCATCTCGATGCCGGCATGTTCGCGCTCACTTTCACCCTGTCGGTCGCGGTGAGTCTGCTTGCCGGCGCGCTGCCCGCGCTGCGCGCCAGCCGCATCCCGCCGGCGCTGCAATTAAAGACGTTATAGGAGCGAGCCCTGCTCGCGACCGCCGCGAAGCGACATCTTTTCCACTGTCGCGCGCAGGCGCGCTCCTACAAGAAGCCGAATCAAGAGACATTGACATGCAAATCCAACCCATCCTCGCCGCATTGCGCAAACATCGCCTCGCGACGTTGTTAATCGCGTTGGAGGTCGCACTGGCTTGCGCGGTGCTGTGTAACGCCTGTTCGATGATCGCAGATCGCCTTTCGGCGATGCGCATCAATAGCGGCGTCGACGAAGCTTCGCTCGGCGTGATCCACATCACCGGCTACGAACCGAAGGACGTCAACGACCTCAACGCACGCATGCTCGCGGGCCTGCGCGGGATCGCCGGCGTGCAGTCGGCGGCGGTCATCAGTTCCGTGCCGTTCGGCGTGCCATGGGGCACGGCCGGCATCAATCTGAATCCGGACGACAACAAGCCGTCGCAGAGTGTGGTGGTGCAGTTCTACGAAGGCAGTCCCGGTGTGATCGAGACGCTCGGTTTGCGCTTGGTTGCCGGACACATGCCCGGCGCGGACGATTACCCGCCGCTGCAAGGTTACGCGCCGCTCGATTCGCGCGTGCTGATCACGCGCGCGCTGGCCGAAAGATTGTGGCCGGGCGAAAACCCGCTCGGCCGGGATTTCTGGACCGGCAAATTCCATTTCCGCGTGATCGGCGTGATCGCGCATCTCGCGGTTTCGCAATACAACGAAACCGGCCGCAACGGCGCCGAGTGGACGGTGTTCGTGCCCTCGCAACCGGGAGGATTGCTGGCGGGAACGTACGTGCTGCGCGCCGATCCGCGCGAACTGCCGCGCGTGATGCGCGACGCGAGGCTCGCGGTGGCGAAGATCGCGCCGGACGTGGTGCTCGATACCGATCAGAGCCGCACGCTCGAATTCCTGCGCGCGCGTTTCTTCCAGAAGGACCGCGCGATGGCGGGTCTGCTGGTGGGTGTGATCGCGGCACTGTTGCTGGTGACTTCGCTCGGCATCGTCGGGCTTGCGAGTTTCTGGGTGGCGCAGCGCCACAAGCAGATCGGCATCCGCCGCGCGCTGGGCGCAAGACGCGCCGACATTCTGCATTACTTCCAGACCGAGAATTTCCTGATCGTCACCTTCGGCATCGTGCCGGGCATCGTGATGGCGCTCGCGATCAATCTCACGCTGATGAAATTCTACGAATTGCCGCGCCTGCCGTTGCTGTACCTGCCGATCGGCGCAGTGGTGCTGTGGGCGCTGGGACAACTGGCGGTGCTGCACCCGGCGCTGCGCGCCGCGGCCGTGCCGCCGGTGGTGGCGACACGGACGGTATGATTGCAACCCTTTTCCGCGCGGGCGCATCCATGTCCGCATGCATTCCAAGCCCATGCGCACGGTCCTGATCATCGACGACAATCCGGCGGTGGGCGAGGCGCTGTCGCTGCTGCTGTCGCTGCACGAAATCCGTCCGCTGGTCGCGCACACGCCGGAAGAAGGCTTGAGCCGGCTGTCGCGCGAGCGCGTGGACGTGGTGATCCAGGACATGAACTTCAGCGCCGACACCACGTCGGGCGAGGAAGGCGCGGCTCTCTTTCGTGCGATCCGCAAGCGCTACGCCGATCTGCCGGTGATCCTGCTGACCGCGTGGACGCACCTGGAAAGCGCGGTGGAGCTGGTGAAAGCGGGCGCGGCGGATTATCTGGCCAAGCCGTGGGACGACAACAAGCTGCTGACCACGGTCGAGAACATGCTGGAGCTTTCCGAAGCCTCGCGCGCGGCCGCGCACGCGCGGCTGATGCGCGCGCGCCGGCGCGATGAACTGGCCGCGCAATACGACCTGCGCGGGCTGGTGTTTGCATCCGAGCCGATGAGCCGCGCGGTGGAACTGGCTTGCCGCGTCGGACGCGCCGACGTGCCGGTGCTGATCACCGGTCCCAACGGCGCGGGCAAGGATGGCATCGCGCAGATCGTGCATTTCAATTCCGCGGTGCGCGACAAGGCCTTCGTCGCGGTGAATTGCGGCGCGTTGCCTTCGGAACTGGTCGAAGCGGAGTTGTTCGGCGCGGAAGCCGGTGCCTACACCGGCGCCACGCGTGCGCGCGAAGGCCGTTTCGAACTGGCCGACGGCGGCACTTTGTTCCTCGATGAAATCGGCACGCTGCCGTTGCCGGGGCAGGTGAAATTGCTGCGCGTGCTGGAAAGCGGCGAATTCGAACGCCTGGGTTCGGGGCGCACGCGCAAGGTCAAGGTGCGCGTGATCAGCGCGACCAATGCGGATCTCAAGTCGATGATCCGCGCCGGCACGTTCCGAGAGGATCTGTACTACCGCTTGAACGTGATCGAGATCGACGTACCGCCGCTTTCCGATCGACAGGACGACGTCCTGCCGCTGGCCGAACACTTCATCGCCGGACGTGCGCAGTTGAACGACGCCGCGCGCGAGTCGCTGCTGGCGTATTCATGGCCGGGCAACGTGCGCGAACTGAAGAACGCGATCGAACGCGCGGCACTGCTGGCAGGCGAGGACGGCACGATCACGCCTGCGCAATTGAACCTGCCGCAGCACTCCGCGACCGTCGCGGCGCGCAATCTCGACGAGCCCTCGCAGACCGCGGTGGAAACCGCGCTGCGCAACGCCAACGGCGTGATCAGCCGCGCCGCGCAGGCGCTGGGGCTTTCGCGGCAGGCGTTGTATCGAAGGATGGAGCGGTACGGAATTCCGACAGGAGCGTGAGTAGTGAGTGGTGAGTAGTGGATTGCCGGCGACGCTTTCAAATATCCAATTTTCGGCTTCTACTACTCACAACCGACAACTCACGGCTCACACCCATGCGCCTCTTTTCCCTCGAAGGCCGCCTCACGATCCTGCTCGGCGCGGTCGCCGCCGGCGCGCTGCTGATCTATCTCGCGATCACCGCATGGCCACTGCCTGTCTTCGTGCAATGGGCCACCGCGCAGTTCGGCGGCAAGTTCGAGGCCGCGTGGTTGCGCAATCCTCGCAACGGTGTGCCGCTCACGCTGATCGTGCTGCTGCCGCTGTGCACGTGGCTGGCGCACAACGCGATTTCCCCACTGCGCAAATTGCTGCGTTCGCTGGAAGGCGCGGTGGCCAGTTATCGCGACGGTGATTTCTCCATCTCGATCGCCAGCCGCCGCCGCGACGAACTTGGTGCCTTGATCAAGATGCACAACGCACTGGGTTCCACTCTGCGCGAACAGCGCCACAACCTCACGCAACGTGAACTGCTGCTGGACACCGTGGTGCAGAACACGCCGGTCGCGCTGCTGCTGACCGATGCGGTCGGGCATATCGTCTACGCCAACATCGCCGCGCGGCACCTGTTCAACGAGGGCCGCAATCCCAACGGGCTGGACCTGCACGAACTGCTCGACGAAGCCCCGGCGCCGTTGCGCGAGGCCTTCGCCAGCGAAGGCGACCGGCTGTTCGGCGTGGAACTCGACGGCAACGAGGAGATTTTCCATCTCGCGCAACGCGGTTTCCGTTTGTACGGCAGCCCGCATCGGCTTTTTCTGGTACGTCGCATGACGCGCGAGTTGTCGCGCCAGGAAGTGGCGACCTGGAAAAAGGTGATCCGCACCATCAGCCACGAGTTGAACAATTCGCTGGCGCCGATCACTTCGCTGGCACATTCGGGCGCGGAGCTGGTACGGCGCGACGAGCGCGAGCGGTTGCTCGCGGTGCTCGCCACCATCGGCGAACGCGCGCGCCATCTGCACGGTTTCATCGCGGGTTATGCGGAGTTCGCCAAGCTGCCGGCGCCGCGCCCGCAGACGGTGAACCTGCCGGAATTCCTGGCGCAGCTCGCGCTGCACGTGCGCTTCCGGGTGGTCGGCGCGCCGCCGCCTCAGGGCAGTTTCGATCCCGGTCAGATGGAACACGTATTGCTGAACCTGCTGAAGAATGCGCACGAAGCCGGCAGCGCGGAAGACGAAGTGGAACTGGAAATGCAGCGCGCGGGCACGCAATTGCGCATCGAGGTGCGCGACCGCGGCAGCGGCATGAACAAGACCGTTCTGGAAAACGCGCTGCTGCCGTTCTATTCCACCAAGCGCAGCGGCAGCGGATTGGGTCTGGCACTGGCGCGCGAAATCGTCGAGGCGCACGGCGGGCGCATCGCGCTCGCCAACCGAGACGATGGCGGGCTGCGGGTGACGCTGACGATCCCGCAGGCGTAACGCGCGCCGCTTATACTTCGCGTCGCATACACGAGGGGAACGCAATGGGCGCCATTCTTGCCGCAGTCATCATTGTTGTCGTGGTGGTCGTGCTGATCAAGCTGGTGCGGATCGTGCCGCAGGGCTGGGAATGGACGGTCGAGACCTTCGGCAAATACACCGCCACGTTGGAACCCGGCCTGCATTTCCTGATTCCGATTTATCAGGCGGTCGGGCGCAAGATCAACATGATGGAGCAGGTGCTGGCGATTCCCTCGCAGGACGTGATTACCAAGGACAACGCGGTCGTCAAGGTGGACGGGGTGGTGTTCTATCAGGTGCTGGACGCGGCGAAAGCCGCGTACGAAGTCGCCAACCTGGAACTGGCGACCACCAATCTGATCATGACCAACATCCGCACGGTGCTGGGTTCACTGGATCTAGATGAATCATTGTCCAAGCGCGACGAGATCAATGCGCGCTTGTTGAAGGTCGCCGATGAAGCGACGCACCCGTGGGGCATCAAGATCACGCGCGTGGAATTGAAGGATATCCAGCCGCCGCGGGATCTGGTCGATTCGATGGCGCGGCAGATGAAGGCCGAGCGCGAGAAGCGCGCGAACATCCTGGAAGCCGAAGGTTTCCGACAAGCCGCGATCCTGAAAGCCGAAGGCGAGAAGCAGTCGGTGATTCTGGCCGCCGAAGGCGAGAAGGAAGCGGCGTTTCGCCAGGCCGAGGCGCGCGAGCGCCTGGCCGCTGCGGAAGCGAAGGCGACTGAGGTCGTATCGGTCGCGATCGAACACGGCGACATCAATGCGCTGAATTATTTCGTCGCCGGTAAATATGTCGAGGCGTTAAAGGCGATGGCCGATTCGCCCAATCAAAAGATGCTGCTGCTGCCGGTGGAAGCGACCGGCATCATCGGCTCGCTCGCCGGCATTGCCGAAATCGCGAAGGAGTCATTCTCGAAACAGGCCGAACAGCGCAATACGCCGCGGCCGCCGCCTTCGAATACGCAGGTCTCGTCATGAGTCCAATCCCGACGCATTATCTGTGGTGGGTGCTTGCGCTGATCCTGATCGCGGGCGAAGTGCTGGCGCCGGGATATTTCCTGCTATGGATCGGCATCGCAGCGGCGGCGATGGGCGTGCTCGCGTTCGCGTTGCCGGACTTGAGTGTGCTGGTGCAGGCGATTTTGTTCGCGGTGCTGGCCTTCATCAGTTGCATCGCGTACTGGAAATTCGTGCGGCCGCGATTGCAGCGCGATGTGAGCGCCGATGCCGCGCTGTTGAACCGCCGCGGCGCGCGCATGATCGGGCAGCGCTACGTGCTCGAGACCGCAATCGTCAACGGCCGCGGCAAGGCGCGCGTTGGCGACGGCGAATGGCTGGTGGAAGGTCCCGACTTGCCTGTTGGCGCGACCGTGGAAGTCATCGGTGTGGAAGGCACGACATTGAAAGTGCGCCCGGCCGGGTGAATCGCGCCCGCATGAACTCGCTCGACCCGGTCATCCGCGCGCGCATCGGTTTCGTGATCGAACTGGCGCGCCGCCTGCACCAGTATGGCGCGGCCGCCCCGCGGCTGGAACAGGCGATCGGCTTGGTCGGGCAGAAACTCGGTCTGGAATGCGAAGCGCTGTCCACACCGACGTCGGTGGTGCTGTCGTTCGCCGAACGCGGCGGAGACGGGCTGGCCGAATACACGCAGGTGCTGCGCATGGCGCCGGGCGACGTGAACCTCGCTCGCCTGTGCCGCGCCGATGAGATCGCCGATCGCGTGATCGATGGCAGCATGGCGGCGCGCGACGGCTTGCAACAATTGCGCGCACTGGGCCGGCCGTTGTCGCGGCCCGCATTGATCGCGATCGTCTGCAGCTACGGGTTGGCGGCGGCGAGCGTGGCGGTGCTGTTCGGCACAGCGTGGGTCGACGCGTCGGTCGCCGGCATATTAGGCGTGCTGATCGGCGTGATCAGCGTGACCGGTTACAAACGTCCGCGCCTTGCAGCCGCGAGCGAAGCGATCGCGGCCCTGATCGCCACCTTCATCGCCACCGCGATCAGCGCATGGATCGTGCCGTTGGCGTTGAAGCAGGTGATGATTTCCGCGCTGATCGTCCTCGTGCCCGGCATGACACTGACCAATGCCGTGCGCGAACTGTCCAGCCAGCATCTGGTGTCCGGCGTTTCGCGCGTGGCCGGCGCAATCGCGACTTTGTTGAAGCTGACGTTCGGCACCGTGGCTGCGGCACAGGTGTGCGCGATGCTCGGCATCCTGCCGGCCGCGCATCCATTGCCGCCGTTGCCGGAGTGGGCGCAATGGCCGGCGCTATTGGTGGGCGCGGTCTCGTTCGCCATGCTTTTTCAGGCCGCGCCGCGCGATTATCTGCTGGTAATTGGCGCGGTGGTCGTAGGTTATCTCGCCACGCATTTCGGCGGCGCCACGCTCGGTGCGCCATTCGGCGTCTTCATCGGCGGACTGATTCTTGCCGCGCTCGCGAATCTTTATGCACGTGTCGCCAATCGGCCGGGCGCATTGGTGCGCGAGCCCGGAATCCTGCTGCTGGTGCCGGGTAGTGTCGGCTTCCGCAGCATGTCTTATTTGTTCACCAGCGAGGTGGGGCTCGGCGCGCAAACCGGCATTCTGCTGGTAACGCTGCTTATCGCGCTGGTCGCGGGTTTGTTGTTCGGGGATTTGCTGATTGCGCCGAGACGCAGTCTGTGAGGCTTGTAATGGAGCAGCGCAGTGTCGAATGAAAATCGCGATCCAAGTATGGATGGCACGCGAAATCGCGCAGCAATTGCGGCGCGGCGAGTCCGGACATGTGCCGGACTCGCCGTATCGGCGCAGGGCAAGAAAGACCTGTCGCCGATTATCACTATTTAATCAACATGCTCTTTTCGGACTTGCCCGATTTCAGCGCGGCAGTGAACCAGCGCGGACGTTTGCCGCGGCCGGACCAGGTCATCGAAGGGTCGGCGGGATTGCGGTATTTCGGCGCGACCTTGCCGCGTTTGCCGCGGCGGCCGCGTCCGCCGTAAACCTCGGCAAAAGTGACGCCCTCGGCCTTCAGCAGGGCATCGACCTTGGCGCGCACCTTGGCCATTTTTTCCTTGCCCAAGTCGTTCTTGCGGGCAGCGATTCTGCGGCTCAGCTCCTCAAGCTGCTTTTCGTTGAGCGATTTCAAATCGACGGCCATGACTGCTCCTAGAATTTGACGGTGGACAAAACCGGCTGAAAATAATCCGTGCCGGTGTACCGGTCATTCTGGCCGAAAAATGCGCAACGTGCAAAAGGGGCGATTTACGACGGTTATCCACGCTCGGCCGAATCCGATTATCCGAACAATGCCAGCAATTCTCGTTTGTCCAGATTCCGACTTTCCGTATCAACGCGACCGCGATATTCGAACGTGCCGTTTGCCAGGCCGCGCTCGCTCACCACCACGCGATGCGGAATGCCGATCAATTCGATGTCCGCGAACATCGGCCCGGGGCGCAAGCCGCGATCGTCCAATACGGTTTCGATGCCGCGCTCGTTCAATTCGCGATACAACGATTCGGCGGCTTCCAAAACTTTCGAATCGTTTTTGGGATTGATGATGCAGACGGCCACGCGCCAAGGCGCCATCGGTTCGGGCCAGACGATGCCGCGCTCGTCGTGGCCCTGCTCGATCGCCGCAGCGACCACGCGCGACACACCGATGCCGTAGCAGCCGGTCAGCGGCGTCACGGATTTGCCATTCGCATCCAACACGGTGACGTTCATGGTCTGCGTGTATTTGCGACCATTCTGGAAAATGTGTCCAACCTCGATGCCGCGTGCGATGGACAGCGTGCCGCGACCGTCTGGCGAGGGATCGCCCGCGACCACCTTGCGCAGATCGGCGATGCGCGTGACGCGCGCATCGCGGTGCCAGTTGGCACCGGTGAGATGGGTGCCATCCTGATTGCCGCCGCAGACGAAATCCACCAACACGCTTGCTGCGCGATCGACGATCACCGGCACGTCCGCGGGCAAGCCGACAGGACCGATGAAACCCGCGTGCGCGCCGGTAGCCGCGAGGATCTGCTCTTCCGACGCCAGCATTGATTCACCGCCCAGCTCCGGCAGTTTCGAGGCCTTGACCTCGTTCAATTCGTGATCGCCCCGCAGGCATAACGCGACCACGCCCCCTACGCCGCGCACCAGAACGGTTTTCACGCATTCCGTGGGCTGCACGTTCAAGAACGCCGATACTTCAGCGATGGTTTTCTGCGTCGGGGTATCGACGCGTTTCAATTCTTTAGAAGGCTCGGGACGCACCATTTCCGGCGCCATCGCTTCAGCCAGTTCGACATTGGCCGCGTAATCGGATTCATTGGAAAACGCGATCGCGTCCTCGCCCGAATCAGCCAATACCTGGAATTCGTGGCTGACGTCGCCGCCGATCGCGCCGGAATCGGCCGCTACCGCGCGGAATTTCAAACCCAGGCGCGTGAAGATGCGCGAATAGGCATCAAACATCGTCTTGTACGTTTCATCGAGCGAAGTCTGATCGAGATGAAACGAATAGGCGTCCTTCATCAGGAATTCGCGTGCGCGCATCACACCGAAACGCGGCCGGATCTCGTCACGGAATTTGGTCTGGACCTGAAAAAACGTGACCGGCAATTGCTTGTAACTGGACACCTCGCTGCGCACGAAATCGCAGATGATTTCCTCATGCGTGGGACCGAAGCAGTATTCCTGCTCCTTGCGGTCGCGCATTTTCAAAAGCGTCGGGCCGTATTTTTCCCAGCGGCCGGATTCTTCCCACAACTCGCGCGGCTGCACGCAGGGCATCGTCATTTCGATCGCGCCGGCCCGCTGCATTTCCTCGCGCACCACGCCTTCGACCTTGCGCAGCACGCGCAGACCCAGCGGCGACCAGGTGTAGATGCCTGCGGCGAGCTTGCGGATCATCCCGGCGCGCAGCATCAGCTTGTGGCTGGCGATCTCGGCATCGGCCGGCGCCTCGCGCGCGGTGTTCAAATGGAATTGGGACAGGCGCATTTTTGTGATGTATTGAAACGAACCGGTGATTGTAGCTAAAGCGAAGTCTGGTTGCGGTCGCAAAGAGGTACATCTCGCGTCGATGCAGACCATGGACGGCCGGGTTGAGCGAGTTTTAAGCGCCGTCGCATGACGCCAAGCATCGCAGCCGGGGCGCGGGAAAGACGCGCATGTTCGAGCACAGGATGTGCAAGTTTGCGCGGGCGCGCGCTAGGGTGCGCAGTCCTTGGCAGGGTGAGGGAAACTCTGCGATTGCATCGCAAGGATTCCGGCTTTCGCCAGAATGAGGAAAATCAACCGTTGCAATACTGCTTCTTTTGCGCCTGGGCGGTCGCCAGCTCCTGCTGGCGTTGGGTATCGCTCATGTTCTGCTGCGGGGAATTCGCGTCGCCGGACGTCAATGGCTGATTGCTGTTGAGTAACGCGATGTTGCTGTCGAGCTGCTTGCAGAGGCTGGCGCGGTTCGCGGGGGTGTCGGGCATGCGCGCCGCAGACTGCGCGGCGGTGACCGGTCTGGCGGGCGTGGCCGCGGTCGCTGCCGTGGCGGGCGCCGCGGTTACGGGCGTGGTGACGTTGCTGCTGACGCTCACCTTGTCGTATTTGGAGCCAGCGGGCGGCGGCACGTCGGAGTAGTGCGTGGTGCCATTGGCGTCCTTCCACTTATAGACCTGCGCGCCGGCAAGAGTGGCGAAGGCGAACGCGGTGAAAGCGAACACGGCGGGGGCGAGCAGTCGCATGGGGATCTCCAATGGCGCGGTAGGGGCGCGCCGAGTCAGCGCATGGATAGCACCACATGCCTCCCGGAACAAGCGGGCTGCGTCACGGTGATGGATTACACTTGCCATGAAGCTTGCCCGCATCCGCCCGCATGATCGACCCGACGCCATCGTCCCCGCCGCCGCCGCGTCCGCGCCGCGGCATCTATCTGCTGCCAAACCTGTTCACCACCGGCGCGATGTTCGCGGGTTTCTACGCGATCGTCGCAGCGATCGGGGGACGCTTCACCGATGCCGCGATCGCGGTGTTCATCGCGGGATTGCTGGACGGCATGGACGGACGCGTTGCGCGCCTGACCAAGACCCAAAGCGAATTCGGCGTGCAATACGACTCGCTTTCCGATCTGGTGAGTTTCGGACTGGCGCCCGCGCTGGTGATGTACACGTGGTCTCTGCAGTACCTGCGCGATTACGGCGTGTTGTGGGGCAAGCTCGGCTGGGCCGCCGCGTTTCTCTACGCGGCGTGCGCGGCGTTGCGACTAGCGCGATTCAACACGCAGGTCGGCGTGGCCGACAAGCGCTATTTCCAGGGGCTCGCGAGCCCCGCAGCGGCCGGTTTGTGCATGTCCTTTGTCTGGTCGATGCAGAACATGCAGATCGAGGGCGCATGGCTGTGCTTCTTCACGCCGATCCTCGCGGTGACGGCGGGATTGCTGATGGTCAGCCGCATCCGCTATTTCAGTTTCAAGGCGTGGCCGCACAGCGACCGCGTGCCGTTCGTGTGGATCGTGCTGGCCGTACTGGTCATCGTGGCGCTGGTGTGGGACACCGCCGACGTGCTGCTCGCGATCGCGGTGCTCTATGTGCTGTCCGGGCCGGTGATGACGCTCTGGGGCTTGCGCAGCCGCTCCTCGCGCCGGCGCATGCGCGCGCAACGACGGCAATCGCTGCCGCCGTCCGAGTGAACAGACCTCCATGGAATCCATCGCGCTTTCCAGAATCGAATTGCTGCGTGCGCTGGGTATGAATCCGCTGCGGCTGCGTGCACGAAGCGCCAAAGCCGAAGCTGGGCCGCGGATCGCGTTCGACAAACGCATCGCGCTGCTGCGCGCGCAGCAGGAAGTCGATCAGCCCGCACTTTCGATGCTCTACACCAAGATCACCGAGGCCATCAGCACGCTCGGTCTGCAATGCGTGCGTATAGCCGATGCGGAAGCCGATTCGCACGTGCGCGTGCTGGCGTTCGGCGAGGCGCCGCTGCCGCCCGCCATCGGCATTGAGCGGGTATTACGGGTCGATGCACTGGCCGTGCTGAATGCGGATCGCACGCGCAAGCGCGCGTTATGGGATCTATTGCAGCGGTTGGCGCAGGAGAACGGGTGAGATGTCGGCGGTTGCCGTCAACCCGCTGCCGCGCTGGCGGCCGATGATGCGCAGCGACATCGCCGCGGTGGCGGGAATCGAGGCAGCGGCTTACGAATTTCCCTGGTCGCAGCAGATCTTTCGTGATTGTCTGGAAGCCGGGCACAAATGCTGGGTGTTGCAGGAACCGGATGGCGAGCTGGTCGGCTACGGCATTCTTTCCACCGGTGCGAACGAAGCGCATGTGTTGAACCTGTGCGTCGCGCCTTCGCAACAAAGGCGCGGTCACGGCACGCGCATGTTGCGTCATCTCGTCGAACTGGCGCGCATGCATCGCGCGCGGCGCGTGTTCCTGGAGGTGAGGCCTTCGAACGCGAGAGCACAGACGATGTACGAGCGCGCTGGCTTCAACGAGATCGGCCGCCGCCCGAACTACTACCCTGCGCGTCGCGGTCGCGAGGATGCAATCGTGATGGCGATGGAATTGTTGCCGTACGAGTAGGGGATTGTCCTCAGCGGCGAACGGAGCCCGTCCTACGATAATCTTGCCGCCTGCTCGCGCAGCGCGTTCAACCGCGTGTTCCAATCGTTCAAGCGCGCCCGCTCCTGTTCGACTACGGCTGTGGGCGTACGCTCGCCGAAATTCTTCAGCTTGGCGTTCGATTTTCCGATTTCGGTCTCGATCCGCGCGATTTCCTTTTTCAAGCGCGTGCGTTCGGCGTCCAGATCGATCAACCCTGCCAGCGGAATCAGCACCCGCAGCGTGCCGACCACCGCGGCGGCCGAAGCGGATTCTGCTTCTCCGGGGTGCAACCAGCGCGGCATCTCGCTGCGGGCGAGGAAGGAGATCTGCGCCGAAAATTTGTCTGCGCGTCGGCGGTCGTCCGCATCGCCGTCGGCCAGCAGCAGCGGAATCGTCCTGCCCGGCGCGATGTTCATTTCGCTGCGAATCTTGCGGATGCCCGTCAGCACCGCCTTGAACCACTCGATATCGGCACTCGCGGCTTCATCCGTCGCGAATTGATCCGCGCGCGGATAGGGCCGCTGCATAATGCTCTGATCTTTCAATCCGAGCTGCGGCGCGACCGATTGCCAGATTTCCTCGGTGATGAATGGAATGATCGGGTGCAGCGCGCGCAGTGCGGTTTCGAGCACCCGCAACAGCGTGCGGCGCGTGGATGCAGCGGCGTTTACGTCCTCGCCATTCAACGCCGGCTTCGACAGTTCAACAAACCAGTCGCAATACTCGTTCCAGACGAATTCGTACAGAGCCTGCGCCAGCAGGTCGAAGCGGTAACTCGCGAAGTGCTGCTCGACCTCCGCCAGTGTGTGATGCAGACGAGTCAGGATCCAGCGCTCGGCTTCGGTTGCCGGCTTTTCCCGAGTGTCGAGTTCCGAGTCCCGAGGCTCGGAGTTGAGCAACAAAAACCTCGCTGCATTCCACAGCTTGTTGCAGAACGCCTTGTAGCCCTCGGCGCGCTTGACGTCGAAGTTGATGGTGCGCGCGTAGGTCGCGAGTGCCGCGAAGGTGAAGCGCAGCGCGTCCGCGCCGATATCGGTGATGCCTTGCGGATAATCGCGACGGATGCGCTTTTCCACTTTCTCGCGCACCTGCGGAATCAGCAGTGAGGCTGTGGATTTCCTCACCAGCTCTTCGAGCGAAACGCCGTCGATCAAATCCAACGGATCGAGCGTGTTGCCCTTGGACTTGGACATCTTCTGGCCTTCGGCGTCGCGCACGATCGCGTTGATGTACACCTCGCGAAACGGTACGCGGCCGGTGAAATACTTGGTCGCCATCACCATGCGCGCGACCCAGAAGAAGATGATGTCGAAGCCAGTGACCAGCACCGAACTCGGCAGAAAGATCTGGTCGCGTTGCCAATCGGCGACGGTCTCGCCGCGTTCGTTGTTTACCGGGTGCTCGAATGGCCAACCGAGCGTGGAGAATGGCCACAGCGCGGAGGAAAACCAGGTATCGAGCACGTCCTCGTCCTGTTTCAATGCGCCGTTGGGTTTGATAGCCGAATGTGCGATCGCATCGGCCTCGTCTTCGCCGACGAAAATGTTTCCGGCTTCGTCGTACCACGCCGGGATGCGATGGCCCCACCACAATTGCCGCGAGATGCACCAGTCCTGGATGTTCTCCAGCCATTGTGTGTAGGTGCTCGTCCAGTTCTCGGGCACGAACCGGATTTCGCCGCTGCACACCGCATCCAGCGCGGGTTCGGTGATCGCCTTGCGGCCGCCGATGGAACCTTTCGGTCGGGCGCGACCTTCCGGCAGTGCGTCGGTGGTGAGATCGAGGAACCACTGATCAGTCAGCATCGGTTCGATCACCGCATCCGAACGCTGGCTCACCGGCACCTGCAGCTTGTGCGGTTTGGTTTCGATCAGAAAACCTTCGGATTCGAGTTGGGCAAGAATACGCCTCCGCGCTTCGTATCTGTCCAAGCCCTGATATTCGGCAGGAATTCCGATATCAGAAGCCATGTCGATGTAGTTGCTTCGAGCTTTGCCCGAGCCACCCGGCTTCGCAACCTGGTGGGCCCAGCCGCTGTCACCAACCACTTTGGCATCCAACGTAAAAACGTTGAATTGCGCAAGTTTGTGACGTTGTCCGATCGCATAGTCATTGAAATCGTGTGCGGGCGTGATTTTCACCGCGCCGGTTCCAAATTCCCGATCGACATATTCATCCAGGATGATCGGAATTTCGCGCTGCGTGATCGGCAGGCGAAGACGTTTGCCGTGCAGGTGCCTGTATCTTTCATCCTCTGGATGCACGGCAACTGCCGCGTCGCCCAACATCGTTTCTGGGCGCGTCGTGGCGATGACGATGCTCTCGTCGCCCTCCACTGTGGGATAGCGGATCGACCACAGAAAACCGTCGCGCTCGACGTTGTTGACCTCGAGGTCCGACACCGCGGTCATCAGCACCGGATCCCAATTCACCAGCCGGTTGCCGCGATAGATCAGGCCGGCGCGATACCACTCGACGAATACCTTGCGCACCGCTGCGCTCAGGCCTTCGTCCATCGTGAAGCGTTCGCGCGACCAGTCCGCCGAAGCGCCGAGGCGACGCATCTGCCGCGTGATGGTGGAACCGGATTCCTCTTTCCACTTCCAGACGCGCTCGACGAATTGGTCGCGCCCGAGGTCGTTGCGCGACTTGCCTTCCGCCGCGAGCTGGTTCTCGACGATCTTCTGCGTGGCGATGCCAGCGTGGTCGGTGCCGACCTGCCAAAGTGTGTTGTCGCCGCGCATGCGGTGATAACGGATCAGCGCGTCCATGATCGTCTGCTGGAACGCATGACCCATGTGCAAAGTGCCGGTGACGTTCGGCGGCGGCAGCAGAATGCAATACGGATCGCCGCGACCGCTCGGCTCGAAGCAACCGAGTTGCTCCCAGCGCGCGTACCACTTCGATTCGATCTGCTTGGGGTCGAAACTTTTTTCCATGCGCGAGCTCTTGACCGTGCCCGCGCACGGTCAAATCAAAGACAGGACTTGCTTTCGTCATTCCGGCGGAGGCCGGAATCCATTTTGCTGTTGAACGAGGTCAAAATCAAAATGGATTCCGAGTTCCATTGCCGACGAAGTCGACAATGGCCCCGGGATGACGAGAGGAATGAGTGTGCACCGCTTCCACCAGCACCCGCACGTTATCCGGATCGACGTCCGGCGTGATGCCGTGACCGAGGTTGAAGACATGACCCGGGTGTGGGCCGAAATCGTCCAGCACGCGGCGTGCTTCGCGCGCGATCACGTCCGGCGAGCACAGCAAAACCTTCGGGTCGAGGTTGCCTTGCAGCGCGACGCGCTCGCCGACGCGGCGGCGTGCTTCGTTCAGTGAAATGGTCCAGTCCACGCCCAACGCGGCGCTGCCGGTGTCGGCCAGCGTTTCCAGATTTGCGTTGGCGCCCTTGGAGAACAGGATCAGCGGCACCTCGCGCGCGTGCGCGTCTGCGCGCAGCAGTGCGGCGACTTGCGAGAGATGACCTGCGGAGAATTCGGAAAACATCTCCGGCGGCAGCAAGCCGCCCCAGGTATCGAAGATCATCAGCGCTTGTGCGCCGGCGGCGGCTTGCGCGGACAAGTACGCAGCGACCGCACGCGCGTTGATGTCCAGCAGCCGATGCAGCGCGGCCGGATCGTCCAGCGCCAGCGCCTTGGCGCGGGAGAAATCGCGCGAGCCTTCGCCTTCGATCATGTAGCAGGCCAGCGTCCAGGGACTGCCGGCGAAACCGATCAGCGGCACGCGGCCGTTCAATTCCCGGCGGATCAGGCGCACCGCATCCATCACGTAGCGCAGCGAAGTTTCCGGATCGGGCGGGCCCAGTTTCTCAATGTTGCTCGCACTGTGCAGGGGCGATGCGAACTTCGGCCCTTCGCCTTCGACGAAATGCAGGCCGAGCCCCATCGCATCTGGAATCGTGAGGATGTCAGAGAACAGGATTGCTGCGTCGAGCTCGAAGCGTTCGATCGGTTGCAGCGTGACTTCGCAGGCCAGTTCCGGCGTGCGCATCAATGTCAGGAAACTGCCGGCGCGTGCGCGGGTGGCCCGGTATTCGGGCAGGTAACGCCCGGCCTGGCGCATGATCCAGATCGGTGTGACGTCGACGGGTTCGCGCCGCAGCGCGCGCAGGAAGCGATTGCTTCGGTTCGATTTCGAATCGTCAGCCATGCGGACTGTCGAACCCTTGCGTGATCATCACCTTGAACCCTCGCTTGATCTGCGCATCGCGCGCGTGCTCGAACGCCGCCAGCGCATCGTCGCGGCTGAGGTAAAGCTCGCGCTTCAACGTCGCGCGGCCGCCCTCGGTGCCGGACTCGCGGTACAGCGTCCAGCCGCCGAGCAGATCCTGCTCCAGCGCGATGCGGCAGTAGCGCGGCGCGCTGCCGGCCGCCGGCGGAGTTTGCAGGTAGAGGTGCATGCGAAAGGCGTTGCAACGGAACGGTTATTGTAACGAGGGATCAGGGGCGAGTAGCGAGTGCGCTCAGCACATCCGCCTCGCTGACGCCTTCGACGATCTCTGTGTGTCCGATTCCGCGCCACAGGATCAACCGCAACGTGCCGGCGCGGTTCTTCTTGTCCAGCCGCATGCGGTCGAGCAGGGCGCGGGGTTTCAAATTCCGCGGCAATTCGGTCGGCAGGCAGAACGACTGCAACAAGGCACGTAAACGCTGCGTATCAATTTCCTCCGACATTCCCAACTGCGTGGACAGGCGCGCGGCCAGCAGCATCCCGATCGCCACGGCTTCGCCGTGCAACAAGCTTCCGTATCCGGCTTCCGTTTCGATCGCATGGCCGAAGGTATGCCCGAAGTTCAGCAGCGCGCGTTTGCCGCTTTCGCGTTCGTCGCACGCGACCACGGCCGCCTTGTAGCGGCAGCAGGTGGCGATCGCATGGGTCAATGCGGTCGCATCGCGTGCAAGCAACGCATTGGCATTCGCATCCAGCCAATCGAAGAACCCCGCATCGCCGATGCAGGCGGTCTTGATCACTTCGGCGAAACCGGCGCGCAACTCGCGTTCGGGCAACGTGGACAAGGTATCCAGATCGGCGATCACCGCACGCGGTTGGTGGAACGCGCCGATCAGGTTCTTGCCTGCGGCGTGATCGACGCCGGTCTTGCCGCCGACCGAGGAATCCACCATCGCCAACAACGTGGTCGGCACTTGGATGAAATCGATGCCGCGCATCCAGCAGGCGGCGGCAAACCCAGCGATGTCGCCGACCACGCCGCCGCCCAGCGCGATCACGCAGGCGTCGCGCGTGGCGCCGAGTTGCGCCAGCGCGTCGAAGATTTTCGAGACCGCATCGAGATTCTTGTGCGCTTCTCCGGCGCGCAATGTCAACGAATCAACGAGCAGGGATGAATCAGCGGATTCGAGCAGGTCCTGTACGCCTGCCGCATACAGCGGCGCCACGTTTTCGTCGCTGACGATCAGTACGTGCTTGCCACGGATCGCACCGCGCCAATGCGCCATATCGGTGACCAAACCCGATCCGATCCGGATCGGATAGCTTCGCGCATCCAGCCCGACTTCGATTTCGGTCATCGCACCGCTCATGCGCTGCGCGCCTGCGCCGCGCGTTGCCAGTGTGCTTCGATCAATGCAGCGACCTGCTCGCAGGCGCGCGCGGGCGTGTGCGCATGCGAAGGCACGATCAAATCCGCGGTTTGCCGATACAGCGGATCGCGCACGCGCGCCATCTCTTGTAGCCGCTCTCGGCGATCTTCTGCTTGCAGCAGCGGGCGCTGCCGATCTCGAGAGAGGCGGTGCAATTGTTGTTCGACATCCGTCTGCAACCACACCACGAAACCGCGTGCGCGCAGCAGTTCGCGATTGCGCGCGTCCAAGATCGCGCCGCCGCCGGTCGCCAGCACCACGCCGTTGCGCGCGCTGCATTCTTCCAGCAACGCGGATTCGCGACGACGGAAACCCGGCTCGCCCTCGATGTCGAAAATCAACGCTACGCCCGCTCCGGTATGCGCCTCGATCTCCGCGTCCAGATCCACGAACGGCAGGTCGAAATGCACGGCCAGCCGCTTGCCGAGCGTGGTCTTGCCGGCGCCCATCGGGCCGATCAGGAATAGATTGGGGGACGGGTTCACTCGAATCGTGGAAAACTGGAATCAAGCAATCATGCCAGTTTTCCGCTGACGGGATCGGCGCGGGATGCGCGTGCATGAACCGGCGCGAGCCGCTGGCGGAACGCGCGGCGAGGTTTTGCTAGCATGACAGGCGCGGAAAGACCGCCGCAACGCCAAGGAGGATTGCCATGTCCGTCACCAAGGTCATCGAATTGAACGCTTCCTCCACGCAGGGCATCGAGGATGCGGTTCGCCAGGGTTTGGCCAAGGCTTCCAGGACGGTGAAGAACATCAAGGGCGTCTGGATCAACGAGATCAAGGCTGCGACCAACGACGACGGCGGCATCAAGGAATGGCGCGTGAACATGCGCATCAATTTCGTCGTCGATTGAAAAGTCGATGACTGCCCGCGGGTGGACCATCGGCTGTCTGGAAGACGACGCGGATCAGGCCGCGCTGTTGCGGCTGTGGCTGGAATCGGCCGGCTATCGTTGCGCGCTCTTCGGCAGCGCGGGTGAATTCCGCAAGCGGCTGGGCAGCGAAGCGGTCGATCTGCTGCTGCTGGACTGGAATCTGCCGGACGCGACGGGCCTCGAAGTGCTGGAGTGGATCCGCCATTCGCCCAATGCCGATCTGCCGGTGGTCTTCCTTACCGCGCGCGGCGAGGAGGCCGACATCGTCGAAGGCCTGCAGGCCGGCGCCGACGATTACGTGGTGAAACCGCCCAAGCAGGCCGAGTTGCTGGCGCGCGTGCGTGCGGTGTTGCGCCGGCGCAGCGGCGGCGAAAGCGACGCACAAGTGCCGCTGTCGTTGCCGCCGTATTCGGTGGACGCGCAGCGCCGCCGCATCAGCGTGGCGGGCGAGGAGATCGAATTGACTCAACGCGAATACGAGCTCGCCTGCTACCTGTTCCGCCGTCAGGGGCGCATCGTCAGCCGCGATGCGCTGCTGGAAAACATCTGGAACCTCGGCCCGCACATCAGCACGCGCACGGTCGATACCCACGTCAGCCGCCTGCGCAAGAAGCTGCACCTCTCCGGCGAGCACGGCTGGCGATTGACGGCGATTTATCAGCACGGCTATCGCCTCGAGCCGGCTTAGCCCTGCTTTTCGCCCCCTTGAGCCAATGGGCAGAAACTTTCGCGTCACGGAAGTATCGGTGTGGGGGTGAGACGCATTACCGAGATGACGTGAATAACCGAACGAAACTTTCATGCTGAATCAGGAAATCCTCGACACCTTGCGCCGCCTGTTCGAAGCTGCCCAGTGCAGCAGCGATCCCGAGCCCGCGGCGATGTGCGTGTCCACCGTGGGCGCGGATGGCCGCGTTTCCGCGCGCATGGTGTTGCTGAAGCATCTCGACGAGCGCGGGCTGTGTTTCTTCACGCACTATGAAAGTGAGAAGGGCGCGCAGATCGCCGAACATCCGCAGGTTGCGCTGACCCTGCACTGGAAGCATTTGAAAACCCCCGCGCAGGTGCGTGTGGAAGGCCGCGCGGAGAAGATGGGCGCGGAGGAATCGGACGCGTATTTCGCCAGCCGCGCGCGCCTGAGCCAGATTGGCGCGTGGGCGTCGCGGCAATCGCAGACGCTGCCTGATCGCGCCACGTTAACCGAACGCGTCGCGCGCCGCGAACGCGAGTTCGAAGGCCGCGAAGTGCCGCGTCCACCGTATTGGGGCGGCTATCGCGTGATCCCCAGTATGGTCGAATTCTGGTATGCGCACGAGCACCGCTTGAACGAGCGCATCCGTTGGGATTGGATTGACGGCGAGTGGCGCAAGCGGTTGCTGTATCCATGAGCCACGCACAGCCGACGGCGCGCACATTCTCCTCCGGCTTCACGGTGCATACCCCGGGTCGCGGTTTCACCGACGTGAGCGAACGATTGTGCGAAATCGTGGCGGCCAGCGGCATCCACACGGGGCTCGCGCAGGTGTTCGTGCATCACACCAGTTGCTCGCTGTTGATCTGCGAGAACGCTGATCCCGTGGTGCGCGACGATCTCGAACGCTACTTCGCCCGACTGGTACGCGACGGCGATCCGCTGTTCCGACACGACGCAGAAGGGCCGGATGACATGCCCGCGCACGTGCGCTCGATCCTCACCGGCGTCAGTCTGGGTATTCCGGTTCGGAATGGCGAATTGGCGCTGGGCACCTGGCAGGGCGTATATCTGTGGGAACACCGCAGTGCGCCGCACATGCGCAAGGTGAGCGTCACGTTTATCGGAGACTGACGCGATGCAGGGCCCGCGCCGCATCGTCTGCCTCACCGAGGAACCGACCGAAGTGCTGTATGCGCTCGGCGAGCAGGATCGCATCGTTGGCATTTCCGGCTTCACCGTGAGGCCGCCGCGCGCACGCAAGGAAAAACCGAAAGTTTCCGCGTTCACCAGCGCCAAGATCGGCGAAATCCTGAAACTGAAACCCGATTTCGCGATCGGTTTTTCCGACATCCAGGCCGACATCGCGCGCGAACTGATTTCGCACGGCATCGAGGTGTGGATCAGCAATCATCGTTCGGTCGAAGGCATTCTCGATTACATCCGCAGGGTGGGTGCACTGGTCGGCGCAAGTGAAAAAGCTGAGGCGTTCGCGAGCGAAGCGGAACGGCACATCGATGCCGTGCGAGAAGGCGCCGCAAGGCTTCCGCGCCGCCCGCGCGTATATTTCGAGGAATGGGATGAGCCGATGATCTCCGGCATCCGCTGGGTGGCGGAACTGATCCGCGTGGCCGGCGGCGACGATGTATTCCCGGAACTTGCGAACGAATCTCTGGCGAAAAATCGCATCATCGCGAATGACAACGAAGTTATCCGCCGTGCCCCGGACATCATCCTCGCGTCGTGGTGCGGCAAGAAATTCCGCCCTGAGAAAATGGCTGCGCGTCCGGGCTGGGATGCGATTCCGGCGGTACGCGATCAGCAACTGCACGAAATCAAGTCACCGACCATCCTGCAGCCCGGTCCTGCCGCGCTGTTCGATGGACTGGACGCACTGCACGCAGTGATTGGCAATTGGGCAAAGCGACTTGAATGAGAAAACGCAGGGCAAGGACTGCCGCATCGGCGTGCTGTTGCATGACGCCGGCCATCGCAGACGGACGCGCGGGAAAGGCGCGACGTTCGAGCACAAGGATGTTCGAGTTCACGCCGGCGCGCGCCTGACGAGAAGCGCAGGTCAGTCGAGCCAACCGCATGTTGGCTCGACCATCGTGCCGATGCCATGGTTTTGGCGGCTTTCGCCGAGACAAAAGTCGGCTGCTCGCGGCAATGAGCGGAACGAGAAAATCTTGCGATAGAGTCAATGGATTACAAAATCCATCTGGACTTCGCCCTACGGGCCAACCTTTGGTTGATGAGTCGCAATGCAAACGCGGCGAAGTCGTGGCGCAGGGAGGTTCGCATGGCGGCGATCCTCCGTGTCATTTTCGAGATGACGATACCCCCGCGAGGGAAATGCCGGCTCACACGAGCAGGCGCTGCCCCAAGGTCAGCAATGGCTGCACGATCAACGCCTGCAGCACCAGAATCGCGAGGATCGCCACGGCCGGCGAAAGATCCAGCCCGCCCGGCGCGGGCAGCAGACGGCGCAGCGGCCGCAGCACCGGATCGACCAGCCGCCCCAACAACGGCGTCAGCGGATGCCGCGCGTCGAGGCTGACGAAGCTCAGCAGAGCCCACACGAAGATCATGAACAGATACAAGTAAGCGAGAAAGTCCAGCAGATCGGCCAGGCCCAGCAGCAAGAGGCCGGGCGCGGCGGGGCGCAGGCCGACCATCGCGTAGAGCAGCAGGTTTTTCACCACTTCCGCGATCCACGCCAGCAGCAGCGCGGCGATGTTGATGCGGCGGAAGTTCGGGATAATCCGCTTCAGCGGCGTCAGCACCGGATTGGTGCTGCGATAGAGGAACTGGCAGATCGGGTTGTAGAAATCCGCGCGCACCGCTTCGGCGAGCATGCGCAGCAGGAACAGCAGCACGATCGCGCCAAAGGCGAACTGGATCAGCAGCGCGGCGGCGTTGGCGAAGTAGGCCATGAAGGAAGGGGTGCGGGTTATGGGTCGCGGGTTTGGGTAATGCCTGCGCAAGCGTAACAACAAATCGTCAATTCCGGACGCGGCGCAGCCGTGATCCGGGATCTGTTCTGGCTCATGTAACAGCAGAATCCGGGTTGGACGCTTCGCGTCGTCCGGAGTGACGGAGTTTGTAGAATTTTTGCAGTTCCGCTTTTCAATCCAGCTCCGCCGACATCTCCCCGCCGCGCAGGGTGGCGGCTTTCATGGCGCGCAAGACCAGGGCGTGCAGATCGCCCTGCGCGAACACCTGCAGCGCGGCTTCGGTAGTCCCATGCGGCGAGGTGACGCGCGCGCGGAGCTGGGAGGCAGTTTCATTACTGCTCGCCAGCATGCGTCCGGCGCCGAAGCAGGTCTGCATTGACAACGCGCGCGCGGTTTCGCGCGGCAAGCCCAGCGACACCGCTGCATCTTCCATCGCCTCGGTCAACAAGAAGAAGTACGCCGGGCCGGAACCGGAGACCGCCGTCACCACATCCATCTGCGCTTCGTCATCGATCCAGCGCACGATGCCGGCGGCGCTGAAGATGCGTTCGGCCAGCGCGCGCTGCGCCGCGCCGACGCGCGCGTTGACGCACAACCCGGATGCGCCTGCGCCGATCAGCGCCGGTGTGTTGGGCATACAGCGGACGATGGCAAGGTGGGCACCCAGCCAGCGTTGCAATTGATCGATGCGCACGCCGGCGGCGATCGAGATCAGCAGCGGGCGAATTTCGCGCAGCGGTTCCGCGAGCTGCGCGCAGACGTCGCGCATTATCTGCGGCTTCACCGCCAGCAGCACACATTCGGCGCCGGCCACTGCATCGGCGTTGTCGGCATAAGTGCGCACGCCGAATTCGCGCGCCAGATCGTCGCGGGCGTCCGCACGCGGTTCTGCCACGGTGATGGACCCCGCATCCGCGCCGTGCGCGATCAGAGCGCCGATCAGACTGCGCGCCATGTTGCCCCCGCCGATGAAGGCGATATTCGGGTGAGCGGCCGGCGGTGATCGGTCAGTGGCGGCAGTCGTCATCGTGTCACGTGTGGTCGGGCAGTCCTGCAAGGTTAGCGGCAACACGAGATAGATGCGCGATCTCGGCTCACCGCGCACGCTTTCTCGGGCCGAACAACGCCGTTCCCACCCGTACCATCGTCGCGCCTTCTTCGATCGCCAACTCGAAATCTTCCGACATGCCCATCGAAAGCGTATCGATGTCTGGCTGTTGCGCGCGCAGCGATTCGAACATTGCGCGCAGTCGTGCGAAAGTGGCGCGGCGTGCGGCGGGATCGGGCGAAGGCGCGGGAATCGCCATCAATCCGCGCAGGCGCAGGCACGATGTCTGCGCGATTTTCGCCGCCAGCGGCGCGATCTGTTCCGGCGCGCAGCCGGATTTGCTGGCCTCATGGCTGACGTTGACTTCGATCAGCACGTTGAGAGGGGGCAAGTGCGGTGGCCGCGAGCGCTCGAGCAGTGGGATCAATTTCTCGCGGTCCAGGCTTTGCAGCCAGTCGAAACGCCGCGCAACCGCTTCGCATTTGTTGGATTGCAGCGGCCCGATCATGTGCCATTCCAGCGACAGGTCGTCCAGATCGCGCTGCTTGGCCAGCGCTTCCTGGACGTAGTTTTCGCCGAAACACCGCTGTCCGGCCTCGGTCAGGTCGCGGATCGCGGCGACGGGCTGTGCCTTAGAGGCTGCGACCAGCGTCACCTGCCGACCCGCCGCGGCCTGCGCGATCCGCATCCGGATTGCGGCGAGATTTGTTTCAAGATTCAAGCATGCCCCCGTTTCCACGCACCCGCGCCGGCGTATACTCCGGCGCACGCGCGCTTCGCGTGTTGGGGTCTTCAGGGGAATCATCAATGGACATCGCCGAACTGCTGGCCTTTTCGGTCAAGAATAAGGCCTCCGACCTGCACCTGTCTGCCGGCCTGCCGCCGATGATCCGCGTGGACGGCGACGTGCGCCGCATCAACATTCCGGCACTGGATCACAAGCAGGTGCACACGCTGGTGTACGACATCATGTCGGACAAGCAGCGCCGCGATTACGAGGAATTCCTGGAAGTCGATTTCTCGTTCGAGATTCCGGGCCTGGCGCGCTTCCGCGTCAACGCCTTCAATCAGAACCGCGGCGCCGCGGCGGTGTTCCGCACCATTCCGGCCGAAGTCTGGACACTGGAAGATCTGGGCGCGCCCAAGATCTTCAAGGAGCTGATCGACCAGCCGCAGGGGCTGATTTTGGTGACCGGACCGACCGGTTCGGGCAAGTCCACCACGCTGGCCGCTATGGTGGATCACATCAACAAGAACGAATACGGCCATATCCTCACCATCGAGGACCCGATCGAATTCGTGCACACCGCGCAGAAGTGTCTGCTGAACCAGCGCGAGGTGCACCGCGACACACACGGTTTCAACGAAGCGCTGCGATCGGCGCTGCGTGAGGACCCGGACTACATCCTGGTTGGCGAGATGCGCGACATCGAAACGATCCGCCTGGCGCTGACCGCCGCGGAAACCGGACACTTGGTATTTGCCACCTTGCACACCTCAAGCGCTGCAAAAACCGTCGATCGCATCATCGACGTGTTCCCCGCCGGCGAGAAACCGATGGTGCGTTCAATGTTGTCCGAATCCCTGCGCGCGGTGATCTCGCAGACGCTGCTGAAGAAGGTCGGCGGCGGCCGCATCGCTGCGCACGAAATCATGGTCGGCATTCCCGCGATCCGCAACCTGATCCGCGAGGACAAGGTCGCGCAGATGTATTCGGCAATCCAGACCGGCCAGCAATACGGCATGCAGACGCTGGACCAATGCCTGCAGGACCTCGTCCGCCGCGGCCTGATCACTCGGCAGGAAGCAATCGGAAGGGCGAAGGCGAAGGACATATTCAAGTGAAGGCAGGATGTCTTCATCCTGTGCCGGCCGTGGACGGCAGATGACACGGGATCTAGTGTCTTGGTCTTGAACAACGAGAAGCTGGATTCCGGATCACCTCTGCGCAAACGTCCGTAATGACGATGGAGCAATCGATGAATCCCCGTCTCACCCTTTCGCTCAGCAGGGCCTGCGCGACGGGTGCGGCGGCAATTTTGGTTTTCGACGTGCTGGATTCGATCTATCTCTTCTTCGCCGCTTCGCGTACATGGGATTTGGCCGGCGGCCGCACCGTTTCACTGAATTTCCTGAAAGGCTTCACGCTGTACGTCACGCCGACGGAATACTGGCTGTTCGTGGGTTCGATGGCGTGCGCGGGCGCGTTGCTGATCGCGGCGCTACTGCTGTATGCGCGCCTCAAGCGCGTGGCAACAGGCGTCACCGATGTGAGCAGCGGGCGAAGGTGAGAGCGATTCGCCCGTGCGGGGCGTGACGCCTGCACGCACATTGCGGCGCGAACGGCGTAAGCTAGGCGAAACGGGCCGCGCGGCCCAGGGGATTCATCATGAGCAGCGTCGATTTCAGCTCTTTTCTCAAGTTGATGGTACACAAGAAGGCGTCGGACCTGTTCATCACGGCCGGCGTCGCGCCGTCGATCAAGGTCAACGGCCGCATCGTGCCGATCACGCAGTCGCCACTGTCGCCGCAGGAATCCCGCGACATGGTGCTGAACGTAATGACGCCGTCGCAGCGCGAGGAGTTCGAGAAGACCCACGAATGCCAATTCGCGATCGGCGTCTCTGGCGTCGGCCGCTTCCGCGTCTCCTGCTTCTACCAGCGCAATTGCGTGGGCATGGTGCTTCGGCGGATCGAATCCAAGATTCCGACGATCGAGGAATTGAACCTGCTGCCGATCGTCAAGCAACTGGCGATGACCAAGCGCGGCATCGTGATCTTCGTCGGCGCCACCGGCGCGGGCAAGACCACGTCGCTCGCGGCGATCATCGGCTACCGCAACCAGAATTCCACCGGGCACATCATCTCCATCGAAGACCCGATCGAATACGTGCACAAGCACGAGGGCTGCATCATCACGCAGCGCGAACTGGGCATCGATACCGATAGCTGGGAAAACGCGCTGAAGAACACGCTGCGCCAGGCGCCGGACGTGATCCTGATTGGCGAGGTGCGCACGCGCGAGACGATGGAATACGCGATCCATTTTTCCGAAACGGGCCACCTGGTGTTGTGCACGCTGCACGCGAACAACGCCAATCAGGCGCTGGAGCGCATCATCCATTTCTTCCCGGAAGACGTGCGCGACCAGTTGTACATGGACTTGTCGATGAATCTAAAGGGCATCGTCGCGCAGCAGTTGATCCCGACGCCCGACGGCAAGGCGCGGCGTGTGGCGATGGAGGTGCTGCTGGGCACGCCGCTGGTGCAGGACTACATCCGTAAGGGCGAGATCCACAAGATAAAGGACGTGATGAAGGAATCCACCAACCTCGGCATGAAGACTTTCGACCAGAGCCTGTTCGAGCTGTATCAGGCCGGCGAGATTTCCTACGAGGACGCGCTGCGCCACGCCGATTCCGCCAACGAGGTGCGCCTGAAGATCAAGCTGGCGCAGGGCGGCGACGCGCATACGCTGTCGCAGGGGTTGGGCGACGTGGAAGTGGCGGAGACGGAGCAGGCAGGCAGGCGGTTCTGACGCCTGCAATCGCGGCGCTCCGCGGAGGCCACGACCTGCCTTACGGTGATGATGGCGTGAGCAACTCCGCCATCACCGCCATGCGCACGGGCACGCCGTTGGCGACCTGATCGAGAATGCGTGATTGCGAGCCGTCGGCAACCTCGCCGGCGATTTCGACGCCGCGGTTGAGCGGCCCCGGATGCAGTACTTGCGCATCGGGTTTCGCGAGCGCGAGCCTGCGCAGATCCAATCCGTATTGCGCGAAATAATCGCTGTCGGCGGGCAACAGCGCTGCGGCCATACGCTCCTTCTGGATGCGCAGCATGATCACCACATCCGCGCTTTCGAGGGCGGCATCGAAGTCTTCCGTGATCGCACAACCGGAGAATTCGTTCGCGTCTTCCGGCAGCAACGCGCGTGGCGCGCAGAGGCGGATGTCGTGAGCGCCCAGCGCGGTGAAGGCGTGCACATCCGAGCGCGCTACGCGCGAGTGGCGGATGTCGCCGCAGATCACGATCGCCAGGTTTTCGAAATCGCCGCGGCGCTGGCGGATCGTCAACGCGTCGAGCAAACCTTGCGTGGGATGCGCGCGCGAACCGTCGCCGGCATTGATCACCGACACCATGCTGTTGGCGTGCTCGGCCAGCCAGTCCGGCATGCGGTTCTCGTTGTGACGCACGATCAGCGCGTCCAGCTTCATCGCTTCCAGCGTATGCAAAGTGTCCAGGAGGCTTTCGCCCTTGGCAGTGGACGAGCGCGAGAGATCGAAGTTGATCACGTCCGCGCCCAGCCTGCGTGCGGCGATCTCGAACGAGGTGCGCGTGCGAGTGGAGTTCTCGAAGAACAGGTTCAGCACCGTGCGGCCGGCCAGCAGAGCGCGTTGTTCACCGCGTGCGCGAAACGCCTCCGCGCGATCGAGCAGGCGGGTGATTTCCGCGCGCGGCATGTTTTCGAGGGTGAGCAGATGGCGCATTCGATCAAAAGAAGGGGGACAAGCAAATAAACGCACCGAAGCGTAGCAAGTTCCCGTCATTCCGGGGCTATCACCAGCTTTCTCGGCTATGGGAGCAGAAATCCGCTCTTCAAACTTCACATTGGAAGATGGATTCCGGGTGCCGTTTCCGCGATGAAGCCGCGGAAACGCCCTGGAATGACGACATGTGTATTATCTTTTTTCCGGCTCACGGTCACCGCTCGCCTGCTCCCGCAACCACGCCTCCAGTATCACCGCCGCGGCGAGGGAATCCAGATTTGCCGCGTCGCGCTGGCGCGCGTTGCCGCTCGCGCGCTGCCCGGCGAAGCGACGCGCAGCTTCCTGCGATGTATGGCGCTCGTCAGTCAAATGAGTCGGCAAACCCGAGCGTTGTTCCAGTTTGCACGCGAAGGCGCGCGCGCCGCGCGTGATGGCCTGTTCGCCGCCGTCCAGCGTCAACGGTAAACCCACGATCAGCGCTTGCGGTTTCCACTCGGAGAGCAGGGCATCGATGCGTTGCCAGTCCGGCTCGCCATTTTTCGCCGCCAACGGTTGCAACGGCTGCGCGCTGCCGCTGATTTGAGAGCCGGTCGCGACGCCGATGGTGCGTGTGCCGAAATCGAAACCGAGAACGCATCCGTGGATGCACGCGCGCTCAGGCATGCCCGGCGTATTCGGATAGCTTGGAGGGATCCACGCCCACCAGCGCCACCGCGGCATTCCAGCGGTCTTCCAGCGCGGTGTCGAACAGGATGCGCTCGTCCGCTTCGACGGTGAGCCAGGCGTTGTCGCGCAATTCCTGCTCGAGTTGTCCCGCGCCCCAGCCGGCATAGCCCAGCGCGACCAAGGCGCGCGCGGGCCCTTTGCCCTCGGCCATCGCGGCGAGGATGTCGCGCGAAGTGGTGACGGCGAGCGCATCGCTGATGCGGAAAGTCGAGTCCCACCTACGATCGTCCGGCTGATGCAGCACGAAACCCCGCTCGGTCATTACCGGCCCGCCGATCAACACCTGCGTGGCGGCGACATCTTCGCGTTCGCATTGCATCTGCATCTGCGCCATCACCTCGCCAAGCTTGTATTCGGATGCGCGGTTGACCACCAGCCCCATCGTGCCTTCCTCGCCGTGCTGGCAGATGAAGGTGACGCCGCGCGCGAAATTCGGATCGCCCAGCGCGGGCATTGCGATCAGGAAATGGCCGGTGAGGGAGGAAGCGTTGGACATGGTTTATTGTACGACGGCGCTACGTCTTTACCTTCAACCGCTGGTATGCAATTCATCCCCGCGCATGAACTGCCAAGTGCGGGTGATGTACAGCTCGTCGATCTTGTCCTTGCTCTCGTCGCGGCCGTGTGGAATCGGCGGGAAAGGTGCGGACAGATGCACGATGCGGATCGCGGCGTCGTCCAGCACCTTGTGGCCGGAACTCTGGATGACATCGATGCTCTTGATGCGGCCGTCGCGCGCCAGCCCTACCGTCAGCACCAGTTGGCCGTGCAACTGCCGTCGGCGCGCTTCATCGGGATAATTGAGATTGCCGATGCGCTCGATGCGGTTCACCCACGCTTTCATGTACGCCGCATAGGCGTATTCACGCGTGTTCGCGGAGATGAATTTCTTGCGCGGGCGCTTGGCGTACGCCTGCTCTTCTTCGCGGACTTCTTGCGCGAGCCTAGCCATTTCCATTTGGTGGTCGATCGGCGTCGTCGATTGCCGCGGTGCGGTTTGCGTCTGCTCGCGACGCTCCGGCACGCGCGCGACCTGCCGATCAGCCGTCGCGTTTGCGGACAAGAGGCGCGGGGCGCTGGCGACGCTCGGCGCGGGCGCGGCCGGCTGCAGCGGCTGGGGCGCGATGCCTTGTGTGTCGGTGGGTAAGGGCCCAGAGAACTGCGCGCTCGGCCGGCGTGCGGCATCGCTATCGCCGCCGCCGGTGTTGTTGGCTTGCGCCAGGAAATCCGCCTTGTCCGGTGTCTGCGCATCGGCGGTGTTCAACAGCGTGACGTCCAGCGCCGGCAGGCTGGGTTTGGGTTTTGCGAATTCAAAACCGATCCCGAGGATCAGTATCGCGTGCACGATGATCGAAAAGAACAGCGTGACGCCGAGGCGGTCGGCGCCCCCTGGTGTTTGCGGCATCGGGGCGGCCATTGCGTTCACGCGCGCAGCGTCCGAGTCCCGAGTCCCGAATTCCGGGTTGCGCACGCTTCGATCGCATCGAACACCTTGCCTGCGATGTTCAAACCGTAAATCGCATCCAGTTCGCGCAGGCAGGTGGGCGAGGTCACGTTCACTTCCGTGAGGAAATCGCCGATCACGTCCAGGCCGACGAAGAGCATGCCGCGGCGCGTCAGTTCCGGCCCCACTTGCGCCGCAATCCAGCGGTCGCGTTCGGAGAGCGGGACGCCCTCGCCGCGGCCGCCGGCGGCCAGATTGCCGCGGAAGTCGCCGCCTTGCGGAATGCGCGCCAGCGCGTAAGGCACGGGTTCGCCGTCCACCAGCAGGATGCGCTTGTCGCCCGCACTGATTTGCGGGATGAATTTCTGGGCCATCGCGAAACGCTGGTCATCGCCGACCAGAGTTTCCAGGATCGCGTTGAGATTGGGATCGTCGCCGGCCGAACGGAAGATGCCGCGGCCGCCCATGCCGTCCAGCGGTTTCAGCACCACCTGCCCGTGCTCGCGCGCGAAGCGGCGCAGTTCCGAGCGTTCGCGCGCCACCAATGTCGGTGCGCAGCATTGCGGAAACCACTGTGCGGCCAGTTTCTCGTTGAAGTCGCGCAGGCCCTGTGGCGCGTTCACGACCAGAGCGCCCTCGCGCGCGGCCAGGTCCAGCACCTGCGTGTCGTAGAGGAACTGTGCATCGAACGGTGGGTCCTTGCGGGCCAGGATCAGGTCCGCCTCGGCCATAGGCTGCCAGTGCGCTTGGCCCAGTTCGAACCAGCCGTGCGGGTGGTCCTTCACCTTCAGCGGCGCCATCCGCCCCCAAGCGCGGCCGTCGCGCACGGCGAGGTCGCGTTGCTCCATGTATAGCAAGGCATGGCCGCGCCGCTGCGCCTCCAGCAGCAGCGCCAGCGTGGTGTCCTTTTTCGGCTTGATCGTGCCGATGGGGTCCATCAGCACCGCGGTGGTGGTCGGCATCGGCGGCTCGGATCGGCGAGGGCACGAATCTTCGCACACCACCGCGCTCGCAAAAGCGTAGTCTTTCACGTTGACGCGCGGGGTTTGCGTATCATGGATGCGCGGCACGTATATTGCATCGACTGATCGCCGGTTTTCGTGGGTGGCGGGGACGTGAAGTGAACGACATTGCGAATCATGGCAGTCTGGTCGGGCTGAAGGTGATGGTCATCGACGACTCGAAGACCATCCGCCGCACCGCCGAGACCCTGCTGAAAAAGGAAGGCGCCGAGGTTTCCACCGCGGTGGACGGCTTCGAGGCGTTGTCCAAAATCAGCGACCTCAAGCCGGACATCATTTTCGTGGACATCATGATGCCGCGGCTGGACGGCTATCAGACCTGTGCGCTGATCAAGAACAACCGCGCCTTCCGCGCCACGCCCGTAATCATGCTGTCCTCCAAGGACGGCCTGTTCGACAAGGCGCGCGGACGCATCGTCGGCTCCGAGCAGTACCTCACCAAGCCGTTCACGCGCGAGGAATTGCTGAGCGCGATCCGGCGTCACGTTGAAACACTCAAGACCTGATCATCTGCCGCACAGAGGCGGCTTATGGGGAATGCATGGCTCACATCCTGATCATCGACGACTCGCCCACTGACGTGAAGGTGCTCACCACCGCGTTGGAGAAGGCGGGACACAAGGTCACTGCGCTGGGAGACGCAGAGGCGGGCATCGCCGCGGTCAAGCGCGAAAAACCTGACCTCGTGCTGATGGACGTGATCATGCCCGGCATGAACGGATTCCAGGCCACGCGCACGCTGTCCAAAGACCCGGAGACCAGTTCCATTCCGGTGGTGATCGTCACCACCAAGACGATGGAAACTGATCGCATGTGGGGCCTGCGTCAGGGCGCGCGCGATTTCCTGACCAAGCCGGTCAGCGAAAAGGATCTGCTGGCGCACGTCAACAAATTGCTGCCGAGCGCAGCGTGATCCACGATTGACGACATGGCAAAGAAGCGCGCCAAGAAGCCAGCCCACCGCTTCCGCCCGGAAGGGCGCGATGCGCTGACCGCTGTGCAGGAGGGCCCGGTTGAGCAGCCGAAGGCCGCGCAGGAAACAGAAGTGGAAGCGATGGAAGAAACATCCGTCGCGGAACACGCGCGGGAAGCCGCGCCGCCGCGCCCACCGCGTCCGCTGCTCAACAGTTTCGAGGCGCTGGTCGATTACGAACGGCGTTCGCTCTCACATGTCGCCGGCGTGCCGGAGCAGATCGAGGCGCCGGGCCTGTGGCGCGGCATCGGGTTCCGCGTCGGTGAGCGCCTGTTCGTCAGCAGCATCCACGAGGTCAACGAAATCCTGGGCATGCCCGCGAACGTGACGCCGGTTCCGGCCACGCGCAACTGGCTGCTGGGCGTGGCCAACGTGCGCGGCAATTTGATCGCGCTGGTGGATCTCAAACATTTTCTGCTGGATCAACGCACACACGTGTCCGACCGCACGCGCGTGCTGTGGGTGAAGCAACAAGGTGGCGGGGTGGGTTTGCTGGTGGACGAAGTGCTCGGCCAGCGCAACCTCACGGACGAACAGCGCGTGGATGCCGAAGGCGAAGGCGACGAGCGACTGGCGCGCTTCGTCACCGAGAACGTCACGCTGGGCGGTACGCGATTGGGCATGTTCAGCATGGTCGAACTGACCCGCGCGAGCGATTTCCAGCAGACGGCGGTTTGATTGGCACGGACGAGATTGTTCGTGCCGGTTTTTTTAAGCCCCCTTGAGTCAAGGGGCAATCAAATGCGAACAGCAGGACTGTGAGCATTTGATGGGGGTTGTGGGATGCGGAAGTCACGAGCGAAGCCGGGCCTCCTGTCAAACGAATTGGGCATTGAAGCGGTGAGGTAACAACATGAGCGCGATTTCAACAGCAGCACGCGGGCGCAACACGGCCCAGACTTGGCTGATCGTCCTGCTGGTGGCGGCGATCGTCATCGCCGGTCTGGACTTCGCCTTGCTCAACATCCGCAACAGCGACGACCGCAAGGCCGCCGCGTTGACCACGACGATCCAGGTGGACTCGCAGCTGGTGGCGAAGTTCGCGATCGAATCCGCGGGCGGCAACATCAATTCCTTCCAGGAACTGGAAAGCACGCGCAACGAGATCGACGCCGCGGTCAAGCATTTGAACAGCGGCGATCCGACCACCGGCATGCCTGCCTACGGCAGCGCGCTCGGCATGGGCGGCGTGATGGGCGACTTGAACAAGTCGTGGACGCGTCTGAACGGCGACCTCGGCAAGATCGTCGCCAACAAGGATTCCGTGCTCGATGCAGCGGGTCAGGCCGACACCTTCACGCAGAAGATGCCGCTGCTGAACTCGCGCATCAACGAAGTGGTGAACATTCTGCAGCAGCGCGGTTCCACCGCGCAGATCTACGACGCCTCGCAGCAGATGGTGCTGGGCGACCGCCTGATCCGCCGCGTCGGCGACGTGCTGCAAGGCGGCGAGAACTCCACCGCCGCGGCCGACGGTCTGGCACGCGACTCGGCGACTTACACCAGCGTGTTGACGCAACTTGCTGCCGGCGCACCGCCCGAAGGCAAGCAGATTCTTTCAGACGTGCAGAAGACCTGGTCGCAACTCGACGCGCCGGTGCACAAGCTGATTGCGGCCGCGCCGACCATCGTGGCGGTGAAGGATGCGGCCAATCAGGCTTCGCTGGATTCCGGCGACGTGCTTGCCAAAGCCAAGAACGTGGCTGACCAGCTCGGCAAGGTGCGTTCGGCGCCGACGTATTTCTGGGCGTTCCCCAACGTCGCCATCGGCGTGCTGTGCGCGATCGCCGCGGTGGTGCTGGCCGTGCTGTTGGCCTTCAACTTCGTGGTGACAGAGCGCCGTCGTTCGGTGGAAAGCCGCAGCCTCAATGAACGCAACCAGCAGGCCATCATGCGCTTGCTGGATGAAATGGGATCGCTGGCCGAAGGCGACCTCACGGTGAAAGCAACGGTGACGGAAGACATCACCGGCGCGATCGCGGACTCGGTGAACTTCGCGGTGGAAGCGCTGCGTTCTCTGGTGACCACGATCAACGAGACGGCCGTGCAGGTGTCGGCCGCCGCGCAGGAAACGCAGGCGACCGCTATGCATCTGGCCGAAGCCGCGCAGCATCAAGCGCAGCAGATCACCAGCGCGTCCGCAAAGATCAACGAAATGGCGGTGTCCATCGATCAGGTATCGAAAAATTCCGCCGACAGCGCCGAGGTGGCGCAGCGCTCGGTGCAGATCGCGTCGAATGGCGCGGCCATCGTGCGGCAGACGATCAGCGGCATGGACTCGATTCGCGAGCAGATCCAGGAAACGTCCAAGCGCATCAAGCGCCTCGGCGAATCCTCGCAGGAAATCGGCTCGATCGTCGAACTGATCAACGACATCGCCGAGCAGACCAACATTCTGGCGTTGAACGCCGCCATTCAGGCCGCCTCGGCCGGCGAAGCAGGCCGCGGTTTCGCGGTGGTCGCGGACGAAGTGCAGCGACTGGCCGAACGCGCTTCGGGCGCCACCAAGCGAATCGAGACGCTGGTGCAGACGATTCAGTCCGATACCAACGAGGCGGTCAGCTCGATGGAACAGACCACCACCGAGGTGGTGAACGGCGCGCGCCTGGCCGAAGACGCCGGCACCGCATTGGGCGAAATCGAGACGGTGTCGAACAACCTCGCCGGATTGATTCAAGGCATTTCGAGTGCGGCGAAACAACAGTCCGCGGCGGCGACCAACATCACCTCGACCATGCACGTGATTCAGGAGATCACCGCGCAGACTTCGGTGGGCGCGAGCCAGACGGCCGAATCGATCGGCAACCTCGCCCAACTCGCGCAGGACCTGCGCCGCTCGGTGGCGGACTTCAAACTGCCAGCGTAAAAGATATTCAGCAATTCAAGAGAGATCCGGCCGGACCGGATCGCGGCACAGGGTTGTGCCGCATGCAAATCAAGCACACTCTTGTTTCGCGTGCTTGATCTGGCGAAGCCGAGTCCGGGCGTGCACCGGACTCGGCGTGCTCCGGCAGATCCTGGACGGATTTGACCGGAGCCAAATGGAAAACCCATGCAACTCGAGAACGACAACGACTTCACCACGCTGGGCTGGGTCAAGCCGCAGATCGACGAGACCCTGCTGCAGGCACGGCAGGCGCTCGAGGCTTACGTCGAGGACCCCGCCGACGCCAGCCTGATGCGCTTCTGCGCCACCTATCTGCATCAGGTGCAGGGCACGCTGCGCATGGTCGAGTTGCACGGCGCGGCGATGCTGGCCGAGGAGATGGAAGCGCTGGCGCAGGCGTTGCTGGATGGCCGTACGCCAAATCGCGACGAAGCCTACACCGCGCTGATGCGTGGTCTGGTGCAGTTGCCCGATTATCTCGAACGCATGCAGGCCGGGCACAAGGACATTCCAATCGTCCTGCTGCCGCTGTTGAACGAATTACGCGCCGCGCACAGCGAAGCGCCGGTCGCCGAGAGTGCGTTGTTCGCGCCTGATCTGGATCGCGCGTTGCCGGCCGCTGCACCCGGCGCGCGTGCGGCGTTGCCGTTCGGCGATCTGCGTCAGCGCGTCGGCGCGGTGCGCACGCGTTTTCAGGCCGCATTCGCGGCGTGGCTGCGCGGGCAATCCGGCGAAGCCGCGCGCATGCGTGAAGCACTGGAACAACTCGGCGCGCTCTGCCATGAACTCGCCGCGCGGCGCTTGTGGTGGATCGCCAGTGGTGTGCTGGACGCCGTGCAGAATGGCAAACTGGATTCGCGCGCCGACGCGGTGCGTACGCAATTCGCGCGGGTCGATCGCGCGATCCGCAGCCTGCAGGACGAAGGCGAAATCGCGCTGGACGACGACGAGTCGCGCGATCTTTCGCGTTCGCTGCTGTATCTTTTGTCGCAGGCGCAAGCCGGCGCGCCGCTTTCAGACGCGGTGCGCGCGAACTACTCGCTCGATGCGCTGCTGCCGACCGACGATGAACTGGAACACGCGCGCGGCTCGATGAGCGGCCGCAACCGCGCGCTGCTGGATACCGTTTCGCAGGCGCTGAAGGAAGACTTGCTGCGCGTCAAGGAAGCACTGGATATCTTCCTGCGCCGCGAAGACCGCGATGCCGCCGAACTTGCACCGCACGTGGAAACGCTGCGTCGCGTCGGGGACACATTGGGAATGCTGGGCCTGGGCGTGCCGCGTCGCGTGGTCGGCGAGCAGCGCGAAATCCTGGAAGCGGTCACGCACGGTTCGCGTCCGGCCGAAGAAGAAACGCTGATGGACGTCGCCGGCGCGCTGTTGTTCGTCGATGCTTCGCTCGACGATCATATCGAACGGATTGGTGCGCGCGCGCAGGCGGAAAGCGCCACGGACGAGGCGCTGCCGCGCGCCGAAGCGCGCAAGATCGTCGATGCGCTGATGCGCGAGGCGTCGACCAACCTGGCACGCGTGAAGGAAGACATCGTCGCCTTCATCGAATCGCCGTGGGCGCACGACCGCGTGATCGCGGTGCCGCGCCTGCTGGAAGAAGTCGCAGGCGCGCTGCGCATGCTGGACATGCATCGCCCGGCCGATCTGCTGGGCGGCATCGGCCGCTTCGTCGAGAACGAACTGGTCGCAGATCAGCGCATCCCGACCGCCGAACAAATGGACACGCTGGCCGATGCAATAGCCGGTGTGGAGTATTACCTCGAATCCGCGCGCGACTCGCGCGGTGGCGGCGAGAAGATTCTGGATGGCACGCAGCGCAGCCTCGTGGCGCTCGGCTACTGGCCGGTGCCGGTGAAACGCGAGCCCGCTGAAAGCGCCGAAGCGCCGGCACCGACCGCGGTCACGTTCACCACGCCGGATCTTTCCGAAGCGGTGAGCATCGCGCCCGGCGTGGATGTTTCCGATCTGATCGTCGGCAGCGCGCCCACTCACGCGTCCGACGCGCACGAACTCGCCGGGTTGAAATTCGCTGAAACCAAATCGCTGGCGGATACGCACGCGGGTGAAGACGGCGAGTGGATCGAAGTCGAGGAAGAGGTCGAGGAAGCGGTGCCGAGCGAAACCGCGGCGAGCTTCCAGGATGCAGCCGGTATCGACGAAGACATCCGCGAAGTGTTCGTGGAAGAAGTCGGCGAGGAAATCGCCAGCATCCGCGAGCACCTGCCTGCGTGGAAAGCCAATCCGGAAGATCTGGAAACGCTGAAGACCGTGCGGCGTTCGTTCCACACGCTGAAAGGTTCCGGCCGCTTGGTTGGCGCCGTCGCGTTGGGCGAATTTTCGTGGAAGATCGAGAACATGCTCAATCGCGTGCTCGACCGCACCATCCCGCCGGACGCGAATGCGCAGGCGGTGGTCGATCACGCGCTGGCGGCACTGCCGCAGCTGCACGCGGCGTTGAAGGGCGAAGGCGCGCCGAGCGCGCCGCTGGCGGCGATCATGCAAGCCGCCGACAAACTCGCCGCGGGCGAACCCGCGCGCGTGGAAGATTTCATACAGACCCGCAAAGTGCGCCAGCTGGTGCGCCGCTGGGTTCCGCGTCCGGCCGAAGCACAGGCCGTGCCGACCGCTGCGCTGGCGCAGGTTTCGGCGCTGCCGCCGGTCGATCCGATGCTGCTGGAAATCCTGCGCAGCGAAGTGGCGCAGCACCTCGGCACGATGCGCGACTACCTGGCGCAACCCGAGCCGCAGCCGATCGACGATGCGATGGTGCGCGCCGCGCACACGCTGCACGGCGCGGTGGCGATGGTGGACATCCCGGTGCTGGCGGCCGTGCTGACGCCGCTGGAGCAATGGTTCAAACGCCTGCGCGCGCAGCACGCAGCGCCGCACGCCGACGGCATCGCGGCACTGCGCGATTCGGTGGCGCTCACTGATCACGTGATCGCGCAGTTCGATTCTCCGCAACCGGAGGTACCGGACTCCACCGCGCTGGCGGAACGTCTGGCGGCATTGCGCGATGCGCTGCCGGAAGCGTCGCTCGCCGATGTGCTGCATTTGGAGGAAGCGCACGAAGCGGAAATTCCGGCGCAAGCCGGAGAGGCGGCGGCGCTCGAGGTCGAAGCGTCGGCGGAAACGGTGCCGGCTGCCGAAGCGCCGGTCATCGAAGAAAGTGTCGAGCCGGCATCTGTGTTTGCCTCCGAGGTGGAAACGGAAAGCGGCGCCGATGCTGGCGTGGCCAGTTTCATCGACGCCGGCGCGATCGAAGCCGCCGAACGCGAACACGCGGAAGCCGAACGTCAGGCGCAGGAGCAATTCGAAGCGGAACAGCGCGCCGAGGCGGAACGTGCGGAAGCCGAGCGTGTTGAAGCGGAACGTCAGGAACAGGAACGGCTCGCCGCAGAACAGACCGCGCTCGAAGCGGAGCAGCGCGCCGAGCGCGAGCGCGCAGCGCAAGCCGAAGCGGAACGCCTCGAAGCAGAGCGTGTGGCCGAAGAGCAGCGCGTTGCGGAAGAACAGCGCCTCGCCGCCGAACGCGCCGAAGCCGAGCGGGAACGCGCAGCACAGCAAGCGGAAACGCAGCGTCAGGAACAGGAACGGCTCGCCGCCGAACAGGCCGCGCTCGAAGCGGAGCAGCGCGCCGAGCGCGAGCGCGCAGCGCAAGCCGAAGCGGAACGTGCGGAGGCCGAGCGGCTCGAGGCCGAACGCCTTGCGGTCGAGCGCGCCGAAGCAGAACGTCAGGAACAGGAACGGGTCGCTGCGGAACGTGCCGAAGCCGAACGCATCGCAGAAGAGCAGCGTCTCGCTGCCGAGCGCGCGGAAGCCGAGCGTTTTGAAGCGGAACGTAAGGAACAGGAACGGCTTGCGGCCGAGCGCGCGGAAGCCGAACGCGCCGCCGCCGAGCAGGAAGCGGAACGTCAAGAAGAGGAGCGCATCGCGGCCGAGAAGGCCGAGGCCGAGCGCGTGGCCGCAGAGCAGCTTGCTGAAGAGCGCCGCCAGCGTGCGATCGCGCGAGCCAAAGCGCTGGCCGCGCTGCCGCCGTTCCCGGAGGATCCGCAACCTGCCGGCAAACTCGATCTGCCCGACGCCGATCCGGATCTGCTGGAAATCTTCACGCAGGAAGGCACGGAACTGCTCGACCACTCCGACGGCCTACTCGTTGCGCTGCGCGACGCGCCGGAGGAGCGCGAGCCGGTGGTTGGTTTGCAACGCGATCTGCACACGCTGAAGGGCGGCGCGCGCGTGGCCGGCATCGCGCCGATCGGCGACCTGGCGCACGTGATGGAGACGTTGCTGGAAGCGGTGGCAGAAGGCCGTCGCGAAGCCGATCCGCTGGTGGTGGAATCGCTCGAGCGCGGTTTCGACCGCCTGCACGAACTGCTGCAACGCGTGATGCGCGGGCAGGCGATCGCCATGCCGGTGAACGCAATCGCGCGGTTCGAACAACTCGCGCACGGCCGCATCGCCGAAGCGAAGGAAGCCAGCGCGCAAGCGGGAGCGACGCAGGCCGAGCAGAAATCCGCATCGCCAGCGGCTCCGTCGCAGCCGCCGCGCGAGAAGATCGCGCCGCGCGCCGCACCGACGTTCGAAGAGGAAGCGCGTGCGCCGCAGGAAATGATCCGCGTGCGCTCGGATCTGCTCGACTCGCTGGTCAACTACGCCGGCGAAGTGTCGATCTACCGTTCGCGCCTCGAGCAGATGGTTTCCGGTTTCCGCTTCAACCTTGTGGAACTGGATCAGACCGTTTCGCGCCTGCGCGCGCAGTTGCGTTCGCTGGAAATCGAAACCGAAGCGCAAATCCTCTCGCGCTACCAGCGCGAACACGAAGGCGCGCATGACGCCGCGTTCGATCCGCTGGAACTCGATCGCTTCTCGCAATTGCAGCAGTACTCGCGCGCACTGGCGGAATCCGTGTCGGACTTGAGTTCGATCCAGAACATTCTGGACGATCAGGCGCGTCAGTCGGAAACCTTGCTGCTGCAACAGTCGCGCGTGTCTTCCGACTTGCAGGAAGGCCTGATGCGCACGCGCATGGTGCCGTTCGAATCCATGGTGCCGAGTCTGCGTCGCACACTGCGCCAGGCCGCGATGGACATGGGCAAGCGCGCGCAGTTGCGCGTGGAAGGCGCGCAGGGCGAAATGGACCGCAACCTGCTCGAACGCATGAAGGCGCCGTTCGAGCACATGCTGCGCAACGCCCTGGCGCACGGCATCGAGGATCCCGAAACGCGCATCGAGCGCGGAAAGCCGGAAGAAGGCACCGTCTCGATCAACGTCAGCCGCGAAGCGACGGAAGTGCTGATTCGCGTCAGCGACGACGGCGCCGGTTTCGACCGCGAAGCGATCCGCGCCAAGGCGATCGAACGCGGCTTGTTGAATCCGGACGTGCAATTGTCCGATCGCGATCTCTATGCCTTCGTGCTGGAGACCGGCTTCTCCACCGCCGAATCGGTGACGCTGGTCGCCGGTCGCGGTGTGGGCATGGACGTGGTCGCCAATGAGATCAAACAACTCGGCGGCACGCTCACCATCGATTCCGAACGCGGCAAGGGCGCACGCTTCAACATCCGCCTGCAGTTCACGCTGGCCGTCGCGCAGGCGATCCTGGTGCGCACCGGTGAAACTGTTTACGCGGTGCCGATGACCTCAATTCAAGGTGTCGCGCGCATCAAGCGCGACGAGCTGGAGAAGCGCATCGCTGCCGGCAATCCGATGTTCACCTACGCCGGCGAGGATTACGCCATCCACGATCTGTCGCAGTTGCTCGGCATTCCGTCCGCGCATTCGATCGAGGAAACGCAGTTGCCGCTGCTGATGATCCGCACCGGTGACTTGCGCGCCGCGGTGCGCATCGATGCGGTGGTCGGCTCACGCGAAATCGTGGTGAAGTCGGTCGGTCCGCAGATCAGTTCGGTGCCGGGCATCTTCGGAGCCACGATCATGGGCGATGGTTCTGTAATGCTGATCCTCGACATCGCGCCGCTGGTGCGTCGCGCGGTCGCGCGGCGCGAAAGCGCTGCGACGGAAATCGTCGCGCCTGCCGCGCCGGCCGCCGCCGCGCGCGAGGAACGCCCGCAGCCGCTGATCATGGTGGTGGACGATTCGATCACGATGCGCAAGGTCACCAGTCGCGTGCTGGAGCGCAACGAGTATGAGGTCGTCACCGCCAAGGATGGACTGGACGCGGTGGAGAAACTGATCGAACGCGTGCCGGATCTGATGCTGCTCGACATCGAAATGCCGCGCATGGACGGCTACGAGCTGGCCACGCACATGAAGAACGATCCGCGCTTGGCCGAGGTGCCGATCATCATGATCACATCGCGCACGGGCGAGAAACACCGCCAGCGCGCATTCGAAATCGGCGTGGAGCGCTATCTCGGCAAGCCGTACAACGAAGCCGAGTTGCTGCGCAACGTGCAGGAGCTGCTGGAGACGACCCATGTCTGAGCACACCGAATCGCATTCCGGAGCAGGCGAAACCCAGGTCGCGCGCGACGCGCTCTCCGCCCTGGCGAACGATCTGCCGTCGATCGCACTGCTCTACACGGACGAAGCGCTGCTGGCGCACGTCGATGAAGCGCTCACGACGATGTCGGCGCCGATCGTGTATCGCGCGCCGCTGGCGCAGGCCGATCAAGCGGCGCTGATGAACGCGCGCCCGGCGATCGCGCTAATCAATCTCGACGACGGCGGCTGCGACGAGCGGCTTGATGCCGTCACCGCCTGGCTAGACGGCGCCGGTGTGCCGATCGTGTTCAACGACGCGGAAATTTCACGCAAGCTCGAAGGCTGGGCGCGCGCACGCTGGGCGCGGCATCTCGCCGCCAAGCTGCGTGGCAGCGAGGACGTGTATCCCGCGCGGCCCGCAAGCGCTTCGCAAGGTTCTCCTGCCTCCGCGCTACACACACCTTGCCCCACGAGTGAGGAAAGGGAAGAAGCATCGCAGGAAATTCCGGTCGCTGCGCGTCCACTCACCCCCGCCGAAATCCAATCGCTGGTCGCGGATTTTCCTTCCGACGTGACGATCGCCGGCGAAGACACCGCCGCGCTCGCCGCGCACGTGGACGCGCTGCTTGCCAATGTCACCGAAGAACCGGCCGCGCACCAACCGGCACCGTGGGAAATGATCGCGCCGCTGGAACCCGTCGCTGAGCCGGTCGCTGCCGCAGCGACTGAATCCGCACCGGTCCCCGCGGCCGCGAAGACGCCGAGCTTCAGCGATTGGCAACTGGTGGACGATGTTGCGCCAGTCGTTTCCGCGCCGCGCGAGAAACCTGCGGAAGCTGCGGCGGCGCTGCCGTTCGCCGATTTCAAATTCGATCTGGAACCGATCGAGGAAGTGATCCCGCCCGCGATCGTGCACGAACGCGTATCCCAGGAACTGCGGCTGGAAGAAGCCGTGAGCAAGAGCGCGAGGCGGAAGGCATGAGCACGCTCACCGACCTGCCGCGCGAAGTCCGCGGCGTCATGATCCCGGTTACCGGCGGCCGCGTGCTGCTGCCCAACGCGACCGTGGCGGAAGTCATCACCTATTCCAATCCGGAACCGGTAGCCGGCGCGCCCGCGTGGTTGCTGGGCCGGCAATCCTGGCGCGGCTGGCGCGTACCGCTGTTTTCATTTTCCGTGCTAGCGGGTCTGAGCGACGGCGAGGGGACCGACAATGCGCGTGTGGCCGTGTTGAAAGCGCTGGAAGGGCATCCCAAGTTGCCTTTCATCGGCCTGCTGACACAGGGCTTCCCACGCTTGACCACAATCTCGCCGGACATCCTGATTCCCAGCGGCGACGATCAGCCCACGCCCGCCGGTGTGCGCGAACAGGTGATGGTGCGCGACGATCTTGCCTTCATCCCCGACTTGGCGCAGGTCGAGGACATGGTGCAAGAAGCGCTGAGCAAGGCTGCCTGATCTCCCTTGCGAAGAGTGCCGGTTGCAGCGCGCCTGCGCGACTTCTCGCGTAGCGAAGTCTTTACCAGTCCCCATACAGCGCCTGCAAGGCTGCGATCGCCACGACGCCTGCGGTTTCGGTGCGCAACACGCGCGGCCCCAGCGCCAGCCCGTGAAAATCCGCCGCGCGCAACGCGGCAATATCCGTTTCGCCGAAGCCGCCTTCCGGGCCGACCACGATAACTATTTCGTTTTCGACACACGCCAATTCGCGCGGCGTGAATGCGCCCTCGGGCAACAGCGCCAGTTTCGTCGCGTTCGACGATGACGTCGACGCAAGCCACGCGCTCAATGGTTGCGGCGCCGCAACCGCCGGCACGCGTGCGCGGCCACTCTGTTCGCAGGCGCTGATCGCGACGCTGCGCCAGTGTTCGGCACGCTTCTCCGCGCGCGAACCGTCCAGCTTCACCTCGCTGCGTTCGGTGATCAGCGGCACAATCTCTATCGCGCCCAATTCCGTAGCCTTCTGCACGATCCAGTCCATCTTCTCGCCGCGTGCCAACGCCTGCGCCAACGTGATGCACAGCGGTGATTCGTTTCCCGCCGCGCTAGCATCGAGCACCCGCGCGCGCACCTCGCGGACGACGGAGGTCAATTCCGCTGCGTAATCGTTGCCATCACCGTTGAACAGCACGATCGGATCGCCTGCACGCAGGCGCAGCACGCGCGCCACGTGCGATGCGGCCTGCTGCGGCAGCGTGATTTCATCACCTGAGTTCAGGGGCTGATCGATGTGGATGCGGATTTTTCGCAAGCGGTTCATCGGTAGCACGGTTTGCTTGCGCAATGCTCGCACGATTCGTCCGTCCATGAACGCCACCTGTCACGGGTGTCGCGGTCCCACCGCCGGCCTTGCACGGAAGCGCCAGAATCGCCACTGAAGGGGAAGGGGCAGCGTTTCCGGAGACAGCTCATGAACAAGATAATCGTCACTTGTGGTTTGATCCTCGCCTGCGGCTTCGGCGCCAACGCGATGGCACAGAACGCGACGGCGAATGTTTCCACCAGCACCAATGTCAACACGGCCGGCCAGAGCGCTGGCGTCAACACGGATGTGGCGATGGGCACGCGGCCCGTGCCGGCGCCCGGCGACCGCAATTGCCTTCGCGATACCGGCAGCCACATCCCGCCCAGGAAAGGCGAATGCCTGCCCGTGAGCGGTAACAGCTACAGCCGCGAGGAATTGCAGAATACCGGCCAGACCGACGTGGGTCGGGCGCTGCAGGAGCTCGATCCGGCGGTGCAGGTTTCGCACGGGCACGCGCATTGAGTGCTTTTTTGTGCGATCGTCCATGACCGCTTTCTTCGGGACGGCAGTCTCGGACTGCCGCCCCGCAGCTTCGTATAGCGAGAATAGCGCCATCCATGGCCGCACTCTCGAACGACAGCACGCGTCGAATGGCGTTCTGACAATCCAGGAAGGGCGCAACAATCAACCCGTCGCCGCCGAAATCCCTTCCGTGGCAGTGTCGACCATCCGGTCGATTTCATCCGTCGTAATGCAGTAGGGCGGTATGAAATAAATCGTGTCGCCCAGCGGGCGCAGCAGCATGCCCTTTTGCAATCCATGCAGATAGAAGCGTAGCCCGCGCCGTTGGGCGGGCGGATAAGGCGTGCGCGTTTTCCTGTCCGCGACCAGGTCCATCGCCGCGATCAAGCCGGTCTGGCGTATGCCCGACACATGAGGATGATCGCATAGCGGCGCGATTCGCTCTGCCAATCTCGCGGCCAGCAGGCGATTGTTTTCCAGCACCGGCTCTTCGCGAAAGATCGCCAGCGTCGCCAACGCCGCCGCGCACGCGATCGGATTGCCGCTGAAGGTGTGCGAATGCAGGAAGGCGTTGTTGGCGGCATAGTCGCCCAGGAAGGCTTCGTACACGCGATCCGTCGTCAGCACTGCCGACATCGCCAGCGCGCCGCCGGTCAAACCTTTCGACAGACAGAGAAAATCCGGCGTGACGTTCGCCTGTTCGCACGCGAACATAGTGCCAGTGCGCCCGAAGCCGACCGCGATCTCGTCGGCGATCAGGTGCACCTCGTATTCGTCGCATAGCTTACGCAAGCCGGTGAGATAACCCGGCGAATGCATGCGCATCCCGCCCGAACATTGCACCAGCGGCTCCACGATTACCGCGCAGGTTTCGTGCGCATGGCGTTCGAGGATCTCGCGCAGGTCCTGCAAGCGCCGTATGGCAACCTCTTCGGCGCTTTCGTTCGGCTCGCAATCGAGCCAATCCGGCGACGGCGCGATGATCGGTTGCAGCAGCAGCGGCGCGTAGACCGCGCGATACAGCGGCAAATCGCTTACCGACAACGCGCCCAGCGTTTCGCCGTGATAGGCGTTCATCAGTGAGATGAAACGCGTGCGCTCGCAGCGGCCGACGTTGTGCCAATAGTGGAAACTCATCTTCAGCGCGATTTCCACTGCGCTGGCGCCGTCGCCGGCAAAAAACGCACGCGCAAGACCCGGAGGCGCGATGCGCAGCAGTTCTTCCGCAAGCCGGATCGCGGGTTCGTGCGTGAACCCGGCGAACATCACGTGGTTCAACTTCGCCGCCTGTTCGGCGATCGCTGCCGCGATACGTGGATTGGCGTGGCCGAACAGGTTGCTCCACCACGAGCTGATGCAATCCAGATAGCGCCTGCCATCGGCATCGATCAGCCATGCGCCTTCGCCGTGCCGAATCGGGATCATCGGCAGCCGCGCGTCGTGCTCTCGCATCTGCGTGCACGGGTGCCAGTTCACGCGCAGGTCGCGCGCGGCGAGCGCGGCGTTGCAGCTTTTAGGTTCGCTCATGCTTGCTATGATCGCGGCCACTGCGAGCGCGCTCAAGCGTGATTTTGTTTCCTCATTCCGGAGCCAATGCACAGCGTTGTAACCCGACTGCGACCAGGATGCCGAAGCGAACATCGGGGCGTCTGATGGCCCATAACGCGAGCCGCAGGATGTGGCGAGTTCATTTGCCTTTTGCCCTTGCCGAGTAGAAACGATGCCGGAAACTCTCGACACTACGTTACTCGATCGCGCCCTCGAGGTCGCACGCGGCGCCGCTTCCGCCGCGGGCGAACTGATCGCACGCCACTACGCGCGCGGTGTTGAAGTGGAGCTCAAGCCGGACGCCACGCCGGTGACGATCGCGGATCGCGAGGCCGAGGACGCCATCCGTCATCTGATCGGCCGTGCGTTTCCCGATCACGCGATGCTGGGGGAAGAACGCGGCCGTTCGGGCGCGAGCGAATTCCTCTGGCTGGTCGATCCTCTGGACGGAACAAAAAGTTTCGTGCGTGGCACGCCTTTTTTCTCCACGCAGATCGCGCTGATGCATGCGGGCGAACTGGTGCTGGGAGTGTCCCACGCGCCGGTTTACGGCGAAACCATGTGGGCGCGGCGCGGCGGCGGCGCGTTCCTCGACGGCAAGCGCGTGCGCGTGGCGGACACGCGTGGGTTGAAGGATGCCGTGCTCTCACTCGGCAACATCAAATCACTGACCGCCGACGCACAACGCTGGATCGCGCTCGGCGCACTGATCCGTGAAGTCAATCGCGTACGCGGCTATGGCGATTTCGCGCACTACCACTTCCTCGCGCGCGGCGCGCTCGACATCGTGATCGAATCCGACGTCAACATCCTCGACGTCGCTGCACTGGCCGTGATCGTGCGCGAAGCTGGCGGAGTGTTTACCGATCTGCAGGGTGGGGATCTGGATTTGGAAACATGCAGCGTGCTCGCGGCCACACCAACGCTACATGCGCTGGTGCATGAACGCATGTGATACAGCCAGGTAAGGCACCGCGTGCAGCATTCCGCAGCACGATTTTTTCAGTGCAACCAGCGACACCGCACGCCGATGGGAAATTGGCCACCGCGACCGTGGAATTTCCTTTCAATGACGCGTGGTCTCCCTGGCTGTCATGGATCGAACGCGTAGGGTGTGTCGCGGCACTCCTTGCGCTCACCGTAAAGCCGGCAGAATGCTTCCAGATTCGAATAGGGAGCCACGCTCAGAACTTCTCTGAATTTCAGATGCGTGAGCAGACAAAAGAGCGTGACCTCGAGATAACTCAAGTCGCGATTCCGCGGCAGCTCCTGGAGGATCGCGTCGATACGCTCATCGAGCCACACAAGGCTCCGGGAGAGACTGGTCAGCAGCTTCACCTGAGCAGGACCGTCGGCGCGGCCGACAAGCCTTGAAAGTATCAAGCTCACTTCTGTTGCCATGGCTTGAGTGGTCAATTCCTGAGCGTTGGACAACAGCGGGGAAGCGAGAGCTTCCGGCCAGAGGATCTCCAGGCGAAGTTTCGAGATGCGCGACAGGACCCGGCAGATGGTCAACGTGCCATACCATGTGCCATCAGAGGTTTGCAGCACGGGCAACTTCAGCGCGGGGTTGCCTGCGTAATGACTGGGGTTGCGTGACATCAAGTCTCGCACGATCTCGAAGTCGTATTTGACCCCCGTCTCACCTGCGAATATACGCGCGACGCGTGTGTGGTGGGAGCTCGAACGTCCGATGATTCGCGGTTTCATGTTTCTCTGCGGTCGTATATTTTGGCGTTCCACTGCCGCCGCATTTCGCACGCGTGAAGTCGGCGAAATTTTTGCCGCGGCGGATCACATCACCATCGCGCATGCATTGCTCCATATGCGCTCAGCCAGTTGCTGCGCCGATTCGGCTCCAGCCAGCGCAGCGGATTGCCCCGCCCACGCCTGCATGCGCTCCACGTCGTTTGCCTGCTGCGCAGCTTTCCGCATTCCTGCCGTCAGCCCGCGCTGTACGGGATAGGGGGCCGGTGCAGGAGCGCCGGGAGCGGTCGCCGCGCGAACATAAGCAGTGGCGATACTGCGGCCTGCGCGACCGCTGAACACGCGGCTCACGAGTGTGTCTTCCGGCGCGGTGTGTGCCAATGCATCCGCCCAAGCTTGTGGAATTTTCGCTTCGGGGCAGCGCAGGAAACCGGTGCCGATCTGCACGGCGCTCGCGCCCAGCATCAATGCCGCAGCCACGCCGCGCGCATCGGCAATGCCACCACTGGCGATCACGGGAAGCTTGACTGCATCCACGATGGCCGGCAGCAGGGCGAAAAGTCCGACCTGTTTGCGCTCAGCTTGCTCGGCATCGAAACATCCCCGATGACCGCCCGCTTCCGAACCTTGCGCCACGATGACGTCGGCTCCCGCCGCTTCGGCTGCCCGTGCTTCCGCCAATGTGGTCACGTTCGCGAACCAGGATGCGCCGCATGACTTGAAGCGCGCGACCCAATCGGGCGGGTACAGGCCCATAATCGAAGAGACGATGGGCGGGCGCATCTCCAGAATCGTCTCGCATTGCTCGGCGAAATCCGGTGGGGGCGCATCTCCCGCTTCCGCCGGTACGGGCGGCCCCCATTGAGCGAGAAAGGTGCGCACGCGGGTTTCGTGCTCCAGGTTTCTCGCGGGCGGCGGATCGGGAATCCAGTTGTTGAGCTGAAATACGCCATTGCCTTGCGCGCGCACCTCGGAGACCCACGCTACGATTTCGTCTCGAGACATCAGCAGCACGCCGCAGGCGCCCGCGCCGCCCGCTCTCATCACCGAAATGGACAGCGAAGGCGGACAAGCGCCGGCCATGGGCGCCAGCAAAATCGGCATCCGCAGCCCGAAGCGTTGACAGAAATTTTCAACTCTGCTGGCGATAACATTCATTAATGCGCCACTCCATCAAGGTTTTCGCCTGTTCGGCTTGCCACCACCGCGACGAACCGCGGCTCGTCCATGATCACTGTGCGCGGTCATGATCTGCCTGCGAGCAACTCATCCAGTTGCGCGAACTGTTCGGGCAGGCCTTCCGCCGAGCCGGAGAGGGCCTCCTCCAGGGCCGCTTCCGTGGGATAGCGTTCGTGGAGAGTGACCAGCGTATTGCCGGCATTTTCCTCGAACGTCACCGTGGTCACGGCGCCCTGATCGCTCTCTTCATTCGTCCAGACGATGCGTTTGTTCGGCGTTACCTCTTTATACGTGCCGAAGAATGCCATCGTCTGATTGAAGGCCGGGTGGCGGAACTCCAGGCGGTACGTGCCCCCGGTGCGAATGTCCATCTCGCACGAGACCAACGACATGCCCGCCGACTTCGGAACCCACCAACGCTTGAACAATTCGGGTTTGCTCCACGCTTCGAAGACGATATGCATGGGGGCATCGAATGTTCGCGTCACGAAGAGCTCGCGGTCGGACTTGCGTTTCACGATGGTGCGATTCACGGCAGCGGAATCATCTTTCTGTTCCTTGGACATTCGTATTCTCTGGCTTTTAAGTTGCGTAACACGTTCGTCCAGTGCGTTGAAGCGTGCGCTTCGGTGCTGCTCGCTCCAGACGGTCTCAGACGTAGTTCACTTTCAGGCTCGAGGCTTTCGCCTGTACCCCTCCGCTTCCACCGCGATGAACCGTGGTTCTTCCGAATCCAGTTGCATCGCGGTGAGTTGGCCGCCCCATACCGCGCCGGTATCGATGGCGTAGATGCCCAGGCCCGCGAAGCGGCCCAGCGTGGACCAGTGGCCGCAGACGATGCGCGATTCGCGCGGTTTGCCGCCGGGCACTTCATACCAGGGATAGAGGCCAGCCGGCTGCGTGCCGGGCGCGCCGTTGGCGTCGAAGTCGAGGCGGCCGTGCATGTCGCAGAAGCGCATGCGCGTGAGGATGTTGATCGCGGCGCGCAGGCGGTCGTGTCCGCGCAGTTTTGCCGACCAGCGCGCGGGTTTGTTGCCGAACATCCGCGCCAGCAGCGCGCGGTGGCCCGGCCCACGCAGCGCGCGTTCGACTTCTTGGCCGTGTCGCAGCGCCTGTTTCAACGTCCACGACGGCGCGATGCCTGCGTGCACCAGCGTGAAGTTCAACGCCTCGTCGTGATGGATCAGTTTGCAGTGGCGCAACCAGTCGACTAGCGTCCCACCGTCCTCGGCTTGCACCACGCGGCGCAGATCGGGGTTGACGTGGCTCTTCGCTTCCGCGCTGCGCTGCGCGACCGCGAGCAAACTCAAATCATGATTGCCGAGCACGACGATGCAGTGCTCGCGCAATCCGTGCACCAGCCGCAACACTTCCAGCGATTCGCCGCCGCGATTGACTAGGTCACCGCAGAACCATAACGTGTCCGCGGCCGGATCGAACTTCAGGCGATCCAGCAGGCGTTGCAGTTCGGGATAGCAGCCTTGCACATCGCCGATGGCGTAGATCGCCACGATGCGCTCAATGCAAGGTGCGCGGCACCGACAGCACGAATTCCGGAATCGGCGTTTGGAAATCGGTGCCGTCGTCGGCGTGCAGGAAATATTCGCCGCGCATGGTGCCGACGCTGGTCGCCAGCACCGCGCCGGAGGTATAGACGTAACCTTCGCCCGGCCGCAGTCGTGGCTGTTCGCCGACCACGCCTTCGCCGCGCACCTCCTCGATCTTGCCGTTGGCGTCGGTGATCACCCAATGCCGTGACAGCAGCCGTGCCGGCACCTCGCCGACGTTGCGCAGCGTAATGGTGTAGGCGAACACGTAGCGGTCGGCTTCCGGTTGCGACTGCTCGACCACGAAACGCGTGTCAACCGAAACCTCGATCGCGTATGGATTGTCGTTGCGTTCCGGCATGTGCGGGATTTTCCGCGAGGAAAGGGCTACCGGCAAGTCTTCTGGCCCCTTGCCTGGAATGCTGAAGGGCAAACTATCGTTCGTGACCCGATATTTCGTCACGACGTCCGGCCACGCGCGCCAGCGCCACGTATTGCTGCGGAGCCAGCGTCTCGGCGCGCGCTCTCGGGTCGATGCCGGCGCCGCATATCGTTTCGACATCCATAGTGCCGGACAGCGCATTGGCGAGCGTCTTGCGGCGCTGGCCGAATGCGGCGCGCACGATTTGCTCGATCGCCGGCATCAGTTGCGCTTCCGGCAGTAGCGATTGCGGCCGCGGGATCAAGCGCACCACCGCAGATTCGACTTGCGGCGGGGGACGGAACGCGCCAGCCGGCACGCGCAGCAGTGGCTCGACCGTGCAGACCAGTTGCAGCATCACGCTCAGGCGTCCATACGTCTTGCTGCCCGGCATCGCGGCCATGCGATCGACCACTTCCTTCTGCAGCATGAAGTGCATATCTTCGATTGCGCGCGTGTGTTGCAGGCAGTGAAAAAGGATCGGGGAGGAGACGTAGTAGGGCAGGTTACCGACAAGCCGCAGTTTGCGGTCGCCGGCGAGCGCGGTGAAGTCGGCTTGCAACACGTCGGCGTGCAGGATCGTCAAATCACCGTGCGCGCGTGCGCGCTCGCGCAGCGGTTCGATCAATTCGGAATCGAGTTCAATCGCGGTCAGCACGCGAGCCTTGTCGAGCAGCGGCAAGGTCAATGCGCCTTCGCCCGGTCCGATCTCGACGAGATGTTCACCGGGTTTTGGATCGATCGCCGCGACGATGCGCTCGATGATGCCGCGCTCGTGCAGAAAATGCTGGCCGTAATGTTTCTTGGGGCGGGGCATGTTGTGGATCGCCATCCCGGCACAAGCCAGGAATGCATTGTGTCCTCGGGTCAGATCAAATTGGATTCCGGCTTGCGCCGGAATCACGAGGGGATGGGGCTGAGCGAGTTCGGCGTTTCGCCAGTTGCAAGGCCACTTCCGCCGCGGCAAACAGGCTGGACGGATCGGCGCGGCCGGTGCCGGCGAGATCGAGGGCGGTGCCGTGATCAACCGAAGTGCGGACGAAGGGCAGGCCGAGCGTGATGTTGACCGTGCGGTCGAACGCTTCGCTTTTCAGCACCGGCAAGGCCTGGTCGTGATACATCGCCAGCACCACATCGAAGCGTTCGCGTTGCGAAGGCACGAAGGCGGTGTCCGCGGACAGCGGACCGATCAGTTCCATGTCCTCGCCGCGCAGCGTTTCCATCGCGGGAATGATCGTGTCGATTTCCTCCGAACCGAGATGTCCGCCTTCGCCCGCGTGCGGGTTCAAACCCAGCAGCGCGATGCGCGGCCGTGCGATGCCGAACTTCGCGATCATTTCCGTGTGCACGATGCGCAGCGTGCGGGTCAACGATTCGCGCGTGATTGCCGCCGGCACTTTGGAAAGCGGCAAGTGCGTGGTAGCAAGCGCGACGCGTAACTCGGGCGAAGCCAGCATCATCACCACTTCGCTGTTCGCGCGTTGCGCGAAGAATTCGGTATGGCCGCTGAAGGCCTCGCCCGCGTCGTTGATCACCGACTTCTGCACCGGCGCGGTGACCAGCGCATCGAATTCGCCGCACATGCAACCATCCGCCGCACGCGCCAGCGCATTCAACACGTGAAAGGCGTTGCGTGGATCGGGTCGGCCGGGAACCTCATCAACACGCAATGGCGTTTCGATCACACGCAAGGTTCCGGCCGCGCGCAGCACTCGCGACGCGCCGTCGAACGTTTCGAGATTCAGGGCAACGCCGCAGCGCTGCGCCGCGCGCTGCAAAAGTGAGGAATTCGAGATAGCGATCAGGTCGGCGGGAAAGGACGAGGCCGCCAGCCGCGCGATCAGATCCGGGCCGACGCCGGCGGGTTCGCCGGCGGTGAGGGCGAGGCGCGGCAGCGATGCCGCTGCGTTCATTGCGCGCCGGAATTCCCCGTCGAGGTGCTGGCGGTCTGATCGGCGCCTTGGGCGCCCGGCAGGCGTATGTCGATATACGCATCCGAACGCAGGTCGCGCAGGAACTGATCGTAAGCTTCCGTGCCCTTGCGTGCGGCGATCGCCTGCCGCGCCTGCTCCCGCTGGATGTCTTCGGTCTTGTCGGCCTGGCGCGTGCCCAGCAACTGAATCAGGTGCCAGGAACCGTCCTGGCTCTTGAACGGCTGCGATACCTGGCCCGGTTGCATGGTCGAAACCAGATTGCCGATGTCGGTGCCCCAGTCGTCGTGCATGAACCAGCCCATGTCACCGCCGACATTGGCGGTGGTGGTGTCGTCGGAATCCTTTTTCGCCAGTTCGCCGAAATCCTGATGCTGATCGACGATGCTGTGGTAGATCTGGTTGATGCGGTTCTGCGCATCTTGGTCGGACACCAGTGCGCTCGGTTTGATCATGATGTGACGCGCGTGATACTCGGTGACGATCTGGCGTGCGTCCGCGCCGCGCTTCTCGATCACTTTGACGATGGTGAAGCCGCCGGGCGTGCGCAACGGCTGCGACACCTGACCCGGCTGCATCTGATCGATCTGCGAAGCGAACGCGCCCGGCAGTTCGTCCACGCGCCGCCAGCCGAGATCGCCGCCTTCCAGGGCATCCTGCGCATCGGACGAACTGATCGCCTCGGCGCGGAAATCCTTGCCGGCCTTCAGATCGGCTTCGATCTTGTCGGCCTTGGCCTGCGCGGCCGCGATCGCCTTCGCATCTGCGCCGTCCGGCAGCGCGATGTCGATGTGCGCCAGATGGACCTCGCCCGCCTTGAAGGCCGGGTTTGCGATCATGTTGTCGATTTCCGCGTCCGAAACCTGCGCGGATTGCTGCATCACCTGTTGGCGCAGGCGCTGGATCAGCAACTGGTCGCGCAGGTTGTCGCGGAAGGCGGCGTAGTCGACGTGGTCCTGCGCCATTGCCTGCTGCAATTGCGCAACCGTCATCTTGTTCTGCTGCGCGACGGAGGCCATCGCCGCGTCCAGTTCGTCGTCGGAAACGCGCAGGCCGTTGTCGTGCGCGCGTTGCACCTGCAGCTTGTTGAGGATCAACCGCTCCAGCACCTGCCTCTGCAGCACGTCCGCCGGCGGCAGCTGGTCTGGATGATCCGCATACTGATGTTGCACCGTGGCCATCGCCTGATCCAGTTCGCTTTGCAGGATCACGTCATCGTTGACCACGGCGACGATGCGGTCGAGCACGGCATCCTGCGATTGCGCGCCGGGTGGGTTGTCCGCGCCCAGCAGTTGGGCGGAAGCCGGCAGCGCGGCACCGAAGACCAGCAGGGAAGCGGCGCCGAAGGAGAGAAGTGTTTTCATGGGCAGGGCTGCAATGCAGCGACAGGTGCAAAGAAGTGGATTGTAGCGTAACGCGCATCCAATCCCCGCAGGGCCGGGCATGGTCCGCCGATTTCCGAGCTGACGCGGCTGACAAAGCCCGTTCCATCAGGGTGTGGAACTCGAATTCGACCGTTCGCGGGGCCGAAAGTGCCCAGTCGCTCCATCGGGGCCCTGCCGCTGACTGGCTGTTTGAGTGCAGGGGAGGCTCGCAGGCGAGCGGGGGTGGAAGCAACCTGCGGTAACTGGAGCCGTGGACTTTACGCTCGTTCGAACGTCACTGATACCCGAGGATCGCGTGATGCAGGAAGTCTTCGGTCTTCTGGCCGTAAGAACCCAGCCCCTTCAGTTCGACCTCGAAGAACACCGCGTTGTTCACGTCGCCCTGGTAGTCGCGCACGTAGCGACGCACCAGCACGCGTGCGGCCGTGCAGCAGCTGTCCCATTCCAGGCCCGCGAAGGCGTCCACCACTTTCCTGTCGCGCAACGAATAGTCGTAGCGGCCGACCAGCTTCCAGTTGTCGTTGACCGGATATTCGCTCGACACGTCGACCTGTTCCAGCAAACCGCGCCGGTAGCGATAGGCCAGATTCAGCACGCCGTCTTCCTTGATGCGGCGCTGGATACCGATGGTCGAGACATCGGTTTCGTCTGTGTTGGGATTCCACTGCTGTGAGGCGGTGAAACGCCAGTTGTCGGAAATGGCTATCTGCAGGTTGCCGACGTAGTTGGAACCGTTGTAGCTCGTGGTCTTGTCGTTGGGCGCGTAAGTCACCAGTTGCGGATCGAAATAGCGGATCTGGCCGATGCTGGCCGAGAGCTTCTCCACGCCGTTTTCGTCCAGCAGCCGCGTGGTCAATGCCAGTGAAAGGTTGTTGGCGTTCTCCTGACGGTCTGCGCCCGAGAAGCTGTTGGTGGTGAACAGTTGCCAGAAATCGAATGTCAGCGGTTGCGTGTCGAACAGCGGCAAGTCGTTCTGATTGCGATACGGCACGCGCAGGTAGTAGATGCGCGGTTCCAGTGTCTGCGTGTAGCTGTTGCCGAACAAGTTGACGTCGTCGCGCTCGAAGATCAGGCCCGCATCCACGTCGAAAATCGGCACGCCGCGCGTCGGCGAAGTCGGGCCGCCCGGTTGCACGGGCTGCTGCAGGTTGTAGGCGGTATAGCGATAACCCAATTCCGGCCGCACGAACCACGCGGCGCCCTGCAGCGGCCAAGTGAGATATGGATAGATATCCGCGCGCTCGCCGCCAGGGCGGAACGAACTTTCGAAGCGCACCGCCTCCGCGTGCACGCCCCATTCGGGGCCGCCGAGAGGGCCGAATGGCCGGTCGGCATCGAAGAACAGCCGCGGCAGGCGCTTGTACGGCTCGGCTGAATCGGGAATGGTGGGATCGGTGATCTGCCACGTGTCCACGCCCAGACCCGCATCCCACCATGTGCCGCTGCCGTTGATGTAGGCGGACGAACCGAGCAGCGAAGTTGCGGCGATGATCAGATTGGTGCCGAAATCCTGGAAATAGCTCTTGTCGCTGACGTGATTGATGTTGGTGTTGAAACTCCACCCCGGCGCAAGAGTGGTGTTGTCGACGAAATGCAGCAGGCCGCGGTCGCGGTCCGCTACCTTGTCGTGCGGCATGTAATCCACCTGCAGGATACCGCTGCTGTTGCCGATCAGATAACGGAATTCGCCGCCCAGCATCAAACCGCGTTTGCTGTAGTAGCGCGGCGTCACCGTCGCGTCGTAGTTCGGCGCGAGATTGAAGTAATACGGCAGAGAGAACCAGAAACCGGCATGACTGCTGCTGCCGAAACTCGGGTAGAGAAAACCCGACTGCCGCTGCTTGTCGATCGGAAAGCGCATGTACGGCAGCCAAAGGACCGGCACGCCCTTCACGCGCAGGGTGACGTTGTGCGCGCGGCCGATGCCGGTGGTCTGGTCGGCGGCCATGGTGCTTGAACGGATTTCCCACACGCGGTCGCTGGGATCGCAGGTCGAGAACGTGCCTTGCAGATAGTTCGCGTGATCGGCATCGATCACCGTCGCCTGCCTGGCTGTGCCGTTGCCGCGCGAGGTCAACATCTGGTAACGCACGTTGTCGGCCACGCCGTGTTCGGGATCGGTGGTGCCGCGCATCGAATCGGCTGACATCAATTCGCTGCGGTCCTGGTAACGCACGTTGCCTTGCGCGAAATATTCGGTGCTGTCCTGCGTGTAATCCACGCGATCGGCGCGCAGCAACTGATCCAGCCGCTGCAGGCGCACATCGCCGTAGAGATGGAACACGTTGCTGTCGGGGCTCTCGACGCGGTCGGCCTGCGCCTCGGAGGTCGACAAGGAAGCATCGCCCGTGGTCGGCAGCCCGGGCACGTAGAAATCCAGCAGATCGTTCTTCTTGCAGAGCGAGAAATCGTTCTTGACCTTCGGGCAGGTGAACGCGCCCAGCGGACAGACGATTTTCGAGCCTTGCGCCACTGCCGCGGCAGCCGGTAATGCGACAAGCGCAATGGCGAAGGCGAGTGCGCGCGGCTTCGGCGAAAGAGGTCGGCGCGGCACGTGGCGATCCTTCAGTGCAGTAAACGCGCGTAAGCTAGCAGAAAGCGGCCGCGGGGTGCATCAGCGCCATCCCGACGAAATGGGATACCGCCTCTCGCGTCCGAACGCGCAAGTCGATACGCGTGGACCGGGCGCGGACTGGCGGCGCTTGAATTCATTGGCCAGCACCATCCGCACCACGCGGTGCACGATATCGGCATCGAAGCCGGTTGCGGCAATTTCCGCCTGCGACTGCGCGCCTTCAATATAGCGCGCAAGGATGCCATCGAGAATATCGTAGGGCGGCAGCGAATCCTGATCGGTCTGATCCGCGCGCAGTTCGGCCGAGGGCGGGCGATCGATCACCGCCGACGGGATCGATTCGTTTCGCGTATTGCGCCACTTCGCCAACTTGTACACCTGCGTCTTGTACACGTCTTTCAATGGTGCGTAGGCGCCGCACATGTCGCCATACAAGGTCGCGTAGCCGACCGCCATTTCGCTCTTGTTGCCGGTCGAAAGCAGCAATGCGCCGGTCTGGTTCGACAGCGCCATCAACAGCACGCCGCGCGCGCGCGATTGCAGGTTCTGTTGCGTGATGTCGGAAGGGTCGAGCCCGCCGCAGGCGGGTTCCAGCGTGCGCACGAAGGCTTCGAATGCGGATTCGATCGACAGATCCAGGTAACGCACACCCAGCGTTTGCGCCTGGGCGCGCGCTTCGCGCAGCGACAGCTCCGATGTGTAGCGCGACGGCAGCATGACTGCGGTGACATGCTCTGCGCCCAGCGCATCCACGGCGACGGCGAGTGTCAACGCCGAATCGATGCCGCCGGACAAACCCAGCAGCACGTCTTTGAAACCGTTCTTGCTTACGTAGTCGCGCACGCCGCGCATCAGGCCGACGTAGAGGATCGCTTCCTCGCTTGTATCGCCATGCGCCGGCCAATCAAGCGCGCGCAGCGTGCGCGTGTGCGAATCGAATTCCGCAAACAACAGATGCTCCTGGAACGACGGCGCGCGCGCCATCACCTCGCCGCTTGCGCTGACCAGCAGCGAGGAACCGTCGAACAGCAGATCGTCTTGTCCGCCGATCGTGTTGACGTAGGCGATGGGCAGGCCGTTTTCGGTCGCGCGTTGTGCCAGCAGCGCTTCGCGTGTGGCGGCTTGATGCGTGTCGTAAGGCGAGGCATTGATCACCAGCAGCAATTGCGCGCCATTCGTCGCGGCTTTCGCGGCCGGTTCGGCTTCCCAGATGTCCTCGCAGATCAGCAGGCCGATGCGCACGCCTCGGCAATCGAACACCAGCGGCTCCCTGCCGGCACGGAACCAGCGTTTCTCGTCGAAGACCGTGTAATTCGGCAGCGCCTGCTTGTGATACGTCGCGAGGATTTCGCCATCCGCGATCACCGATGCCGCGTTATACACCTCGCCGATGCTGTGCGGGTGGCCGACCACGGCGGTGATGCCATCGATGTCATTCGCAAGCGGGGAAAGTTCGCGCTCGCAACCGGCAAGAAAGCCGGGGCGCAACAGCAGATCCTCTGCCGGATAGCCGCACAACGATTGTTCCGGGAACGCGATCAAAGCCGCGCCGCGTTCACGCGCTGCATTTGCAAGTTCGCGCATCCGCATCGCATTCGCCGCCACCGCGCCGACCGGAAAATCGAATTGCGCGAGGGCGAATCTCAGAACGTTCATGAGGGGTCGACCCCTTCCCTGCTTGCGGGGGAAGGAAGAGCAATGAACAAGCTCGACGCAATTACAGCATCTTTTCGGCCAACGTCCTGCCCAGATCAGCCGGAGACTTCACGGTGGCGACGCCGGCCTTCTCAAGTGCCGCGAACTTGGCTGCGGCAGTGCCCTTGCCGCCGGAAATGATCGCGCCGGCGTGGCCCATGCGCTTGCCGGCCGGCGCGCTGGCACCGGCGATGAATGCGACGACAGGTTTCGTCACGTTCTCGGCGATGAATTCAGCGGCTTCCTCTTCCGCGCTGCCACCGATCTCGCCGACCATGATGATGCCCTTGGTTTGCGCATCGTCCTGAAACAGGCGCAGGCAGTCGATGAAATTGAGTCCAGAGATCGGATCGCCGCCGATGCCGATCACCGTCGATTGTCCCAGACCGACGTTGGTCGTCTGGAACACCGCTTCGTAAGTGAGCGTGCCCGAGCGCGACACGATGGCGACCGAACCGGCCTTGTGGATGTGGCCGGGCATGATGCCGATCTTGCATTCGCCGGGCGTGATGATGCCGGGGCAGTTCGGGCCGATCAGCACGGTATCCGGATATTCCTTCAGCACGTTCTTGACGCGCAGCATGTCCAGCACCGGAATGCCTTCGGTGATCGCCACGATCGCGCGCACGCCGGCGGCTGCGGCTTCGAGGATGGCATCGGCCGCGAACGGCGGCGGCACGAAGATCATCGAGGCATCCGCGCCGGTGTCGTCCACGGCGTCTTGCACGGTGTCGTAGACCGGCAGACCGATGTGTTCGGTGCCGCCCTTGCCGGGCGTGACGCCGCCGACCAGTCTGGTGCCGTAATCCAGCGCCTGTTCGGAATGGAACGTGCCCTGTTGGCCGGTGAAGCCCTGGCAGATGACTTTGGTGGATTTATTGACGAGGACGGACA